>Ga0310694_10003806_pt1 | contig 14740 bp, 9 predicted proteins | sample 174DNAGHGhighgp2_FD_203884 | JGI IMG/M metagenome (GOLD analysis project Ga0310694, IMG submission 203884) | Sheep rumen microbial communities from Palmerston North, Manawatu-Wanganui, New Zealand - 1742 DNA GHGhigh gp2 (v2) (version 2) | ecosystem: Host-associated > Mammals > Digestive system >... | reverse complement strand
TGGGCCGGAACTTCGCCGTCCGCCTGGGCGAGATGGCCCTCGTGGGCCTGGACACGGCCGAGGACAAGCTGGACACGAATCCCCGGTTCGCCGGCCTGTTCAAGAGCGCCGAATACCGCGAGGCGCAGACGGCCTGGCTCCGGGACGCCCTGAATCGGCCAGAAATCGCCTCCGCACCCTATCTTGTGGCCTTCTGCCACATCCCGCTCTTCGACGACGACCCTTCCCACAACCCCGGTGACGTGGCGCCGGACGATACCGATCCGCGCTACACCACCGACTATGCCTATTGGCAGCGCACCTGCGGCAACATGTGGGGTCCGCTCCTGCATGAAGCGGGCTGCCAGGTCCTCATCGTGGGCCATCTGCACCGCTACCGCTACTATGCGCCGGGCGTGGACCGCTGCTGGGCGCAGCTGGTGGGCGGCGGCCGCGACATGAAGGAAGGCCCGGGCTTCCCGACGGTCATCGAAGGGAAAGTCATGGGGGACCGCCTCCTCCTGACTGTCCATAACATCTTCGCCGGCAAGGTGCAGGATGTCTTCGAGTTTTTGCCGCGATAAGCCTATGCGAAAAGTCCTCCTACCCCTTCTCGCCCTGTGCGTGGCCGCCTGCGGCGGCCCTGTCGAGCCTGCCGGTCCGCTGGATTCCGGCTTTGTGACGGAGTATCTGACGCCGACCCGGATCGTCTGCACGGCCGGGGCCGTGGACAATGCGGAACATCTCCTGAAACCCTATGTGGGGCAGGTTTCCACCGACGAGCCGGAGGTGACCTCCTTCGGGCAGGGCGGCTATGTGCTGCTGGATTTCGGGAAGGAGATTCAAGGTGGCATCCAGCTGGTCCGCACCCTGAGCGGCCCCAAGGACGAAATCCGTTTCCGGATTGTCCTGGGCGAGTCCGTCACCGAGGCCTTGAGCCGATGGGACGCGCCGGGGAGCACGGCCACCAACGACCATGCGGTCCGTGACTTCGAATTGGCCGTTCCCTGGCTGGGCAGCGTGGAGGTGGGGAACAGCGGCTTCCGCTTCGCCCGGATCGAGCTCGCGGAAGGCCGGGGCGATGAAATCGACCTGCTGGCCGTCCGCGCCATCTCCCGCAAGCGCGATCTGGCGTACCTGGGCTCGTTCAAGTGCAGCGACGACCGCCTGAACCAAATCTGGCAGACGGGCGCCTATACGGTGCATCTGTGCATGCAGGATTACCTCTGGGACGGCGTCAAGCGCGACCGCCTGGTGTGGATGGGGGACATGCATCCGGAAATCATGACGGTCAATACCGTGTTCGGAAACCAGCAGGTGGTCCGCAAGAGCCTGGACTATGTCCGGGACAAGACCGCGCCGACCGACTGGATGAACGGCATCTGCTCCTATTCCCTTTGGTGGATCATCCTCCAGCACCATCTGTACGCGTGGTACGGGGACAAGGCATACCTGGAAGAGCAAGGAGATTACCTGCAGGCGCTCCTGCATTCGGTGATGGAGAATGTCGACGGGAACCGCGAGGCATATCAGGACGGCCGTTTCATCGACTGGCCCTCCAACGACCAGCCGGACGTGATTCACGCCGGCCTGCAGGCCCTGACAATCCGGGCCCTGGAAGCGGGCGCCGAGATGGCTGAGTGCCTGGGGAAAGATTACTTGCAGAAGGAATGCACGGCCGTTGCGCAGCAGCTCCGCACTTATGTGCCGGACGCCGTGGGCAACAGCCAGGCGGCTGCCCTGCTGTCCATCGAAGGGCTCATGGACGCGGAGGAGGCCTCGGCCATCATCCTCAAGAACGGCCCGGAGAAGTTCACTTCCTTCATGGGATATTACCTCCTGGAGGCGCTCGCGCGCAGCGGCCATTACACCGAGGCGATGCGGATCATCTCCGACTACTGGGGCCGGATGATCGACCTTGGCGCCACGACCTTCTGGGAGGATTTCAATTACAACGATGCGAAAAATGCCGGCCGGATTGACGAGATCGTTCCGGAAGGCAAGTTCGACATCCACGCGGACGGCGGCGCCTGGTGCTATGTGGGCCTCCGCCACAGCTTCTGCCACGGCTGGGCCTCCGGCCCGACTGCGTGGCTCAGCGAGCATGTCCTGGGCATCGAGCCGGTGGATCCGGGCTTCAAGACGGTCCGCATCGACCCGCACCTCGGCGACCTGGAATGGGCGGAAGGAACCTTCCCGACGCCGCACGGCCTGATTGAGGTCCGACATCAGAAAAATACGGACGGAAGTGTATCGTCCGATGTCAAGCTTCCGAAAGGAGTCAAGCTGTCTAAATGATTGATAACGCTTATAAACAAGGAATTATGAAGAAATTCATCCTCTTGGCGGCTGTCGCCGCTGCGCTGGCGGCCTGCGGGCCGAAGGTCGGTCCCGAACCCGTCGGGAAGCGCGCCGATGCGCTGGATGCGTCGGCTTGGGACGTCTCCCAGTGGATTTCCGTCGTGAACGCCCCGGAGCGGGTGATTTCCGACGAGAACAGAGACCGGGCCGCCGACGGCGCCAGCTGGTTCCTGTCCACCGTGAAGAACGGCAAGAAAGTGACCAAGGCGGTCTGGATGACGGCCGGCCTGGGCGTCTACGACCTGTACGTGAACGGCAAGCTGGTCGGCGAGGAAGTCCTGAAGCCGGGCTTCACCCACTTCGCGAAGACGAAGCGTTCCTTCACCTATGACATCACCGACGCGTTCGTCACGAAGGCGGGAAAGGAGAACGTCCTCTCCGCGCAGGTGACCCCGGGCTGGTGGGCGGACAAGATCGTCTCGTCCAAGCGGGAGTTCACCGGCAAGAAATGCGCTTTCCGGAGCGTCCTGGAGCTCACGTATGCCGACGGTACCACCGAACGGTTCGGTACGGACACGGAGCACTGGACGGCCGGCATCGCGGGGTCGGTCAAGCACGCCGCCATCTTTGATGGCGAGGAGTATGACGCCCGGGAATTGCCCGGCTTCGCCACGCCCGAAAAACTCTCCACCCCGGAGGTGAACACGGAGTTCGCCGGGGAGATCCTTCCTTCCGCCGGCGCCGAGATTTATCAGCGCAAGGACCTGGCCCTGAAGCCCGTCAAGACCTATGTCTGGGAAGGCGTGACCGGGGAGGTCGCTTCCGAGAACAAGGAGGAAGTGGAGTACGGAAAGGTCGTTATCAAGCAGGAATATGCCGCCGGGGAGCCCGTGACCCTGAAGCCGGGCGAGACCCTGGTCGTGGACTTCGGCCAGAACGCGGCCGCCGTGCCTTCCTTTGTCTTCCAGGCGAAGGAGGGAACGCTGCTCGTCTGCCGGCCTTCCGAGATCCTGAACGACGGCAACGGCGCCGAGCGTCGCGGCATGGACGGTCCCGAGGGCTCGACGCATCGGCGCAATCTCCGTGTCAACGACAACGAAATCTGGCTCACCTATACCTTCGGTCCGGCCGAAGGCCCTGTTTCCTTCCTTCCGCGCTGCACCTTCTACGGCTACCGCTTCATTTCGGTGACGGTCACGGACGAAGTGAAGATCCTGTCCGTGGAGTCCGTTCCGGTCACTTCCATCGCCCAGGACCTGGAGACCGGCACCCTCGTCACGGGCAATGACGACATCAACAAGCTGATCTCCAATACGCGCTGGGGCCAGCTGTCCAACTACCTCTCTGTCCCGACGGACTGCCCGCAGCGCAACGAGCGCCTGGGCTGGATGGCCGACACGCAGGTCTTCACCGAGACCGGCACCTTCTTCGCGAACACCGACGCCTTCTTCCACAAGTGGACCCGGGACGTCCGGGACTCCCAGAGCGAGACCGGCGGATTCCCGGGTGTTTCGCCCACGGCGCAGTACGGCAACGAAATGATGCGACTCGGCTGGGCCGATGCCGGCGTGATCGTCCCTTGGACCGTCTGGAAGCAGTTCGGCGACAAGGAGATCGTGGCCGAGAACTGGGCGGCGATGGAGAAGTTCATGAAGCACGTCGCCGAGACCAAGTATGACCACAAGGCCCTGTCGGCGGAGAACGGCAACTACAACTGGGCCGACTGGGTGGGTTACGAGCCCCTGGAGAGTTGCAGCGGGCGGGCCTTCGAGACCCCGGAAACCCGTCGCCAGGCCGAGGAGTACTGGAGTTATCTGGGCGCCTGCTACTGGGTCATCGACGCCGGGATGATGCGTGACATGGCCCTCGCCACCGGCCGGGACGCCGCCAAGTACCAGGCGATGGAGGACGAGGCGAAGGACTACATCCGCACGCGTTTCCTGCGGCCGGACGGCACCTTCAAGCTGCCCATCCTGAACACGATGCAGACGCCGGCCCTGTTCGCCCTGAAGAACGGCCTTGTGGACGGCAAGGCGAAGGAGGCGATGCTCGCGCGGCTTCGCAAGAACTTCGCCGACCACGACAACTGCCTCCAGACCGGCTTCCTGGGCACGTCCATCCTGATGCAGACGCTCACGGACAACGGGCTTTCGGACATCGCCTACGAACTCCTCTTCCAACGGAAGAATCCGAGCTGGCTGTACTCCGTGGACAACGGCGCCACCACCATCTGGGAGCGCTGGAACAGCTATATGGCGAGCGAGGGCATGGGCCCCAGCGGCATGAACAGCTTCAACCACTACGCCTACGGCTGCGTGTGCCAGTGGCTCTGGGAGACGGCCGCCGGCATCGCCGCGGACCCGATGGTTCCCGGCTTCAAGCACATCGTGATGAAACCGGTCCCGGACAAGCGCCTGGGGAGCCTGGACGCCTCTTTCCAGTCCGCCGCCGGCCTCATCAAGAGCAGCTGGAAGTATGAAGGGGACACCTGGACTTGGACCTTCACCGTGCCGGAGGGCGCCACCGCCACCGTCACCCTGCCGGGCGAGACGGCCGCCAAGGACTACGAAGCCGGCACCTGGACGGTTGTAAAATAGGGCTGGAAATCGTATATTTGCCTTATTAGAACGATCAGACCATGGCAGACATCAGCAGACTCGACCCTCACTCGGAAGCGATCCTGGAAGAATACCGGGCGCAGCGGCCCGTCTTCGAGAAAATGAACGAGACGATTCCGGCGCGGGTACGCGCCCTCCTGGACGAGGCCGGTGTCGTCGTCGCCTCCATCGAAAGCCGGGTGAAGGAGGAGAAATCCCTCGCCGGGAAGTTGGAAATGAAGGGGACGAAGTACGCCTCCCTCGCGGACATCACTGACATTTTCGGGATGCGGATCATCACCTTCTACACGGACGACGTGGACAAGGTCGCCTCTGCGGTGGACCGCCTGTTCGAGGTGGACTGGGAGAATTCCGTGGACAAGCGCAAGCTGCTCGAGGTGGACAGCTTCGGCTACCTGTCGCTGCACTACATCTGCCGGGATGCGGAGTTCCCGTACCGCTTCGAGGTGCAGATGCGCACCATCCTGCAGCACGCCTGGGCCAACATGAACCACGACACCGGCTACAAGTCTGGCGTCGAGGTGCCGGTGGAGTACCACCGCAACATGAACCGCCTCGCGGGGATGCTGGAGCTGGTGGACGAGCAGTTCAGCCGGATCCGCACGGAAATCAACGACTATCGGCGCCAGGTGCAGTCCCTGGTCGCTTCCGGCCGGCTGGAGGAAGTCCCGCTGGACGGCGACAGCTACCGCAGTTTCCTCCAGCTGGGGCCTTTCGACCCGCTGAACCGGCGGATCGCCTCCGTGAACCAGGCGGAGATCCAGGAAGTCACCCTGATGCCTTTCCTCGCCGTGTTCAAGGCCCTGGGACTCAAGACTTTGGGCGACGTGGCGGGGCTTATCAAGAAGTACGGCGACGCCGCCTACCAGATCGCCTGCTACCAGATGGGCCTGACGGATCTGGACATCGTGGCCTCCTCCGTGGGTCCGCAGAATCTCTGCCTGGCGTACCTGCTCAAGAAGGGCGGCGGCCGCGCCGGCATCCGGATGATGCTGGACACGCTCAACGGCCCGTCCGAGAGCAACGATACGATGGCCGAGTACATCCTCGCGCAGGCGGAGGACTTTTCATTCATGCACACCAAGGACTGAACCGATGGATACCTGGAAAGCGATCAAGATCGATTTGGCCGATTACGAGTATGCGGGCGAAGGGGCCAATGGCGTGAGCTACAACCACCGCCGCGACCCCGACGTGATGCTCAAACTGTACCGAGCCGGGATGGTTACGCAGCCCCTGGACGAGATGCGGATCGCCCGGAAAGTGTTCGAGACCGGCATCCCGACGCCCGAACCCGGCGACTATGTGACGGACGGGGCGCGTTACGGCGTCCGTTTCCGCCGCATCCGGGACAAGGTGTCCTATGCGCGCGCCGTGGGCGACCATCCCGAGGATGTCGCCCGCTATGCGGAGGAGTTCGCGGAAATGTGCCGCGGCCTTCACGCCACGCACGTGGACACGAACGCTTTCGAATGCGTGAAGGACCGGTATGCCCGCCAGCTCGCGGAGAATCCTTTCTTCACTCCCGCGGAGAAGGACCGGCTGCTCCGCTTCATCCAGGACGCGCCGGACACCGACACCGCCCTCCACGGCGACCTCCAGTTCGGAAACGCCATCTTCGTCGGCGAGAACCGCTATTTCATCGACCTGGGCGATTTCTGTTACGGCTATCCGCTGTTCGACATCGGGATGGTCTATTGTACGGCCTACATCAGCGAACCGGCGTTTGTCCGGGAGGCTTTCCATATGGAGCCGAAGACGGCCGTCCGCTTCTGGCAGGCCTTCGCGCCCGCCTATTTCGGAACCGACCGTCCGCTGCGGGACATCGAGGCCGAAGTCCGGCCTTTCGCCGGTTTGAAGACCATCCTCGTGGAACGCGACATGGGGCGTCCGATGCCCACGTTCCGAGAAGCCTTGAAATCCATCCTCAAACCCTGACGGAGCCATGTCCAAGAAGCGCGGGAACAAATTGGGATATGCCTTCCAGGCCCTCGTGACGGTGATCGTCGCGCTGGCCACGCTGGAGGCGACCTTCCTGATTCAGTATTACTTTTCGCGGAAATCGATCTACGAGGAGGCGACTCGCCGGGCGGAAGGCCAGCTGGAGGCGACCAACCTCAAGATCACCGACGTCCTGGACCAGGTGGAGACCACCGTCCGGAACAATGTCTGGCCGGTGCGCAAGACGTTAGCCCTTCCTGACAGCCTCTGGTCCCTGTCCCGACGTATCGTGGACTGTAACCCGTTCGTCTCCGGAACGGCCATTGCGCTGATGGAGAACTATTTCCCGGAGAAAGGACGGCTGTTCTGCCCTTATGCCTATCGCAACGGCGACCGGATCGAAACCATCCAGCTGGGCAACGATTCCTATGACTATCCCAAGAAAGAGTGGTTTCTTAAGTCGCTGGAAGCCCAGGAAGGATACTGGTCCGAGCCGTACTACGACACGGGCGGCGGCGAAATGCTGATGACCACATTCTCGCTCCCTGTCACCGATACGAAGGGCCGGGTGGCGGCCGTCCTGACCGCCGACGTGTCCCTGGACTGGCTCACCGACCTGGTGGGCAGCCTCCCGGAATACCCCGAGGCGTTCAGCGCCCTGGTCAGCCGCACGGGCCAGCTGATGGTGTGCCCGGCGCCGGCGCTGGTGATGAAGAAGACGGTCCAGGAAGTGGCCGCGACCCTCTCCGATTCCACCGCCGTCCGCGACATCGCCCTGGCGATGCTCGCCGGGGAGCGGGGGAGCCGGCAGGTCTGGTACAAGGGGGAGAAAGAATTCGTCTTCTACGCCCCGATCGAACGGGCAAACTGGTCGATGTGCATCGTGGTGCCCCAGAAGGAGATTTACGGGGATGTCCAGCGGGTCGGACTGTTGGTCATCCTCCTGCAGGTCTTGGGTCTGCTGGTGATGAGCTACATCCTGTACACGGCCGTCAAGAACCAGATGCGCTTCCGGGACGTGTCCGAGAAGAAGAGCCGGATGGACGGCGAGCTGCGGGTCGCCCGGGACATCCAGATGTCGATGATCCCGACCTCCTTCCTGTCGGCGCCGGAATGGACCGACGTGGACATGTCCGGCCTGGTCGTTCCCGCCAAAGAGGTGGGCGGCGACCTGTACGATTTCTATGAGCGGGACGGGAGGCTCTTTTTCTGCATCGGCGACGTGAGCGGCAAGGGCGTGCCCGCCGCGCTGGTGATGTCCGCCACGCGAGGCCTCTTCCGGTCCGCTTCCGCCCACGAGAAGAGCCCGCAGCGGATCGTCTCCGTGATGAACGAGGCGATGATGGACACGAACGAGAACAATATGTTCGTCACCTGCTTCCTGGGCGTGCTGGACCTGGCGACAGGCCATCTGCGCTATTGCAACGCCGGCCATAACGCGCCGGTCCGCCTGCACGCCGGTGCGGCGGCTTTCCTGGATGTCGTCCCGAACCTCCCGCTGGGCGTGGAACCCGGTATGCAGTTCGAGGAGCAGGAAACCGACCTGGCCATCGGCGAAGGCCTTTTCCTCTACACCGATGGGTTGACGGAGGCGGAGAACGTGGACCACGCGCTCTTCGGGGAAGACCGTCTGCTGGAGAATGCGCTTCGTCTGGGCGGGGAAAAGGCCGATGTGATGGTCAAGTCGATGGCGGCGGCCGTGCAGGCCCACAGCCGCGGCTGCGACCCCAGCGACGACCTGACGATGCTGGTCGTCCGCTTCACGAACCCGTCTCCGGCCTCCGGTTCGGTGCGCCGCCTGAAACTCCGCAACGACATCGACGAGATTCCCCGGCTCCACGGGTTCATCCAGACTCTCTCCGATGACATCAATTTGGACCACGCACAGGCGATGAGCCTGAACCTGGCGCTGGAGGAGGCCGTCTCCAATGTGATGCTCTATGCTTATCCGGAGGGCACCGAAGGGCAGGTGGAGGTAGAGGCCGCCATCCTGGACGACCGCCTGGAATTCAAGGTCTCCGACAGCGGCGTCGCGTTCGACCCGACGGTCGCGCGGGCGCCGGATCTCACGGCCGACCTGAAAGACCGCCCGATCGGCGGGCTTGGCATCTTTTTGGTAAAGCGCATCATGGACCAGGTGACCTACACCCGGGAGAATGGCAAGAATATTCTGTCAATGACAAAAAAACGATAACCATGGAAGTACACATCACTGAATCCGAAGGAATGATGACCGCCCGCCTGGTGGGCCGGCTCGACACTCCCGCTGCGGCGGAAGTCACCCGCGAAATCCAGCCCCTGCTGGACCACGCCGGGGAGACCCTGCTGCTCGACTGCTCGGAAATGACGTACATCAGCAGCTCCGGCCTCCGCATCTTCCTCACCCTGCGGAAGGCGGCGGCCGCCGCCGGCGGACACGTCGTCATCGAAGGCCTCTCGAACGAGATCCGCCAGGTCTTCATGATGACCGGGTTCCTCCAGCTTTTCGAAATCAGGTAGGCCGATGAAGGACATTTACGTGAGGCACGTCGCCTCCTTGCTGCAAGTGAAAGACTGGCAGGTGGAGAATTGTGCGGAACTCTTCGCGGAGGGCTGCACGATTCCGTTCATCAGCCGGTACCGCAAGGAACGCACCGGCGGCCTTTCCGACGTGGAAGTGGCCGAGATCAAGCACTGGACCGAGGTGTTCACGGAGATGGAGAAAAGGAAAGCCTCCATCCTGGGCACCATCGAGGAGCAGGGGAAACTGACGCCCGAACTCCGGAGCCAGATCGAGAATTGCGTGAGTTCCAGCATCCTCGAGGATCTGTACCTGCCCTTCCGGCCCAAGCGGAAGACCCGCGCCACCGTGGCGGTGGCCAAGGGCCTGGAGCCGCTGGCGGACCTCTTGTGGAGCGGCAAGTCCCGCAATCCCGAGGCCGACGCCGCCAAGTTCGTGAAAGGGGAGGTCGCCTCCGTGGACGAGGCGCTCGCCGGCGCCCGCGACATCATCGCGGAACGGCTGTCCGAGACCGCCGTCGTGCGGGAGAACCTCCGCGGGATCTTCCGGACCCGCCGGGTGCAGTCCAAGGCGACGAAGGCCGCGCAGGCGGACCCGGCCGCGGCCAAGTACCGCACATATTTCAATTACTCCAACCCCATTGCCAAGATTCCTTCCTACAGCCTGCTGGCCCTTCTGCGGGCGGAGAACGAAGGCTTCCTGAAAGTGTCCGTCGACGCCGATGCGGAAAAGTGCGGCAACAAGATATACTACGACTACTGCCAGGAGAAGGGCTATCCTTCCCGGGAGTGCGGGCTGGAGATCCGCGCGGCTGTGGACGACGCCTACAAGCGTCTCCTGGAGCCGTCCATCACGAACGAGGTTCTGAAGGAGGCGAAGCTCAAGGCCGACGTGGATTCCATCCGCGTCTTCGGCGAGAACCTCCGGCAGTTGCTGCTCGCGGCCCCGGTGGGGCAGAAGCGGACCCTGGCCATCGACCCGGGCTTCCGGACGGGCTGCAAGGTCGTCTGCCTGGACGAGCACGGCACCCTGCTGCACCATACTGTCATCTTCCCGCATCCGCCTGCCGCGAAGAAGGTCCAGGCCATTACGACCGTCGCGGACCTCGTGGAAAAGTACGGAATCGAAGTCATCGCCATCGGCAACGGGACGGCGGGCCGCGAGACGGAGGAGTTCATCCGCAAGGTGGGCCTTCCCGACAGCGTCCGGGTATTCTCCGTGAGCGAGGATGGCGCTTCCGTCTATTCCGCGTCGGACGTCGCCCGGGAGGAGTTTCCGGACGAGGATGTGACGGTCCGCGGCGCGGTCTCCATCGGCCGCCGCCTGATGGATCCGCTCGCGGAGCTGGTGAAGATCGACCCGAAGTCCCTGGGCATCGGCCAGTATCAGCACGACGTGGACCAGACGCTGCTGCACGAGCAGCTGGACAATACGGTGGAAAGCTGCGTGAACAGCGTGGGCGTGAACCTGAACACGGCGAGCCCGTACTTGCTCCAGTACGTGTCCGGCATCGGCCCCACGTTGGCCGATAACATCGTCGCCTATCGGACCAAGGCGGGCGGTTACAAGTCCCGCCGCCAGCTGATGGAGGTGCCCCGCCTGGGTGAGAAGGCCTTCCAGCAGTGCGCCGGTTTCCTCCGGATCCAGGGGGCGGAGAACCCGCTGGACGGCAGCGCCGTGCATCCCGAATCCTACCACATCGTGGACCGGATGGCCCGCGACCTGGGCGTGTCCACCCGCGAACTCGTGGGCAATGCGGACCTGTGCCGGAAAATCAAGGCCCAGGACTATGTGGAGGGCGATTTCGGCCTGCCCACCATCAACGACATCCTGAAGGAGCTCGCCAAGCCCGGCCGCGATCCGCGCGCCGAGGTGAAGGAGTTCTCCTTCTCGGACGACATCCACGAGATCGACGACCTCAAGGTCGGGATGGAACTCCCGGGCATCGTGACGAACCTCACGGCCTTCGGCGCCTTCGTGGACATCGGCCTGCACGACAACGGCCTCATCCACGCCACCAAGATGGGCGTGCGCGGGATGGCCGATCCTTCCAAGATCCTGAAGCTGCACCAGCACGTGCTGGTGGAGGTCGTTTCCGTGGATCTCGAACGGAACCGCATCGGGCTCCGACTGATTGACAAGAACCTTTGATATCCTTATGAGAAGAATCGTTGTTTTGCTGGCGGTCCTGGCCTACGCCGCCCTGTTGCAGGCCAAGGACTATGTCGTCGCATCGCCGGACGGGAATGTCGTCGTGACCGTCTCCGCCGCCGAAAAGGTGTCCTATACCGTAGACCGGGCCGGTATCCGGCTGCTGGATCCGTCCTTCATCTCGATGACCCTGCAGGACGGGACCGTCTTCGGTGGGAAAGAAAAGTTCCGCGCTTCGAGCCGTAGCGTGGACGTGACCGTGCCCGCGCAGAATTTCAAGCGGGCGTCGGTGCGGGACCATTTCAACGAACTGACGCTTTCCGCCAAGCGGTATGACATCGTCTTCCGCGCCTATGACGACGGTGTCGCCTACCGGTTCGTCGCCAAAGGGAAGAAAGGGGAGACCGTCGTGACCGCCGAGCAGGCGGAATTCGCCTTCCCGGCCGACTGGAACCTCTATGTCCCGTATGTGGCCCGCGATTTCACCTCCTTCGAGCCGCAGTTCTTCAACTCGTTCGAGAACACCTATGCGCACCACGCGCTGTCGGCCTGGGAGAAGGGCCGGCTCGCCTTCCTGCCGCTCACGGTGGAGGCCGCCGGCGGAATCAAGCTTTGTGTGACGGAATCCGATTTGCTGGACTATCCGGGTATGTATCTCTACAACGGAGACGCTTCCAAGACCCTGACCGGCGTGTTCGCGGCGTATCCCGACGTGATTGAGCAAGGGGGCCACAACATGCTGCAGGGCCTGGTCCGTTCCCGGAAGGACTTTATCGCGAAGGGGCCGGCGGAATGGGCCTTCCCCTGGCGCACCGTCATCATCGCCACCGAGGACCGCCAGCTGGCGGAGAGCGACATGACCTGGCGCCTGGCCCGTCCGGCCGCGGCCGGAGACTGGTCCTGGGTCAATCCCGGCAAGGTGGCCTGGGATTGGTGGAATGACTGGAATGTCTACGGCGTCGATTTCGAAGCCGGCATCAACAACGACACCTACAAGCATTACATCGACTTCGCCTCCGAGCACGGGATCGAGTATGTCATCCTGGACGAAGGCTGGGCGGTGAACCTGAAGGCGGACCTGATGCAGGTGATTCCCGAGATCGACCTGCCGATGCTGTGCCGCTATGCCGAGTCGAAGCAGGTGGGACTCATCCTCTGGGCCGGCTACTGGGCCTTCAACCGCGATATGGAGGGCGTTTGCAGGCATTACGCCGAGATGGGCGTCAAGGGCTGGAAGGTGGACTTCATGGACCGGGACGACCAACCGATGGTCCAGTTCTACGAAAAGGCCGCGGCGACCGCCGCGAAGTACCATATGACGGTGGATTTCCACGGCGCCTTCAAGCCCGCCGGCATCCAGCGCACCTATCCGAACGTCGTGAACTTCGAGGGCATCCACGGGCTCGAGCAGATGAAGTGGAGCGGTCCAGAAGTGGACCAGGTGACCTATGATGTGACCGTCCCGTTCACCCGTCTGGTGGCCGGCCCCGCCGACTACACCCAAGGCGCGATGCGCAACGCCACGCGTGGAAACTATCGCCCGGTCAATACGGAACCGATGTCCCAGGGCACCCGCTGCCACCAGCTGGCCGAATACGTCATCTTCGACGCACCCTTCACGATGCTCTGCGATTCTCCTTCCAACTATCGGAACGAACCGGAATGCACGGACTTCATCGCCTCCATCCCCACGGTCTGGGACGAGACCGTCGCCTTGGACGGCAAGATCGCCGAATATGTGGTGATCGCCCGCCGGAGCGGTTCCACCTGGTATGTCGGCGCGCTCGGGAACTGGGAAGCGCGCGACTTGGAGGTCGATTTGAGCCCGCTGGGCATCCAGCACGCGGAAGGAGAGGCCTTCGTGGATGGCGCCAACGCCCATCGGGCCGCCCGCGACTACAAGAAGACGGAAGTGTTCGTCAACAAGAACTGGAAGGTGCATCTGGCACCGGGCGGCGGCGCCGTCCTGGTGTTGTAAGCCAAAAAAAGCGAAGGAATTCAACCTTCGCTTTTTTTATTGCTTGCCCTTGATTTTCCGGAACCGGAGCTTGATCACGCCCCAGAAGGCTTCCCCGAAAATGCCGCTGGACATCTTGGAGGTGCCCAGCTGGCGGTTCGTGAAGATAATCGGAACCTCGACGATCTTGAATCCCAGGCGGTAGGCCGTGTATTTCATCTCGATCTGGAAGCCGTAGCCTTTCATCTGGACGGCGTCCAGGTCGATGGTCTCCAGGACCTTCCTCGAGTAGCACACGAAGCCGGCCGTGGTGTCGAACACGTGCATCCGCAGGATGCCGCGGACATAGGCCGAGGCGTAGTAGGACATGATGATCCGGCTCATCGGCCAGTCCACGACGCTCACGCCGTGGCAGTAGCGGGAACCGACGGCGAGGTCCGCCCCTTGTTCGGTGCAGGCGGCGTGGAGGCGGAGGAGGTCGTCCGGATTGTGCGAGAAATCGGCGTCCATCTCGAAGACATAGTCATACCCGTGCTCCAGCGACCATTTGAAGCCGGTCAGGTAGGCCGTTCCGAGGCCCTGCTTCCCGCTGCGTTCGAGCAGGTGCAGCCGCTCGGGGAACTCCGACTGGAGTCCTTTGACGATTCCGGCCGTCCCGTCGGGGGAGCCGTCGTCGATGACGAGGATATGGAATTCACCGGGAAGGGAGAACACCTTCCGCGTGATGGCTTCGATGTTCTCCTTCTCGTTGTAAGTCGGGATGATGACGATTTTGCGGTCCATGGGACGTTAGCGGATGACGATTTCGGAGCGGTCGGGACCGACGGAGATGATTTTCACGGGGCAGCCCGTCTCCTTCTCGATGAATGCGATGTAGTTCTTGAACGTTTCCGGGAAATCCTCGAAGCGGCGGACCTTCGTGAGGTCCTCCTGCCAGCCCGGGAAGTCCGTGTACACGGGTTCGACTTCGTCGGGGCACTCGAAGGGGAAGTCCTGCGTGATTTTCCCGTCGATCTTGTAGGCGGTGGCGACGCGAACCGTGTCGAAGCCGTTCATCACGTCGGCCTTCATCATGATCAGCTCGTTGACCCCGTTCACCATCACGGCGTATTTCAGGGCGACGAGGTCCAGCCAGCCGCAGCGACGCGGACGGCCGGTCGTGGCGCCGTACTCGCGGCCGATGCTGCGCAGGCGCTCGCCGGTGGCGTCGAACAGTTCCGTCGGGAACGGGCCGCTGCCCACGCGGGTGCAGTAGGCCTTGAAGATGCCCATCACCTTGCCCACGCGGCTGGG
>Ga0310694_10003805_pt1 | contig 14742 bp, 11 predicted proteins | sample 174DNAGHGhighgp2_FD_203884 | JGI IMG/M metagenome (GOLD analysis project Ga0310694, IMG submission 203884) | Sheep rumen microbial communities from Palmerston North, Manawatu-Wanganui, New Zealand - 1742 DNA GHGhigh gp2 (v2) (version 2) | ecosystem: Host-associated > Mammals > Digestive system... | reverse complement strand
CCTGTAAAGGAGCCTGAAAGGCAGAGAAAAGCGGCGTGGCATAAGCCACGCCGCAATTCGTAACACAATCTTCCCGGAGACCGGATCCTGCTTCATGCATGCCTGCCGCTGCACAACGGACAGGAAGCGGAAGCTCAGGCCTCTTCGTGAATCTTGGGCAAAGCGCGCTGCACGTTGCCGCTGCGGAGGCAGCGGGTGCATACATTCATCCGCCTGGCAGCACCGTTCACCATGACGCGAACGCTCTGCACATTGGGAGCCCAGATACGATGGCTCTTGCGGTTGGAATGGCTGACGTTGTTACCGTTCAGCGTGCCCTTCTCGCAAATCTCACAAAACTTACCCATGGAAATCCTCCTCCTTACTGGAGTGTTACACATCAAGCTTATCTACAATATCACAACCAGCAAGGAATTGCAAGTATTTTTTCATCATTCAACGGCCAACAGATGAGCGCATTCACTCCTGAAGGAAATAAACGCATCGTCACCGACGCTGAAGACCTTCTTACCGATGGGGCAGTTGTCCGCGAACTTGATCGTCATTTGATCTCAACTTGGCCGGTGCTAACCAGGCGTCCGTTTACGCGGGAGAAAAGAGTCGCACCGTTTCCACTAAAGCGGAAACGAATCTTTTCGCCGATCCTGTAAGTGACACCTCCGAATACAACACTGGTCAGCAGATAATTCCCGACTTTTATACGCACAGTGGTTTCCATGCCGGTCGGCATGGCAGAGAATACTTCACCTTCAACTGGTCCATCATCACAAACGTGGACAAATTCAGGACGTACGCCAAGTGCCCAATCTTCTTTGTCAGGCTTACGGTCATCTGCAATGTCTGTCACCATATGAACCGGGTAATTGAAGGGTACGTCCTTATTTGTCTTTTCCGCAGGACGAATCTTTGCTTCAAATGCAGCAATCTCTTTCTCAGCGTTAGCGTACCACTCATCTGCTTTTACAGATTCAGATGGGGTGAAAACAGCTTCATACTTATCCAGTAACTTCAGCGCAAAAGAGCCATCTGCCTGTTGGTTTCCCCGGGCATTCATAAAGTTGATAGCAGGATTTCCTACAAAGTCAGCTACAAAAGTATTATTTGGCCTGTTGTAAACGGTCAATGGTGCATCATATTGCTGCAGAACACCGTTGGAGATCAAGCAGATCCGGGTAGCCAGCGTCATTGCTTCCATCTGGTCATGTGTGACGTAAACGAAGGTACTGCCAGTGGTGAGATGCAGCCTCTGGAGCTCGGATCTCATTTCCAGGCGGAGTTTGGCGTCCAGGTTGGACAACGGTTCATCCATAAAAAGAACCTTTGGCCCAGGAGCAAGGGTACGTGCAATTGCAACGCGTTGCTGCTGGCCGCCAGAAAGCTCACCGGGGTATCGATCCATGAAAGGCTGGATCTTCACAATCGCACTAACACGGTCAACGATCCGCTTTATTTCTTCTTTTGTAAGTTTACGGGGAGCACCCCCATCGTCAGGGTTACGTACGATCTCGCCTTCCGGTGTTACGGACAAGCCGGATTCCTTAATGTTGCCAAGACCGAATGCAATATTTTGAAATACTGTCATGTTTGGCCACAAGGCGTAATTCTGGAACAGGAAACCGACCCGGCGCTTGTTAGCCGGGACGTTTATACCCGCATCGCTGTCGAAAACAGGCACGCCGTCGATTGTAATCCTGCCGGTAGTTGGTGTCTCCAGACCAGCAATCATTCTCAGGGTTGTTGTTTTACCGCAACCAGAGGGCCCAAGTAAAGTTACGAACGCATTGTCTTCAATCACCAGATCGAGATCGTCCACAGCATAAAAACCGCCCCAACGTTTTGTGATATGCGTCAATTCAATTCTGGACATAATTCATTCACCCTCTCTGTTATTTGGAATCTCCGCCGATTCCGCTGTCTATACTGGCACCGGTTAGTTTATTTACCAATGCATTGAACAGCAGGATCACGATGATCAGAATCAGGTTGATACCGCTGGAAAAAGCATATAGACCCATTTCGTCAAAATAGTCCAGCAACGTGGTAATGATCTTTGCTTGGCTGCATAGCAGCATGAACAGTGTCAGCTCGCGCAGACAGGTCATAAAGGGGAGGAGATATCCACTGATAATACTGGATTTCTGGATGGGGATGATGATTCGTGTCATTCGTTTCCACCATGGAATATCCTGAATAATGGCAGCTTCTTCAATTTCACCAGACAGCTGCATCATTGAGTTCAATGCACTTCGGCTAGCAAATGGAATGTACTTTACTGTGCCTGCAAGGATCAACAACAGGAAGGTGTTGTAGATTCCAACAGAGGAACCAAACTTAGCAAATGCAACACCTACTGCCAGGGCTGGCATCAGATAGGGAAGGAATGCCATATTATTGACATAAGCAGCCCATTTGCTGCGGCGGTTCTTGCTGACACAATAGCCGACCAATGTGCCAATCGTACCGGCAACCAACGCACAGCAAACAGCGACAAGCAACGTACCTCCGAAAGCATTCCAGATTGTTTCATTGAAAAGCATACCCTTCTGGCCATACATACCGTTTTCAGAAACGTTCTCGGCCGTCACCCACCATTTAGTGGTCATATGCCCAGAGATGCCACTGGTCAGGAATGAATAATCCCCCGGATTTGGCAGGAATGTTTCTACGGCGAAAAGGATGATTGGCACAATGCCGGTAAAGAGCGTCGTGATAATGTAGAGACCGGAAAGAATGTATTTTCCGATTCCCAGATTAACGAGCGTACTCTGGCCGGATTTACCGGTAACTGTCGTGAAGTTTTTCCGTCCGGATGTCGTCCGTTGGTTTACCAACAGGATTCCGATACCGAACATCATCATGATGACGGCCAGAATACTGGCTTCACCTGTTCTCTGTACATTCAGCTCCACGTATTTTGTGGAAAGAGTTGAGAGTTTCAGATAATGAGGAATCGGATAGGAACCCATTGCACTGGAGAAAACCAGCAGGATTGTACTCAGTATGGCTGGCTTAACAAGTGGAAGCGTTACCCGTAAAAAAGTCTTCCAACGAGGGGTATTCAGGATCGTTGCTGCTTCCTCAAGATTGGCATCCATGTTCCTGAATATACCGCCGATCAAAATATACGCGAATGGTGCATAATGCAAAGCTAGTACGACAGCACTTGGAAACATGCCCTGGCACCACCAGAGTGGCATTCGGACACCTAAGACGGATGCAAACAATCCGTCAGCACCTTTTGTAATCGCGTTACTGTTAAAAAGATTCCTCCAGATCACAGCCAGCGTCCACTGCGGCATGATATAAGGGAAAATGAAAATGGAACTGAGATATTTCTTGAATTTTAGATTGGTGCGGGTTACCAGGTAAGCGAAGAATCCGCCATAGGCGATTGAACCAATACAGGCAAAAATGCTCAGCAGCACTGAATTCAAAAGGGGAGTCCAAAGGTTTATAGTTGCCAGTTTCTTTGCTGTATTCGTAGATGGAGCAAACATATCGGTCCAGTTAAAGGTTGTGTACACCTGACCTTCAGCTGCACCCCTTGTATCTACTGTGCCCTTGTGGATTGTTACGGTATCCCGAACAATGGAAAAAGCGGGCCAGATTGTAGTAACTGTCAGGACAATTCCTAAAGCAAGCAGGATCGCATTTTGTGGTTTGGAAAGATACGTCGTTATTTTGTTCAACCGTCTTTTCCAGGGACTGGGAGCGTTTATAACGGCAGTCATTTTGTTGTCCCCTTTCGGTTTTTGTTTTATCCCGGCAGGAAAACCGAGAAGGACAGGAAAAACCTGTCAACAGGGATGGGCGGCGTATCAGCTATGCCGATGCGCCGCCCATAGAATTTTCTAGATACAATTATTTCATGCCAATAATCAGGTCAATCCAGTCACCCATGGCATCCGCAACGGAAGCGGCGTAAGCTGGATCTTCAACGATCAGCTTGCCTTCATTAATCCACCAGTCATAACCACGGTCGTTTTTGGCGGCGAATTCCACTTCATCCGTGGGATTTCCATCAGCATCTTTTTTATTACCATCTTTGCTGTGATCCTGCATGCAGGCAGGAACAGGTGCGTAGCCACCCATATCCTTGCCCCAGGCAGCAAAACCTTCCTGTGTGGTTGTAAGGTAAGCAATGAAAGCACAAGCAGTCCAAGGATACTGACTTCCTTTGGGGATCATCATATAGTGCTTGTAGGCATATCCGCCAAATCCTTCATAACCATCCTGATAGGCAGCGACGGTCACATTGTTAACGGAGACGGAATCACTCTCTTCAACAGAGCGGAGCTTGGAGTAAACAAGCAGGCCAGCCTGTCCGGCAGCACTCTTGTCGACCAGTGTATTGCAGATAGGTCCATCATCAGTTTCTTCCTGGAATTGTTCGCACCAAAGCTTAATCCAAGCAAGTGCGTATTTTGCGTTATCACCGGTCAGCCCGAGGTCGGCGACATCAGCGGCAACTTCATCAATCGTAGGAGCGAAGATTGCTTGCTTATCAGCATCCAACTTATCGTAAGCATCCTTTACAATTGTCGCATAATCATCGCGGGTCAGCATGTAGAGGAAGTTCTTGCCAACAGGCTCGGAGTTGACGCCCATGAACAGCGGATGAACATCCGGCAGTACAAAATCCCAGCAGTTCATGAAGGTGGCATCACCGCAGTTGTTGAACTCGAAAACCTTATTCAGCGTCTGCAGCGCCAGAGGATTCTCGTTATTTTCTTTGGCAACACCTTCCGCATTGGTCCAATCAAGGGGAACAAAGTTAAGCAGTTCGCCAGTATCAAGCATTTTGCTCTGGATCTGGTTGCCATCCTGGATCAAAGTGACAAAGTATTCGCTGGATCCGGTGAGTGATTCAAAAATTGAATTATTCTTAGGCTGAGTCCATTCGATTGTGGTATCGAAGTTCGGGTCGATTCCCTTCAGCAGAGCAATGAAGGTCTCTTTTGCGGTTTTGCCACGACTGGAGTTGCCAATACCAAGCAAAGTTTTTCCGTTACATTCTTCGATTGCTTTCTTATAGAGTTCTTCATTGGTCATGGTCTGCGCCTGAGCAATGATGTCTCCAACGGAGTCAGCAGATGCGAAAGACATCATTGTCAACAGGAGCATTAACGCCAACAAAACAGAAACTAGTTTTTTCATACCAAAATCTCCTTTTATATATTTTTCGCGGCTGTCGCCACTTGAACTGTGAATATTATAACTCATTTTCATGTGATTGCAAGAAAAAAATGGTTGAAATGGCAGGCAGAAAACACAAAAAGAATAAACAATCCGTAAACAATCAGACTAAAGCATCGTTTTGTGATTCGCGTGAAAAATTGAGGTGCTTTTCCCGGAGCTTTTGCTCAAGTTCGACACTGCTGCCGTGGAACACTATACCCTCCCAACCACACGCAATTGCACTTGCAATATTTGCTGCGGAATCATCAATAAACAGACATTCTTCCGAATTCAGGCTAAACTTGTCTGTGAATGCCCGATAAATCTCATGCATTGGTTTTACATAACCCGTGTCACAAGAAATCAGTTTACCATCAAACAAACGGCTGACAGTATATGCAGGCCAATATAGATGTTGTGCTTTACTGGCATTGCTGAGCAGCCATATTCCATAACCGGCGTTTTTCAGCCTCTGAATTAAGCTTTCCATTCCGGGGAAAATATCCTCGGGATTCGACCAAAAGAAAAGTAAACGATGAACAGAATTCCTCAAATGAACCGGTATTCGGGAGAACACGAGTGGCTCAGCAGTTTCTTCCGTTAGGACACCGCTGTCCATCTGGGCCCATTCAACTGACTGAAACAGTTCGTTCATTATCAGTTTCCGATCCTCAGGTTTTGTAATTCCTTCCCTGTCCATAAAGAGAAATGGATCGAAACGAATGACTACGTTACCCATATCAAATACAACATTACGAATCATTGACTACTCCTCTATGTACTGATCAGGTTGAAATGAATCAGCAGGATGCTTGTACGGGCAAACCTATTCCCGAGGATCCTGCTATGTTTTCCGGACCGTCTTCGGTTTTTCATTCCCGGATATTATACTCTTTATCAATGAATTTGGCTACACTTTTCCGAAGGACCGGCAAGGCAGGGCAAAAAAACTGCGCATCCGCAGGGATGCGCAGCAGGAAACCCGATTGACGGCACCGGATAGGGGAGCGGTTATTTCAGCTCGACCGTCGTGCCGCGGGGTTCGCCGTACTTATCAGCCGTGATGACGCCGCCCAGGGCTTCACTGATATAAGCCATCAGTGCTTCATCCAGCGGGATGCCGGTATCAAACCTGGATTCGGAGCGGGCAAACACGTTATAGGTATCGCCGCCGGCGGTGCAGAAATTGTTTGTAATCACCGCATAGGTGGCATTCAGGTCAAAGGGCTGGCCGTTGACGGAGTTGATGGTGACACGGTTGATGGAGGCCGGCGCGGCATAATTGCTTTCTTTCCCGTTCAGCACGTAAACCTCACCGGGTTCATAGGGCTTTGTTGTGTCAATGGTCCATTCGATGCCGGAAGTCTGCGGGAAACCGCCGATGGCATCGGGCGTGCAGAAGGTGGAGGCTTCGAGCACTTCCAGCAGTTCGGCGCCGGTTACGTAAACGACCGCTACCGTATTGCCGAAGGGAAGGACCGTGTTAACATCCTTCATGGAGATGTCGCCGGCTTCGATGGTAGCGCGGATACCGCCGCCGTTGGTGATGCCGACAACAGCGTTGGGTTCAACCTGCTCAATGCCGCCTTCTTTGACGACGGACCAGACCATCGCATCGGTAATCAGGTCGCCCAGGTTGGTTTCTTCCGTCCGGTTGCCGGGGGCCTTGTCGCCGTTCAGGCGCACTTCCGTCTTCGCGAAAACAGAACTGTATTCCGTGTCCACTGCACCGGCGATTTCCTTCGCTTTTGCCTGGACAGCCTCATCGATATGCGCGAAACCATACAGTTTTGAGCCCAGATACGTCGGGATGAGGAAATTGGCTTCGATGCCCTTGGCTTCGTTGTCGATCACGACAACGCCGATGCTCTCGAACTTGGTGCCGGTGGACTGGATGGGCTCATTGTGCTGTCCGCGGGTCATCAGTGTGTGGCCATGGGCGTCGAGGACAAAATCAAGGCCCTTCAGTTTCGGGAACAGGTCGACAGACCGGTTCAGGGCGAACTTGGATTCGTCGTCGACACCGAGGTGGAAGAGGCCGAAAACCAGGTCCGCTTCACCGCGGACGGAATCGATGGCCTTCTGCACGGATTCAGCCAGCGCTTCACCGGAAGCAAAAGTGAGCATGCTGATCAGGCCCGGATTGACCTTGGTGACGGTCTCGGGCGTTTCAACACCGACGAAGCCGATCTTCAGGCCGGCTTTTGTGGTCAGCACAACAGCGCCGGGAAGGATGGATTCACCGGTTTCATCCAGCGTGATGGTTGCGCAAACGGCGGAGAAGTTTGCCTTCGAAAGGTTTTCCATCAGCTTTTCATAACCGAAATCGAATTCGTGGTTTCCCAGGGTGACGACATTGTAGCCTGCGGCATTCATCATGTCCACCATGGAAGCGCCTTTGCTTGTACTGGCATAAACGGAACCCTGGCTGAAGTCGCCGCAGTCGGCCAGGAGCACTTCCGCGCCGAGGCTTTCAAAATAGCTGCGCAGGCCGGCAATGTAGGCATAACCGTCAATCTGGCCGTGGACATCGTTGGAATGGAGAATTACGGTTTTGCCGGTGTAATCCCCGGCCAGCTCGTACCGGATGTCAGCATGATCGCTGAAATCCTCTTCAATCCAGTCAGCTTCGGCAGCATCTTCAGCGAAGGCGGAAAATGCTGTGAGGGCAAGGGCAAGGACAAGAACCAGGGAAAGTAGTTTTTTCATCTTCATTGTGTCTGCTCCTTCCATGAATCATATTAATTTGGATACGCAGTGCCTGCATGGCTGCAGACTTCATAAACATATTATATAAAAAAGGACAGTGTTTTTGCAACGGACAATATATGTATTATCTGTGAACAAACTAAACATTTCAGACATATTTTGCAACCGGCAATTTGGAACAGCCCGCAAAAGGATTTTCCGGCCCGGCGCAGAATAACTGAAAAAGCCGGATGACACAGCAAAACGGTTTCGATCATCCAATCCGATTTTATCTATTATATATAGGAAAGCAAGAGGACGATTCACATGACGGAGCAAGCGCTGAAAGCATTGCTGGACAGCATGACGATTCAGGAAAAGGTCGGCCAGCTGATCCAGTGCAACGCGGGGCAATTTATCCGGAACCAGCTGGAGATTACAGGACCGGACGGGGAAACGCTTCCGACTGAAGAGGTATGCCGTATCATGGGCAGCGTGCTGACATTCGAGGACGCGGAACAGGCCATTGCCCTCCAGGAGATGCATCTGGCTGCGGATCCGAAGAAAATCCCGCTCCTGCTGATGCTGGATGTCATCCACGGGCTGAGGACGACCTATCCGATTCCGCTGGCAATGGGATGCTCCTTTGACGATGACCTGATGGCCGAATGCGCCGACATGGCGAGGAAGGAATCTTCCGCATGCGGCGTACACGTGACCTTCAATCCCATGGTGGATACCGCAAGGGACGCACGGTGGGGGAGAATCCTGGAAACCAATTCCGAGGAACCGCTGATCAACAGCCGAATGGGAGCGGCGTTTGTACGGACAGCACAGGGAAACGACCTGTCCGATCCGGGAAATATTGCGTGCTGCGTTAAGCACTACGCTGCTTACGGCGCCGGTGAAGCGGGGAGGGATTATAATACGGTCGACCTTTCCGAACGCTCCCTCCGGCAGGATTACCTCCCTGCGTACAAGGCATGCGTGGACGCCGGCGCGCGGCTTGTCATGCCGTCGTTCAACGCGCTGAACGGCATTCCGTCCGTCGCAAACAAATGGCTGATGAACAGGATCCTGCGGGAAGAATGGGGATTCAGCGGTGTTGTGGTCAGCGACTACAATGCGGTGGGTGAACTGGTTGCGCACGGGATCGCGGCGGACCATAAGGACGCGGCTCGCCTGGCGATGGAAGCCGGATGCGATATTGACATGGTCGACAACAGCTATTATCTGTACCTGGCAGATCTCGTGCGCGAGGGAACCGTGCCCGCGGAAATGCTGGATGAAGCAGTGATGCGCGTACTTCGCCTGAAAAATGAGCTTGGGCTGTTTGAAAACCCGTTCCACGGTGCAGACCGGGTTGCGGAAAAGCGCCTGTACCTGTGCCCGGAACACAGGGAAACAGCCCGCAGGGCCGCGGAGGAAACGGCCGTATTACTGAAGAATGAGGGCATTCTCCCGTTCAGGGAAGACGTGAAGCATATTGCCCTGATCGGGCCGTTCGCTGAAGAAAAACACCTGAACGGATTCTGGTCAAGGCCGGGCGCCGAACGGGACACCGTCACGATTCCGGAGGGCATCAGGGCACTGCTTCCGGATACGGAACTGACGGTGGAAAGGGGCTGCGGCGCAGCGATCGGGGATACGGATACCGGCGGAATCGCCCGGGCTGCAGAAGCCGCAGCCGGAGCGGACGCTGTGATCCTGGTTCTCGGTGAACCCGAAAATTACAGCGGCGAAGGGAGGAGCCGGGCTGAGCTGAACCTGCCCGGGCCGCAGATGCAGCTTGCGCGGGCAGTGCTGGCAGCGAACAGGAATACGGCAGTCGTGCTCTTTAACGGGCGTCCGCTGGTCATCACAGAACTGGCAGAGACGGCCCCGGCCATCCTGGAAATGTGGTATCCGGGCACGGAGGCAGGGAATGCGCTTGCAAGGCTGCTGTGGGGCAGGGCCAATCCGTGCGGAAAGCTGTCGGCAGGCATGCCGCGGAGCACCGGACAGTACCCTATGCCGTACAACAGGATGAACACAGGGCGTCCGAAGCCGCCGCCGGACTGCAAACCGGCGCCTTTTACCAGCTGCTACCTGGATATGCCGAACCTTCCGCTGTATTCTTTCGGATACGGCCTGAGCTATACCACCTTTTCCTATGAAAAACTGGAGATTGACCGGAACGAGATCACGAGGGATGAGAAACTGCATGTAGCTGTGACTGTACGCAATACGGGAACCCGCGCCGGAAAGGAAACGGTGCAGCTTTACCTGCGGGATCCTGTTGCTTCCGTCGTCAGGCCCGTACAGCAGCTGATTGATTACAAAAAGGTTGCCCTGGAACCCGGGGAAAAGAAGGAAATTGTATTTACGGTCAGCGAACAGCAGCTTCGCTTTTTCAACGCTGAAGGGAAGGAAATCTCCGAGGCAGGGGAGTTCCTGGTTTCTGCCGGATACGCGGATCACCTGCTGCTGACGGAAAAATTCAGGCTGGCCTGAAAAAGAAATCTTTTCCGGATGGCATGATTCTGCCCGGCTGATTCGTCTAATACTATGACGGAAGATTGTTCCGCAATATGCATACGGGAGGGAAACCCTTGAAGAAAGCCATTATACTGCTTGCCGCAGCCCTTATGCTGGCGTTCATGGCAGGCGCCTGCGCCGATCCGGCCAGGACCGACGGAACCGTGACGGCATGGATCGGGGAAAACAATGAATTTTTTATGCGCTGCACGGATGAAATTACCCGGAAGCTGTCCGTGGCGATGAAGGATATCCTCAGCATTACGGAAACGGATGTCATCGGATTAACGCAGGCAAACCAGGTTGTTTCCGTCAGGAGGGACGGGAGTGCATACTCAATCCTTTCCGCAAACGCAACGGAGGAAGAAATCAGCAGCTTTGCAGACAGAAGCGTCCAGCTGGAAGAAGGCGTCCTGTCCGTCGGGGAAGTTGTATATTCGGAACGCGCGGCAGCGGCGGTGACTGACGGCGTTATGCTGTATTGGGTCAACAGGGGCGACAGCGGTTTTGTCCTGATGCAGAAAGAGCTCACAGGGAAAGAGCAAGCCGCGGCAGAACGTGCAGCGGTTTCCCTGACCGGCATGAGCGTACCGGAACCGCTGTACCTGTGCCTGACAGGGGAAGCACTGACGCTGACTGCAACCGACCATACCATCATTACTTTCAGCCTCAGCACCGGCAAGGCGACTGCTTTCCCTGCATCCGGCAGGGAAACAGCCGGCGCCTGCCTGGCGGACGGGCGGCTGTACAGGTATGTTGCCACGGAGCTGCTTCCCTGGGAACTGGAAACAATCCAGAACGACGCGATCCAGCTGTCAACCGTCACACCGGCCCCGACCCCGACCATGGCGCCTACACCCACGCCCACGCCGACGCCGACACCCCGGATCACACCCGCACCCACGCCGACGCCCAGGGGCTACAACGGGCAGACGGATGAAGACGGGAATATTTACAAAGGCGCGAGGGGAAAGACGGTGCGCAAAATCCAGAAGCGCCTGCAGGAACTGGGATATCCGACGGGAAAAGCGGACGGAATTTACGGCGACCAGACACAGCTCGCGGTAAACCTTTTCTATGACGCTCTCCATATTCGTGAGCGCAACTACATCACGCCGGGCATGCAGAACAAACTCTTTGCCCGGAACGCACCTGTTTACGATCCTTACATGCCGCTGCAAAAAGGCGATACCGGCCTGTGCGTACTGTATATGCAGACCATGCTGCGGTTTGCAGGCTTTGACCCGGTTAAGCTGGACGGTATTTACGGGGAACTGACCGTACAGGCTGTGGCGGAATACCAGAAAGCCATCGGGTATATTCCGGCTGACAAAGAGGTTCCGGGTGAATACGCTTCCAGGGAACTCCTGGAGAAGCTTTACGGGCCGGAACCGCTGCCGGTTCCGACGGACATGGCGACGGAAACACCGGTGCCGGCAACACAGACAGACCTGTAAACCAGGCTGATGCATTGAAATGGGGGATCACCACGTGATCCCCCATTTTATAAAATACCGGAGAACAGTTCCGGGCCTGTGTGCCTTGTTTGCAAAGAGGACGTTTTTTTCTTCCGGAGTACGGCACATGACCTGCATATCAGGATGGTATACGACGCTGCCAAGCCGCGCATCCAGGATCCGCCGGCACAGGTCGGCTTCTTCCTGGGTTTTGCTGAAATGCTGGTCAAAGCCGTTCAGCCCCCTGAATACGTCTGTCCGGATCATCATGAAGCCGACAGGCGCCGATTCCACCGGAACGGGCATTTCCACCCGGTTATCCTCGAAGGTATATTCCTGCTTCCATTTCCGGAAGATGCCCCCGAGGCCGGCAAACATGGTTCCGAGCAAGAACCGGACAGAAAGCTGCCGCCTGGGGAGGAAGAGCTCTTCTCCTTCCTCATTGAAAAAACGCGGCGAAAGAATGGCGATGTTCGGATGGGATTCCATATAGGCGACCATCCTTCGCAGCAGGGACGGATGAAAGGAAACGCCGGGATCCATCAGGAGATGGTATTTGCTTTGCAGCTGCGGCAGGACCGCGTTATGCGCGCGCGAAAGACCGACATTCTTTTCCTGGGGAAGCACTACCAGGCCGGGGAAGGACCATTTCAGCCGCTCGGCTGTAAGCTCCTCAGGCGAATTGTCGCTGAGGAATACAGAGACTTCAATGTCCGCACTCTGAATACAGCGAAGGGAATAATCCACTTCATCCCCGCAGCGGCAAATGACAATACACGCGGAAAGGATCGGCACCACAAAAAAGCCCCCCTTTCCGTATCATATCTTTTCAATCCCTTCTATTTTACAGGCATCGGGAGGCTTTGTAAAGAATCACATTGGCAAAAATCAGTATTTGATGCTATACTGTACCATCAGGCGGAGTATCCGCTGAATGAACATGGAAGAAGGTTTTTTATCTGAGTAAATTTGCGGTTTTTGTCGACCTGGAAAACTGCGGCGCCAAGGTCGCCACATTGAAGAGCATCCTGGAGAAGGTGAAGATCCGCGGTGATATCCTGCTTGGCAAGGTTTACGGGTATACAGATAAGTTTGATGACCTTAAGGAAGTGCTGCTGAGCAATACGTTTACGGTTGTTCCCAGCCTGCGTTACGGGATCAGCCAGAAGAACAACGCCGATATCCAGCTGGTGATCGACGCACTGCAGGTCGCCTATGAGAATGAACTGATTGACAGCTTCTGCATCGTTTCGGGTGACAGTGACTATGTTCCGCTTGTCGGCCGCCTGAAAAGCATGGGCAAGTTTGTTCTGGGCATCAGCCGGAGCGAAGCTGCCAGCAACATCTTCATCAACGCGTGCAATGAATTCCAGTTCCTTGAAACCGTAGGCAAGCGGAACGTTGAAAAACCGCGCAAGCAGCGCTCCACTTACACGAACGAGGAAGTGGCTGACGAAAGCGAACTGAACAAACTGCTGACGACGGTCCTTGAAGAGCAGAACGACAGGGACGAGATTTATGCAAGCGAGCTCAAGGGTACGCTGCTGCGCCTGCGGCCTGACTTTAACGAAAAAGCGTACGGATGCGCAACTTTCTATAAGCTGCTGATGAAACTGTCCAACCGTTTCGGCGACCTTCGTGTGCATAACGACAATTTTGACGTAATGGTTGGGCTTTCCAACAGCGGAGAAAGCACGGAAGCGATTCCGCAGCTGACGAGGGACAACTGGAAGGAAGCGTTTGCCGCCCAGATCAAAGCCTACAAGGACGGCGGTTTTGAGCGCGTGAATCCCTCCATCCTGAAGGCAGATATCATTACGGCCTATCCGGATTTCAACGAACGGGCAATCGGGTTCAAGCGCTTTTCGGATGTTATGAAGCAGCTGGAAAAGGATGGGCTGCTCGTGGTTGAGATGGATGAACAAAATACGATGCTGATCAAGCTCCTTTAACCGGGAAGAGAACCTGTAAGCTGCAGCTGGCTGCGGACGGCCGCAGCAGTATATCAAAGCAGAGGAAGTATTAAAGAGATGAAGTATTTGAGGCGGGGAATCTGGTACATCGCCGGTAGGCTGCTGGTGATCTGTATTGTCCTCGGCCTGATGATCACAGCTTTTTACTATACGATGAACCTGAGCAATATCCAGATTGTGCTGAAGGACGGAATGGCCGGACGGGCCAAGTATGTCATGGGAATTGACCCGCAGCGCAGCAACCTGGACAAGTTTTTCCAGCCGGCATGCCTGGATGCGGATGAACTTGTCCTGCAGACGGACAGCGGCGAATCGCCGTATAATGATTATAATGTCAGGGGTATCGACCATCGCCTGGAGATCGGCTTTTTCTGGATCTGGCCATGGGAAAACAGCGTCAGGATCGTGGTGTCCGAACGGATCCCGAGAATCGACGGCCGGGTCAAAGGCCTGAAGGCGGACGAGGTGATTGCCAGGCAGGGGGAAAGTGCTGTATACCCGCCGGCATGGCCGGAGGAGAAATACCGGGCACAGATGATCCGGGAGAACGGGCAATGGAAAATCAGGAGCATCCTGAAAACGGGACAATGATATAAAACAATGAAAAACAGCGCTTCCGGCATTTGCGGGAAGCGCTGTTTTGATGCGGAAAGCAAAAAACTGCGTAAAAAACAAAAAAAAGTGCTTGACAAAGGGAGATGGGTTTGTTATATTAGTCAAGCTCGCTTACGGGGAACCGGGGAGCGGGGACAGCGAACCTTGAAAACGATACAGAGATAAGAAACGCGCAAGAAGGAAAGATCAGCGAAGATTCCAAAGAGTTTAGCATCGAGAGATGTTAAGGATTAAACGGAAGAGTTTGATCCTGGCTCAGGACGAACGCTGGCGGCGTGCCTAACACATGCAAGTCGAGCGGGGACATGCGACGG
>Ga0310694_10003804_pt1 | contig 14744 bp, 12 predicted proteins | sample 174DNAGHGhighgp2_FD_203884 | JGI IMG/M metagenome (GOLD analysis project Ga0310694, IMG submission 203884) | Sheep rumen microbial communities from Palmerston North, Manawatu-Wanganui, New Zealand - 1742 DNA GHGhigh gp2 (v2) (version 2) | ecosystem: Host-associated > Mammals > Digestive system... | reverse complement strand
CTGCTTTTTTTTAATAATATGTATGTTTTTTCGCTTTGTTACGATGCGTTCTGTCCTGTTTTTGACAGAGTGTAAGGCAAATGCGGATTCTGCTTACATCCTGTATTTCCCCTGTTCTCTGAGAAGCGTTTCTTTTGGTGCGAACCGTGGTGAGGGTGAAAAAAACACCGTTTTTTGAGGTTTTTATAATGTTTTGAATATGAGTGTGTTGTGCTTTGCCGGTGGTGCGTTGGCAGGCAAAATCACGGGTTTTAGCGTGTCAGATACGGGAAAATGGCGTGTTTTTTCTGGTGATGAAGCGTGCAGAAAAGCCGGACGCAGGCAGTTGCGTTGGCAAAGTTGGCACGTTAAGTCGGGCGATGCTCCTGCCTGCGTCGGCAAACTCTCCATGCGGAGGCAGAAAATGCCACTTGTTTTTCTCTATTTTGCTCCGTTCCCAGTCAGATTCCGAAATGTCATAAGGGCAGAGAATCGGGCATTTTTGTGACTTTTTGACGCATTGTCTTTTGGCACGGTATTTGTTGAAGATTGACAGGTGAACACAGCCCGAACGGCATTGTGCAAAGGAATGTAAAAAAAGTTCCGGGGCAGTTTAAGAACCGTTAAGCGCCACTTGGAGTGTGTTAAAGATTGGGAATAAAAGGACCACCGTAAGGGAATATGATGTAATTTTGCGTTGTGAACAAATCACAGCAATAGGACAGAAACATTAATAACTAAAATAGAAAGCTATGAAACAGACAACGAAGAATTGGTTAGGTGCAGCCCTCCTTATTTTGGGCAGTAGTGCAGTTACAGGTGCAGTTGTTAGAGGCGCAGCCACGAAAGGCCAGCCGCTCGATCCGGAACCCATTGCCGCAACGCCGGCGCCTGTTGCAGCTCCAGCAGGATTGGTCGATTTGACTTCGGCAGCCGAGAGTGCAGTAGGCTCTGTCGTATATATTAAGGTAACACAGACAGGCAAGACACAACGCGTGCAGATTCAAGACCCGTTCAGCGACTTCTTCGGCGACTTCTTCGGATTTGGCGGCAGAGGCGGACAACCTCAGCAGCGCGAATACAAGCAGCCCGACCGTCATGCAGCAGGCAGCGGCGTCATCATCAGCACCGACGGCTACATCGTGACGAACAATCATGTAGTGGGCGAAGCAGATGCCATCGAAGTGAAACTCAATGACAACCGCGAGTTCAAAGGTCGCATCATCGGCTGCGACGCCACTACCGACCTGGCACTCATCAAGATAGATGCCAAGGACCTGCCAGCCATCAAGATAGGCAACAGCGACGACCTCAAGCTAGGACAATGGGTGCTGGCAGTCGGCAACCCCTTCAACCTGACCAGTACCGTCACGGCAGGTATCGTAAGTGCAAAAGCACGTACGCTTGGCGCAAACGGCATCGAGAGCTTCATCCAGACCGATGCAGCCATCAATAGCGGCAACTCGGGCGGCGCACTCGTCAACGAACGCGGCGAACTGGTGGGCATCAACGCCATGCTCTACAGCCAGACAGGCAGCTACAGCGGCTACGGCTTCGCCATCCCCACCTCTATCATGAACAAGGTGGTGGCCGACCTCAAAGTCTATGGCACCGTCCAGCGCGCCATCCTCGGCGTTCAGGGCATGGACGTCTCGAACTGGATAGACAACGAGAAAGCCAAAGGCAACGACCCCGACCTCGATGTGGTGGAAGGTGTCTATGTCGATAAAGTGAGCGATGCAAGCGCCGCAGAAGAGGCCGGACTGGAGAAGGGCGACGTCGTGACCGAGTTCGACGGCAAGAAAGTCACCAAGATGTCCGAGCTGCAAGAGGCAATTGCACAGCATCGTCCGGGCGACAAAGTGAACATCACCTACAAGCGCGGCAAGAAAGAACACAAAGTTAACGTGACGCTTCGCAACACGCAGGGTACTACGAAGGTGATGGAAGAAGTGGACCTCGACCAGATGGGTGTAGCGCTCAAGCCAATCAACGAAGAAGAGCAGAAATCTCTCAACATCGACTGCGGCCTGGCCATCACGGCAATTCGAGCAGGTAAGATGAAGGCAGCAGGCGCCACTAAGGGCACCATCATCCTCTGGGTCAACGACCAGAAGATGCAGAAGGTAGAGGATTGGGAAGAAGCCGTGAAGAGCGCCAACCAAAGCACCGACCGTACCCTCTGGATAAAGGCCATCACACCAAGTGGACGTAAGGTAAGCTATGTGATTGAACTGGACGAATAAGCAGCCCTCCACAAACCCTCTCCTCGAGGGAAGAGCCTAAAAAATCCCCGAATCCTTTGTGGGTTCGGGGTTTTTTCGTAACTTTGTGCCCGATAATGCTAAATCATTCATGAAGATAATAAAGTTAATAATATGTTTGGGCCTGCTCAGCATGGCCTGTCTGCAACCCGTTGAGGCAAAAAGGAAGAAAGTAGTGCAGAAACCCGTCTATATGATAGGAGCGGGTATTTCGCTGGTCGATTCGATGGTCTTCATTACCGACATGCAACTGGTGGACAGCATTACGCTCGAAAAGAAACACAAGTTCCTGATGGACCGCCAGCTATACTCCTTCCAGTTCCAACGCTATCTGGAACGCGCTTACAAAGGCGGCCCGTACATTCCCTGCGTATTCTTCAGCAGGAGCAAAAAGAAGATGGAGCGGCAATATCTCTCCTTGCACAAACGCTATGTGCATAGCAAGGAACTGAGAATGATACTCGTTGACGTCAGTCAGTTCCGCTTTAAGGCGGAGAAGTATGTAGAGGAGAAAGTAGAATGAAAACAATCTATTACATGATTGCGGACCATTCGCTTGCCGTCCGCTTCCTCGATGAAGCCAACGACGAAAGGCTTATCCCCTCGTTTGCACCTTTTCGCATAGAGGAGCAACCAGCAGAGCTGCTCTTCAAGATGACCGTTGACGACCATCTCGAATGGCAGGAAAACGGCGACGAAATTGGTGTGTTCGACTGTGGCGGATGCAACCACGGCGTCTATCGTATGCAAGACGGCGGCTATCAGTATGCCATCCACGACATCAATGACGTGCTTTGCAGCAGAATGCGCAGTAATGCAGACTTCTCCGAATGCCAGGTTTCGCTCTTCGGAACGACTTGGGCGCAACGCAACTATGGCCTGAACAACGCCCTGATGATGGCTTATGCCTTCGCCGCCGCCCAAATGGGAACGATGCTCATGCACGCTTCCGTCATCCGTTGCGAGGGTAAAGGCTACTTGATGACCGCGCCAAGCGGTACGGGAAAGAGCACGCATACGCGCCTTTGGTATGACAACATTCCCGGTTGCGACCTCATGAACGACGACAATCCCGTGGTGCGCATTATTGGCGGACAAGCCATCGTATATGGTTCCCCGTGGAGCGGAAAGACGCGTTGCTATCGTAACATCCAAGCTCCTGTCGGCGGACTGGTGCGCATTCAGCAGCGACCGGAGAATACCATCCGCAAGTACAAGACTGTGGAAGCTTTCTGCAACCTCTTGCCTGCCATGAGTAATATGAAGTGGGACGAGCGTGTCTATAAAGGGGTTTGCGATGGCATCAGCGAGCTCATCCGAATAGTTGGCATGTACGAATTGGGGTGCTTGCCAAATGCTGAAGCGGCAATCCTTTGTCACGATACGTTAGTGGGAAAGGGTTGAACGGTGAAGAATGAAAATAGAAAATGAAAGGGATGAAGATTAAGGATGAAGGATGAATAACGGTCTTAAATCTATAATCAAAAAGTCCGCGTGCATTTTGCTGACTCCTTGGCGCAGGCGTTATCGTAAGAAAAACGGGGTGCTCTCTGCCTCCTCACGTCACGAGCTGCCTAACGATGCCTGGTTGGGAGAGGTGACAAAGATGCTGAATGAAGGGAAACCCTATGCCATCTATGTTAAGGGCTACAGTATGCGCCCTTTCATCGAACACATTCGCGACCGCGTTTTCCTCGAGAAGAAAGAGATATATGATGTGGGCGATGCTGTTCTCGCGCAAATTGCTCCAGGGCATTATGTGCTGCACCGCATCATCAAGAAGCAGGGCGAGAATCTTACCCTTCAGGGCGACGGAAATTTACATGGCGAGGAGCATTGCAAGGAAAAGGATGTGAGTGGGGTCGTCACGCAATACATTCGTCCTAATCGTATCATACAAGCTGACGACCCTAAGCTCGTAAGGCGCATTAAGTTATGGCGTAAACTTCGACCGATGAGAAGATTATTATTATTCATTTATAACGCAATAAGATGAGAATCAAGAAAGGATTTGAACTGCGGGACGTGTGCGGCGAACACATCATCGTTGCTTATGGGAAAGAGAATATCGACTTCAACAAGGTTATCAGCTTGAACGAATCAGCTAATTACCTGTGGCGAAACATCGTGGATAAGGATTTCGATGCAGAAACCTTGGCTTCGTTGCTTCAAGAGGAATATGAGGTTGATGCCGAAACAGCAAGGCGTGATGCTCAGACTTTGCTCGACGAGTGGACGAATGTAGGACTGGTGGAGTAGTCAATTGTTCATAGTCCATAGTTCATAGTCCATAGTCCATAGTTGATAGTTATGCTCTTGAGATTCTTGCAGGATATGGGCGATACGTTGAGGTTGCCTGTCACGTTCGTCATCATCGAGTTCATCGGCACATTTGCCTTTGCCATCTCGGGTGTCCGTTTGTCCTCGACCAAGCAGTTCGACATTTTCGGTGCTTGGATTGTGGGTATGGCGACGGCTATTGGTGGCGGTACGATTCGCGACCTTATGCTTGGGGTCAATCCGTTTTGGATGACGAACGGCAGTTATTTCGTCTGTTGCGCCCTTGCTGTGCTTGCTGTGGGAATGTTCGGCAAATACATTATCCATCATAACTACACTTGGTTCATCTTCGATACCATCGGGCTTGCGCTCTTTAATGTCGTCGGTCTTGAGAAGGCGCTTACTTTTGGGCATCCTTATTGGGTGGCAATCACGATGGGAGCTGTTACGGGTGCAGGAGGTGGCATCATTCGCGATGTACTGATGAACGACGTTCCGCTCATCTTCCGTAGCGAGATTTATGCCCTTGCCTGTGTGGCTGGCGGGCTTGCTTATGTGGTTTGTCTGGAGTGCGGATTGAGTGCAGAGATTAGTGCCTTATTGAGTTCGCTCATTGTTATTCTGATTCGTATTCTGGCTGTCAAGTTCCATTGGCAATTGCCCATCCTGAAAGGCGAAAGCGAGTCGTCCAAAGGGGATGGCAATATTCTCCGCTCCATCCTCCTGTGCTTTTTTATTCTCCATTCTTCAATCTTCAATCTTCACTCGCAGTCGCAGCAAATCTTCGACCACAATATCAAGACCTTGACCTTGACTGTTGACGACGATCCCGTCTTGCCTCCTTACCTGCCTTTCGGGGGGCGGTCGCGCCTTGCCATCGAGTGGGACGAGATGAGTCACAACTACAAGCGCTATCGCTATCACATCGACCATTGCGATTGGGATTGGCAGCCCACGGACGGCATCTTCGAGAGTGACTATATGGAGGGCATGAACGACCAGCTTATTGAGGACTACGAGAAGAGTTTCAACACCACGCAAATCTATACGCACTATCGTCTCCTGCTTCCTTCGAAGGGTCTTCGTCTCCGCTTGAGTGGTAACTATCGTGTGCTCATCTATGAGGAAGACGAGAAGGATGAGCCCGTTCTGGAAGCCCGTTTCTGTGTTTATGAGAGAGAAGCTGGCATTGTGACGCAACTGAGCAGCAATACCGATGTCGATTTTAATGACCGCCACCAGCAGATGACTCTTTCTGTCGGATTCGGAGCTCTGCAAGTCTTTGACCCCCTTCGCGAGCTGAAGGTCATCGTGATGCAGAACCGTCGCTGGGACAGTAGGGTAGAGGGTCTGGTGCCGAACATACGAAAGCCTAACGGGATTGAGTTCACCCACAACCGTAATCTTATCTTCCCCGCTGGAAATGAGTATCATCGCTTCGAGATACTTGATGTGCATCGCACGGCAACAGGGGTGGACCGCATCGATTGGTTTGAGCCCTATTATCATGCAACACTATTCCCAGCCACAATAGACAATTCCTACAGCTATGCCGAGGACCAGAACGGCGTTTATGTGGTCAGGAGCTCAGACAACTATGATGATTGGACGACTGCCGAATATGTCATTGTGCATTTCTTCCTCGAGACCCCGCGTCTGGCGGGTGGCGACGTTTTCGTTAGCGGTCAGTGGAGTGGCCAGACTTTCAATCCCGATTGCCGGATGGAATACGACGAGGAGGGCGAGTATTATCATGCAGCCATTCTCTTGAAGCAAGGCTATTACAGCTACGAATTCATTCAAATGGATGGCTTGACGCAGCGAACGATGGGTAGTTTCTTCGAGACGGAAAACGAGTACGAGGTCCTTGTTTATTATCGTCAGCAAGGTTCCCGCTATGACCGTCTGGCAGGACTCAGCATCATGCACAACGCAAGGTAGCATCCCCTAATTCAAGTTTGCTAGCTCTGCGCCACTTGGGCAATCATGTTTTATCACACGTGAGAAAACGATTTATCACACATGAGAAATCAATTTATCACGCGTGAGAAATGTGGATGCAGCGTGGAGGCTGACATAACTTCGCCTTGCACAGGTATAATTCCAAAGACTTTACCCGAAATCTGCCACAAATCTGCCACAAAACACGCATCTGCCACAAACCTGCAACACGCATATCCGTTTGTATATTAGACTGATAAAGTATCTCTGTGACAGATTGGCAGATTTTTCAGGGAAAAACTCCTATGTAGCGCGTTTGCGCGTGAATGGCGTTTTGCGAAGTATTGGTGTGCTTATTTCATTGTCGCCTGTTCCCCTCGATGACATCCCCATAAATTATCATTCGTTGGTTCATGTTAAGTCAGAGACCATGTTTTGAACATTATATTCCATTGATGCGTTGGCCCATTCCCATAATTTCCGAAACTTAGAAATGAGTAGCCACTGATTGCAAACCTCATAATTTATGAATTTTTTTATCCCACGTGTCTTGTGATTTCAGGTTTTTTATCTATTTTTGCAGAGTTTTATATAAATATTTATGCAACATATTGAATTATAAAATGAAGAAACTATACACTATTATCTTCCTTTTTCTGTGGTCTGTGGCCAGTGTCGTAGGACAGACTTTAAGCGACGAAGAAGTTATCCAGATGGCAATCAAAGAAAAGCAATCTGGCGCCACCGATAGCGAAGTAGCCACCCGTCTGATGCAGAAGGGTGCCACGATTGGACAGTTTCAGCGTATTCGTGGCCAGTATGCATTACAGGGCTCCAAGCGAGGGCTGAACAATACAATAGACAATGCCAATAGCGATGCCAACGATAGGTTGCGTACCAACAGCGAAACAGATGACAATGAGTTAGTGGAACAGGATGTGGCATTGGCCACTCAGCCCGAGCCAGAGTTGCTTTCCCCTTCCGGTAAGCGAGTGTTTGGCCGTGACATCTTCAACAATAAGAAGCTTTCTTTTGAGCCGGTAATGAACATTGCTACGCCCCAGGACTATGTGCTGGGCCCAGGCGATCAGCTTATTGTTGATATCTATGGCGCTTCCCAGGAGACCATCAGTCTTACGGTCAGTCCCGATGGCGACATTACCATTCCAGACTATGGCCCAGTGCATGTCAGTGGCCTCACGGTGTCTGCAGCACAGAGTCACATTCGCAATAAAGTGGGTGCTATCTTTAGCGGATCCAGTATCAAGACCACTTTGGGTCAGACCCGTACAATCTCGGTCAATGTTATGGGCGAAGTTCAGGTGCCTGGCACTTACACCCTCAGCGCCTTTGCAACGGTTTTCCACGCCCTCTATAAGGCTGGTGGAATCAACAGTCTTGGTACGTTGCGTAATATCAAGGTGTTCCGTCAGGGTCGCGAGATTTCCGTTATCGACGTCTATGAGTTCATCCTTAATGGACGTATAGCAGGCAATGTGCGTCTGGCCGACAATGATGTCATTCAGGTAGGTCCGTACGATTGTATCGTTGATATTGAAGGTTGTGTTAAGCGCCCAATGTCCTATGAGATGCGCAAAGGCGAGAGCCTGGCCACCCTGCTCAAGTACTGTGGGAATTTTGCAGGCAATGCCTATCGCAAGTCCCTGCGCGTGCTCCGCAATACGGGTCAGATGAAGAGCGTCTTTAATGTCGATGAGTTCGACTTGTCAGATTTCCATATGGAAGACGGCGACCAGGTATCTGTCGAGAGTATATACGACCGTTTTGAGAACATGGTAGAGATTAAAGGCGCTGTCTTCCGCCCGGGCATGTACCAGTTAGGCGATAAAGTCCACTCTGTACGGACCCTCATAGAGCGGGCCGACGGACTTACCGAAGAGGCCCTGACCTCTCGGGCTGTTATGCGGCGCATGAAGCCAAACCGCACTCAAGAAGTCCTCGCACTCAACCTAGAGGCTATCCTCAATGGGAGCGAAGCCGATGTACCCTTGAAGAACGAGGATGTCGTCTTCATCTCAACACAGGCTGAACACCAGAATCTTCGCACCCTGACAATTGTGGGCGAGGTAATCTTCCCTGGTACCTACGAATATGCCGACAATATGACGCTTGAGGATCTCATCCTTCAGGCAGGCGGTCTAACCGACCAGGCTTCTACGGTCAATGTGGAGGTCTCTCGTCGTCTGAATAATCCAGGCGCCACAGAGGCAGGCTTGGACTTGTCTAAGACCTTCAGCCTCTCGCTGAAAGATAATTATGTCGTAGATGGCCAAAATACATTCGTCCTTGAGCCCTACGATATTATTCAGGTGCGTCGGAGTCCATTGTTCCAAGACCCGATTCGTGTCCAAATCGATGGCGAGATAACCTTCCGCGGCAGCTACACCATGGAGAGGAAAAACCAACGCCTGAGCGATTTGGTCAAGGCCGCTGGTGGCGTTGTTCCCGGCGCCTATGTGCGTGGTGCCCGTCTTATTCGTCAGATGACTGATGACGAACGTGCACGTATGCAGACCGTCATCCAAGTGGCACGTCAGAATGCAAATAGCGAGGACTCTATCAGCCTCGACAAATTGGCATTGTCCACTACTTATTCCGTTGGCATCCACCTTGATGAGGCTTTGGCTAACCCCGGCTGCACGCAAGATGTGGAACTAATTGATGGTGACAGTTTGTTCATTCCCCGTTTCAACCATACTGTCCGTATCAGTGGCGATATCAATGTCCCGAATACTGTTGCCTACCATGAGGGTAAGAGTCACAAGTATTACATAGAGCAGGCAGGCGGGTTTAGCGACCGCGCAAAGAAGCGCAATGCCTATATCGTCTATCAGAACGGTACTATGGCCAAGGCCAGCAAAGGTAAGATAGAGCCAGGCTGTGAATTAGTAGTTCCCAGCAAATCCAAACATCATCGCATGACCTCTGGAGAGTGGTTAGGCATCGGCACCAGTGTAGCTGCTCTTGGCTCTATGTTAGCCACCATTGCCCACCTTGTGAAATAACCTACAGAACGATTTTGGCTATATTCGTACCAAAGAAATAAGAAACAGTCATGGAACAGCAAAATACAGAGCGCGTCTATATCGATTATTCCAAAGTTTTCAAAGTTCTATGGGGTAAAAGACGACTGATGTTTAAAGTTTGGAGCTTGACATTCATTCTCTCCTGTATCTGGATTATTCCCCAGCCCCGCTACTACACTTGTGAGGTGAAGTTGGCACCGGAAACGAACGGAGAAGACATAAATAATGGATTCTCAAAACTCGCTTCACAATTCGGGTTCAATATGCTTGCCCAAGATGCCATCTATCCCATGCTTTATCCCGAACTTTTTGAGAGTCCCGAATTTATTGTGGGGCTCTATGGCATTCGCGTCACCACACAGGACGGAGAGCTGTCCACCGACTACTACACTTATATGAAGTCACACCAGAAACATAATCCCTTCGCATGGCCCCTGGCACAGATAAGTAATCTTTTTGCAAGTGACGAGGAAATGCCGGCGGGCGGAAAAGATGGTGTCAACGCCTTCAGGATGAATCGCAAGGATTACGACCTGATGTTGCAGATTATGAAGACCTTCAATTGTTCGGTGGACAAAAAGACCGATGTCATCTCAATCAATGTCAAGGATCAGGACCCCCTTGTCTGCGCTACGATGGCTGACAGCGTGAAGACTCGGCTCCAGAACTTCATCATCCGATATCGCACCCAAAAGGCGGCTGAGGATTTGGTGCACTATCAGCAGTTACGCGACAGCATCGAAGAAGAATATGTTGTTGCTATGAAGACTTATAGTCATTTTAGTGATACCCATATGCGTAATCCTCTGCAAAGTTTCCAAAGCGAACGTGACAAATTGCGAAACGATTTGATGCTCAAACAGACCTCGCTCGGAGCTATCGAGGCCCAACTACAGACAGCAAAAGTGAAACTCCAGGAAAAGACTCCGGCCTTCACCACCCTGAAAAGCGCCATCGTCCCAGTTAGGCCTGCGGGACCAAAACGAATATTATTCGTTGCACTGATGATGGTACTCTCCACCATCGGCACCGGCATATACATCCTAAGGAAAATAATAAAGGAGTCCATTTAACGGATGAGTGAACTGGCTTGGAATAATATATTAACCGCATTCTATCTGGCACTTTGGATTGCCACCTTTATCTGGTATCACTACCGCCATCGCTATGCTGACGGCGGCAGTGCCATTATGACAACATATATCGTCTATATCGTCTTTACCTTTTTAACGCTTAACAATGAAATGTTTAATTTCATGTATAAGCCATTGACGATATTTCCATATATTTATCTGTATTTGATGCTGCTCATAGCATTATCGCCAACCATATTTCATCATTTCCATCCCGTAAGAGGCATTGAGCAGCCTCCTACTCGTTTGCTCAAGCCATATGCCATCTTCATCATACTTCTCACCCTAACACAAGTACCTGAGGTATTAACCAATCTTGAAGACGGATTAGTGAAGATGGTTACGGATATTGATGCGGGAATGGACTCTTATAACGAAAATTTAAGGGATGCCGATGATATCGGTTCCGGCATCACAAATCTTTTTTCCATCTTTTTTAATGCCTGCTTTGATCTAACCATTTTTATGGCATTTTATCTGTTGACATTGAAAAAAAAGAATTTCTTTCTTATCGCAGGAATGTTTTTTTCCGTAATAATTGGTATGCTTCTTCCAATTATGAAGGGACTTCGCGGTCCAGTCATCATATCTGCACTAACCCTGGTGGTTGCTTATATGTTATTTCTTCCATATTTAAGCAAGAAACTTGCAAAAATCATTAACATAGTTGGCATCATCTTTGTCTTGGCAATTTCAGTCCCTATCTCTGCCATAACATTCAGTCGTTTTGGAGAATACAATGAGGGCGTTTCCGGCATATTGACTTGGTATGTAGGACAAGAAAATGTGTATTTCAACAATTATGCAATGGACGCTGGTGGCATACGCTATGGTGATAGAACACTCAATCTTTTTAAACGTGTGGTATTTTCCGACACACCAAAAAATTTTGTAGAACGACGTGCAAAATACAGCAACCTGGAGATTGACGATGAACGGTTCACCACGTTTGTTGGGGACTTTTGCATCGATTTTGGTCCAATCGTTGCAACATTAATTTTTTTGGCTTTCAACTTGTGGGTTTTATATCAGATTCGTGCACGTAGTGACATACTAAAATTGCATGATATCCTGCTTATTTATTTCACACAGTGTATTTGCATTCAAGGAGGGATGACCCTGTTCGCCTATGCTGACACAGGCAACCTAAAGATTATCGTTTTTGGGCTCGCTTACGCCTATTTGTACATTCACAATGAACTCCTAACTCATTTCCCGTTAAAGATTGAAACTGAATCTCTCAAATCCTAACGAAAAAAGGGTAGCAAAAAATACCGTTCTGCTATTCATACGTATGGCACTGCTAATGGTCATCAATTTGTTGGCGGTTAGATATGTGCGTGCGGGTCTAGGTATAGAAGATTATGGCATTTTGAATGTGGCTACGGGTTTGGTACAGATTGTCATCTGCCTAAAGTCAATACTGGCAACGGCCACACAACGTTTTCTTTCAATCTTTTTAGGAAATCAACACATGGACGAGGTTAGGGACTCGTTCAGCGTCAGCGTCAAGTTAAGCAAAGAGCTCTCACTCCTGGTTCTCCTCGGTATGGAAACCATTGGTCTATGGTTTGTTTGCACACAGATAAATTGCCCCGAGTCACGTTACATAGCAATGCTCATCGTGTACCAGCTGGCAATCTTGAATTTCATTCTCACATTATTACAGGTACCATATCTGGCATCCGTTTTGGCTTATGAGAAAATGGATTTCTTCGCCTTTGTCACAATACTTGAAGCCATTGTCAATCTTGCTGCTGCTTTTCTGATTTTTGTGGTTCCCTGTGACAAGATGATTTTCTATGCCATCATGCTGGCCGTTTCCAATTTGTTGGGCTATATACTATACAAGCTATATGTAAATAAAAAAATCAGGGACATTTATTTTCAACAGGTCAAGAATAAAGAACTTTACCGGAAAATGCTGTCTTTTTCCGGCTGGACAGTTTATGGCAGTATCTCTGCAGCACTGATGATTCAGGGAAATATGCTTGTTCTTAATATTTTTGTCGGACCTGTAGCCAACGCAGCCTTTGCTGTCGCCATGCAGATAAACAATGCTATCACGAATTTAGGCAACAATGTCATCATGGCAGTTAAGCCCCAAATGGTAATGAATTACTCTAAAGGTAACTTCCGTCAGCTGAACCGTCTTTTCCTCCTGTCTACGCTGGCACTGGTGGTTGTGATGGGTGGAATCATACTTCCCTTAGAAGTTTGGTTGCCGGAAATCTTAGAATTATGGTTGGGCAACACAGACTACATTACCATTATTTTCTCAAGACTGATGATTATTGCTGCATTTCTTCTGATGATTGGCATGCCAATCACCATTATCATGCACGCCGTAGGATGTGTTAAACAGTATCACCTGATGGTCGAAACCATTACCATCCTTTGTCTCCCTGCAAGCTATATTAGCCTCTCCTTTGGTTTTACACCGGAAAGCGTCTGCTGGTCTATGATTGCTTTTATCATAGTAGCCCATATCTGCCGTTTGTTCTGCTTTTGGAAATATTATCTAAGTGAAATATGATATACAGATTATTACATTATATTTGGCCATACAGAGCTGCATTCACTATTGAGAGGATTAAACGATTTGTTTATTCCAAGTGGATTCGTTATGAGTTTCACTCCTGTGGAAGTAAGTGCGGTTTTGGAGGTTTCTCATTCCTTCACGGTACCAAATATATCGATCTGGGCAGTCATGTTAATGTAGGCAAGCGTACTGTCTGGGAAGTCTATGACGAGTTTAATGTACAAAAATTTACGCCATCGCTGTCTTTCGGAAACGACTCTTCTTTCGGTGACGACGGACACATTACCTGCACTAATAAAGTACAGATTGGGAATGGTGTATTAATCGGGAGAAAGGTGTTGATTACAGACAATGCTCATGGGGAATTCGAGCGCAAGTTATTGGATTTGCCTCCTAACAATCGTCCTATAACCAGCAAAGGTCCGGTCATCATAGAAGACAATGTTTGGATTGGCGAAATGGCATGTATCATGCCGGGCGTAACCATCGGCCGCAGTGCAATCATCGGTGCTAATTCCGTGGTTACGCACAATGTTCCTCCTTACACATTAGTGGCAGGCAACCCGGCACGAGTAATCAAAGAATTAAATTGAGACAATCCTTTTTTATTGAAAGATGAAAGCAAGAATCATAGCTCTATATCTCCCACAGTTTCACCCGATTCCAGAGAATGATCAATGGTGGGGACCAGGTTTTACTGAATGGACGAATGTGGTTAAGGCACGTCCGCTTTTCAAAGGGCATATACAGCCCAAACTGCCTGCTGATTTGGGATTCTATGACCTTCGCCTGCCCGAGACCCGTGAGGCACAGGCGCGTCTGGCAAGGGAAGCCGGCATAGAAGGCTTCTGTTACTACCACTACTGGTTCGGAGGGAAACAGTTGTTGGAGCGTCCTTTCAACGAGGTTCTTGCCTCTGGCAAACCGGACTTCCCCTTTTGTCTGTGCTGGGCCAACCATTCGTGGAGCAACAAGACTTGGAACCGCAAATCCAATCTGCAGGCCAACTCCATGCTGATGGAGCAGACCTATCCCGGCATAGAAGACGATACCGCTCATTTCATGTCACTGCTGACGGCCTTCAAGGACCCGAGATATATCACCGTCGATGACAAACCGGTGTTCTTCCTCTTTAATCCGTGGGAGCATACTCGGGTTAAAGAGTGGATAGAGACATGGCAGCGCCTTGCCCGAGAAAACGGACTGAAGGGGCTCTACCTTGTTGCCATGTGCGATGCCACACTGACATTCCGCCAGAATCCCGACGGCACACGCGTACGCACTCTCCCCAATCTGGAGAGTAGTGCTGAACTGTTCCAGACTGTGCTTGATATGGGGTTCGATGCGGTGAATTCGTTTGGTAGGAGAAGAGGGGAGCTGCTGTACAAGGGTAAATACATTGATTTAGCAAAAACAGTTATGCGAAAGATAGGTTTACCCGTCGGAGCTTATTACGATTATTCCAAGACCGTTAAGGGCTTCTTTGCACCCGAAGACAAATGGGAAAACGTATTCCCCACCGTCATGCCCAACTGGGATCGCAGCCCCCGTGCAGCTT
>Ga0310694_10003802_pt1 | contig 14750 bp, 15 predicted proteins | sample 174DNAGHGhighgp2_FD_203884 | JGI IMG/M metagenome (GOLD analysis project Ga0310694, IMG submission 203884) | Sheep rumen microbial communities from Palmerston North, Manawatu-Wanganui, New Zealand - 1742 DNA GHGhigh gp2 (v2) (version 2) | ecosystem: Host-associated > Mammals > Digestive system... | reverse complement strand
ACGATGCAATCCTGATTGGTGCCGGTCTGCGCTATTATTTCGAGAGTTGCGGTATTTACGCTGGTGCTACAGCCAAGTATGTTAAGAGCGGCGATTTCAGCGATTTCCGTCCTGAGCTCAACTTGGGTTATGCCTACTTCCTCACTGGCAAGCTGACCGTAGAGCCCGAGGTGTTCTACGAGCATAGCACCAAGAGCTCTGACTATTCAGGTTTCGGCGTTCGCATCGGATTTGGAGTGTACTTCTAAAAGATTAAACATTAAATATTAAACATTAAACATTTATGTTAAGTGTAGACGAACTAGTTGACAGACTGATTGATCTGTCGTTTGCCGAAGATATAGGCGATGGCGACCACACCACACTTTGCTGTATCCCCGAGGATGCAATGGGTAAGAGTCATCTGCTGATTAAGGAAGATGGTATCTTGGCTGGCGTAGAGATCGCTAAAGAGGTGTTCCACCGTTTCGACCCCACCATGCAGGTTGAGGTGCTGATGCAGGATGGAACCCGCGTAAAGAAGGGCGATATCGCCATGATTGTTTCAGGTAAAATCCGTTCGCTCCTTCAGACAGAGCGACTCATGCTGAACATCATGCAACGCATGAGTGGTATTGCCACCATGACCGATAAGTATGTGAAACGTCTGGAGGGCACCGGCACCCGTGTGCTCGATACCCGCAAGACCACACCGGGCATGCGTATGCTCGAGAAGCAGGCTGTGAAGATTGGTGGCGGATGCAATCACCGTATCGGATTGTTTGATATGATCCTGCTCAAGGACAATCACGTTGACTTTGCCGGTGGCATCACCAATGCTATCGACCGTTGCCACAAGTATCTCGACGAGAAGGGACTGAACCTTAAGATCGAGATCGAGGTGCGCTCGTTTGATGAGCTTCAGCAGGTACTGGATCACGGAGGCGTAGACCGCATCATGCTCGACAACTTCAGTGTGCCCGACACCAAGAAGGCTGTCGACATCATCGATCATCGCTACGAGACCGAGTCGAGTGGTGGCATCACCTTCGATACCATCCGTGATTATGCCGAGCAGGGTGTCGACTTCATCAGCGTAGGCGCATTGACACACTCTGTGAAAGGACTCGACATGTCGTTTAAGGCATGCTAACTCTATTATATATTATAAATAAGGTATGAAAAGAAGACTTATACTAGCTATCGCGCTGATGGCCACTATGGGCGCATCGGCATGTACAAATTTTATTGTTGGCAAGAAAGCCAGCGCCGACGGATCGGTGTTTGTAACCTATAATGCCGACTCGTATGGCGCATTTATGCCCCTCTATCACTATCCAGCAGCCAAGCATCAGCCTGGCGATATGCGCAAGGTGTTCGAGTGGGATACAAACAAGTATCTCGGCGAGATAGCCGAGGCTGCCGAGACTTATAATGTTATCGGCAATTCAAACGAGTGGCAGGTAACCATCGGCGAGACCACCTTTGGCGGTCGTGAGGAGATGCACGATTCTACAGGTGTGATCGACTACGGCTCGCTCATCTATATCGCCCTTCAGCGTTCTAAGACAGCCCGCGAGGCTCTGCAGATTATGACATCGCTCGTTGAGCAGTATGGCTACTACTCTGAGGGTGAGACATTCTCTGTGGCCGATAAGGACGAGGCCTGGATGCTCGAGATGATGGGTTGCGGTCCTGACCGCACCAAATCGAAGGAGCGCACCGTTTGGGTGGCTATCCGCATCCCCGACAATGCCGTAGCAGCTCACGCCAACCAGAGCCGCATCACTAAGTTCCTTGACGGTCGCTACACTCGTGTAAAGATGAAGGACCTGATGAGCAAGAAGTATGCACTCAGCGCCAAGAAGCCTATCACCAACCTGATGCTCTGCTCAGACAATGTAGTGAGCTACGCCCGTGCGATGGGATGGTTCGACGGCAAGGATGCCGACTTCAGCTACAATGCAGCCTATGCAGCTCCCGACTTCTCAGGTCGCCGCTATTGCGAGGCTCGCGTTTGGAGTTTCTTCAATCGCTTTGCCGACGATTTCTCTGAGTATGTACCTTACGCAGCCGGTAAGGAGAAGGATGCTAAGGAGATGCCACTCTGGATTATCCCTAACAAGAAGGTAACCATCCAGGATCTGCGCGATGCTATGCGCGACCACTACGAGGGCACACCATTCGCACTCGATACCAATATCGGTGGCGGCATCTACGATATGCCTTACCGCCCATCACCACTGTCGTTCAAGGTAGGCGAGCAGGAGGTGTTCAACGAGCGCCCCATCTCTACCCAGCAGACAGCCTGGAGTTTCATCTCGCAGATGCGCAGCACGATGCCTCGCGAGGTAGGAGCCTGCTTCTGGTTTGGTAACGACGATGGCAACATGGTGGCTTACACCCCTATGTACTCTTGCATCACACATCGCCCCAAGTGCTTCAGCGGCGAGGGTGCCGACGATGTTACATTCTCGATGGACAACGCATTCTGGGTGTGCAACTGGGTTAGCAATATGGTTTATCCACGCTACTCGCAGATGTTCCCAACGCTTAAGGCCGTACGCGACTCGCTCGATGCCTCTTACTCACAGCTTCAGCCTGAGATCGAGGCCCATGCGCTGGCTCTGCCTTCAGCCCAGGAGCGTGTGGCATATCTCACCAAGTACAGCTGTCAGAAGGGCGACGAGATGATTGCCCGCTGGAAACAGCTGGCATTCTATCTCATCGTTAAGTTCAACGATATGGTAGAGAAGCCTACCGACGCTAACGGCCGCTTCGAGCGCACTCCTTATGGCAATGGCGCCCGTGTGGTTCGTCCAGGATTCCCTGAGAAATACGCACGCGAGCTGCTCAAGGCCACAGGCGATAAATATCTTGTACCAGCGGAGGAGAAGAAATGAGCCAACTGAAAGCAGCACTCTTCGACCTCGATGGAGTAGTATTCGACACCGAGCCCCAGTACTCAATATTCTGGGGCTCGCAGTGCCGACTCTACCATCCCGAGCATCCCGGACTGGAACACGAGATTAAGGGCCAGACCCTCACTCAGATCTACGACCAGTGGTTCAGTGGCCCGCTATTGAAGGAGCAGCCCATTATTACCCAGCGACTGAACGACTACGAGGCACAGATGCACTACGACTATATTGACGGTTTCGAGCAGTTGATAGCCGATCTGCATGCTCACGGCGTAAAAACGGCTGTGGTTACCAGCAGCAATCTGCCCAAGATGCAGGCCGTTTACCGCTATCAGCCCAAGTTCCGCGAGCTGTTTGATGCCATTCTTACTAGCGAGGATTTCGAGCGCTCTAAGCCCGATCCCGACTGCTATCTTAAGGCTGCCGCCCGCCTGGGCGCACAGACCAGCGAGTGCATAGTGTTCGAAGATAGTTTCAATGGTCTGCGTTCAGGCCGAGCCGCCCAGATGGCGGTAGTAGGACTGGCCACAACCAACCCCGTAGACGCTATTCGCGAATTGTCCGACATCCAGATTTCCGACTATCGGAACATGGACTTTAACCAACTTTCCTCTCTACTTTAGGGAAATCCCCACACTCTATTATAGTTTTTCCTTTGCAAGGGTAGGTAATAATGCCTATCTTTGCATCAGAAAAATTAATTGAATGTATAACAAAGATTATAGAAAGGGTACAGTTATGAAGAAGCTTTACACCACACTGATGATGGCCATGATGGCAATGATGACACTGTCGCTTACATCATGCGAGATCGACGAAGAGATAGCCTACGATCTGGAAGGCACTTGGAAGGGTAATATGCATATAATTGACGATTATGGCGAGGAGACCACATATTCCGAGCTCACCTTTATCCGCTACTCTAACACCAGTACTGAGGGTATGGGATTGTGGGACGACTACTATGCCGACGGTTACTGCGTTTCTACTCGCTTCACTTGGTTTGTTGATTGGAGTGATATAATAATCGACTTCGAGGATGGCGTACGTGTAGAGATACGCGACTACCGACTGACATCAGGTCACTTCTCAGGTCGCTTCTGGGATAGCTACAGTGAGGTAGCCTTCGATCTGATAAGCACCGCCCGCAAGTACTCTGGTGGCTATTACCGCACCCGTGGCGAAGCCGATGCTACAGCCAGTGAGCTTCACCCCACACACCACCGCATCAAGTAAGCATTCATGTTATACTAAATAAAAATAAAGAATCAGCCGGACTATCAGGTCCGACTGATTTTTTTGTAATATAGGTAAATGATAGATGATAGAATGATAGATTGATAGATTTTCGGCTGAAAAGTTTGGATTTTCAAAAATTCTCCTTATCTTTGCCGCAGATATGAGACGAACAGAAATAACCCAGTCCATCAAGGAGGCTCTGAAAAGCGTTCCTTACAAGATGGAAGCAAGGCTTTACGGAAGTGAAGCTAGGGGAGATGCTCGTCCTGACTCTGATATAGATTTGCTGATATTGGTAGATCAGCCCGTCGTGACGGGAAAAGATGAAGACGCTATTTTTGCTCCGTTATACCAGGTCGAATTACAATCAGGTGTGCTCATCAATCCGTTGATCATCCCAAAATCGCAATGGGGCGTAAATGTCAGCCCTTTCTATATCAATGTAGAAAACGAAGGAGTTCCTCTATGAACAAGACATTGACAGATGAGCAAAGAAGAGACATTGTGCGCTATCGTATGGAGAGCGCAGAAAGTACTTTGGCCGAGGTAGAGACGCATCGCGCCAACGGCTTCTATAATACAGCTGTAAACAGATTGTACTATGCCTGCTACTACGCAGCAACAGCCATCCTGATAGCTTATGGCATCGAGGTAAAATCGCATGACGGCGTGCGTATGAATCTGGGTAAGCATATCGTACAAGAAGGTATTCTTTCGCCCGAACTAGGCCGATACTTCAGTCGCCTGTTCTCAAAGCGTTCTACTGGCGATTATGATGATTTCTTTAATCATAACATAGAGACAGTAGACGAACTGATGCCAGATGCCAAACTCTTCATCCAGACTATCAAGGATTGGACAGATAAGTGGTTGATAGAACAAGAGCATTGAGTCAATGATATAGTTACGTTTGAAGAATAATGTTTTTCAATAATAAACGGCAAAACGCCACAACGTGAACTATATTATCTACTATTTTTATAAGTTTTTGGCTAAAAGATTTGCATTTATTTGAAACTCTTCGTATATTTGCACCTGTATTCCGGATGGAAAAGCAAGACAAATGGAGTGTTTATCTCAAAACAAAATGCCTATGGTGACATAACGATGATAGAGGGGCGTATGTAAACTGAAATAAAACTTTATATAAAACTATAATTATGAAAAAGCTATTACTACTATTTGCAGTCACATTTCTTTCATTATGTGCTAATGCACAAGCTGTTCTAATTGATGGTATTTATTATGAACTAAATTCTACAGACAAAACTGCTAAAGTGACTTATAATCCAGAAAGAATCTATGGTAGTTTATATTTATATTCTGGAGATGTTGTAATCCCCAAATTCGTAACCTATGATAATATCACATATAATGTCACTGTTATTGGAAATGAGGCTTTCTTTAAATGCTCCGAACTAACCAAAATATCCATTCCGAATAGCATAACAAGTATAGAAAGCTATGCTTTTAAGAGTTGTACAAATCTAACTTCTGTGAATATTACAGATATCGAATCGTGGTGTAGGATTTCTTTTAAAGATAAAGACTCAAATCCATTAGCTTATGCACATCATCTTTATATAGATGGAAAAGAGGTCACGGATTTAACCATTCCTGATGGTGTAGAATCGATTTTACCATACGCTTTTTATGGATGTAGCGGGCTCTCTTCAGTAACTCTTTCTAATAATGTGAAAACTGTAGGCGGAAGTGCATTTTGTGGCACTAACCTAAATAGATTCGTAGTAGGTATAGGTGTTTTAAAATTTGATGGTTATATATTTGGTGATAATTCTAATAATGTTATTTGTCCAATTAAAACCATTTGGTTGACAAATACTCCCCCGAATAATTATTCCGCAGTAGAAGGCGTAGTAAACTATGTGGCTAATAATCAGTATACTCGCTTAAATAACAAAAAGGAATATAAATTCCTGAGCTCGATGTTCGAAGTGGATGGCGTGGTATATGTGCCAGTAAGCCCGTCAGATCGTACTTGCGATGCCATAGACTGTGTTTATGATGTATCGAAAACTGAAGTAGATATCAAGTCTACTGTTACAAATCAAGGCATTGATCTTAAGGTGCTCGATGTTCAGCCTTACACACTTTATGGTAACACAAACCTACAAAAAGCTAGTTTCGATATTTCGGGTACCATAGGTAAGTACGTTTTCTATAACTGTAATAACCTTGCTAAAGTAATACTGGGTAATAATATTTTAGGGATTGACGAATATGCTTTCCGAGGATGCTCAAAACTAGAAAGTGTTGTTATCCCAGATGCGGTAAAGACTATTGGCCAATCTGCTTTTGCTGGATGTTCTAGTATGACATCTGTGATTATCGGTAATGGAACCGAAGCCATCAACCAATGTGCTTTTTCTGATTGTTCTAATTTGACATCAGCTGTTATTGGCAATGGTACGTTCACTATTGAACAAAGTGCTTTTTCTGGCTGCTCTGCTTTATCTAAAATATCTATCCCTGGTTCAGTTTCCTACATTGGAGATTACGCTTTTCGTGGATGTAATAGTTTGAAAGAGGTGGTTATGGAGAATCGGGCAGAAGGTGCAATAAAACAGTCATACGATGATTGGATATATAGTACAAATAGACCATCAATGACAATAAACGTCTCTGCTGGAGATACATTATCATTTGATTACGAGGTATCAAAAGGTTATTTGTGGGTTTCTCTGCCGGGCGGTGGCAGCTGGGTGGCTTTTAAAGGAACTGGTAGATATAATAGAGTTTGTGAATATACAGGAATTGTTGCCCTTACTTGTAATATCGATAATTACACAGATGTTCCAATTGGTGGTGTGTCAAACATCAAATTATCAAAAAGCGCCATTCTTTTACTCGGTTCAAATGGTGAACAGCCACTTTTTGTAGATAGTCCTCTCGATTCTGTTTACATCGGACGTAATATAAGCTATTCTAAGAGTAACTATTCTGGATACTCTCCTTTCTACCGCAACACTACATTGCGTTCTGTGATGATAACCGACAAGGAGGAGGAAATCTCTGAGAATGAGTTCTACGGTTGTACCAACCTGCAGAATGTACAGATTGGAGACGGTGTTACTACAATAGGCAGTTGGGCATTTTCCGGATGCTCTAGCTTGAAACATTTAGGTTTCGGTACTCAAGTAAAGACTATCGGTAAGGAGGCTTTCTCTGACTGTACCGCCGTGACTGAAATTATAAGTAAAGCGTCAACGCCTCCAACTTGTGGTGATCAGGCTTTGGATGATATTAATAAGTGGACTTGTAATTTGATCGTGCCAAAAGGTTGTGTAGCAGCTTATCAGGCTGCAGACCAGTGGAAGGAATTCTTCTTTGTTGCAGAGGGCGACGATAGCGGTGTGACACCTGTAGGTAATAAATGCGCAATGCCTACCATCAGCTATTCGCAGGGTAAGTTATCGTTCGAGAGTGCTACTGAAGGTGCTGAGTTTGAATATAGTATTACAGATACCGATATAAAGAGCGGAACAGCTAATGAAGTGTCGCTATGCGTAACGTATACCATCAGTGTATATGCTACTAAGGCTGGTTATGAGAATTCGAGCATTGCAACTGCTACCTTATGCTGGATTGACGTGGAGCCAAAAACAGAAGGCATTACAAATAATATTGCCAATATATCTGCAAAGGCTATACTGGTTCAGACAGCAGGAGGAATCATCAATGTGCAAGGAGCCGACGATGGCGATTTGATAAATGTATATGGTATTAATGGTGTTAAGGCAGGCTCTGCTGTCAGTCAAAATGGCGTAGCAACCATCAACACCTCGCTGAAACCAGGAACCGTTGCCATCATAAAGGTTGGACAAAAGAGCGTAAAGGTGGTTATGAAGTAGAAATATAAAGATTATAGTCAAATCAAAAGTTAAACAACAGGGCGGTTCTGTTGATCAATAATTATCGAGGGAACCGTCCTTATCTTGACTATCTGATACTTTTGATTAGAGTCTTGGGATTCATTCGTGTATCCCAGATGTTTACTATATGAACAGTCTCTTCTGGTTCATCGTAATAATAGACGAACTTGAAGCGCTTGTTCATTAGATGGCAGTGCCGGTATAGGGTGGTTCTGCCTGATAATAATTCTTCGGGGGGATATGATTCGGGAAAGCGCTGTAGGCGCCATTCTATATCTTTCCTCTCTTTAAGCCATCTTTTGGCGGTTGATTCTCCGAATTCTAATTTCGCGTTTTTTAAGTGTGTAATGAAGGCCAATCGTGCCTCGTCACTCCATTCTATCTTAACCATGGAAATTCCTCAAAAAGCTGTCTATCAAACTCCTCTGAAGAAGTCCAATGTACCTGTCCGTTTTTTAAGTTCTCTTCAAACTTGTCTATACTCTCAATAGCCTCTGCTTCTGACGCTGGGCCAACGATGGGATACTTATTCCAGTCCATATCGTCAATCCAATCGTGAACGGCGGTTACGCCGTCTACCGAGGTAGAAGCAACGCTTGCGGCTGCAGGAGCAGGCTCGCATGCCATGTGGATATTGCTTTCCTCTTCGATATTTGGATATCTCTTTTCTTCCATTACATTTATGTTTATGGCGCAAAGGTAAAGAGAATATTTGAACTTTGCAAGTTTTTGGCAAAAAAAATAAGGAAGAGAGGCTTTGGGTGGGCTTCTCTTCCTTTCTGTTACGCTCCTACGCAGCTGGTGGCGCCTAGGGCGGTGAGGATGGCTGATGCGATGGAGGCTATCAGCTGAATCACGAACTTTACAGTTTCCTTCTTTGTCATAGTAGTTTGTTTTTAAGGTTAATTACTTTCCCCTGTTGTCATCTCGAGCGTAGTCGAGAGATCTCATTCGGCAGCCGTAGAGATCTCTCCATGCGCTACGCTTAGTCGAGATGACAGGGCTGGAGCCTTTAATCATAGGTGACATCGTCGTCGCCGTCGCCACCATCACCGGTATTACCACCGGTATTGCCGCTTTGGCTGCCAGAGCCGCTGCTCTGCGATCCGCTGCCTGAGCTGCTACTTGAGCCGCCGCCTGAGCCTGCATTGCCGGACTCATCCTCCAGCGATCCCGCGAAGGTTTCGGCATTTACAAACTCGGCCTTCTTGAGGAACTCACGACTCGAGATGTCGGTCTCGGTGCTAGAGTCTGGGAGGAATCGGATGTGCAGTCCCTTCAGATTCTTCTGCGGCAGGAACTTGTCCTTGCTCTCGGCTCCGCCCTCGGTGTTCTCGAGGGTGGTGAAGAATATGCCCAGACCGTCGATCTTTACGCGCTTGCTCTGCAGCAGCATTTCGAGCAGACACGAGCGGAACTTCTCGAGCACTCCGAATACCACGTCGGGAGTGTAGATAGAGCCGTGCTCACTGATGTGGTTCGCCATCTTACGCGTGTTCAGTGTCTCAACAGTCTTCTGGTGGGCAAACCATTTACCATAAGCCTTGTTGTTCTTAATCTTGCACTGTTTCAATAGATAAAATACTTTTGCCATAATGTGTTAATGTTTTTTGTAATACTAAATTTGTCGTTCGCAAAGGTTGTGCACTTCTCTTAGATTGACAATGCAAAGATACGAAAAATATCTGATACTACCAAATATTTTGGCAAATATTTTCAAATAAATTTGCTCTATATAAAGGGGCAAAACGGAAGACTAACTTCTGGGGTCAAGAAATTTAATTTCTGGTCGTCAGAAGTATAATTTCTATCATTCTATCATTCTATCATCTGTGATTTGGGGTGTTTTTGTGGAGAAATGGGTGAAAGCCTAAGAAAATAGCATTTAACTATATTATATATTATAATATATAATATGGTTAATAATTTTTATCAGGCCTTTTCGACGTTTTCGATTGTTTTGAGCAGAAAACGGTCATGATAGAATGATAGATTGATAGATTTTGACTTTTTTGTATAATTCTCGCGCGCGATATATAGGATTCGCGTGCGGGCGATAATATAATGAAATAATTTGCAATATCAGAATTAATAATGTTAAAATATATCATTTTAAAAATTTCGTTGATATTGCTTTGCGGTTACCGAAAATATTACTATTTTTGCAGCCGAATTTAAATAATAACTAACAATATATGAAGATAAATAAAAAATGTATTAAGATGGCTCGCAGAATCGCCGAAGGTCTGCATGTTGATGGTGTACAGGTTAATGTTATCAATGGCAATGTTGATAGATTGTCGCTCCAGGGTGACGACTTGTGCAATGATGACAACTATGTGAGTAATAGATTTCCGGATAACACCAACTGGCGTCAGGGTGAGGATCTTTATCAGCTTCTTACCGATGGCAATTATATTGCTAGTGGTACTACACTTGCCAACTTCTTGTGGGTGATGGGTTATTCGACGCTAAAGCCTAACCAGATAGCTCCGATAATGTGGCTTAAGACTAAGATGCAACTCAGAGTGATGCTGGATGGTGCATTGGCTAAGCAGATTGGCAGTGGCCAGCTGAAAGTGGTAGACATGGAGCGACTGGTGCCTAAGTGCTTTGTGGGCAAGGATGGACAGCCGTACAGTCTGACCAAACCTAAGGAGGAGTATTCGGCGGATATGGACAGATTGAAGGAGTTCTTCGATACCAAGACCGAGGATTAACCATGTTTTTGCGGACTATCGCGGACTTTGCCTGAAACGCCCTGCACACGGGCAAAGCGCTACAGCAGCCGACCATTTGCGGACCAAATACGGACCGGAAATGGTCGGCTCAAACTTTTGTTTTTCTTCGCCAGACAGCGATGATTGTTATAACTTTGCACTCGGAAACCCCGGCCGGGCTCCACTTATGTATAACAATTAAAAAAGTAAGTAAAATGAAAAAGAAAAAAGACAAAGCGATGCTGACAATCGGCAAGGGCGAAAAGCTGGCCGACCAGCTGGTAGAGACGCTGTTTACAGTTGCGCCCGACATCGACGGAGCCGTGGCCATGACATATGCGCTGAGCAAGGCGTATGTGGTGCTGAAGTCAGCACTCAAAGAATTTGGTATTAACGTAGACCCATATTTCAGAAATATGGTAAAAATGTGGGAGGATGAGCTGAAATGATACGCAAACATTATTTTCTTATCGACGACGAACATTGGAACCGTCTTAAGAGCACAGGTAAATTGGTGGGCCGAGTAGAGATACCGCAAACCGGAGATGGGCACAATCTGCCGATTATATATCCATTTGGCAAGAGTCGCCTTCGCCGAAAACTCAAGTCGGTGGTGTCGACGGAACACGGCTGGGTTGGCCGAACCGCCAAGCGATATGCCACCTATCAGAGTGTGCCTGCCGAACTGGGCCCTGTAGAGGCTGCAGCCATCATGAAGCGCGACATACAAAAAGGAATGGAGGTGCTGAAATGATATGCTATCAGCAACATATGCGCCGCAATCCAGTACTGCCCTGCAAGCCAGAGCAGTTCTGGGCAGCGGTAAACTCGCCCGAAACGATGTGGAAGATCGAGACGCGCCGCGAGATTTACCGACTGGTGGACGAGTACCGACTGTCGGGCGATAAAAGCGCCCTGCAGCGATGGCTCGCGGATTCTGACTATCAGCGATTTTGCGTGAATCAGAAGGCGCCCGACTTCAATACACTGGCCGATGAAGACAAGCTGTTGCGATTTGCCGACTACGAGAAGGGCGAGCTGGAATGCTTTGTGTTTGGAGCCCGCTGTTTTGATCTGTCGCCTGTAAAGGAGGGCTCTGACAAGAAGGCTTACCGCCGACTGCTTAAGGCCATCCATCTGAACGGTCTGTTTATGTTCGATGCCGACCACCTGAAGGAGGATCCTCGCGAGGTTTTTGAGCGCACTCAGCGCCCAGGATTCCCGTGGCAGATAGTGCTGGCCCACAAAACATCGTCGGGGCAGGGGCTGCGCCTGGTGGCTAAGGCTCGCATAGAGCTCGGGAACATCGCCGACAATCAAATCGAGCTAGCCCGCGCCATCGGCGTTACGGCCGATGATTCATGTATCGATGCATCAAGAATTTCATACGCTCCGATGTATAGTGATATCTATTTTATTAACGAACAGGAACTATTTAATTATTATGATCGTGAATTTGATGAGAAATACAGCGCACAATATCGTATGGGTAATACTGGTCCTACTGATGATAGTCATTCGTTCGGTGATGATGGCCGCACTCGTGCTGCCGCTAGCCGTGCTAAGACTGACACGAAGTCCGTTTCGCCGGGGGATGGAGCGAGTGACGCGTCAACTGAACCTGTAGACTGGCTGGGATATAATCTGCAGGATATCATCGACGCCCGATACGATGGCGACCTGCCGTCGAAGGAGAAGAAGAGTCGCCACAAGGAGAGTCTGCGACTGGGTGCCGACCTGCTGATAATGTTGGATGGCGACAAGCAGCAGACCCTGCAGGTGATGAAGCAACAACCATGGGTGCGCGAACTGATACACGAGCGCGGACAGGAGGAGGAAGAGCGCATATTGGAGTATGCCGACCTGAAGAAACGCGAGCGCGAAAAGCAGAACCCCATGCTGCCGATACCATCGAAACAGATGCTTGCGGCAATCGAAAAATCTACTGGCAAAAAATACCAACAAATCTTGCTGCCAGGCACCGACAATCTAGAACCACTGCCTTTCGACGAATGGGGTGAGCAGATAGAGCAGATGTTCGACACATTTCCGCTGCTGCGCGAGGTGTGTAAAACTCGCCACCGCGGTGCTTATCCCGCCATTATGTTTATATCATCTGCACTGTTGGGCACGCTGATGACCCGCACTTGGTATCACTTCTATTTCGAACCTAGCGAGGAGCGCCGACTTAACTACGGTGTGTTCGCCATCGGCGACCCGAGTGCCGGTAAGTCGATAGCCGGCAAACTCTACAAACATATGGCCAAGCCGATACTGGAACAGGACCGTGTGGGCAATGAGGCTATCAACGAGTATAAACGCAAGGTGAAAGAACGTGACACCAGTGACAAGGAAAAACGCAAGGCTCCACTGAAAGAACCCAACCCGATTATCCGCTGCTTTGGTGCGCGAACGGCCAACGGAGTGTTTATCGAAAACATGGTGAGAGCCGTAGAGAATATCGGTCAGAAACTTATCCACTTGCACCTGCTGACCTTTGATTCGGAGCTTGACAACCAGACCAATCTTACCAAGTCGGGCTCGTGGATAGACAAGGGTGTGTTCGAGCTCAAGGCGTTCCACAACGAGGAGGATTCGCAGTCGTATAAGAATCAAGATTCGGTCAACGGACCGTTTGATGTGTTTTGGAACTTTATTTACACCGGTACGCCCATTTCGCTGCGCAAGAAGGTGAACGAGCGCAACATCGGAACAGGTCTGGCCATGCGACTGGCCTGCATACCGATGCCGTCGTCGCACTTCAAGATGTGCAAGCTGGATCGCGACCTGGTGTACGACACATCGGCCGAGGACACGATGGAGATGTGGGCCTACCGACTGGACAAGGTTCAGGGCGAGCTTCCCATCTGGCCGCTGGTAGAACATGTGTACCACTGGTGCGAGGAGCACATGGCGCTGGCCGAGATAAGCAACGACTATGCCGACGAGATGCTGATAAAGCGTGTGCCGTACTACGGTATTTCGATAGCCATACCGTTCATACTGATGCGACATTGGGACGAGTGGGAGCAGAATCGTAGCATTACATTTGATGAGAAAGATTTTGACCTTTCTACGCTCGCAATGAACATACAGTATCGCTGTCAGCACTACTACTTTGGTGAGTATGCCCGCAACTACTACGAGGACCAGAATCGCGACTCGACTACCCGCAACCGCTCTGTGCGCTACATGGACTGCTATGCCCAGTTGCCCGACGAGTTCGGCTACGACGATGTGATCAAGGTGTTCAGTGTAAACAAGGACTACTCGTACACCATCATCTCGAGATTTCAGAAAGACAAGTTGATTAAGAAGACAGAAAACAAGAAATTTGTTAAACTAAAGAAGGCAATATGAGTTTACCAAGAGGAATTCGTAACAACAATCCGCTTAACATCCGCCGAAGCAAGGATAAGTGGAAGGGCATGAGGGCCGTGCAGAGTGATGCGCAGTTTTGCCAGTTTGAATCGCTGGAGTGGGGGTGGCGTGCGGCGTTCTACCTGCTTACGCGTACCTACTATCACAAATACCGGCTATTCACCATCCGGGCCATCGTGACCAAGTGGGCGCCGGCCATCGAGAACAATACCAAGGCGTATATCGCTAACGTGAGTCGGCTGACGGGGATCGACCCCGACGAGCCCATCGGCATACCTAGCGATCAGCCTGCGCGATGGATAGCACTCGGCACGGCCATGGCTATTCAGGAGAATGGCATCGAGAGTCTGGATTACTTTGCCATGCTGCGAGGATGGGAGCTGTGTAGGGCTGATATTTGACGGGCGGGGGGCGCGAGCTCCCTGCCTTTTTGCAAAAAAATCGCAAATTATTTTGTGTTTCGATATAATTGCAGTACCTTTGAGCTGACGCTCGAAGGTAGGCTGCATCTCGGAAATGCAAAAAAAAGCATTTTTTTTTGGTATTTCGCTCGATTTGCACTACCTTTGCACCCCGATATATATATAATAAGGTGAAATGAGCACGTTTAAGAAGAA
>Ga0310694_10003800_pt1 | contig 14755 bp, 13 predicted proteins | sample 174DNAGHGhighgp2_FD_203884 | JGI IMG/M metagenome (GOLD analysis project Ga0310694, IMG submission 203884) | Sheep rumen microbial communities from Palmerston North, Manawatu-Wanganui, New Zealand - 1742 DNA GHGhigh gp2 (v2) (version 2) | ecosystem: Host-associated > Mammals > Digestive system... | reverse complement strand
TTCATGCAGACCAGGCTGGAGCCAAGATCAACAAAGAGATTTACGGACAGTTCTCAGAGCACCTCGGATCATGTATCTACGGTGGTCTCTGGGTAGGTGAGGACTCCAAGATTCCCAACATCCAAGGTTATCGCAAGGATGTGTTCGAGGCCCTGAAGGCCCTGAAGATTCCCGTGATGCGCTGGCCGGGCGGCTGTTTTGCCGACGACTACCACTGGATGGACGGTATCGGTCCGAAGAGTCAGCGTCCCTCACTGCGCAACAACAACTGGGGCGGTACCATCGAGGACAACTCGTTTGGTACACATGAGTTCCTGAACCTCTGCGAGATGTTAGGCTGCGAACCGTATATCAGCGGCAACGTGGGTTCTGGCACGGTGAAGGAGATGGCCCAGTGGGTAGAGTACATGACCAGCGACGGTGATACCCCGATGGCCCGTCTGCGCCGCCAGAACGGACGTGACAAGGCATGGAAGGTGAAGTACTTCGGTATCGGCAACGAGGCCTGGGGCTGCGGTGGCAACATGACACCGGAATACTATAGCAATGAGTTCCGTAAGTTCAATACTTACCTCCGCGACCAACCCGGCAACCGTCTCTATCGCATCGCCTCGGGTGCCAGTGACTACGACTACAACTGGACGGAGGTACTGATGCAAAACATCGGACGCCAGATGCAGGGTATCTCCTTACATTATTATACTTGCTCTGGTTGGGAAGGTTCGAAAGGCTCTGCCACTAAGTTCAATACAGACCAGTACTACTGGGCCCTGGGCAAGTGTCTGGAGATTGAAGAGGTGATTAAGAAGCACAAGGCCATCATGGACGAGAAAGACCCGAAGAACACCATCGGTCTGCTTGTGGACGAATGGGGTACTTGGTGGGACGAGGAACCAGGCACCATAGCCGGACACCTGTATCAGCAGAACGCCCTGCGCGATGCCTTCGTGGCTGCACTGAGTCTCAACGTGTTCCATAAATATACCGATCGTGTGAAGATGGCTAACATCGCCCAGGTGGTGAACGTACTCCAGTCGATGATCCTCACCGATCAGGAAGGCACAGGTCACATGGTGCTCACACCGACCTACCATGTGTTCGAGATGTACACCCCGTTCATGGAGGCTACCTATCTGCCTGTTGACCTGGAGAGTGAGATCGTGGCTGTGAGCAAGGCCTACTTCAAGGAGAAGGAAGGAGCCAAGGATGCCGGCTATCGCCCCTGTCCCCTACTCTCTGCCTCTGCTGCCAAGACCACGGACGGAAGTCTCGTACTGGCCGTTACGAATGTCAGTCTCGACACTGACAAGACCATCGACTTCCAGATTGATGGCTACAATGCCAAGAGTGTCTCAGGCCGTATTCTCACCTCGAAGAACGTGGCCGACTACAACGACTTCAAGAATCCGAACGTGGTGGCTCCAAAGGCTTACAACGACGCGAAGTTGAACAAAGGTATCCTCACCGTAAAAGTTCCTGCAAAATCAATTATTGTATTAAACATAAAATAACAATTTATTATGAACGACAACAAAATTATGAACATGGCAGCGGATAATATCCGTATCCTCGCTGCTTCGATGGTTGAAAAGGCTAAGTCTGGTCACCCCGGCGGTGCTATGGGTGGTGCTGATTTTATCAACACGCTGTACAGTGAGTTCTTAGTGTACGACCCTGAGAATCCCGCTTGGGAGGGACGTGACCGTTTCTTCCTCGACCCTGGTCACATGGCTCCGATGCTCTACAGCCAGTTGGCTCTCATTGGCAAGTACACCTTGGAGGACTTGAAGAACCTGCGTCAGTGGGGTTCTGTGACTCCTGGACACCCTGAGCGCGAGATTGAGCGCGGTATCGAGAATACCTCCGGTCCTCTGGGACAGGGTCATTGCTTCGCCGTTGGTGCTGCCATCGCTGCAAAGTTTCTGAAGGCTCGTCTGGGCAACGTGATGAACCAGACTATCTACGCCTATATCTCTGATGGTGGTGTGCAGGAGGAGATCTCTCAGGGTGCCGGTCGTATCGCTGGCAACCTCGGACTCGACAACCTGATCATGTTCTACGATGCCAACGATATCCAGTTGTCTACACGTACTGAGGTGGTGACCTGCGAGGATACTGCCAAGAAGTACGAGGCCTGGGGATGGTTTGTTCAGAAGATTGACGGTAACGACGTGGATCAGATCCGTGAGGCCATCAAGAAGGCTCAGGCTGAGAAGGAGCGTCCTTCACTGATCATCGGCCACTGTGTGATGGGTAAGGGTGCCCGCAAGGCTGACGGCTCTTCATACGAGAGCAACTGCGCTACCCACGGTGCTCCCCTCGGTGGCGATGCTTATATCAACACGATGAAGAACCTGGGTGCTGATCCAGAGAATCCTTTCCATATCTTCCCAGAAGTGAAGGAACTCTATGCAAAGCGTGCTGAGGAACTGAAGAAGATTGTGGCTGAGCGCTATGCCGAGAAGGCAGAGTGGGCCAAGGGACATCCCGTACAGGCAAAGCAACTCGAGGAATGGTTCAGCGGCAAGGCTCCAAAGATCGACTGGAGCAAGGTGGAACAGAAACCTGGTTGCGCTACCCGTAACGCTTCGGCCACCGTTCTGGGACAACTTGCTGAGCAGGTGCCCAACATGATCTGCGCTTCTGCAGACCTGAGTAACTCCGACAACACCAACGGCTTCCTGAAGAAGACCAAGGATATGGTTCGTGGTGACTTCAGCGGTGCCTTCTTCGAGGCTGGTGTGGCTGAACTCACAATGGCTTGCTGCTGTATCGGTATGGCTTTGCACGGTGGTGTCATCCCCGCTTGCGGTACTTTCTTCGTATTCTCAGACTACATGAAGCCCGCCGTTCGCATGGCTGCCCTGATGGAACTGCCTGTGAAGTTCATCTGGACGCACGATGCCTTCCGTGTTGGTGAGGATGGTCCTACCCACGAGCCCGTTGAGCAGGAGGCACAGATCCGTCTGATGGAGAAACTGAAGAACCATCACGGTAAGAACTCCGTATTGGTTGTTCGTCCTGCCGATGCTGAGGAAACCACCGTTTGCTGGCGCATGGCAATGGAGAACGTTGATACGCCTACGGCTCTTATCTTCTCTCGTCAGAACATTGAGATGCTGCCCGAGGGCAACGACTACAACCAGGCTACCAAGGGTGCTTACGTGGTTGCTGGCTCCGACGAGAACTACGATGTGATCCTGTTGGCTTCTGGTTCTGAGGTTTCTACTCTCGAGGCTGGTGCTAAGTTGCTCCGCGAGGATGGCGTGAAGGTGCGCATCGTGAGCGTTCCTTCTGAGGGTCTGTTCCGCAGCCAGAGCAAGGAATACCAACAGAGCATTCTGCCTGCAGGCAAGAAGAAGTTCGGTCTCACCGCTGGTCTGCCCGTAAACCTTGAAGGTCTTGTAGGTGCCGACGGTACTGTATGGGGACTCGAGAGTTTTGGCTTCTCTGCTCCTTACAAGGTGCTCGACGAGAAACTCGGCTTCACTGGCGAGAATGTTTACAATCAGGTGAAAAAGTTGCTTGCTTAACCACTTGAGTTAAGAAGTGAGTGTCTAAGCGACCGCCACAACATATCAATAAACAATAATGAATTATGAATAAAAACGAAAAATTTATCATTACTATCAATCGTGAGTTGGGTAGTGGCGGTCGCACTGTAGGCCGCAAGTTGGCAGAAAAGTTGGGTGTAACCTTCTACGACAAATGGCTCATCAACGAACTAAAGAGCAAATTCAACATCAGTACCGAAGAGGTGGAGAAGGTGAAGGGTGGCAACAGTTCCTGGTGGCGCGACTTGCTGAACTCAGCCATCTATATGGGAGAGAAGATGGGCGAGATAAACAGCGTGCCCCATCCCCCTCAGGACGTATTCCACTTGGTGACCACCGACGACATGTATAAGGTGGAGACCGAAATCTTCAGCCATATCGCCGACAATGAGTCATGCATCGTGGCAGGTCGTACAGGTTTCTACGTGTTCCGCGATCACCCAAACCGCCTGAGCATCCTCATCCAGGCCTCTCTGCCGTTCCGCGTAGAGCGTGTGATGCGCAAACAGAACATGACTGAGGACGAAGCCCGCAAGACCATTGAAAAGGTGGACAAGATGCGTGAGAACTACGTCAAGAAGTTCACCAAAACGTCACGCTATGACACTCGCAACTACGACCTCGTCATCTCTGCCGATGGCAAGACAGAAGACGAGATTGTAGATATCATCATGCAGTACATTGGATAAGACGATGGAAGTAAAGACTATCGGCATAGCCAGCGATCACGCTGGCTTTGCCTTAAAACAATTCGTGAAGAAGTATCTCGAAGAGAAGGGATACAAGTATAAGGACTACGGCACTTACACTGAGGACTCGTGCGACTATTCTGACTTTGGACATGCTCTGGCTGAGGGTATCGAGCAGGGCGAGGTGTTTCCAGGCATCGCTATCTGCGGCTCTGGCGAGGGTATTAATATGACGCTCAACAAGCACCAAAGCATCCGTGCAGGTCTCTGCTGGATTCCTGAGATTGCCCACCTGATCCGTCAGCACAACAATGCCAACGTATTAGTGATGCCCGGACGGTTTATCGACGAGGATACGGCCCGTCAGATTATGGACGAGTACTTCGCCACCGAGTTCGAAGGCGGACGCCATCAAAAGAGAATTGACAAAATCCCTTGTAAATAACAAATCCCGGCAATCGCCGGGATTTGTTATTTCACTTCAAACCCTCTCACCCACTCTTTCAGGAGTTCTACGGCATCGGCATGTTCCGGATAATAGCGAAGCAGGACGGTGACCTGACGCAGGGTGTCGCTATCAATGACTTTACCATAATACTCCCACTTGTCGTCGGTACCCTGGTGGATGCTGTAGTCGTCGCCCACTTCCAAGAGTTCGGCACCCATACCCATCATCATCTGCCCCGAACTGCGCATCATACCTTCCAGCGAGTCGACCATCACGGATACCGACACATCATCCATCATGAATATTTCCTGCATCCCCACCTCGTCAGGTAGATCCTGATGCACGAGGAAGGAGGGATAATTGATGTCGAATCCCAGACGGTCACTATGGTAAATCATCATCGTGTACTCACCCATTCGGATGGCGACACTATCAGAACTGGTCAATTCCGACGAATATGCACGGGGCTGCTGTTGACCTCCGAAACAACTGCTGACAAGAAGCATCCCACAGATGACAACTGCTGCAAGGGATAATTTGTTCTGTTTCATACGCAATTTTGCTCTTTTTCTGCTGCAAAGATACAAAAAAGAGGGAAATAAGACATCAAATTTCATAATTTTCGAAAAAAAATCGGGAAATATTTCGGTAATAGACTGAAAATTAGTAACTTTGCAGTCCGAAATCGAAGATTTATAGGTTTACACATTATTAATATATAGAGAAATAAGAAAAATGACAAAGGCTGAGATCATCAAAAACATTACAGAGGAGACCGGCATCCCATACAAGGATGTTGCCGCTAGTGTAGAGGGATTTATGGAAGAAATCCGCAATAGTCTGGCAGAGAACAAGGAAAACGTCTACCTGCGCGGATTCGGTACTTTCACCGTGAAGCATCGCGCTGCCAAGACCGCCCGTAACATCTCCAAGAACACGACAATGGTCATCGAGGCACACGACTTCCCCGCATTCAAGCCCTCGAAGAGTTTCGTATCAAGAATGAAGTAATAATTGTTTAAATAGTTTTATAGTTATGCCAAACGGAAAGAAGAAGAAGGGCCACAAGATGGCTACTCACAAGCGTAAGAAGAGACTGCGCAAGAATCGCCACAAGAGTAAGTAAGCAAGGCGATTGCAAGCAGCAAAAGAAATGAAAGGAGTGTGCCAGCAAATCCAAGAAGGGTTGCGACACACCCTTTTGAGTTATTAACCCCGTCAAGAAAAATTTGCGACAAATGACAAGCGAAGTAATCATCGATGTGCAACCGAAGGACATCTCCATTGCCCTGCTCGAAGATAAGACGCTGGTGGAATACCAGAAGGAGCAGCGCACGGCATCGTTCTCTGTGGGCAACATCTACGTGGCAAAGGTGAAAAAACTGATGCCAGGACTGAACGCCTGCTTTGTCGACGTCGGCGCAGAACGCGTGGCATTCCTGCACTATCTTGACCTGGGCTCTCAATTCTGCTCCTACGAAAAATACCTGAAACAGGTAGTGAGCGACCGAAAGAAACTCTATCCCATCCAAAAGGCCACCATCCAGCCCATCCTGAAAAAAGACGGCAGCATTGCCAACACATTAAAGGTGGGACAGGAATTGCTGGTGCAGATCGTGAAGGAACCCATCAACACCAAAGGTCCCCGACTGACGTGCGAACTCAGTTTTGCTGGGCGCTATCTGGTACTGATGCCCTTCGAGGATAGTGTTTCCGTATCGACAAAAATCAAAAAAGGCGAAGAAAGAAGCCGCCTGAAACAACTCATTCAGAGCATCAAGCCTAAGAACTTCGGCGTCATTGTACGCACGGTGGCAGAAGGCAAACGCGCTGCCGAACTTGATGCTGAGTTGAAAATCCTGCTGAAACGCTGGGAAGACACAATCACCAAGGTACAGAAGACCACAGAGCGTCCACAACTGTGCTTTGAGGAACAGAGTCGGGCCGTCGCACTGCTGCGCGACCTGTTCAATCCCACCTACGACGGCATTCACATCAACGACGAGGATATGTATCATCAAGTGAGCGACTACGTCGAACTGATTGCCCCGGAGAAGAAGGACATCGTGAAACTCTACAAGGGTACGGTGCCTATCTTCGACAACTTCAACGTCACCAAGCAACTCAAGTCAGGATTCGGCAAGACCGTCAACTACAAGCATGGAGCCTATCTCATCATTGAGCACACAGAGGCGATGCACGTGGTGGATGTAAACAGCGGTACCCGCGTAAAGAAAGACAACGGACAAGAGGCCAACGCACTGGAGACCAACCTCGGGGCAGCCGACGAACTGGCACGCCAACTGAGACTACGTGATATGGGAGGAATCATCGTAGTGGACTTCGTGGATATGAATTTGGCAGAAGACCGTCAGATGCTTTACGAGCGGATGTGCAAGAACATGCAGAAAGACCGCGCCAAGCACAACATCCTACCACTCTCGAAGTTCGGTCTGATGCAGATTACCCGTCAAAGGGTGCGCCCCGCCATGGATGTCAATGTCGAAGAGGAATGTCCTACCTGTCACGGATCTGGCAAAATCAAGTCCAGCATCCTCTTTACAGATCAGTTAGAGAGCAAGATTGACCGCTTGGTCAACAATATTGGAATCCGCAAGTTCTACCTGCACGTACACCCCTACGTTGCTGCCTACATCAACAAAGGCGCCATCAGCCTGAAAATGAAGTGGCAGATGAGGTATGGCCTGGGCGTGCATATTGTGCCGTCGCAGAAACTGGCCTTCCTGCAATATGAGTTCTATGATGCAGACCGCCAGTTTATCGACATGCAGGAGGAAATTGAAACAACCTAAAAAGGTAAAAAAGTAAAAATGCTGCTGTTGAAGGTTCTGTTTTGGATTTGCATGTTCATCGTGTTCTATACCTATTTAGGCTATGGAATACTATTGTGGCTCATCATCCGTATCAAGCGGCTCGTAAAGGGAAGGCCCACTCCTCCCCCGATGCCAACGGATGACGAACTTCCCACGATGACACTTATGATCTGCGCTTACAACGAACAGGACGTCGTGGCAGAGAAAATGCAGAACACCCGCGCCCTGGACTATCCGAAAGATAAGTTCAGGGTGATGTGGGTGACTGACGGCAGCAACGACCGTACCAACGAACTGCTGGCTGCCTACCCTGAAGTTGACATCGTGTATAGTCCGGAACGACGCGGCAAGACAGCAGCCCTGAAACACGGTCTGCGCGAGATCAAGACCCAGTATGTGGCCTTTACTGATGCCAACACCATGATCAACAGCGGTGCGATGAAGGAGATTGCCCGTCTGTTCATGGACAAGACGGTTGGCTGCGTCAGCGGCGAGAAACGCGTTGCAGCCCGTAAGGCCGGCGAGATGGCTGCCGAGGGCGAAGGACTCTACTGGCGCTATGAGAGTACGCTGAAAAAGTGGGACAGCGAACTTTACTCCACGATGGGAGCCGCTGGCGAACTCTACGCGATGGATCCCACACTCTGTCGTGACGTACCCGACAATGCCCTGCTCGATGACTTTATGATGTCGATGTATGTCGTCGACGAGGGCCATCGTATCGCCTACGCCCCTGATGCCTATGCCTTGGAATACGGTTCTGCCGACATCCACGAGGAGTCGAAGCGCAAGCGTCGCATCGCCGCAGGAGGACTGCAAAGCATCTGGTGGCTCCGTAAGATGCTCAACCCCTTCCGCCAGCCGTTAGTGGCCTTCCAGTATATCAGCCACCGTGTGCTGCGTTGGAGTGTCACACCAATAGCGATGGTACTACTACTGATCATCAACGCCATGCTCGTCGCTATGGGAGCAGGCTGGTTCTTTACCATCACGCTCATCCTGCAATTGCTCTTTTATCTTGCCGCCCTGTTGGGCTACATCCTAAGCGAACACGGACACCGCAACAAACTGCTCTATACCGCTTACTACTTCGTCTTTATGAACCTGAATGTGTTCAGAGGAATGGCTTATCTGAAAAGTCACAGCAATAGCGGTACGTGGGAAAAAGCAAAAAGAAGTTGAAAAAAACGTCGATTATTTTGTATTTCTAATTTTTTTTCTTACTTTTGTACCCAAATAGGCTAATTAAAACCTTTTGTATCGAAAGAAAGAGCGTCAAGAGCCCTATGGAAAAAAGTGAGAAAGAGATACTGCTACAAAAATTTGCCGAAGTAAACAGAAGGCTGAAACTGGCAACAGAGCAACTCGAAATTGCAAACAAGAAACTCAAAGAGTACGAGGAGAAGGCGCAGAAGGCTGAGAAAGCCAGCCAGATGAAGTCTCTCTTCCTGGCCAACATGAGCCATGAGATCCGTACTCCCTTGAATGCAATCGAGGGCTTCTCACGTGTCCTTGTGGAAACCGACTCTGAGGTGGAGCGCATGAAATACTACCAGATCATTGAGAGCAATAACCAGCGACTGGGAAGTCTCGTCAATGAGATTCTCGACCTCTCCCGTGTAGAATCCGGAGACTTCGCCATCAAGAAAGATATGACGGATCTCAACCAACTATGCGAGAGCATCACCCAGATCTTCAAGTTCCGTTGCCCTGACTCCGTGAAACTGGAATGGGACAAGCCTATATTGTCGGCTATGTTGAAGACCGACGCCAACCGCATCACACAAGTGTTCTCCAACCTCATCGGCAATGCCTTGAAGCATACCTCCAACGGCAGAATCACTTACGGTTACCGGCTCATCGACGAGATGCAGAACATCGAGTTCTTCGTAGCAGATACAGGTTCGGGCATCGCACCAGAGATACAAGAGCATATCTTCGACACCTATGTCTCTGGCGATGCAGAACAACAACAGGGCTTCGGCCTCGGACTGGCGCTCTGCAAGATTATCGTCGAGAAACTTGGCGGAACCATCCGCGTGGAATCCACCGTGGGTAAGGGCAGTACCTTCACCTTCGTCCTGCCCTTCGAGGGTACTGTGGGCGACATCAGCACAGAGAGCACTACCACCTCTGCCAACGTACGCACCATCCGCGTCAGCGAGCGTCCGCTACAGAATATGAAGACCATCCTCGTGGTGGAAGACGAGGACAGCAACTACGAACTGGTAAAGATTGTGCTCCAAAAGCGCTATCGTCTTCTCCGTGCTCACAACGGCATCGAAGCCGTACAGATGAACGAAGACGAGCATCCCGACATGATCCTGATGGACATCCGTATGCCGGGCATGAACGGACTGGATGCCACCCGCATCATCAAGGAAGTGTCACACGACACCCCCGTTGTCGCCCTGAGTGCCTACGCCTTCGACGAGGATATCCGTCAGGCCAAGGCCGCCGGCTGCGATGAGTTCATGTCGAAGCCCTTCCGTGTGGAGCACCTCATCGAGATGGTCAGAAAATACGTTGACTAAAAACAAGCAATCAATATGGGTAAACTTGCAGTACAGAAGTATTTCTCGTTCATGATCCTCATCATCACCGCCCTGATGATGATTTTTACATTTGTAGGACTGTTCGGCGGCAATGTCAATCCAGCCGGTAACACGGCACGTTCGCTCCTGGTCTATGCCCTACCCGTTCTCATCATAGGCAATGCCGTCCTACTGCTCTACTGGCTCATCATGCGCCGTTGGCACTGGGCTCTCATACCGTTCATCACCCTGCTCTGTTGTATTCCATATATCGGCACGCTCTATCAGTTCGGTGAGCCCGGCGAAGCCGTCGAGAAGCAGCCCGGCCTGAAAATCGCCACTTATAACGTGGCCCTGTTCGGACGTGAGGCATCAGGCTTCATGGCGCAGGACATCCTCTCCGAGATGAAGAAGCAGAAGGTCGATATCTGCTGTTTCCAGGAGTATTCCGACCAGAGCGGCGACAAGAAGAACTCCGATTCCTACAAGGAGTACTTCCCCTATATGGTGATGGGAAAGAACGATATGGTGGTTTACAGCCGCTATCCCGTCGTTCGTTCGAAGAACATCCCCTTCGAGATGACCAACAACAGCGCCATGTGGGTAGAGGTGAAAGTGCAGGATCAGGTCATCCGCGTCTATAACGCCCACTTGGAGACCACTGGCATCAACGGCACCTTGCACCGCGCTGCCAAGGCCCAGGTCAACACCGGTATTGAAACGGAGAGCAACCGCCTGCTCCGCGCCCTCTACGGCAACTACACCATCGGGATGATGGCCCGTGCGGGCCAGGCGAATGTGCTGGCGATGGATATGCGTGAGTCGGAAGTGCCCGTCATCGTCTGCGGCGACTTCAACGATGTGCCCTACTCCTATGTCTACAACACGATGCTGGGCGACAAAGTCGATGGTTTCAAGGAGTGCGGCAGCGGTTATATGTACACCTTCCGCGGTGGCAAGAAGAACGTGCGCATCGACTACATCTTCCACGACAAGGTGTTCAAGGGTATGACCTACTACAAAAAAGAACTCACCTACTCTGACCACTACCCAGTGTTTATGAAACTCGACATCAACAAGCCCAATTCCGAAGAATAACAATAAATCCTGGCCGTCTGGCCAGGATTTATTGATTTATACTATTTTAAAGCGCACCCGGAACGACCGTTCTTTCTCATCCCAGTTAGTGCCGAGCATCTCGAAGCGTCCTATCTGCGAGGTGCTCCTCACATGCTTGCCGATACACGGACACACATCGTAGTCACCAATGCGCACCAGCCGTATCGTGTCCGAGGCATCGTCTGGCAGTCGGTCTGTCGATATCTCCTCCGGCAGTTCGTCACGTGTCACAAACTCATACGTCACAGGTAGGTCTTCGTCTATCAGTTCATTCATCCGCCGCTCTATCTCCTTCTCCTCCTGCCGCGTCGGCTTCTGGTCCAGATAGAAACTCATCTTACTCTTCTTCCGTTCCACGTGGGCATTATAACTCCGCTCGCAGCCGAAAAGACGAATCATCGTCTGGTTCAGCAGGTGCTCCGCCGTATGCGCAGGGGGAAATGACACATCCCTTTCTTGCAACATATCAGAATTATTTTGTAAATTTGCAACCATAATCAATATCTCAAGTTATGAATTCGGCTACAAAGGTACAAAAAAAAGAAAACAAAACGGCAATATACTATAGAATTTCTGGACAAATGCAATCTACCGACAGACAAAAGGATGATTTGTTGAAGGTTGCAGAACGTTTTAAGTATGTAATTGACACAGACCACATCTATATCGACATCATCACAGGTTTTAGTATTGGCGAAAAAAGACCAAATTATTCTGCATTACTAGATGAAGTTGCAAAGGGCATTGCCTCGCCTGATCTTCTGATCTTCAGGTTCGTATAGGGATCTCTGTGGATAAGTCCGTCGTTCATCGCCTGCAGAATAAATGTCTTGACTAACTTGTGGTAGTTCCATCGGCTGCACTCCTTCAAGCCTCTACGCTCCAACTCCTCGTCCATCCTGACAATATTCCTCTCAGTGACATCGGTGAACTGCACAAGGCCTTTCCAATCCTCCAGGAACTTGAACATGATCTCATAGTGCTGCCTCGTCCCTGCCGTGATCGACCTCGTTCGCAACTTAAAGACCTCTTTTGCGTAGTCTATGAATGTCCCGCTCTTAATCATAGAGTCCCTAAGTAGTTCGGGGATTGATTTCAGATTCAGTTCCCCTGCCTCCATCATCTTTAGGACAACCTCGGAACACTTCGACTTATACACTTGCAGTCTGTCGTTGATGTCCTTCCAGTCCTTTCGGCCTACGACAGAGCCGTTCGACCACTCATTGGGCAATACCTTGATACCAGTACTGATATATTTTCTGTCCCTGCCCATGCTAATTCTCAACTCAACCATCCCTGGTATTCTTCTTCCCGACAGATGCTTTCTGTCGAAGATAAAATCAATTTTTGGCACTTTCATGCGAGTAACTACTCAGCACCCTACGTCATGAGATAGCCAACAGGGCGCGTTAATAATTCATAAACTTGATTTTGTTCCACATCTAAAGCATTGTTAAAGAGTTTCTGAACTTGTTGCACTATGCACATGCAGTCTACATTTCCAGATTCTGAGCATTAGAGGACATCTGCGGTTTCGTTGCTTTCACGCAGTCAGTTTTTCATCCTAAAGCAGGTAATTGTCCGCGAGATTAGATTTTGTGTTTTTGTTGAATTCAAGTCCACTGTTAACGGATGTGAATCTGCATTTGGTCTTTTTGCGAAAAATTCCTATCTTTGCCACCGAAATGGCAAAACATTGTACTGACATGGACGAAGCCTTACGTTTGATAAACCTGCGTTTGCGTAAGCTTGAGAAGTCTGACTCCGAGAAGAACGAGGAGATTGGGCGTCTCAATCGTCTCAACGGGCAGAAGGATGTGGAGATACACAACCTGAAGATGGAACTTGCTTCAACCAAATCTGAACTTGCCGATGCCAAGGCTCGTATTGAGGAGCTTGAGGGCGAAGGTGATGAGGGGAACGATTCATCGGGCACGTCAGGAAAGCCGGAGAAGAACAGCAGCAACAGCAGCGTACCGCCGTCTCAGGAGAGTATAGCAGCGCGTGAACTCCGCAGGACGAAGTCCCTGCGTAAGCCGAGCGGTAAGCCAAGCGGTGGACAGCCCGGTCACAAGGGCAGTACGCTTCAGACTGTCGGCACGCCAGACAGGGTTGTCAAGCACGAGCCGCACTACTGCAAGTGCTGCGGTCGTCCGCTGGATGGCATCGGGTACAGGAAGGTCCGCAAGACCCAGATTATGGACATCAGGTTCGTCATGGAGACAACTGAGGAGCAGTATTACGAGAAGGTCTGCCAGTGCGGCTGTGTGAACAACTGCGACGCACCAAACTGCCGTATCAGGTACGGTGAAAACCTCCGTGCGCTTGTAAGCTATCTGAATGTCGTGCAGTGCATCCCGTTCAAGAGGATAACCGAACTTATCTCCGACCTGTGCGGACAGAAGATAAGCGAGGGAACTGTGCAAAATATTCTCAAGGAAAACAGCAAGAAAGCAGATGCGGCCTACGAGGAAATACGCAGGAGAATTGAACTGTCACCAGTAAACGAAGCGGACGAGACAGGCGCCGCCGTGGGGAAGGAACTGCACTGGAACTGGATATTCCAGAATGCCCTGCTCACCTATGTGTTCCAGATGAAGTCGAGAGGGAAGGAGGCCGTAGACTCCAGATTCCCTAACGGGCTGCCACATTCGATGCTCGTGACCGACAGGAAACAAACCTATTTCAATATGAATGTCAAAGGCCATCAGGTATGTTTGGCTCACCTGCTGAGAAACGCGGAATACCTCAATGAACTGGACACGAAACAAAACTGGTCGAGAAGATTCATCCACCTGATAGGACACGCTATCAATCTCAGGAGAGACAGCAATATCACACAGAGAAAAATAAAGGTGCTGAAGACCAAGATGGATAACCTCTTAGGAGAAAGCCTCACACACCTCGATAAAGAATTTGAAAGTTTCAAGAAGGGTATCCTTAAAGTAAAAGACTATCTGTTTACTTTCCTCTCCAACCCACTTGTTCCCTATGACAATAATGCTAGCGAGCAGGGAGTAAGGAAGATAAAGATAAAACAGAAGGTCAGCGGATGCTTCCGCACCGACGGAGGAGTTGACGATTTTGCCAAGTTACACTCCATTGTTGAGACTGCGATCAAGAACGGGAATTCCAAATACAACGCCATACTTGCTGTCGTACAACAGTGAAACAACTACTCGTGCCGTAGGGTGCTGAGTAGTTACTCATACGATTTTCACTCTTAAACTTTGTTAATTCTACTCTTTCGGGGTTACTATCTCAATTCTTTACACGAAAATGGTAACACATTTGGTAACACAATTATGCCAAACTGCGCTTGATTATAGCAAACTATTTAAGATTATAGCAGATAAAACAGTATGGCATTTTTTTAATCTCTTTTAAAAAACACATCCTAACTATCTGAAATCCAATATTTTATTCCATTTTAACTGAAAATTGGAAGGCTTTTAACATTCGCCCTCCAATTTTAACGCTCGTGATTCCGGCGGGATTCAAACCCACAACCTTCTGATCCGTAGTCAGATGCTCTATTCAGTTGAGCTACGGAACCCTTTGTTCCTTTTTGCGGGTG
>Ga0310694_10003799_pt1 | contig 14757 bp, 8 predicted proteins | sample 174DNAGHGhighgp2_FD_203884 | JGI IMG/M metagenome (GOLD analysis project Ga0310694, IMG submission 203884) | Sheep rumen microbial communities from Palmerston North, Manawatu-Wanganui, New Zealand - 1742 DNA GHGhigh gp2 (v2) (version 2) | ecosystem: Host-associated > Mammals > Digestive system >... | reverse complement strand
CTCTGTGGCCAACGACAGCACCCAACGCATGATGATTGATGATCATATCAATGCGCTGACCTCTGACAAGGCAGGCAATCTATGGATAGCTACCGATGGAGGCCTGCAGGTGTACAACCCACGTGTCAACCAATTCTCTAATTATACTAAAAAAAATGGTAAGATAAGGGTTAACAACATCACGTCACTGTTTTACACTTCTAACAACAATATGTTGATTGGTACTTCAGAGGGACTAATCATCATGAACATCTCAACAACAGAGATGAGACAATACACAGGTAACTCCACGAATCTATCGAAATATACGAACAACTATATCACCCAGGTCTTTGAAGACTCTCGTGGTTTGATATGGGTAGGAACACGTGAAGGTGTAAACATATGGAATCCCAATAACGACAATCTAGATTACCTGACAGAAAAGAACGGACTGTGCAACAATAACATTTGTGGTATCGCTGAGGATGCAAGCCACAATGTATGGCTATCAACCAGTAATGGCGTCAGCCGCATTGTAATCCAAAGGAATCATGAAAATGATACGTATAATTACGGTCTTTATAACTATACACGCAATGACGGACTGCAGGGTGACGAGTTTAATATTGGCTCCATACTCATTCGTCGTGATGGCAATGTGGTAATGGGTGGCCTGAATGGTATCAACTGGATACGACCAAAAACTATTGACGAGACTGTCAGTCTACCACGAGTTATGTTAACCCAGTTATTTATCGGTGAAGAAGAGATTCAAGTTGGCCACTCTTACAATGGCAACATCCCTTTGACACAGGCTCTCAACGAAAGCAGCCGCATTCAATTAAAGAGCGACCAGAATACCATCACCATCAAGTTTGCCGCTGGCAACTATAACCAAAGTGAGCGTCTGCAGTTCATGTACGAGATGGAAGGATTGGACAACGACTGGCATGATGGCGACGCGCTGAAACATGGCGTCACCTTTACGAATCTTTCTCCTGGAACCTATAAACTCCACGTTAAAGCCGTCAGTGCCGAAGGAGCAGTCAGCAATCAGGAACGAGTCATTGAAATTGTGGTGGCGCGTCCTTGGTTCCTCCAATGGTGGATGATTGGTATTTATGCCCTCATCCTTATCATCGCTGTCTACATGTGGAAACAAGGCATGGACCGCATCCGCCTTTTATGGAAGAAGAAGAAAGCCATCATCGGTGAACTTGTGCAACAGCGCGAGGAAATCAAATCTGCAAGTGATGACTTACGACAGCCGATGTCACGCATGACAACGATTATCATGAATCTCTCAGAGAAAGAAAGCACATTGGAAGAGCGCGAACAACTCAACGCACTTCACTCCCAAATGCTCCAACTCATCACGCGTGTCAGCGATATGCAAACAGTACTTGAGAATCCTGAAGAGAGAGCAAAGAAGGCAGTGCAGAAGCATTTCGAGATTAACGCCAAGGGCGAGATGAGTCTACCAGACCTGTTAAGCGAAGAACTTACTTCCGAGATTCGCCCCTATCAAGCTGAACTACCGACAGCGAAGTTCCGCGTTGTTTTCATTGACAACAACGTTGAATTCATCAAGTTTATCAAGTCACACCTGAAGTTTGTTTATGAATTCCACACCTATAACGACATTCACAAGGCAGCTACTGACATCGAATCGATGATGCCAGACCTAGTTATCTGTAAACAGGATATGCCAAAGATGACGGGTAGTGAGTTATGCAACAATATCAAGATGCACCCCACACTAAACCGCATCAAGTTCGTACTGATGACAGACAATAATCTCTCACCACAAGAGATGACGAGTCAGAATATCACAATGGGGGCAGACGACTATTTGGCAAAACCATTCAACTTGCAAGAAGCAGTGATGCGTTTCAACAAGCTGTTAGGCGTTGGACCTATTGAGATAAAGACAGATTTGATTGAGGGTGCTGAGACACGTGAACTAGAAGGTCGTAACTCAAGTATGACTACTGCCACAGAAAGCATGGATTTAGCTACTTACAATCCAAGCACCAATGATATTGAAGAAGATGAACAGATGAAATCACTGGCCATACAGATTATCAGAGACCACACTGCAACAGCAATGGAACAGAATCACTCGTTCACTGATGATCAAGATGAGATGCATGAGAAATTCAGTATGACGGAAAGCATGGATCAGCAACTCATCAGTAGTATCGAGCAGTATGTTCAACAAAATATGAATCGTGGAACTATTAACCTCGAAGATATGGCAGCAGCGATGGGAATGAGCATGAAGCCCTTCTTCCAAAAGGTTCACGATATCACTGGCAAGACACCCGCCGAGATTGTACGCGACTTGCGACTGCGCCATGCCTGCATCCTACTCCAACGCACAAATATCAACATGAGCGAATTGGCTTCACACGTAGGATTTGCCACTGGCGAACACTTTATCAATCTCTTCAAGGAACGCTTCGGAATGACGCCATCAGAATACAGGCTTAAACACCGCAAATGAAAATATTAGGATACAAGAAGGCAAGTGCTATTCTCTTAGCACTTGCTCTATTTACGACAAGCGACTTAAACGCACAGGATAACCTCACATCCGATTCTCTGATTTATCGGCAGCTGAAGGAATATAACGTTACCTTTTCTAATAATAACAGCGTGACACTTCTCATGTCAGGACAGGAGAAGTTCGACGATATGTTTGCAGCCATCAAACAAGCCAGACATAGCGTCCACTTAGAGTATTTTAACTTCCGCAACGACTCTATTGCCATGCTGCTCTTCGACATTTTAAAAGAGAAACGCAAGGAAGGTGTAGAGATTCGCGCTATGTTTGACGGTTTTGGAAACGACTCCAACAATCAGCCTCTGCGCAAACATCATTTAGAAGCTCTAAGAAAAGACAGTATTGATATCGTAGAATTCGACCCGATCCGTTTCCCATGGGTAAACCATATCTGGCCTCGCGACCATCGTAAAATTGTAGTTATTGACGGACGTGTTGCCTATACAGGGGGCATGAATGTGGCCGACTATTATATAAAAGGTACAGAACAGGTAGGCGCTTGGAGGGATATGCATTGTCGTATTGAAGGGGGAGCCGTTAATGTGCTGCAACAGATTTTCTGCAGAATATGGAAGAAAGCTACTGGTGAAGACCTTTTTTCACAGCCTCAATATTTCCGAGCTTACGAACCAGTAACAATGAAAGGCCTTAAACCTGACACCACAGCAACAGCAGGAAAAAAACTGGTGGGTATCATAAATCGTGAGCCCCATATCACTAATGATGCTATGCGCTACTTCTATGTGAATGCTATCAACGATGCAAAAGACTCTATTCGCATTATTAACCCCTATTTCACCCTGATTCCCTGCATCAACAAAGCTATCAAACAAGCACTGAAACGAGGCGTAAAAGTAGACATTATGCTCTCTGCCAAAAGCGATATTCCCCTTACACCTGATTGTGCTTTCTATAACGCTCATAAACTGATGAAGCGAGGTGCAAATATTTGGCTGTACCAACCAGGTTTCCACCATTCTAAAATTATGATGGTTGACAGTCGTTTTTGTACTGTCGGCAGCACCAACCTAGATGCCCGCAGTATGCGATTTGACTACGAAGAGAATGCTGTGATTATTGATAGCTGCACTACACGTGAACTAGACGACATGTTTGAGCGGGATAAAAAGGAGAGCATATACCTAACACCGAAGACTTGGAAAGAATTCCGCACACCTTGGCAACGTTTCCGTGGATGGTTTGCCCATCTTTTGCGTCCTTTTCTCTAACCTTTAACAGCGTCAAGCATCAGCTGAACCTCACCATCACCTCTATGATGCTTGAGGATGACATCGTTCTCCGTTACATAGAAAGATTTTTCTAACATAAACTCCTTGCCCTTGCTATCAACAAGTTCACAGTAACGTTTGAAGGATTTGACAGATCCTTCAATGTCAAATGAGAACCATAAACAGTAACCATAATAGAGGAAACTATCTGTCTGCGGAGTCTTCTGTCCCATTAACTGAGCAAAATATTTCTTTGCCTCATCAAAGCGACCGTCGATAGTCAATACCCAAGCCAATACCAATACAACGTCCATATCCGTCTCGTTCAGATAATTCAACTTATAAAGCAATTTGAGTGCATCCTCACAATGACGGAGATTAGTCATACAGATAGAAGCATTAAGCATATAAGATCTGACCTCCGGAGTTATCTCAAGCAGCTGCTTATAGATATCTAGAGCCTTATCGTATGCTTCCTGATAGAAATAGGCACGAGCCAGTCCTGTAAGCGCTTTCTTATCACCAGGTCTAAAGTTCAGAGCCCCTTGGTACCATTTAATTTCCTCCTCAGCATCACGTTCTATAAGCATCTGACATAAATGTCCTCGCAAAATACAATACTGATAGTCACGCTGTTCTTCCGGATAGCATAAAAGCACACGCTCAGCCTCAAGATAAAACTTACGCTTTATCAGGAAGTTTACAACCTCATTCATACGCTTTGCCAAGGGCGTTTTCTTTGTCAACTCATTAGCGAAGAAAAGATAATGAGAAATGTTTTCAAAAGGATTCTCAAACTCCGAACGTTGAGAGAATAAACGATAGAATCGGTAGAAATCCTGCAAATACATACGTCTGATGTAAGCTGGAGACCCTTTTTCTTCTTCAGCCACAAGCCCCCCCATAGGCATTGGCACAGCCTCTCCCGCTTCCATCATTTTTAGGATATTAGGAGGCAGCTGGTTAACAACTTGCTCAAAACTCAATAAAAAAGAATATTTGTCGCTATCACAGAAAGAATCTGTCCCAATAAGGGAATGCAAGAAAGATCTACCTTTCTTGTTTTCCCATACCTTGCTAATCGCAGGATGATGCTCATAGAAAGGAACAAACCAGTTTGACAAGTCATAGAAAAAAGAGAAACGTTTCATCTGTGAGAAACCTGCGAAATATATATCGGAACCCTCTTTCTGCATATCCGTCATTCGCGACAGGCTCTGTTCCATTCTCTCCATATCAAGTTCAGCCGCATCGGGATGCAGTATATCTTCCAAGGCATCCTCATCTATTTCCTCTACCCCTTTTTTACCCATTTTGAAATGGTTGCCTTTCATCAATTCCGGCATAATCTCATCCCGAATCATCTTCTGGTCATTCTCGGTATTCTTACAGAAGAATAACTGCATCTGCAGTTCTGTCAGTTCCTGACACGTGGTTTCATCCGAACAAACCTCCGCAATAATTTGCTGCAACTCCGGATAAAGAGCGCATTTCTTTTCATCAATCGTAATCGCCCATCCTACCAATGCACGCTGACGCACATGAACATCAACTGACTGTTGATATACCTTTATCAGGGTCAAGACCTTATTCTCATCAAACGCATTCAGAACAGCCAACGTGATTGCACTGACAAGCAATTGCTGATCCACAACGTCAATCGTAGGAGCAAGCAAGATATCAACAAACTGTTCACATATACTGGTCTTCCACTGCTGAGATGTCAATACATATTCAAAGAGATGACTCATCAAAGACTGATGGTCTTGATTCAATTTCAAACTCTTTTCCGCTCTGATATTCGCAGGTGCCAATTCCAGCATGACCATTTCACTGACATAGTTCTCTAATTCAGCTCTTATACTATTCACCCCCCATTCTGTTCTATTCTTACGTGGACGATCATAAGTAGCCATCCAATAGGAATCAGTACGATAGAGATACTGACCACGGACATTCATAGCTAAAGAATACAGACGTCGGATCAATTGGTCATAGACACATTCGAGTTCCGGATCATTTATCCCGCTCTTCCAATATTGTGCCATTAAATCATAATCCACCTTAATATTCGCCAACACGTCCAGGCCAGACACCTGGGGATAAGACAGGAGAAAATTCTCTAAACCCAAAAGACCAGCCGACAGCTTTCTTTCAGAAATATCCTTTATAACACTATCTAATGGAGTTTTATTTTGCATAAAGCCCTTCTTACAACTATTATTTATTTAGCCATGAGTTAGCTCTCGTGATATCCTGTTCACGCGGCTGACGTACACCATTAAAGTGAATATCCGAAGGTAAAGAATCTGTCACTGCATTCTTCAGTCCACAGCGCCGTGCAATCATTTTAGAATAAAACCTCACGCCACGTTTATTGATGGAATCACAAGCCTCAGCATAAGCCTTCAGCATACCTTTTGTCAGACGCTGACGCAACGTGTCGCATTGCGAAGCCTCGCTAGCAACCATAACACCCATACAGACGTCATTCCACCGTGTATCATAAAGTACTTCTGCCCCTATCTGCCTAGCAGCAGTAGCCTGAGGCTGAGGCAAGAACATAGCATCCATAGTCTCTGTCTCCAACATCTGAAGACGTATTCCGAGATTGTTAACCTGAATCCTAAACACATGCTCATCGACTACAGAAGCACTATCAACAAGTGCGTCTGCCAACATAGCAGTTGCTGAATAGCGAGTCACCGCTATCATTTTATTTTCAAGTTGTCCCAATTTTTTCAATCGAGCATTCTTGCCTGCCAACAGTTGCCATTGCAACTCCGTGGCAGTCAGATAACGCAACGGCGTACCCAAACTCTTCAGACGTTCCGCCCTCACCAAATCTGTCATCATTACATCCACCCACCCATTCTTAATAGCCGTGTCGCAGTCTATCTGAGCCTGATAGGGATAGAGGCTCACACTAACGCTCTCACGGTCAAACAGGCCCTCCTCTTCAGCCACATACAGTGGAAGGCAGTCTATAGTAGGCATCACTGCAATACGTAGTGAGGCTGAGTCTAACTCCCACGTATCTATTTCATTATCCGTTTGTTTATTATCACCACTATCTGTACATGCAGCAAAACACAGCAATCCAGCGGCAATAGCAAGAAAAAGTCTTATTCCATTCATCGTGGTGCAAAAGTACAAAATTCTTTTGTAATTGCGAAATCATTCACTAAAATACAAGAGTTAATAAAGTAAAAAGCCTTGTATGAAGCCTATGAATTTCGTACCTTTGCATCAAACTTGATATAAGATACCTCATAATGGCAAAGGATAAGATAGCATACGTCTGCGAGAATTGCGGACAAGAATCGCCAAAATGGATCGGCAAATGTCCGTCTTGCGGACGGTGGAACACATTCAAGGAGATAAAAGTCAGCACAGACAACGTCAGACAAAGTGCCACCACCGCTGCAGCAAAGACAGGTCACGCCATACGCACCAACCGCATCATGAGACTTAGCGAGATAAGTAGTCATGACGAGAAACGTATCGATATGCATGATGAGGAACTAAACCGCGTTCTTGGTGGAGGATTGGTACCTGGCAGCATTGTACTGCTTGGTGGAGAACCGGGAATCGGAAAATCTACGCTATTGTTACAGACCATGCTCCGTCTTTCAGATAAGCATATTCTCTACGTCAGTGGTGAGGAAAGTGCCCATCAGTTGAAAATGCGCGCAGAACGCATTCTGAGCGGGCAACCCAATCCTGAGAACTTCATGATACTATGCGAGAACGCATTGGAGCATATCTTTGAGCATATTAAGGAAGAGCAACCTGACTTAGTAGTTGTTGACTCCATACAGACGATTGCCACAGAAGATATCGAGTCGAGTGCAGGTTCTGTGGCTCAAGTACGCGAATGTGCTGCTGCATTATTGCGATTTGCAAAGACAAGCGGTGTGCCTGTTATCCTGATTGGACATATCACAAAAGAAGGCACACTGGCCGGTCCCAAGGTACTAGAACATATCGTTGACACAGTCATCCAGTTTGAGGGAGACCAACACTATATGTATCGTATTCTGAGGAGTATTAAGAACCGTTTCGGAAGTACGTCAGAACTGGGCATCTACGAGATGCTGCAAAACGGCCTCAGACAGGTCAACAATCCATCTGAACTATTATTAACCCAAGACCACGAAGGTCTTTCTGGCATTGCCATATCTAGCGCCATTGAGGGTGTACGTCCGTTCTTGCTTGAAACCCAGGCTCTTGTATCATCCGCAGCCTATGGCACACCACAACGCTCAGCTACAGGTTTTGATCAGCGCCGACTAAACATGCTACTGGCTGTCCTTGAGAAACGCGTAGGATTCAAACTGATGCAGAAAGACGTCTTTGTAAATATCGCGGGCGGACTGAGAGTCACAGACCTAGCCATGGACCTCTCTGTCATTGCTGCCGTGCTCTCATCCAATGTCGACACGCCTATCGAATCAGGCTGGTGTATGGCTGGTGAGGTAGGACTAAGTGGTGAGGTACGTCCCGTCAATCGTATTGAGCAACGTATTGCCGAGGCAGAAAAATTAGGATTCCAACATATCATCATCCCACGCTATAATATGCAAGGTCTCAACACCAAGAAAAAAAAGATTGAGATTCACCCCGTCAGGAAAGTAGAAGAAGCGCTCCGCGCCCTATTCGGATGAGTCAACCACTTTTATCTATGACTCTCACGATATTCCTGAGGCGTCTGCTTATATTGATGGAAGAAGGTTCCAATCATATAATTTGCAGTATAGAATCCGCACTCGTCAGCAATTTGTTCTATCGAATTATCCGTTGTCAATAACAACTTTGTAACATTCTCTAATCGATAGACACGTGCTAAGTCGCGAGGACTCTTATAGATATTGTCCATCATTAATTCGTAGAAAGGCACCACATCCATTTCTGCCACACGGCTCAACTGCGCCATGCTCAAATCACCCTTCATGTGAACTTCTACATATGGGAGGATACGCATCATGATATCCACAAACTCTGGACTCAGTTTCACGTCTGCATTCTCGGAATTATGACGATAGTCGTCTTGCAAGGGCGACGACATAGCGACACTTGTATGGGCATCACATCGTGCTACAAACTGACGTATCTTTCGTATCATATCTCCTTCGCCATGACTTCTACGCATACGCATGCGCTCGTTTCGCATATAGAAGACAAAGTTCGTTATGCCTATCATGAATACCACGATGCCAAGAAGCCACAAAATACCTGTTGTCTGCCACCACGGCTCATTTACAATGATATTCCATGTAAACGGTTCCCCATCCCATTGATTAGGGTACATAGACGCCTGCAGTTCCAATTGATATGAACCAGGAGCCAATCCCAAAAGCGGTACATGCAGCATGCCTTTGGAATCAACTTTTCCACCACTATTAAAGAAAGAAAGAGTCTTCCAGTCCTCATAATCTTTAACACCTTTTATCCTAAGCCTGTAGTACGTTTGCAAAGGACGATAATAGTTTAGAGGCGAGAAAGTCAACGATACCGATGAGTGTTCACTACTCAACACGATTTCCGATGTTCGTGACAATGCTCTATCTATAACGATATGGTTATCCAGCATCACATCTGGCTCTATATTATTTCCATCCACCATCAGACGAATCAACTTAGGAAACAGTTTATAGGGATGAGGGGTATTTACCTCTTCCATATCGTCGGGGTTAAATCTCACAACATGATCTATTGCCTGCATGATGATAGTGCCATCATCGAGCATTTTTCCCTTACAGTTAACAAAGGATTCACTTGGCACTCCGTCAATCTCATTAAAGCTGTTGACAAACGCCACATTATCTCCATTGAAACGTACAAATGATACACCATTTGAAGTAGCAGCCCAGATATTATGGTTTTTATCTTCCACAACCGTATGGACCACATTATTATAGAATCCGTTCTTCTTTGAGAAAATCAGAGGTTCTGACTGTGGTGTCTTATATAGATAGAGACCTGTCGTCGTACCTATCCACGACCATCCTCTACTATCCATAAACATACAATTGGCACGTTGACCATGAAATTCTGTTATATTCTGAGTCATCTCATCCATTATTTTGGAATAATACTCAGCCTCTGGCGCCACATTGGGGTACGACAAAAATTGTAGTTTTGCAGGACGTGAATAAAGCACGCCACGATCCTCTGTGCCTACCCACATACCATCTTGGCGATCAAAAGCAATCATATTACAATCCGTCCGAACCCTACGGCCATCAACAAGCAGGAACTCGTCCACCCAGTCCATACTTTTCTGTTTGATATCAAATATGCCGAATCCACGTTGCGATGGCAAATAAATCATTTTATCATGAAGAGCGAGATGATTAACGCGGCAAGTGAAAGTCTGAATTACCGTCCATTGTAATTGTTTTACATCAAAATATAAAAAGACAGACTCTTTCTCACCATTTCTCACCATAAAGTAGCCATTTTCATAACGCAATATAGTCGACATTTGATTGTAACGCTGCCCTGTATCCCAGTCATAAGCCCGTGTACGATGCATTATTTTCCCCGTTTTCAGGTCCTGCCCCACCTCTTCACCATCATCATAAAATGTAAGTAGCAAATTATCATACACATCCACGTTCTGTAGATTCTGGTCACGCAATACAGTATATGTCTGCTGGTTATTAACGCCAAAGAGACCCTTTTCTGTAAGAAGCCACACACCTCCATCAGAATCTACAAACAAATCTTCTACAGGCTCATGACACCCCATATCATTGATTACACTGTCAACGTTAGCTACAAACTGTTCCATCAACAGATCCACACACGTCAACGTATGTGTATATTTTAACCATATATGGTGCTTACGATCAAAGCTCAGACAAGAATTTCCAGTATAGCGCGGCAACTGATACTGGCAATCGTGACGAGGACTAATATAGAAGAATTCTGAACCATTATAGAAATTCAAGCTACCAAGCGTAGCAATAATCATACGACCAGTCTTTGTACAGACAACAATCTGTGCATTATTATCAGCCAACTCATTGGATGCATTAATTGCTTTAAAGGTTCGTCCTTCAAAAGCCTCAGCGTGCTGATTTCCTAGCAGTAGTAGTATTATAGTAAAGATTCTAAGAATAGATTTCATATCGCTATAGCCGATTAATCTGGCTACAAAGATAGTAAAAATTTCTTTCTTTGCAAACTTTTTTACAAGAAAAAAACAAAAAAAGGCATTTAGCCATTTTGACTAAATGCCATCCAATTAAAAAATGTCAGTCGAGGTGACAGGACTCGAACCTGCGACAGCCTGGTCCCAAACCAGGAACGCTACCAACTGCGCTACACCTCGTTTTTGCGGGTGCAAAGGTACACAATTTTTGTGACCCTTGCAAATTTTTCCGCAATTATTTTATAATTCCTTGTTCAACAAAGATCTTTTTCAGTGCAATTACCGAACGTTCCACCTGTTCCTCGGTATGCGTAGCCATCAAAGCATAGCGCACTAAAGTATCCTGAGGAGCACATGCAGGAGGAATTACAGGGTTGATAAATACACCTGCATTGAAAGCTAAAGCAGTTACCAAGAATGTCTTATCTGTATCTCTTACATAAAGAGGAATAATAGGACTCTCTGTATCGCCAATTTCAAAACCCTCTTCACGGAAGCGCTTCAAGGCATAACGAGTCACCTTCCACAACTTCTCAATACGCTCGGGCTCTTGCTGCAGGATATGCAAAGCCTCCATAGCCGCAGCTGTAGCTGCAGGAGTATTAGATGCAGAGAAGATATAAGTACGACATGTATGACGCAACCAATTGATAGTATCTGCATCGGCTGTGATAAATCCGCCAATAGATGCCAGTGACTTAGAGAAAGTACCCATGATAAGATCAATCTCATCTGTCAGTCCGAAATGGTCGCAGACGCCTCGTCCCTGACGACCGAAAACACCGACACCATGAGCTTCATCAACCATGATTGAACAGTTATACTTATGCTTCAGCTCAACAATTTCTGGCAACTTGGCCAAGTCGCCTTCCATTGAGAACACACCATCCACAACAATAAGCTTAATAGCATCAGCAGGTAGTTTCTGAAGTACACGCTCCAAATCATCCATATCATTGTGCTTATAATGGAGCTGCTTTGCGAAAGCCAAACGACGGCCGTCTACTATTGATGCATGGTCACGATCATCGCAAATAACAAAGTCATCTTTACCCAGCAATGCAGGAATAACGCCCTGATTTACAGAGAATCCCGTGCTAAAGCAGAGACAATCATCCTTTCCAATAAATTCTGCGATTTCCTTCTCCAACTGAACATGCAAATCCAACGTACCATTCAGAAAACGGCTTCCAGCACAACCAGAGCCATATTTATCGAGCGCAGCCTTTGCTTTATCAATAATGCGCTGATCGCCTGTCAAGCCTGTATATGCATTTGAGCCAAACATCAAAACCTTGTGTCCGCCCATTTCAACTTCCGTACCTTGTTTACCCTCAATAGCACGAAAATAAGGGTAGATACCCTTAGCCATCGCCTCCTGAGGAATACGATACGACTTATATCTTTCTTGTAGTTGTCCCATATCTTTGTTAGGTTTCACTTTTATTTGGGGTGCAAAGTTACACAAAAATCTGCAAATCGTGCACATTTTTCTTAATAAAAGTTTGTTTTTTTCTTTTTATTCATCATTTACGCCTCATTTTTCATTCAAAATGTGTAATTTTGCACTATGCAAAAGAAGAAAAAGAACATCACCTTTATCGTTAATCCTATATCGGGTACTAAATCAAAAGACTCACTACCCTTGTTTATCAAGCACCTGATTGATGACAATCGCTTTGAGTGGGAAATCATCGAGACAGAGTATGCCGGTCACGCAGCAAAAATTGCCAGTCAATGTGTTACTGACCATAAAGACATCTGTGTTGCTGTAGGTGGCGACGGCACCGTCAATGAAGTGGCACGCTCACTCACTCACAGTGAGACAGCCCTAGGTATTATCCCCTGCGGCTCAGGTAACGGATTAGCACGTCATCTCTGCCTTCCTATGGATATGAAACAAGCCTTACAAGTTATCAATGCCGGAAAAACAGACTATTTCGACTATGGTGTCATCAACGACCAACCATTTTTCTGTACGTGCGGTATGGGGTTTGATGCATATGTATCACTTAAATTTGCGGAATCAGGTAAACGTGGTCTCGCTACTTACGTAGAAAACGTGCTTAAGGAAGGTCTCACATACAAGCCAGACACATACATCATTACTGACGAATCAGGTAATCATCAATACAATGCCTTCCTTGTGGCCTGTGCCAATGCCTCGCAATATGGCAATAATGCTTACATCGCTCCAGAAGCGTCAATGCAAGACGGACTGCTCGACGTGATTATCATGGAACCTTTTAATATTATAGAAGCTGCAAAAGTAGGATTTGACCTCTTCGCCAAAACACTTAAGAGCAACAAGCACATCAAGACTTTCCAGGCACGCAGCATACATATCAGTCGCAACGAACCCGGTGCAGTGCATTTCGATGGAGACCCCACAAAGATGGGTACAGACATTGACATACGTATAGAGCCTTTAGGGCTAAAAGCCATCATAAACCCTGATCGCACACAAGACGAAGCCAAACCAGGCAAAGTACTCGACAATATCAGTAAGACAATAGACAAAATCATTATCTAATTAAATGATGTACGCGCGAACATTATTTATAATAATATATCCTCATGGAAATCATCATCGTCATTGCCATCATCATCGCATCCATAGCCTATGCCGTAAACAGAATTACTCGTGCGATAAGAAGCAAGAGTTGCACATGTAACGATTGTTCTGGCTGTGCATTAAAAGAGCAAATGCTAGAAAAAAGAGGAAATCCATGCTGTGACTGCAAAAAACAACAAAAAAATTTTGCCAAATAAAAAAAAATGACTACCTTTGCATCCGCAAACAAGGAACGGTGCCTTGGATGAGTGGCTTAGTCAACGGTCTGCAAAACCGTCTACGGCGGTTCGAATCCGCCAGGCACCTCAAAACAAAGTCCTGAAACCTCTATAACAAAGGGTTTCAGGATTTTTTTCCTCCTACATAAAAAATGGAAATCACAAGTAAATCACCTACGACTTTCGATATAACAACCTACCACAACACAGGCTCATATACCTGTGGCACGTGCGTAGTTCTGATACGCCACTCCTTAGGATAAAGGTTATTGGCACGATTTCCAATATTCTTCATCAGTCCCAACGGGTGCCCCATGAAACAAACCCCCACAATACCCAGAGGAGTATCAGGAGGCAGCACGAAAGCCTCACGACGCAGATAAGCCATAGCCTGAGTATAAGACAATTCTACCTTTACCGCTGATGACTGACTGTTGAAATCTGATGTCATGGTCTTCAATCTGTCCATTTTGCCCCTTCCATCGTCCCTCTTACATCTTTCACCCCCCTTACGCAGCACACATAGAAACAATCCCTCACTGCGTGTAATACCAGGAATGAAACGATATACAGGGACATCAAAGTCTTGCAGGAGCGAACCAGTAATGCTCCACTCAGACTTCGTCTCAATAGATACCACCTCGGCATCAAATTCAGACAACATCCAACGTATATTCTCCTCGTTCTCCTTAGTATTAAAAGTACACGTACTATATATTAGGATGCCACCATCGTTGAGACATGCCCATGCATCACTCACAATCTCTCGCTGTAACTGCCAACATTTCTCCACATTCTGCAGGCTCCACTCCTTGATGGTAGCCCCGTCCTTGCGGAACATACCCTCACCAGAACAAGGCACATCACATAGAATCAAATCAAACTTCATCTTCGCCTTACGATAGTCGCGCGGATAGAGATTGGTGACATAGTGATTCCCATATCCCCACTTCACTACATTTTCCAATAGAACACTAGCACGCTTCTGCACCGGTTCGTTGCTATAGAGCAAACAATTGTCCGGCAGA
>Ga0310694_10003796_pt1 | contig 14759 bp, 10 predicted proteins | sample 174DNAGHGhighgp2_FD_203884 | JGI IMG/M metagenome (GOLD analysis project Ga0310694, IMG submission 203884) | Sheep rumen microbial communities from Palmerston North, Manawatu-Wanganui, New Zealand - 1742 DNA GHGhigh gp2 (v2) (version 2) | ecosystem: Host-associated > Mammals > Digestive system... | reverse complement strand
GCGGTCTGGCTCTGGGCATCGGTCTGGGCTATGCTTGCTTCGAAGATGCCAACGTGACAATTATCGTGTCGTTGGTGCTGGCGGCAGCTGCGTTGCTGATGTACCACCTCTACACACATAACTGGTTTGTGAAGCATAAGAACCGGTAAGTAAACCGGAATATATACCGGCAAGCGAACCGGTAGCATAACATAAGAATAGAATAAGCCCTCAGGGCTCAAGAATAAGCCTTACGGGGTCGTACCTGATAGATCGGGATACTCTACAATAATCCAAAAACTGGGACCGTTTCTCTTGTCAATGGCGGGCCATGTTATTACCCTGCATAGGGGAGCTGCAAAGCCGGTGGATTACAACGACGGAGAGCGCCCACATCGTGTGAAACAGGAGTTTTCACCAAATCATCGGTACGGCCCCTTTTTTTGTTGACAGTTGATAGTTGACAATTGACAGTTAATGGCGGAACGTTAATGGTTAATTGTCTGAAGTTCTTGTAAGCGGGCGATGTATTTGCCGATGATGTCGAATTCCAGGTTGACAACCGTACCAACCTCGATGTCGCGGAAGTTCGTGTGTTCCATGGTGTAGGGTATGATGGCCACCTGGAAAGTGTTGGCCGTTGGCCGGCAGACGGTGAGACTGACGCCGTTGACGGTTACCGATCCCTTGTCTACGGTAAAGTAGCCTCGTAGTGCCATTTCTTTGTCTTCCGGGTATTCGAAGGTGAAGTATGTCGAACCGTCGGCATCCTCCTTCGCCGTACAACGTGCCGTCTGGTCGACATGTCCCTGTACGATGTGTCCGTCAAGTCGTCCGTTCATCTTCATCGAGCGTTCCACGTTCACCTTGTCGCCCACCTTCAGCAGCCCAAGGTTCGAGCGCTCCAGCGTCTCCTTCATGGCTGTGACGGTATATTGTCCGTCGTTGATGCTGACGACGGTCAGGCAGACACCGTTATGTGCGACGCTTTGGTCTATACTCAGTTCGTCGACGAACGAGCAGGTTAGTGTCAGGTCGATATTCTCGCGGTCGCGGCTGATGGCCGTTACAGTTGCAAATTCTTCAATAATTCCGGAAAACATTTTTCTTGCGTTTAGTCTATTATAATATTAGTCCTTAACGAGTCTACGTTCAGTCTTCTATGATTTCGTAATCGTCGGTCACGTCATCGGAGCCGTCTACTGTAGCCATATCTTCGATGTCCGTGGATGGTGCAGCGGCCGCTTCGGCAGGCGCGTAGCCTGGCATGACGGTACCCGGCATAGGTGTGGCCATCGGAATGGCGCCGTTCATCATTTGTGCGTGCTGACTGCGGTAGTGGTCGGGGGTCATACCCATGCGCTGGCGGAAGGTGCGTGTGATGTTGAGTGCGTTGCCGAATCCGGTCATCTGGGCTATCTCGACGATGGTTCGGTTGGTCTGTTCCAGGAGCAGGATGGCCTTCTTCAGCCTGAAGTCGCCGAGATACTGCTCCGGCGTCTGTCCTGTGATGTCGTTCAGACGGTTGTGGAAGCTGCTTCGGCTCATGTTGGTCAGGGTGACCATCTCGTCGGTCTTCAGCTGGGGGTTGGTGTAGTGCTGCTCAAGCCACTCGTTGAGCTGTTCTATGAACTTCCTGTCCTCCTCGTTCTTGAAAGTCTTCTCCCCTGCCAGTTTCAGCTGTCTGAGGTTCTCGCGATGCATGAGGTGTCGCTGTCTCATGTACATGAGTAGTAGTGAGATGGCTCCCACGAGGAACATATAAATCCAGATGGCATTCTTCGAGAGCATGAAGTATGGCGGGACGACGATCTCCAGTTCTCGCTGGTCGTAGTTGTCGGGCGACTCAAGTAGGAATGCTTTCACCTTCAGACGGTAGGTGCCTGTGGGCAGGGCGTTGTAGGTGATGGTCCGCGTCTTGTCGGCCGTTTGCCATTGCTGGTCGTATCCCTCGAGCAGGTACTGGTAGTGTACACGGTGCTGAAGCTGGTAGTTGAGAGATGCGAACCTGACGCTGATGACGTTATCGTGTGTGGGCATCGTGACGCTCTTGGCCTCGGGTATGTAGTAGTCGTAGGTGTTGTTGAATCGTGGGCTGAGCAGTTCGCCGTTGAGGTAGAAGTCGGTGATGCGTAGCTTCAGCATGGAACCGTTGCCCGTTGAGAGCTTCTTGCGGTCAACGGTATAGTATCCGTGCAGGGTTCCTATGAGCACGATGTCGTCAGGCAGGGCTACAGCTGCTCCTTCTGAGCAGATGGTCTCGTCGACACCCTCGAGGCTTCCGAAGGTAGTGAAAATCTTCTTCTGTGTGTCGAACGAGCTGAGAACGTGGTCGGTGGCGAGCCATACGTTGTTTCTGTGGTCTATGGCAATGCTTTTAATCTCGTCCGACGACAGTCCGTCCTTCATGGTGAATGTCTCGAAATACCAGATGCCTTTCCTGTCCTTTCCGATGGCGTGTGACAATCCGCCTCCGTTGGTGCCCACCCACATGGAGCCCATGTTGTCGGTGACGAGTGTGACGATGTCTGTGCTGTAGAGGATATTGTCGGGCTTCAGCTCTGAGTTCTCGAGTTTCTTGACGCTGATGTTGTTATTGCGGAGCGATAGTATGAGTATGCCGTCCGTGGAGCCTGCCCACACGTTGCCGTCGCTGTCGAGTGCCACGGTGCGGATCTTCTTGAACGTGTTGCGGGGGTATCGTCGCATGACGTTTTTAGAGTGGTAGGCCTTGTAGCCTCTCTGCTTGTCGGGCACAAGTATGTTGACGCCTCCGCCGTAGGTGGCTACCCAGATGTTACCTTGACGGTCTTCAACAGCCTGGTATGCTGCATCGCTGCTGATGGAGTATTCGTCGTTGTCGTCATGGTGGTAGTTCTTGATGTCGAACCCTCCGTTGTCCAGGGGCTTAATGTGGAACACACCGTGGTCCTTTGAGCAGAGCCAGTAGTTGCCTTTGGAGTCCTGTGTGAATCCGTAGGGGCGTCCAATGGGGTTTCCCTTCGAGTCGTGCGTGATGGCTGTTCGTGATCCGTCGGGGCGTATGACGAACATCGTGTTGTTCTTGTTGCCGAGGAACAGCAGCTTACGCTTCTTGTCGTAGAACATGGCTCGCACCTCGTTGTCCAGGGGGGAGTCTGACTCGGGTACGAGCATCGACTTGGTGATGACGTTCTTCAGTATCTCAAGTTTCTCCAGTCCATGGCGGTTGGTTGACTCCCAGACGACGCCCTCCTCGAGTTCGCAGGCGGCGAGTACCGTATTGGAGAGGTTCCATGGGTTGATGGGGTCGTTGTGGAAATACTCGAACTCGTCGGTCTCGCGGTTGTAGTAGCCGTAGCCACCGTGGTTCAGGATGATCCACACGGTGCCCATGGACTCGTGGATGGTCGCTCCAAAGGAGTCATACTCGGGTGCGGGAACGTTGTGCAGGAAGCGCTTGGTGTCGTTCGATGCCGGTTTGTATCGGCAGACGCCGTTCTCCACGTCCGAGTACCAGATGATGCCGTAGCTGTCGACGTAGAGTGCCGAGATGCTGGTGGGCGCCTGTGTGATGAATGTTGGTGGCTGTCCGTACGAGAAGGTGAGTATCTTGCCCGACTCCGTACCGACGTAGATGTTGTAGCCGTTTGAGTAGAGATTGTTCACTTTCTCGTCGGGGAAGTAGCTTTTGCGTTCCACGACGAGGTTGTTGATGTCCAGTCGGTGGACACCCTTGTCGGTGCCTACCCAGATGTCATTATGGTAGCCCTCAGCCATACAGGTGACGTTGAGCCCGTTGCTGGTAATGAGTTGTGGCTCGTTGTTCGCAGGGTTGTTCTGGTCCAGCCGCATCTTGTAGACGCCGACGCCGTCCATCGATGCCAGCACGTCGCCGTTGTTGGTGACCACCAGAGGATAGCTGGTTCTCAGGTCCTGACTGCCGCTGACGTTCTCTAGGGGGTTGACAATCTTGTCCTTCCGGCGGTCTACGACAAAGATATGTCCATCGTACATTCTCATCCATACGTTCTGCCAGTTGTCGATGACCATATCCATGACACGATTGTGCAGCCCAGGTATGTGGCTAGCGTTGCCGGTCATGTAGTTGTAGAAATTGTATCCGTCGAATCGCGACAGACCGTTCCAGGTGGCTATCCAGATGTATCCGTAGTCATCCTGTTCTATCTTCGAGATGGTATTACTACACAGTCCGTCATCGGCCGAGTAGTGCGACAGCGAGGCCTGAAACCTCTGTGCGCCGACGCTGACGGCCAACATGCTGAGCAGCAGGGCTGTCGCTATGTTGCGGGATAGTCGTTTCATGACGGTGTAGTCCATTTTGCGCGGCTAAATTACACAAAAAACCTCAGATACGGAAATTTTTCATGCAAAAATACAATTTTTTTTGAAAAAAAGGAGAAAAAATTTGGAATATGTCAAAAAAATACCTATATTTGCAGGGAAAACTATAAACCGGTAAACAATTTGAGTTATGGCGAAGTACAATATTACCGAGAAGAAGGAGAAAGAGGCTGTTTATCGCAGCCTTGTGAGCCCTAGGCTGATGGACGAGATGAAGGAGAAGATCCTGGATATTATCGTGATGCAGAAGAAGTACAAGGATAAACACTACTCTGCCCGTCGGCTGGCCGAGGACCTTGGTACGAATACGCGCTATATCTCTGCCGTCGTCAACGTGAAGTTCCACATGAACTACACGTCGTTCATCAACAAGTACCGCATCGAGGAGGCGATGTCCATCCTTGTGGACCGCCGCTACCATGACTTGAATATGGAGGACGTGAGCGATATGGTGGGCTTTGCCAACCGTCAGTCGTTCTATGCGTCGTTCTTTAAGATTATGAACATGACGCCCCGTGAGTATCGTATGCAGCATCAGGTGGCCCTCCCGTCGACCAAGAGCACGAAGTCGACCAAAAGCACGAAGTCTGCCAAGGGTGCGAAGTCGGCCAAGGGTACGAAGTCGGCGAAGACGGCTAAACCGGCGAAGGCCAAGAACTGAGTCCTTTCTTTGATCATGCAGTCATTCAACTACCGCGACGAGCGTTTTGCTGATCTCCAGCTGTTGCGTTACCGCCTGCCGGGCTTCCGGCAGCTGACGCTCCGGCAGAAGCGCCTCGTCTACTATCTTGCGCAGGCCACCCTATACGGCCGCGACATCACTTTTGACCAGTACGGACGTTACAACCTCCTCATCCGCCGGACGCTGGAGACGGTCTATACAGACCTGTGTGTGGACCGCCAGACGGCCGATTTCCAGGCCCTGGAGGTCTACTTGAAGCGTGTCTGGTTCTCCAACGGCATACACCACCACTACGGTTGCGAGAAGTTCGTGCCTGGGTTCACGAAGGATTACTTTCGTAACGTCCTCCATCAGGTTGATGCCCGACGGTTGCCGCTGGCCGATGGTCAGACGGTCGACGCCCTCTGCGACCTGCTGGAGCCCGTCATCTTCGACCCCGCCGTGCTGCCCAAGCGTGTGAACAAGGCCGACGGCGAGGATCTCGTCGCTACCTCGGCTTGTAACTTCTACGATGGCGTCACACAACAGGAGGCCGAGGAGTACTATGCCGCCATGAAGGGCGACGGCAGCGACCCCGAGCCACCGTCTTACGGTCTGAATACCACGCTCATGAAGCGCGACGGACGTCTCTGCGAGGAAGCCTGGACCGTCGACAGCCGCTACGGCAATGCCCTGCGACATATCGTCTACTGGCTGGAACGGGCGGCACAGGAGGCCGAGAACGAGGCTCAGCGTGATGTCATCCTCCGGCTTGTCGACTACTACCGTACGGGCGACCTGCGTACCTTCGATGACTACTCCGTCCGCTGGCTAAGCTGTCTCGACGGCCGTGTGGATTTTATCAATGGCTTTATTGAAGTCTACGGCGACCCCCTGGGACTAAAAGGCACATGGGAGGGACTCGTCGAATACATTGACGAGGACGCCACCCAGCGCACCCGTACTATTGCCCGTCACGCCCAGTGGTTCGAAGACCACTCGCCCGTCGACCCCCGTTTCCGCAAACCGGTGGTCAAGGGCGTCTCCGCCAACGTCATCTGTGCCGCTATGCTTGGAGGCGAGGAGTATCCGTCGACGGCCATAGGCATCAACCTGCCCAACGCCGACTGGATACGTGCCCGTCATGGCTCGAAGAGCATTACCATATCCAACATTACCGAGGCCTACAATAAGGCCGCCCACGGCAACGGATTCCGCGAGGAGTTCGTCGACGACAAGGCCACGCTGGCTATGATTGAGCGTTACGGCGACCTCTGCGACGACCTCCATACCGACCTCCACGAGTGTCTCGGACATGGCAGCGGACAGTTGCTGCCCGGTGTCGACCCCGACGCGCTGAAGGCCTACGGCAACACCATCGAGGAGGCGCGTGCCGACCTCTTCGGACTCTACTACATTGCCGACCCGAAACTTGTCGAGCTGGGACTGCTACCCGACAGCGACGCTTACCGTTCGCAGTATTATACCTATATGATGAACGGTCTGATGACGCAGCTCATCCGCATCACTCCGGGCAACCAGATTGAGGAGGCCCACATGCGCAACCGCGCCCTCATAGCCCGCTGGTGCGCTGCCCAGGGCGACGTTGTCTCGCTGGTCCGCCGCGACGGCAAGACCTTCGTCCACATCAGCGACTACCAGGCTCTCCGCCAACTCATTGCCACCCTCCTGGCCGAAGTGCAACGTATCAAGAGCGAGGGCGACTACGAGGCCGGCCGACGGCTCGTCGAAGACTATGCCGTACATATAGACCCCGTGCTTCACGAGGAGGTGCTCGAGCGTTACCAGAAGCTCGACCTGGCGCCCTATAAAGGCTTCATCAATCCCCAGCTCATACCCGTCCTCGACGCCAGCGGCGAGATAATGGACGTTGATGTCAGTTACAGTGAGAGCTACAGCCACCAGATGCTCCGCTATAGTCAGGAGTATGGTACGCTGATTTGATTGAGAGATTGAGAAATTGGGAGATTGAGATGGAGATACAGGATGTCGTCAAGGAAATAAAGCAGTCGTTTCGGCAGATGATGGACGGTTCCATCGCACAGTCCATGCGCGACAAGGGCGTCGGCTACCACCTCAACTGGGGAGCCACAATCCCACGCCTCCGAGAGAAAGCCGACGAGCTCTCTACACTCTACACTCAACACTCTACACTCTACGATCTCGCCATCGCCCTGTGGAAAGAGAACATCCGCGAGTGCAAGATCCTCGCCACCATGATCATGCCCCCCGACCGCATACTCCCCGAGGTCGTCGACATCTGGATGGAGCAGACCGAGACGCAGGAGATTGCCGAGCAGGCCGCCATGAACCTCTACCGCCACCTGCCCTACGCCCCGCAGAAGGCCTATGAGTGGATAGCCAGCGACCAGCCCCTCTGCCAGCTCTGCGGCTTCCACGTCCTCAGCCGCCTCTTCATGAACGGTCAGGAGCCCAACGAGCGCGGCATCAACGAGTTCATCGACCAGGCCATCGCCGCCCTCCACTCCCCTGAGCTCATGGTCCGCAAGGCCGCCAACAGCTGCCTCCAGCGCTTCGCCGACCTCGGCCTCGTCTACGAGCGCCTCGTCCAAAGCGCCCTTCGTTTGCAAAACAAATAGTTAAACTATAATTATGAAACCAACAACCAAAACCAGAACATTAACTGTTGCTGCCCTGATGCTCCTCCTTGGCGCTCATGCAGCCTATTCCTCGATGGATGTCCCGTTCCACACCAACACGACGAAGGCCGACACCATCAAGTCAGACACCATCAAGTCGGATACCACGAAGTCCGACACTACCGTCAGCAAGAAGGACTCCGTGCCCGATATGCCGAAGAAACCCGAGTGCTGTTCCGACACCACGGTCAAGGATCACAACACGCCCTACCACAAGATTGTGAAGGAGGGCGGCAGCGTCCGCGAGGGACTGTTCACCGTGCGCCACATCAAGGACGACTGGTACTGGGAAGTGCCCGATGAACTGCTGGGCCGTATGATGCTGGCCGTGACGCGCTTCATCAGCGTGCCGCAGGACTTCCGTAAATTCAGCGGCGAGGAGGTGAACCGCTCGGCCATCTACTTCGAGAAGTACAACGAGAAGACGCTCTTCCTGCGCGAGTATGTGCAGTCGAGCTATGCGAAGCCCGGCGACCGCATAGCCATCTCGCTGAAGCAGTCGACGGTAGACCCCATCGTCTCGAAGTTCGAGATCATAGGCCGCAACCCCGACAGTACGGCCGTGCTCATCAAGGTGACGCCGTGGCTGATGTCCGAGAACAAGGTGACTAGCTTCACGAACAACGACCGCCAGTCGCTGGGCATCGGCGGACTGATGAACGACCGCACGTTCATTGACACCATCAAGACCTTCCCCATCAACGTCGAGATACAGTCGCTGCGCACCTATGGCACGACGAACAACAGCCGCATGCCGACATCGGAGACGGGCTCGGCCACGCTGTCGCTGAACACGAGCATCGTCCTGCTGCCCGAGACCCCCATGCGTCCTCGCTATGAGGACGACCGCGTGGGATACTTCAACAACCGCATCACCGAGTTCAGCGACGACCAGCAGACGACCAAGCACGAGGCCCTTGTGGCCCGCTACCGTCTGGAGCCTAAGGACAAGGTGGCCTACAAGAACGGCCAGCTCGTGGAGCCCAAGAAGCAGATTGTCTACTACATCGACCCCGCCACGCCGAAGAAGTGGGTGAAGTACCTCATTGCCGGCATCAACGACTGGAACAAGGCCTTCGAGGCTGCCGGTTTCAAGAACGCCATCGTCGGCAAGGAGTGGCCCGAGAACGACTCGACGATGTCCATCGACGACGCCCGGTTCTCGATGATCCGCTACCTGCCCTCCGAGACTGAGAATGCCTACGGCCCGAACATCGTCGACCCGCGCAGCGGCGAGATTATCGAGGCCCATGTCTGCTGGTACCACAACGTCATGAACCTGCTGAAGAAGTGGTACATGGTGCAGTGCGGTCCTTTGGACAAGCGCGCGCGTACCATGACCTTCGACGACGAGCTCATGGGCCAGCTCATCCGCTTCGTCTCCTCCCACGAGGTAGGCCACACGCTGGGTCTGCGCCACAACATGATTGCCTCGCAGGCCACGCCCGTCGAGAAGCTCCGCGACAAGTCGTGGGTCGAGAAGCACGGCCACACCAGCAGTATCATGGACTACGCCCGCTTCAACTACGTAGCACAGCCTGAGGACAACATCTCCGAGATTGGCCTCTTCCCCCGCATCAACGACTACGACAAGTGGGCCATCAAGTGGGGCTACCAATACCGTCCCGAGTTTGCCGATGCCGACGCCGAGAAGAAGGCCCTGCGCGCAGAGGTCACCAAGAAGCTGAAGGGCAACCGCCGGCTGTGGTATCGCGGCGATGAAGGCTGGGGCGGCGACCCCCGCTCTCAGACCGAGGATCTCGGCGACGACCAGATGAAGGCCAATGAGTACGGTCTGAAGAACCTGAAGCGCGTTATGGAGAACATCGAGAAGTGGACGGCACAGCCCGACGGCCAGTACGAGCACCTCTCGACCATCTACGAGGCCGTGGTCAGCCAGTATCAGCGCTACTCGAACCACGTCTACCGTTACCTCACGGGCCGCTATACCAACAACGTTCCCGACCAGAAGAACAACGAGTTCGTGCCCGCCGCACTGAGGAAAGAAGCCCTCGAGTGGCTCGGCCGCAACGTCATGGTGGCCCCGATGTGGCTCTACCCTGAGAGCATCGTCGAGAAACTGGGCGTCAACTACGTCAACGAGATCACCAACATGCAGCAGTCGCTCATCACGCGCCTGCTCTCCACCGAAAGCCTCACGAGCCAGCAGACCGCCGTCTACCAGTCGCAGGAGAACTACACCGTCGAGGAGTACCTCAACGACGTGTTCAACATGGTGTGGCAGCCCCTTGGCGACAAGGACGACGAGCAGTCCAGCATCCGCCGCGGACAGCAGCGCGCCTATGTCGATGCCCTCGGCTCCGCCCTGAACCCCAGCCAGTCGTCGGGCTCGACGCTCACCATCATCAACGGCTCCATCGTCAGCAGCAACTCCAGCGCCAACAGCCGCCAGGACGCCATCCTCTACTACGAGCAGCACCTCGACAAGGTTGAGCAGTACCTGAAGAGCCTCCAGGGCGACGGCATCAACGGCCTGCACTACAAGAACCTCCTGCTGCGCATCAAGAAGATCCGCGAGAAGTACGAGTCAGGGAAGTAACCCCTTCCCCCTCCGTTAAATACAGGGTCGGCTCCCGTGTGTACTTTTGCACATGAGAACCGACCCCTATTTGCACTTTTCCCAGTTTTCCCAATCAGGATTTTTCACGGTCGACGGCTATGCACTCGCGGTATGCGACGAACTGCGCCGGGCTTTGAAGGGCCTCGTAGAGAGATAAACAGAATTCGAGCGTGACAGTTACAGTTGTGACAATTAAGAAATAAGCACTACACACCCTTATATATCTTATAACTAATTAATATATAGATAGTTATATATAATATGAAGAGATGCGAATGTCTCAAAAAACAACTGTCACAACTGTAACTGTCACAAACGGGTTATTCATAATTCACCTAAAAAGCAATAAATCAATGAGATACGATATTACAAAGAATGTTGCTCCTGCGATACCAACGCTTGGAAAGGGCACAGAATGTATCAAAATCCTGCTCTCGCAGGTGTCAAAAGACATGCATGAACCCCTGGTTCCGATGTTTTTCCCCATCTTTGGCGCACATATCAGCGGCACGGAATTCACGACTACTATCTGAAAAGCACCACTCTACGCTTGTAAAGTGGCGCTTTAATGGCGGTAAATGGCACTTTAACCTCGGTAAGTGACACTTTATTTCCAATAAGTGACACTTTATTTCTATGGAGTAAACTGGGGGTGAAAGCAGAAAATGGGGCTAATTTAGATTTTTTTCAATTAAAAAGAGCGTTTTCTGAACTTTTTGTTGTAATTTTGTGCGGTTTTATGAAGTTGACATCAGATGAAAGAGAACGTATTGGCAGCCGTTGAGCGTATACTCGACAGCTACCACAAGATAAATAACCACCGCAGGACGCCCGAGCGTTACACAATTCTCAGAGCTGTCTACGAGATGGAGGGGCACTTCTCGCTGGAGGAACTGAGCGAGAAGTTGTCGGGTGAGTACCGTTTCCCGGTGAGCCGTGCGACGCTTTACAACACGCTGAAGCTGTTCTTGGAATTGCGCTTGGTCGTGCGTCACCGTTTTCAGGGTTCGACGGTCTATGAGGCCTGCTACGACAACAAGTGGCATTGCCACCAGATGTGTACGGTCTGCGGTAGTGTGAGTGAGGTTCGTTCACGTGAGGTTGTTGAGGCAATCAGCAACCTGCACTTGAAGCGTTTCCGCAAGGACGGCTTCACCTTATATATATACGGCATTTGCTCTACATGCCAGAGCAAGCTGACGCGTCAGAAGAACAAGGAACTGAAAGCTGCGGAGGCTGCAAAGAAGGCTGCCGAGGAGGCTAAGGCTACTGCAGGTAAGGCTACAAGAAAATCGGCGAAAAAGACGGCTGGACCGTCTGCCACGAAGGAGAAAGTTAAGAATAAAGATAGAAAGAAACAACAATGAACAAAGGAAAAGTTGACGTTCTGCTGGGACTGCAGTGGGGCGATGAAGGAAAAGGTAAGGTGGTCGACGTGCTGACCCCGAAGTATGATGTGATAGCCCGTTTCCAGGGTGGTCCTAATGCTGGTCACACGCTGGAGTTCGAGGGTCAGAAGTACGTGTTGCGCTCGGTGCCCTCTGGCATTTTCCAGGGTGGCAAGGTCAACATCATTGGCAACGGTGTGGTCCTTGCCCCGGACCTCTTCATGGACGAGGCAAAGGCCCTGGAGGCGAGCGGCCACGAGCTGAAGTCGCGTCTGCACATCTCTAAGAAGGCACACCTGATTATGCCCACGCACCGTGTGCTGGACGCTGCCTATGAGGCTGCAAAGGGTAAGAACAAGGTTGGCACCACGGGTAAGGGCATCGGTCCGACGTATACCGACAAGGTGAGCCGTAACGGTCTGCGCGTGGGTGACATTCTGGACGGCTTCGACGAGAAGTATGCTGCCGCCAAGGCCCGTCACGAGGCTATCCTGAAGTCGCTGAACTTCGAGTACGACATCACCGAGGTGGAGAAGAAGTGGCTGGAGGGCGTAGAGTACCTGCGTCAGTTCCCCATCGTTGACAGCGAGCATGAGATCAACAATATCCTGAAGAGCGGCGAGAGCGTGCTTTGCGAGGGCGCTCAGGGCACAATGCTCGACATCGACTTTGGCTCTTATCCTTTCGTTACTTCCTCGAACACCATCTGTGCCGGAGCCTGCACGGGCCTGGGCATTGGTCCTAACAAGATCGGCGACGTCTACGGCATCATGAAGGCCTACTGTACACGCGTCGGAGCCGGTCCGTTCCCCACGGAGTTGTTCGACGAGACGGGCAAGAAGATCCGTGACCTGGGCCACGAGTACGGTGCTGTCACGGGCCGTGAGCGCCGCTGCGGCTGGATAGACCTCGTGGCGTTGAAGTACTCGATCATGGTCAACGGTGTGACGAAGCTCATCATGATGAAGAGCGATGTCCTGGACGGCTTCGACACCATCAAGGCGTGCGTGGCCTACAAGCAGAACGGCGAGCAGATAGACTATTTCCCCTATGACATCGAGCACGGCATCGAGCCCGTCTATGAGGAGCTGCCGGGCTGGAAGACCGACATGACGAAGTTCACCAGCGAGGAGCAGTTCCCGCAGGCTTTCAAGGACTACATTACGTTCCTTGAGAAGCAGCTCGAGACCCCCATCGCTATCATCTCCATCGGCCCAGACCGTGACCAGACAATCGTTAGAAAATGAAACCAAGCATACCCAAAGGAACACGCGACTTCGGCCCTCAGGAGATGGCCCGTCGCAACTATATCTTCAACACCATCCGCGAGGTCTACGAGCTCTATGGCTTTCAGCAGATAGAGACGCCGGCCATGGAGACGCTCCAGACACTCATGGGCAAGTATGGCGAGGAGGGCGACAAGTTGCTGTTCAAGATTCTGAACTCAGGCGACTTCCTGAGCAAGGTCAGCGACGAGGAGCTCCAGGAGCGCAACGCCCTGCACCTGGCTGCCCGCCTGTGTGAGAAAGGCCTGCGTTACGACCTCACCGTGCCCTTCGCCCGCTACGTGGTGATGCACCGCGAGGAGTTGCAGCTGCCGTTCAAGCGCTACCAGGTGCAGCCCGTGTGGCGTGCTGACCGTCCGCAGAAAGGCCGTTACCGTGAGTTCTACCAGTTCGACGGCGACGTCGTCGGCTCTGACTCGCTGTTGAACGAGGTCGAGCTGATGCAGATTGTCGACACCGTTTTTTCGCGTTTTGGCGTCCGCGTACAGATCAAGATCAACAACCGTAAGATACTCTCCGGCATCGCCGAAGTAATTGGTGCTGCCGACAAGATTGTGGACATCACCGTGGCCATCGACAAGCTCGACAAGATTGGCATTGACAATGTCAACGCCGAGTTGCGCGAGGACGGGCTCACCGAGGAGCAGATAGAGAAGCTGCAGCCCATCATCCTGCTTCAGGGCACGAACGAGGAGAAGCTCGACACCATCGCCAAGGTGCTCGCCGATAGCGAGACGGGCATGAAGGGCGTCGAGGAGACACGCTACATTCTCAATGTTTTGAGTGGTAGTCTTAAAAACGAGCTCGAACTCGACCTGACGCTGGCACGCGGTCTGAACTACTATACCGGTGCCATTTTCGAGGTGAAGGCCCTTGATGTGCAGATAGGCTCCATTACCGGCGGTGGTCGTTATGATAACCTCACCGGCATCTTCGGAATGCCGGGCATCTCGGGTGTCGGCATCTCGTTTGGCGTAGACCGTATCTACGACGTGCTGAACCAGCTCGACGCCTACCCGAAGGACGCCATCAGCAGCACCCGTCTGCTGTTCATCAACTTCGGCCAGAAGGAGACGGCCTACTGTATGCCCATCGCCGCACGTGCCCGTCAGGCAGGCATTCGTACAGAGGTGTTCCCCGATGCTGCGAAGATGAAGAAGCAGATGGCCTATGCCAACCAGAAGCAGATACCGTTTGTCGCCCTAGCCGGCGACAATGAGATTGCCGAGGGCAAGGTGACCCTGAAGGACATGACCACCGGCGAGCAGACGATGCTCACGGCCGATGAGCTCATCAAGAAGGTCGGCGAGTTGTCGTAAAATGTCGTAATTATAACGAAATAAAAGAAAGAGACAATGAAAAAGATTCTGACGGCGCTGATAACGCTCCTGCTGCTCACGTCGGCAACGGATAGCGACAAGGTGACGACCATCTTCGTCATCGGCGACTCCACGGCCGCCCAGAAGGATATTTCTGGAGGTAAGCAGGAACGTGGCTGGGCGATGGCCCTGGCATGCTACTTTGACGACAACATCCGCGTCGATAACCACGCTGTCAACGGGCGCTCCTCGCTGAGCTTCTTTAACGAGGGACGCTGGCAGAAGGTGCTCGACAGGATGAAGCCCGGCGATTACGTCATCATACAGTTCGGACACAACGACGAGAAACCCAAGGCCGACCGTCATACCGACCCCGGCTCCACGTTCGACTATATGTTGGCACGCTATGTCCGCGAGACACGCGAGCACGGAGGCATACCCGTCTTGATGAACTGCGTCGTCCGTCGCAACTTCTTTGTCAACGCACCCGACAACGATGACGACGAGAAATTGCGCACCA
>Ga0310694_10003792_pt1 | contig 14767 bp, 2 predicted proteins | sample 174DNAGHGhighgp2_FD_203884 | JGI IMG/M metagenome (GOLD analysis project Ga0310694, IMG submission 203884) | Sheep rumen microbial communities from Palmerston North, Manawatu-Wanganui, New Zealand - 1742 DNA GHGhigh gp2 (v2) (version 2) | ecosystem: Host-associated > Mammals > Digestive system >... | reverse complement strand
GGCACGATGGTCAACAATCTGGTTGGGATCAATCTCTTCACCAGTTCCAATCACCATAAAGATGAGCGTTCCCTGCCAGAATCCGTTTTCTACGACCGATTCCTGACCGTCTTTTCTTATCAGCTTGTGCTTTCCAGAATGTAGTATAAACTCTTTTCCTATGCTGTCGACAAGTCTTGACGTGGTAAAAAGGCCAAAACCCAAGCCCTTACCATCTGTTATCTTGTCTTCAAGACACATCTTAAGTGCTTCGGGTTCGGTAATGTCTTTGTATCTCTCATTCTCCGACAATGACGCCTTAATACCCATCCCGTCGTCAGCAATTAGAATGCTCATTGTATTCTGGGTGCTATCGAAGTAGGTTATTGCCGTTCCTAAAGGCTTGCCAGAATGGATGTGCACATTATCCATCATCTCGTAAAGACAGTAGCTGAGTGCCTGGAGAACGCTAACCTCAATCTCAAAGTGGGATGTCATCGCATTTATGACATCCTTATAGACGCTGTTTAATGTCTGAGCATCAAACACGTCAATCGAGACTTTCGTCGCTCCCTTGAAATACTTCTCTAAAAGAAATGCTACATCCATATCTCTGTTTCTCTAATATATGTACCCTTATTACTCGTTCCGTCTTCCTAATTTCAATACATTTTGTGTGCAAAGGTAAGGATTTCTTGCGAAACCGCCAAATAATTTACAACAAAAATCGCGCGCGGAGGTTATTTTATATAATAGATTATTAAAGCTTCGCATGTCACAAGCTCACTTTCCAGAGGTGAGTGGTGAGAGGTAAGGGGTGAGAGGTCACCCTGTCGGTTGGCCCAGAAAACCCCATGGATGTTAGAGAAAGCACAATTTTAAAATTTATATCAAGAAAAGACAAAAAACTATTCATCTATTCATTATTTGCTCTATCATATTGGTTCTTAGGCTGTTAGAGAATGAATAGTGCCTATGAATGGTGGTTTGACTATTCATTATTTGGGGCTTTTTGGGGTTTTGTAAAAGTTTTTGGCTGAAAAATTAGGCGTGTTTCAATATCGTAATAACATTGGTAACACTTTGTCACAAGGGCGGTGACACTTTGTCACGGGCATAGATACAAAGTGTAACGAAATTAGTTACAAAGATGTAACTTATTGGTTTTTAGTCGTTAAGAGACTTATTACATCACAAATACGGGTCTTTAAACGCCAAATCATGAATAGTGGATGAATGGTTGCCGAGCACTATTCATTGTATAATTAACTGATTATAAAATACTTATGTCCGATAATGAATGAATGAATAGTGAAATGCAAAATTTGCTGAGAGAAAATTTTATAATCACATCGTAGTTAGAGGTGAGAGGTGAGAGGTAAGAGGTGAGAGGTGAGAGGTGAGAGGTAAGAGGTAAGAGGTGAGAGGTGAGGGGTGAGGGATGAGGGGTACCAAAATAACAGGAAGACCCGGCGGATCTTCCTGTTTTGATGACACGAAATTGTAGTGTCTTTTCGTTGTGCTACTTCACGAAGTTACTTCACGGAAACCTTCTTCGTATAGTGGCCTCCAGCAGCACGGATGATGTAAACACCACTATTATAGACCGGCGTCTCAATAGTCTCGCCCGGCTGGATCTTGTACGAGTCAATAGTCTGACCGTTGACGTTGACGATGCGCACATCTGTCTCCCTCTTGAGCGATGATGTTACGATAATGGTATGTCGACGTGTGCCGAACAACAGGCTACCCTGTCCTACCTCACCCTCCGACGGGTCATCGTCGCCAATAGCGAACGACGAGTCGCTGCTATCGAAGACAATAGACTTAGCCGCAGCGCGACGTGGAGCCCCACTCGATGTAGCGACGAAGTACGGACGGAACGGCACGGTTGCCACAGCCAGTTCGGTAGCAGGCTCTGTAGTGGTCATAGCCTTATCGAAACTGTTGCCCTCTGTATTCATGAAGTAGCCTATGACCTTCTTGCTCATGTAGTTAGGCACGAAGCTATAGTTGTTCTCAGATACTGGCGCCAGTTCATCATCGCTGACACCAATCGTGATACCTGGATTAGATACGAAGCTGATAGTCTGCTTGTCAAGTTGGTCAGGAGCAGGCGTTGCCGTGTTCTTAGCCGTCCACTCGCCGCTGAGGTCGAACTCGTAGTAGGTCTTGCCCGGGAATCCTATGATGTACGGCTTGCCACTTGCCAGCAACGGATATTGCGGCAAATTGCGAGCTTTCTCATAGTAGGTCTGGTAGGTATCCGTGTTGGCATCCTGACGTGCGTTCTTGCTATAATAGTAATCCCACAGGAAGGTGTTGGTAACTGTCTTGTCACTGATGCCAGATCCTGGATAGTTGAAGACTGCTTTGAACTTATCACCGTCTTCGCTACCACCATTGTATTCACGTAACCAGTACTCATGGCCTATCTTAGCATCGCTGCCCTCGACGGTTATGCTACCACTGTAGAAGTGAGTAATCTCACCCTTGTCCTGAGTAGTAACGAGCTCTGCGATGAATGGCAGGCTGACGGTCTCCCAGCCCTTGGTCAGGTCGACGAAGAGGTCGGGCTGGCGCTGATACCACATGCGCTTACCTTCCGCAAAGGTATATCCTATAGGACAGTTAAAGTCGCGCTTGTCGACAAGTAAATGATCACTTGTTGCCTGAAGGTTGCTCTGTACCAAGTGTCCATGAACGGATGAAGTAAGTGCGTTGCCTACACGGCGATAGTCGTCATCAACATCATAATAAGAGGTATAGGCAGGATCAGTAAAGTATTCAGCCAGCACAATACAGGTACTCTCCTTGACTTCGGCAGACGGAGCATACACCAACAAGTTGGGCGTCTCCAAGTTGTTGACAATGCTCAGCAAGCCTTCATCATCATCAAGCAGCGGCGGATAGAAGGCCGGACTGCCATCGGCAAAACCATCAGCTTTGAAACCGAGTGCCCATGTATTGTCGTTATGTCCAAAGAAATCGATAGCCGTCATATTGGGATAGGCATCCTTCAAATCCATATCCGTAACAGTCTTAGGAGCCGACTTCGCTGCCAAGTTAGCCCATAAATTAAAGTGAGCCACATTCATCTCCTTGCTCTGATAGTAGGCAGGAGCGCGGTAGACACGGTTATTGAGGTTGGTGGCAGGCAGGCGTCCCTCATTCTTCACGATATGTGTCGGCAAATCCTCATGAGCCCGATTAGCATTGTAGCCATAGGTCAGCATTTGTCCGAAGTAGATATAGTCGTCAGGCCAGATGGGCGAATAGGTTGTCTCGCTGCCCGTTTCAGTGGTCACCACTCTCATGCGCTCATCGTATGCATCAGGTATTGTACCCTTAGCATATACGAAGTCACCATCCTTGTAGCGATCTTCCACATAGCCAACATTACCATACTGGGCGTTGAGTTCTGCAGGATAGTAACCCGTGAGCGGTGTTTCAGGCAGTTTGCCGTCTGCACCTACCTTCAGGTACTTGTACTCCGTACCACTGGTCAATGCAGCGTGGTCGTAGTAGCGCTTGTTCAAATAGAAGCCGTTCAGGTTGTAGGCCACTGTACCATTATAGAACTCCTGATCTGTCATCGGGGTGGCAATGCCGCGACCGTTATTTGTAGTATTGTAGTTCTTGCCGTCCTGATAGTAGCAGTTGACCATCTGAATGCCTTCACCGCGTGAAGGATTACCAAAGACAGCCTTGACATTATTATCAACGTTCTCAGCAGTCGTATTGATCCAGCAGTTCTCCACATAGCCATCGCCCGTATCGACAACACCTGCCGATGTAAACGAACCCGTCACACCGAGGTTATAGACACTACCGCAGAGTTTGCCAAACAACGATTTGTTGAGGCCGCTGACGGTATAGCCGTCACCATGCAGGTTACCCTCGAAGCACTGAGTGTCATTGCCGATAGGCGTCCAGTCGGTATAAGCCTTCGGACTGACGTCACTGTTCAGGAAGAACTCCAGGTTATTACCACCCTTGACACGGTCTACGTTGAGCGTAGCGTGACCAGCCAGTGCGCCCTCAGTGGGAGAAGTACTAAGTAAGCTGAGGTCGAAGAAGTCCTTCAGCAGGTCGAGCTCGCTCTTCGAAGCATCGCTCTCGCAGTCGCGATTGTCGATATATATCTTCGACTTACGCATCACGTCGGGATGGTCTACATAGAGGTGGTGTTTCTTATCCTTCATGATGGCATCGAGATCGTGATAGTTGGCAACGGTCAGCGGCACGTAGTTCGAATAGGTCTTACCCAGATAGGTCTTGGAGTAGAACGCCAGGAATACCTTCTGGTTCTGATACCAGTAGAGCGGCGTGCCATTGTTGACGAACGGAACACCATTGCGGTGGAGCTGGGCATCCTCCTCCGAGAAGAACAGCTCCCAACCACTGGTCAGGATTTCGTACAGACCAGGATTAACGGTAGGAGCCTTCAGACCCACCGAATTACCAGGCAGCACGGCAGGAGGTGCATTCAAGAGACCTATCTCAGGAGCACCGCTCTCCAGCTGCAGGTGGATATTCAGCACGTGCAACTCATTGACCAGGCTGACGCCCTCACCCTCGTCGTCAGACTCATAATAGGTGTACTGGTAGACGACGCTGATGACCTTCTCCGACGTCACATCCTTGGCATTCGACTCACGAGAGACATAGAGCGTGGTCGTCTCCGTAGGCTCAGAACCCTGGATAGTGAAATACTTCTGGTAGTTGGGAACATTGTCGCTATTGAAGATGATGTCTGCAACGACCGAACCTACGGCACCGGGAGCGCCCACCTCCGTAGCAAATGTCTTAGCCGGAGTATAAGGCTCATAGCAATAGTACTTAACAGAAGCCGTACTACCCTTCTTGAAGTTGACGATGTTTACCTTCTCCTTATTGATAGCCGACAGCGAGCGGTAGTCCTTCTCGCTGATGTCCTGACCCTTGGCATACGGCGTACCATTGTTGATGATGTTCTCCCGTACGATATATACCGTCTGATCGTCTGTACCAGCTTCCACCTGAACACGGGTGTAGTGCATCTGGTCGTTGCGTACCTTCTCATAGTCCTCGCGGTCAATGCTTTCGCCACTGCTGATAGTTTGCTGAGTGCCGTCATTATCAAAGTAGGTCAATGTTCCTGTACCACCATATACGGCCTCATACTCTACCGACTTCACGTCACTGTACGGACTATGATACGAATCCTCGATATAACCCTCGCCACGATACTGCGGATCAACCAGCAGGTCGAGGGCATCGTAGTTGTAGTTGAACTTGTCGCGGGCATCCGTCAGCGTACACCATGACTTGATGGCGCTGTAGTTCTCGCCAGCCTCGTAGTACTGTCCGCCGTAGAGACCGTCCTTAGTGATGTAGTAGGCATCCGACAGGTTCGCATGGATATACTCCAGTGCCTGAGCAAGGGTAATCTTGTCGGCATTGACCTTGCTGTTGTTATAGTCCATGTACTTCTGGGCCAGAGCCGTCAGTTTGGTATTGTCGCCAGAAACGATTTCACCCAGGAGTACATACTCCTCGTCGCCCAGCTGGATGGTATTGATACAAACCATTGCCGGGTCGAAGTTCGACTTGTCAGCCAACGCATTATATTCCGACTGCGAAATGGCATTACCAGCCTGTGTGGTGCCAAAGTCTACCTTGGCGACGTATGCCGGCTCGGCACTGGCCTGACCCTCAGGCTGCTGAGCCATCTTTCCGACGGTGGTGGTATAGTCGGTGTAGACTTCCTTCGAGATAATCTCGCCCTTGCCGTATTCACGTTGACCATACAGTCCGGACTCTCCCGCCAACGCGTATGTCGGACCTTCACGATACAACTCCTTCTGAGCTGCCGACAAGGCCTCATAGGCATCTTTCCGCTGTCGGTTGGTATTGACGATACCACCATCCACAGTATAGTTACTATCACCATTCTTCGGACTATACCAGTCGTCCCAATCCTTCGGGCTGTTCATGTCGAGCGTCAGAGCATAACCCGTACCATGAGCGATATTGTTCGACGGATGGAACAGTGCGTTCAGGTCTTCAATCAGCTTTCCGCTCTTGTCGTAGACGTCCGGATGGAGTTCCATGAAGTGCTGATAAGCCGTCTTCGGTTCAACCTCGGAAGCATGTACCGACAGGTCGTTCTCCAGTACGTAGGTGCCTGACGGATATTCCACGCCATTGATGACGCAGGTGTCGACATTGACAACGGTCTCCTTGACGAAGTACTTCTGCTCGTTGTCGGCCAGCTGGTGCCAATCCCACCAAGTGATGACGTCGTTCAGGTGGTAGGTCATACTCTCGTTGTCGACCTTCACACCATCCTCGCCGACCTTGTTGCTCTCGCTACGCGTCTCGTCGGCATAGTAAGCATAGAGGTTCGGCTGTACGTTCAACAGCTTCAGACGTCCGTTCGACCCTGCGGTGATGGTCAGCGGGATCTTCACCTCCTTCGAGTAGGCCGAAGCAGAACCGGCGTATGCCGATACCACCTGGTCGTAGATATACACCTCACCCTTGATGTACCAATAGTGGGCCGGCGACTTCTGATAGTGGTCTTGATAGATGCCATTGTTGGGATAGCAGTCGTCGACGATACGCTTCGACTTATGGATGAAGTTACCCGAAGTCTGCCAAGCATTAAGTTCTGTCTCACTATAGGTATAAAACTTTTTGGTTCGTGCTTCGTCACCATCCTTCATATTATATTCACAAAGGAGGGTGTTTTCGTGAGAAACCTCCGTACGTTCACCATGTTCGTTGCGGGCATAGACATAGCCACCACCCTCGATATCCTTCTTCACATTGATCAGGTCGAGCTCAATGATACCGGTAATGTCACCATAGACCTTCTTGGAAGGTGTACTCTGCTCTGACGTCAGTTCCAGGAACACGCCAGAGGCCAATGCCACCTGGTTGAGGGCCGTACCGTTGTTACGGTCGCGCTTCTCCAAACGGTTTTTCTTCCAGTCATTATACGTTATTGTGGGATCGATCTTGACATCACCCTTTTCTACATATCTATAATGATCCGTAAACTTCACATCACTGGTCAGGCTACCCAGATAGTTCACAACGCTATAGATACCGAAGTAGTTGCCGTGGACGGCGTTCTTCATATCAGCATAGTCATCCTCGTCGACAGGACTTGGTTTCAACGCCGTTTCACCGGGAACAACAGACTTCTTCTGGTTTAGCGACAGCTCGCCGATACGGTTGATGGTGTATTCCGTAGCATCGGCTACATCAGCCACACGGTCCTTAGCGCCCTGCAGCACCAGTCGGCTACCATACACACCGCAGAAGTCGGCACGCTGGATGGTATTCAGCAGACGTCCGGCATAGATAGAGCAGAAACCATACTGTACCCAATAGGTCTCGGTCTTATAATCAGCTGGCAGAGCATTATACTCATCCTCGCTGATACGGTCGCCGGCATTATAGTTCTTGCCATTGATGGTGACATCCTGCTGACACAGATATTCCAACTTGAAGTAAGCACGCTCACGGTTTGTCAGTTTCTGATATTCTTCAAGAGTGATCTGCTGGTCCAAACCATAATAGTCGGTACCATAGTTGGTGATGTTCAACTCACGGTAGCCACCTACCACCGACAGGTTACCACCGCCATAGAGTCCACCGGTATGCTCAGTACCTACGGTGATGAAGTCGTGGTGATAAACATCATACAATGTGGCAGTGGTATTACCAAACACCGTTGTGGCATTAGCGTAACTCTCACTATTTGACGACACGTTACCACCTGCAAACACGGCATTATGAATCTGGATACCACGTTCTTCGGGGTCATTAGGATCAATCGATCCATCCTCCTTTTTGCTACCCGTATAAAGATTGGTCCATGCAGGGTTCGACTTGTCTGCCGGCAGCGTATTGAGGTAATCCGTCGGCACATAATCAAACGGCTTGTAAGTAACGCCTCCAAAATCTACGTTCGTACCATTCTTTCTAATTTGCAGCATCGGTGCAATCAACACCTTACAGTCCTCCGTCAAGTGACCGGCATTGTCGTAATAATAGATATGACCCGGCGAGTCCGTTGGTTTCTTTTTTGCTGTCTCTTTACTGAAATAGCCTTTACCATAGACGAAGCCAACATCACCGCCACCGAACACGTTACCGTAGCCGTCGGCCAATCCTGCGTCGGTACCAATTTCGCCACCATGAATATATACCTTTGTCTGGCCAAAGACATAACCATCGGTATAGAATCCGTGAATACCACCATAACCGAGGATGTTGTAACCCTTACCGCCACCGAAGACGTTACGCTTGATCTGACCGTTATAGACGGTGATATTCGTACCGCCATACTTATAGATGGCGCTCACTTCTCGCGTCTTATTGTCATCGCCACTCTCAGTGACCTTACCACGTCCGATGGTAGCTATCTCACCGCCGCCAAAGACGCTGTTACGAATGACACCACCCCAAACCGTGACATTGGTATAGTCAACACTACTGTTATCGTCATAGCCACCACCGAAGAGGTTACCACAGTCCGACAAGCGGTCTAATCCCACATGGTCTGTCCAAGTCTCGTCGTTTACCTTCTCTTCATACTGACCATTTGTCGAGTTGTAGGTGAAACCGATATACCCGTTACGAAGCGTCAGGTTAGCAGTACCATATACAGAGCCGCCCTCACCACCACTATAGGCATTACGCTGAATGGCTGGCAGACCGCAATAGAAATTATAGTCACTCTTGGTAGCATTATCGCCCAACGTTGTCTTCAGCGCATTGACAAGATTCTCGTCCGACTGGTCTGAACGGATTCCAATTACCACATTTGTACTACCTAAAATATCATTATCAGTCGCTGTCGTTGACGTATCATGATAACCTACAGAACCTTGATAGCCACCTCCATAGACATTACGTGCTGTTCCACCCTCGATATACGCATTGGTAGTAGCAACAAAGTCGTTTTCTGTATTATTATCTTTAGCAAGTTCGAACTTATCATACACGGATCCACCCCAGCCTGCTGCATAGAGGTCCTTGCTGACCGCACCACCATGCAAGCCAATGTAAGTAGTGCCACTCACTGCAGCATCAGCACCAAGTCCTGCACCATAGCAATAGCCTGCCACATAAGCACCGCGGTTGATATAGACATTGGTATTGGTCTTCTCTCCAAGCGGATTCGTCTTGACCAGATAACAATCCAAACCTTCATCAGAATAGCCCGTAGGCAGATCTTTGATGAAACCAGAGGCATCGACCGACTGCTTATTGAGCACCATACCACCATAGCCGCCTCCGTAAACCTCATAGACACTGGCTCCATTTTTCAGATTGACCTCTGTGTATTGCGCCCAGGTGTCCTTACCATATCCGGCACCGAAGACCTTAGCAGAATATTTCACACCATCGCTGGTAGTACCATTATAGACGAGAGAACTGATGTTAACCTTACTATAGAGTGTGCGACGGGCATTGTTGTTACCACCATAGATACCGCCAGACATCAGGTTACCCTTTTCATCCAGATCCTCATCTATCCAGTAACCCTGCATAATGGCATCAGCACTGTTATAGTTGATGTTGGCTTCGAACACATCACAAGGCTGGGAGTTATCCAAACCGTATGCACCACCAAAGATACGATTCAAATGAATCGTAGAGCCTGCAGGCACATTCACAATGGTGCGCCTTGTAATTCCCTCCTTGTAACTGGCACCATAGACGTCCTTCAGATGACCACGTATGAGGTCGATTACCGCAGAAGCCGTGACTCCATCGGCATTGTCCTGGGCAAGTGCCGGGGTGAGTGCAGGAACATACTCTGTTGCTGCAGCGTTACGCATACCCACACCACTGTAGTCACCAGCGCCAAAGACTTCCGTGCCTTGATATCTCGTATCATTCTGAGACACGTCAATGAGCACGTAACTACGATCTTGCATGGCATCACGGTCAGCATCACTCTTATGCGAATAGGCATGTCCCTGACCGGCACCATATACCTTTGCCACTGCATTTCGGATATGGTTGTTGGGTTTGAAATTGACGAAGGCATTAGCCATCCAAGGCTTGTAATAGCCTGAGCCTGAACGCATCGTACCTTCATTGGCTGGCGTTTGGCCGTCCGAGCCTGTTGTGTAGGCATAGGCACTATAATGGGAGTTAGTATAGTCGTAGTCACCATAGCAACCTCCAAAGATATACTCAACACGACCTTGGATATACTCAGTATATGCTGAAGCCTTCACCACATCAGGAGCAGGACTTGAGTCTTCTGCAGAAACGGTCTTTCCTTTGGGATTATAAACCATGCCCTGAATATCAGAGCTGACACGACTCATGAAATTCGCCGTATTCAGGATGCGTCCACCCAAGTCGTTACCACCATAGATATGGTCACGAATCCAGGGGAATCCTAAGTCACTGTCATCATTGGAGTTACGTCCCACGTAGGTTTCTGTATGTCCTAAGATATCGGCATTACAAGAGCCTGCGAAAGAGTTGAAGATACGTCCGTTACCCAGGTTGATATGGGTGCTGCCCGCTATCAGGCCTTCAAAGCTGCCACCGTAGATAAACTCTGCCTCAGCCATGTCTTCATAGTCCACCACATTATCACTGTTGTCCGTATCGCCACGATAAGTACCAGGATGGTTGTTTTGGTCCTTTAGATTAATATAAGTACTGTATCTTTCATCGTACTTATAAGTCAATACACTACCTGTATGACTATCAGCTTTGCCTATGGCACCCTGCTCACCACCTCCGAAAATCTGGAAGGTATAGCCTGCATTCAGGTTGATGGTGGTGCTACCCCAAATCTCAGAGTCGCCACCATAGCCGCCACCAAACACGTTCAAGGCACGTCCTAACGGGTCCATACCCTGATAATCAATGAGGACACCAGTGAAACGACGTTGGATGCTAGGGTTATAGTTATATAGCTTAGCCTCACCTTCATTCTCCTCCACCTTGTCAAAGATAGAATTCTCACCCTTTCGGTCAACCAACGACGCATTCAGGTTGATAATTACATTACCGTTCACATGGCCACTGCTATAGCAACCACCGTAGATATTACCACCTTGGAAACGACGGTATGGGTCTGTTTCCTTATCATAATCTTTACTTTCATCCTTTGCAACGGATGCCATGGGTTTATATTTCTTGGTGGATGTGTCGAATGTTCTGCTATCGACTGTGTTCCACTCCAGTTGTCGGTTTCCGTTGTCCAATATATATTGCTCATCACCATTGGCATCCAAAACTGGTTCGCCATTCGCATTTCTTTCTATTTTCCATCGCATGGGCTGAATCTTCAGGCCACCGAAATTGAGAATCAGCTTGTTGCCGATAGTACCCTCTGGAGAACCTGTTGGCACTGGAGCTGGATTACCCAACAGACCACCCAAATATTGGGCGTTATATTGCGACTGATAGACATTCGCTTCGTTACTGCCACCTACCACCTTGTCAAAGATGACCACTGCATCGTTGAAGCTCACCTCCATGGCACCGTTAATCTTCATGCTGCCCACGTTACCACCACAGTAGAATGACCCAAACTTGGTGGAATAAGGAACATAACCTGGGTCAAATACCACACGTGGCTTAATGTCCATAGCAACACCATCCATGTAATGGTCAAACTGGGTCTCATCAACCAAATTCATCGTACTGAAGTCATAGTCAGTCGTACCCACTGTCACATTTCCTGCGTATTGTTGTAACAGTGCCGTCTTGACCATATTCTCACCATTGTTGCCCAAGAACACCTTATCAGCAATCACATACGAACCAATCTTCAACTCTGCTGCCACGTCTTTCGTGGGGTCATCGGTATGCAGGGTCGCACTGTTTCCACCACAGTAGATAGCACCGCCAATAACAGTAGGATGGTTGGCATCTTTACCTACCACACGGATAGATACCGACTCGGCATTGGGTCGGAAGGCGTTGAGGGCCTCCACAGAGGTCTTACCTGCCGGAATAGTATAATATAAATCCTTATAAGCCTCCATCTGGCCCAACGTTTTATTATCCGTATAGGCATACGAGCCGTTACCACCACCATAGACATCGCCTCTGACAGATGCATAGATACCAACGGCGTTGCCTCCAGTCACGTCGCCAGAGATATCGTTACCGCCATACACATTATTAATATCACCACCACTGACCAATACACGAGCAGAGAGGCCTGGAGGGAAGTCGTAGAGCTGGTTGCCATCGGCATCATGCAGCTGGATATCTTTCGATGGAGTTTCTATATAGTTTCCGCTCTCCAGTGTTCCAGAAACCAAGGGATGCACTGCGGCCATACGGCATCCGCCATAGACATTATCCACTTTGATCTCGGAGTTTTTTGCAATCTCCAGCAACAAACCTTCCCGATGAGTCATCGCACCTTGGTTGCCACCGCTGTAGAGATCACGGATTGTGCCTTTCTGAAGGTTCCATGTCGGACGGATGGCCATTTCTGCTTTGTTATTTCCACCAAAGACACGGGCAAAGTGGAAGGCAAAACTGTTAAGGTTACTCTGGTAGGTAGTGAGTTTGACCTTCTCTTGTAAATAACCAAATACTTCTGCTAAGGTTTTATTGTTTACATTAGCCCAGACAGACGCTGTTTTATGCAGATCGTCACTACTGTTGTCAATATTTATCGTAGTATTATCCGTCACAGTAGCTGCATTACCTCCACCATAGACATGGGCGATACAACCACCCTTCAACTCCAAGTAAGTCTTAGGCAATTCCGGCTTATTAAAGGCCGTTTTGCTGGTTGCCACCGTATTTCCATCACCATCACGGACGATAAAGTTTCCGACACCGTCTTTGAGGTCTTTGCCATTTGCGTCCTTATAAACATAGTCGCCATTTCCGCCACCATAGAGACAACCTACCACCAACATGTATTTGTCAGCAGAAACACTCTCTCCTTCTATAGTAGCAGGCTGTTTCACACTGCAAGGACTGGTACGGATAAAGGTTTTCCAACTATTATCAATTACGTCTACATCTTCTTTCTTGAAATTATCTAATTCTGCTGGAACAGTTGTAGTCACATCTGACTTTCCGATATTTCCAGAAATATCATTACCACCATATACATTTGCAACAAGAATATCATTAGAAGCATGAGCTCCATCGAGATGGACAAAGGTAGAACCATCTACATTGGCCATTCGTGCTCCGCCATAGACTGCATTGATATCGCCTGCATATATCGCGACTGAGGTACTGCCACCTGTTTTTCCCGCATTACCGCCGCCATAGACACTACCGCCAATGACTATCTGCGCATAAACATTGAACAATGAACATTGAACAATGAACATTGCCACCATCAGCAGCAAACGCTTCCATTGTTTATACCTTAATATATTATATATGCATATGTATATGTTCATCTTCTATTTTCAATTATCAATTAATAGTGATTGTCGGGTTGTCCAAGTCGGGATCGGAGAGCACTCCAAGGTAAGTGGGTGCTACTGTCAGGTTCATTGTTACGCGCTTGCCACGGTCAGCATTCAAGTTCGGCAATTTGTTGGAAGCCGTGCGCTCACTGATCTTGTTGACCAATTTACCATTCTCGTCCCGATGTCTGTCGTACACGTCGTACGTGGTGACCAGTGTCAGCTTATTGCTTTGGCCAGGTAGGAAGCAACAGATGTATTCCTTGGCCTTGGTAGCATTGAACGTCGTCAACTCGTCACCTTCTGTGCTCTCAAAGAACGTTGCAGAACAGCTGGTACCTGCAGCTGATGTATATTCGACACTTTGTACGGGGTCTGCACCTGTATTGTTGGGCGTCAGCGTAATAGTCGCCGTTGTCGTATTCTGCGTACCACGCAGTTCCATCTTCTTAATCTTGATGCCACGTAGGGCAGCATAATCATCATCAATGGACATACTGAAGCACACACTGGCATAGACGTGATCCATCAGCAAATACAGCAGGTTCCCTGTTTCTGTTGTTGAACCAGTGGTAAAACTGAAGTTTCCTTCATAGCTTCCCCAACTTCCTTTTGGTATATCCTTACTCTCTGTCCGCTGCACTCCCACAATAAAGCACACGTCTTTGTCATTAACAGCAGGCAGACTAGTAAGGGTCAACGTTGTGTTTTCAGCACCTACAGTAAGTGAGCTGCCAATAGCCTCGGCAGGTGCAAAGCCATAAAGAGAGTAGGTATGTGATGTTCCAATATCTTCATTGGTGAAGCCACTAATCCTCCATTCCGAACCGCTATATCGGGCACTACCTTGCTTTTGGTTCTCACCATCTACTAAGAATAAACAAATGGGCGAATAGGCTTCCTTACCTTCATAAGACTGGGCAGGATCGCCTGAACGGGTAAAGCCCATGATTTGGAACGAACTGCCATTACCGTCCTGTGTGTCGTCGTTCGAGCACGACGTCAGCAGACCACCTACCACTATCAACAGCAGGGCTATCAGCATGACACTACAAATATGTTCTTTTCTATATCTCATTTCTTCACTCTTCATTTTATTCTCACCAATTGTATACCGAGTGCGAGGTCGACGACTCACTCCACGGCTTGATGTCAATGTTGACAACATGGAAACTGGTCAACGCATCATAGTAGAGGTCAGGCACAGCATTATAGGCATGCGACAGCGACTCTATGGTGATGTTGGCTAACGTGATGTAGTCCTGGGTAAATACACGTTTTGTATAGTCTTTGCCTTCTTCTTCTGTAGGCTTGAGGATAGTGCCAATCAGGTAGAACTTCGTATCAGGGTTTATCAGACCGTCTAT
>Ga0310694_10003791_pt1 | contig 14768 bp, 12 predicted proteins | sample 174DNAGHGhighgp2_FD_203884 | JGI IMG/M metagenome (GOLD analysis project Ga0310694, IMG submission 203884) | Sheep rumen microbial communities from Palmerston North, Manawatu-Wanganui, New Zealand - 1742 DNA GHGhigh gp2 (v2) (version 2) | ecosystem: Host-associated > Mammals > Digestive system... | reverse complement strand
AGACAACAAGAACCTGAACAAGGTCATGCGCCAGCTGTCGAAGGAAGTGCCCGTGCTGGCAGTACGCGGACAGGCCCTGAAAGGCCGTCGCGCCGCCGTCGGCATCAACCAGGGACTGCGCAGGAAGGACCGTCTGGACGTCTATCGCCAGGTGCAGGCCACCGACTCCAGCATCGTATCGGAAAAGATTGGTACCGTCAGGGCTGCCGGTCTGCGAAACAACACCACCGGCTACGTGCCTATCTCGGGTAAGACCCCGTCGTACAAGATGGGCGATATGCTCGTTTGGTCACGCGACCACCGTACGGCCCTGAGCGTCATGGGACGCTACGAGGACAAAGCCATCGGCGCCGGCATCCAGTACGACCGTATGCTGACGCTGAACCGTGCCGGCATCTCCACCCACTTCCTGTTCGACGCGTCGTTCGGTCTCTACGAGAAGTTCGGAAAACGACTGTACAAGCTGCCCGGCTACAATGACTACGTGAAGTCGCCGGACTTCGTCGACTTAGGCATCGGTCTGGGCGTCGGTCTGAACGTCAACCACTTCCAACTCATGGCCTATGCCATGTACCAGCTGGATGCCATCTACATGCACGGCATCGACATCGACATCGAAGGCAAAACGGCTGTGTACTCCGGCAACGGCGAGACCGTCTCGTCATACCTCTACCGTATGCCGCTGGGTGTGAAGGCAAACATCAACATCAAGTACCCGTTGCAACTGACAGTGGGAGCGGAGTACCATCTGAAGGTGAAGGGAGCCAAAGACTCTGAGAACTCCGAGAATGCCTGGGGCTACGACCACTACAAGAAGACCTTCCTGAAGCCGATGGGCTACACACGCGAAGGCGTGGGCTTCTATGCCGGCCTGCGGTTCTGCTTCTAACAAAGACACACCATCGGGTACCGAACAGGTATCCCATCATACAGAGAAGAGGCTGAAAGCGATTGCTTCCAGCCTCTTTCCTATTTGTTGCGTATTTCAAGCGTGCAGCCTGTCAATAGCCGAGCGGCTCGCCTACCAGCACGACGGTGTGGCGGCCGCGGGGCGAGTTGCGAAGGAAGTGGACGTAGTTGCAGATGGACTCGGGCGAGTTGCAGTTGTGGCACAGGCCGTCCGACTGGCAAGGGGTCTTGATGTCGAAGCGGGCGGCGTTGATGGGCGATGCCGTGCTGCGTGCCCTGGCCAGGGCGGCCTCTACGGTCTGAGCCACCTTGTTCAGTCCGATGACAAAGATGACCTTCCGGGGGCCCCAGGTGATGGCGGCCACGCGGTTGCCGTTGCCGTCGATGTTGACGATGACGCCGTCCTCGGAGATGGCGTTGGCGCTGGAGAGGTAGACGTCGACGGAGAAGGCCCGGAGATACATGTCCAGCTTCTCCTGTGGCGTCTCCACGAGGTCGCGGTCGAGCACCTGAAGGGTGCCGCGGCTACGGAGGTAGTCGGGTATGCCCAGGTCGCGGACGGTCATCGTGCCGCCCCAGGTGACGCTACTGCCGTCGGCTATGAGTTCGGATACCTTCCTAACGGCCTCGGCACCCGTGGGGCAATAGAAGCCCTCGATGTGGCGGCGCTGCAGGTTCTTGATAATGGTCTGAGCCAGTCGCTCGTTACGCTGTTCTTGTGGTGTCATCATGTCGTTATGTCTGTGTTTGAGGGGTTTATACCTGGTACTTCTTCTTGCGCTCGTGCTTGGCTTTCTGGGGCGTGCCGCCCTGGTGGAAGCCGGCGCGGATGGTCTTGATGCCGCGGTAGCCGTTCCAGCGCTCATGGATCTTGCGCACGTAGTCGACGGTCTCGGAGCCACGCATATAGCCGTGCTTCACGACGGGGTCGTTGTAGTACTGGGGCTGCGCGAGTCCGAGGACGTAGGGCTCGACGTCGGCCCATCGCTGGGGGTTGCGGCCGTTCTTGCGGGCCAGCGCCATAGCGTCGCGAATGTGGAAGTGGCCGCCGTTGTAGGCTGCCAGCACGAACTTGGTGCGCTCGGCGCGACCGGGGATGTCGCTGAACGTGTGCTCGAGTTCCGACAGGTAGCGCACGGCTGCCTCGATGTTCTTCTCGGGGTTGTACATGTCGCCGCGGGCCAGTCCCAGGTGGTCGGCCGTGGAGGGCATGATCTGCATCAGTCCGCGGGCTCCGGCCCACGAGGTGGCCTTGGGGTCGAAGGTGGACTCCTGATAGCACTGGGCGGCCAGCAGGCGCCAGTCCCAGCGGATGGAGCGGGCATGCTGAATGAAGTGGCCGTCGTAGCGCGAGATGATGCCGCCGCTACGGTCGAGCATCGGCGAGAAGACGCGGCGCTTGACGCTTCGCGACGAGAGGAGGTAGGACTCGGTCTTCTTGACTTCGGCCAGCAGGCTGTCGCTGTACCACGACGAGAACTCGTTGTTAAGCATCGGTTTATCCTTATTCACCTCAAGCTTTCCTGGTGTTGGCCACGCGGCAATGTCGATGTCGCCGGAGGCCAGCTTCGCGGCTATCTCGGCGGAGTCGCGACAGAGCTCTACGCGCAGACTGACGCCCAGCCGCTCGGCCAGCCGCTGACAGAGCAGGTACTGCAGTCCGAGCTGGCGGCCGCGGTAGTCGTAGCACGTCAAGGGTCCGCTCACGGTGGCCATGATGAGCTCGCCAGCACCCTGAATCTGCTTCAAGTCGAAGTCGTCGCCGGCATCGACGGTATCCTGCAGCACGGTTCCCCAGGGCGTGCTGAGCGGTTCCTGCTTTTTCTCCTTGCATCCTGTGCCAAAGAGGACGATAAGCAGCAAGAGAAGTGAATATTTACTCATTTACGGCACAAAAGTACGCAATTTCTTGCACATCAGCGAAAAAATGCGTACTTTTGTGGGCGTTTTTAAGATTATTAGAGATTTAAGGAAAAAGATGTTACGAATTGCAGTACAATCGAAGGGACGTCTCTTCGAAGACACCATGAACCTGCTCAGCGAGGCAGACATTAAAATCAGCGCCAGCAAGCGCACGCTTCTCGTCCAGTCACCCAACTTCCCCCTGGAGGTGCTCTACCTGCGCGACGACGACATTCCGCAGTCGGTAGCCACCGGCGTGGCCGACATCGGCGTGGTCGGCGAGAACGAGTTTGTGGAAAGGCTACGGGTAGGCGAGCCGGAGGGCTCGGGAATGCGCGGCGAGGATGCCGACATCATCTCGCGACTGGGCTTCTCGAAGTGCCGCCTGTCGCTGGCCATACCGAAGGACATCGACTACCAGGGCGTAGAGTGGTTCCAGGGCAAGAAGATTGCCACGAGCTATCCCGGCATACTGCGCCGCTTCCTTGAAGAGCACCATATCGACGCCGAAATCCACGTCATCACGGGCTCGGTGGAAATCAGCCCGGGCATCGGACTGGCCGACGGCATCTTCGACATCGTCAGCTCGGGCTCGACACTCGTCAGCAACAACCTGCGCGAGGTGGAGGTGGTGATGCAGAGCGAAGCCCTGCTCATCGGCAACAAGCAGCTGTCGCAGGAGAAGCGCGACATCCTGGAGCAGATGCTCTTCCGCTTTAAGGCCGTCAAGGAAGCCGAAGACAAGAAATATGTACGCATGAACGCCCCCAAGGCCCGTCTGCAGGAAATCATCGGCGTGCTGCCCGGACTGAAGAGTCCCACCATTATCCCCCTGGCCGACGACGAGTGGTGCTCCGTCCACACCGTACTGGACCAGAAGCAGTTCTGGGAGATTATCGGCAAGCTCAAGGACATGGGCGCACAGGGCATTCTCGTAACGCCAATCGAAAAAATGATACTGTAGAAGTTAAGAATTAAGAGTTAAGAGTTAAGAATTAAGAATTAAGGTGAACGTTATCAAATATCCCGCCAGGGAAGACTGGGCCAAGATTGTGGAGCGTCCCCATCTGGACGTCTCGGAACTGAACCAGACGGTCAGCGCCATACTGAACGACGTGCGCCATCGTGGCGACGAGGCCGTGAAAGGCTATGAACTGAAGTTTGACCACGTGGACCTGCCCGACCTCGCCGTCAGCGCCGAGGAGATGGAGCAGGCCGAGCAGATGGTGAGTCAGGAACTCAAGGAAGCCATCCGACTGGCCCATCATAACATCAAGGCATTCCACGAGTCACAGCGATTTGCAGGGCAGAAGGTAGAAACGCAACCAGGCGTTACCTGCTGGCAGAAAGCCATAGCCATCGAGAAGGTAGGCCTCTACATTCCCGGCGGCACCGCCCCACTCTTCTCGACCGTCCTGATGCTGGCCACACCGGCCAAGATTGCCGGCTGCCGCGAGATTGTGCTCTGCACACCGCCCGACCGCCAAGGCCGCGTGAACCCCGCCATCCTGGTGGCCGCCCGGACAGCCGGCGTGAGCAAGATCTTCAAGGCCGGCGGCGTACAGGCCATCGGCGCCATGGCCTACGGCACGGAGAGCGTGCCCAAGGTCTACAAAATCTTCGGCCCCGGCAACCAGTACGTCATGGCGGCCAAGCAGCAGGTCAGCCTGCACGACGTGGCCATCGACATGCCAGCCGGCCCGTCGGAGGTGTGCGTCATTGCCGACGACACGGCCAACATCGAGTTCGTGGCTGCCGACCTCCTGTCGCAGGCCGAGCATGGCATCGACTCGCAGGTGTTCCTCATCACCACGTCGCACAAGGTGATTGACGACGTGCAGAAGGAGGTGAGCCGACAGCTCCGACAACTGCCGCGCAAGGAGATAGCCCAGAAGACGCTGGAGAACAGCCAGCTGGTGCTCGTCAAGGACATCCGCGAGGCCATCGACCTCTCCAACGCCTACGCCCCCGAGCACCTCATCATACAGACTGAGGCTTACGAAGAGGTGGCCGAGCAGATTGTCAACGCCGGCAGCGTCTTCCTCGGACAGTATGCCTGCGAGAGTGCCGGCGACTACGCCAGCGGCACCAACCACACGCTGCCCACCCACGGCTATGCAACAGCCTACAGCGGCGTCAACCTGGACAGCTACCAGCGCAAGGTCACCTTCCAGCACCTGACCGCCGACGGCATCCGCAGCATAGGCCGCGCCGTAGAACTGATGGCCGAGGCCGAACAGCTCGACGCCCACAAAAACGCCATGACGGTTAGAATGAAGTCTCTAAAATAACTAGAAAGTCTAGAATCTCTAGAAAATCTAGAAAATCTAGAATCTCTAGAAAAATCTAGAAGGTCTAGAAAATCTAGAACAATCAGAAAAATGAGAAGTTTAGAAGAATTAGTCAGACCAAACATCTGGTCGCTTGCGCCCTATAGTTCCGCCCGCAACGAGTATGCCGGCCGCGAAGCCCACGTATTCCTCGATGCCAACGAGAATCCCTACAACCAGCCCTACAACCGATACCCCGACCCCTTGCAGCTGGAGCTGAAGGCGCTGCTGGCGAAGGTCAAGGGCGTGCCGGCTGACTGCATCTTCCTCGGCAACGGCAGCGACGAGGCCATCGACCTGCCCTACCGCATCTTCTGCGAGCCCGGCCGCGACAACGTGGTTGCCATAGAGCCCACCTACGGCATGTACAAGGTATGTGCCGACATCAACAACGTGGAGTACCGCCCCGTACTGCTCGACGAGCAGTTCCAGACAACGGCCGAGAAGCTCCTGGCCGCCTGCGACGAGAACACGAAGCTCATCTGGATATGCACACCCAACAACCCCACGGGCAACACCATCCTGCACGACGAGGTGATGAAGGTGATTGAGCAGTTCCAGGGCATCGTCATCGTCGACGAGGCCTATAGCGACTTCTGCCACGAGCTGCCCTTCCGCAACGAAGTGGCCAAGCACCCCAACCTGATTGTCCTGAACACCATGTCGAAGGCGTGGGGCTGTGCCGCCATACGCTTGGGCATGGCCTTCGCCTCGAAGGAAATCATCGATATATTTAATAAGGTGAAGTACCCCTACAACGTCAACCTGCTGACACAACGTCAGGCCATAGAGGCCCTGAAGGACCCCTTCGAGGTTGACAAGTGGGTGCGCATACTGCTTCTGGAACGCACGCGCGTCATGGATGCCTTCCGCCTGCTGCCCATCTGCGAAGTGGTCTTCCCTACGGAGGCCAACTTCTTCCTGGCACGCATGAAGGACGCCCAGCGCACCTACGACTACCTGGTGGACCAGGGCATCATCGTGCGCAACCGCTCACGCATACAGCTCTGCAACAACTGCCTGCGCATCACCATAGGAACAAAGACGGAGAACAACGCACTCATCGCTGCCCTCCGTCAGATGCCTTAAGGTGTAAAGCCCCTTTTCGTCTTTTTAGTCCCCTTAGCTGTTCGACTTCACTTCCAAGTCCTTCAGCCACAACGTGCTCGAAGCATCGCTCGGCATACGCCAGTCGCCGCGGGGCGACAGACTGACGGAGCCCACCTTCGGACCGTCGGGCATACAGGAGCGCTTGAACTGCTGGGTGAAGAAGCGGCGGCAGAACGTCTGCAGCCACTTGCGGATGACCTCGTCGTCGTAAGCATCAGCAAAAGCCTTCTGAGCCAGGACGAGGATTTTGGCAGGACGGAACCCGAATCGCAGGAAATAGTAGAGGAAGAAGTCGTGCAGCTCGTAAGGTCCCACCAGGTCCTCCGTCTTCTGGCGGATATTGCCTTTCTCGTCGGCCGGAATCAGCTCGGGCGAGATAGGCGTGTCGATGATGTCGAGCAGCGTCTTGGCCGTCGCCGTCCCCGCAACAACATGTTCAGCATAGTAGCGCACCAGATACTGAATGAGCGTCTTCGGCACGCCGGCATTGACACCATACATCGACATGTGGTCGCCGTTGTAGGTGGCCCACCCCAGCGCCAGTTCCGACAGGTCGCCCGTGCCGACGACGATAGCATTCTCCATATTGGCCACATCCATCAGTATCTGCGTCCGCTCTCGAGCCTGCGAGTTCTCGTAGGTCGTGTCGTGCTTCTGACCGTCGTGGCCGATGTCCTCGAAATGCTGGGTGACGGCCTTGGCGATGCTTATCTCACGAACAGTAACGCCCAGCTCCTTCATCAGCTGAACGGCATTGTTGTGCGTGCGGTCGGTAGTGCCAAAGCCCGGCATGGTGATGCCAATGACGCCACGACGATCCAACCCCAGCTTGTCGAAAGCACGAACGGTGACCAGTAGTGCCAGCGTCGAGTCGAGGCCGCCGCTGATACCGATGACCGCCTTCTGTCCGCCGATGTGGTAGAGACGCTTGGCCAGGCCAGCTACCTGAATGTTGAAGATTTCCTCGCAGTCGGCCTGCATGTTCTCAGTCTTCGGAATGAACGGATGGGCATCGACGGCACGCTCCAACTTGAACTCGCGACCGGTAACAGGCTTGCAGGAGATGTTGACCACCGACTGGCGCATACGGGCCTGAGCCGTAATGAACGTCGAGTTCATGCGACGCTCGGTACGCAGGCGCTCCACGTCAATCTGCTCCATCTTGATTTGCGGCTGAAACGAGAAGCGGTCGCCTTCAGCCAGCAGATGACCGTTCTCGAAAATCATCGCATTGCCACCGTAGACAACGTCCTGCGTTGACTCGCCAAAGCCACAGCTGGCATAGACGTAGCCCGACATCGTGCGGGCACTCTGCTGGCTGAGAAGCGTCTTCAGATAGTCGTGCTTGCCTATCAGCTCGTCGCTGGCCGAGAGGTTCAGGATGATGTCGGCACCAGCCAGCGACAGCCGGTTGCTGGGCGGCGTAGGTGCCCAGACGTCCTCGCAAATCTCAATACCGAAGTTGACACCATCGGCCGTCGTGAATATCTGCGGATCGGCCGTCATGCGAATGGGACTGCCAGCCAGATAGATGTCTGTAGCCGTCAGGTCGTGAGCCGAGGCAAACCAGCGCTTCTCATAGAACTCGCCGTAGTTGGGCAAGTAGGTCTTGGGCACCACGCCCAGCAGCTGGCCGCTCTGAATGACGGCGGCACAGTTGTAGAGCAGACCGTTCACCTGGACGGGCAGTCCGACGATGCTAATGACATCGAGCTTGCGCGTGAAGTCGAGCAACACGAGCAGGCTCTCCTCAGCCTTGTCAATCAGCAGCTGCTCCTTGAACAGGTCCTGACAACTGTAGCCCGTCAGGCAGAGCTCCGGGAACACGATGACCTCAACGCCCTGTCCTTCGGCCTGGGCAATGAGGCTCTCTATCTGCAGTACGTTATACTCGGTATCGGCCACCTTCACGGCAGGAACCGCTGCGGCCACTTTGACGAATCCGTATTTCATAGCTTCACAAATTGTCTGTCATTCTCAATAATCGTATAGATCAGCGCCGGCTGCTCAAAGTAGTCGTTCTCCTGGAATGTATGGAGCTTGTAGAACTTCACGCCGTCAATATGGATGAGGGCGTCAACGACGGGTTTCCTGAGGAAACGCTTCTCGCGCTTGTAGGCCAGGAGTTGTATGCAAGTGTGCTCCAGCTCGTTCAGCTGGTCACGCCCGAACTCCTCGATGAAGCACTTCGTGTTGGGCTCAATCTCGCCCGTCGAGCGCACCTGCCAGCTCGTACCCTCGGCCGTCATGTAGACATAGCGCAGGTAGTAGTTGCAGTCGTTCACGATGTACGACTCGAAGCGCGTCTCCGACAACTCCTTCACGTCCATCGGCACAAAGGCGAGATAGGCCGAGAGCTTGTCGCCACCCCGCCGTTCCTCAACGGGTGCCTTGAACGTGACGGGCCTGTCGGCAGGCTCCTCCTCTACGGGTTCTGACTTGGCTGCCGGCTGTCCGTTCACCTTTGCCGACACCATGTTCGACGTGTCGTAGTTCTCGTCGCCGATGACGACGACATCGCTTATGCGCATCGGCACGTCGAAGCCGTCCTCGTCCTCCACGAGTACAACATCCTTGCCCTGGAAGCCCGACACTCGGCCGCCGCCCACTTCGTTCAGGAATCTTACTTTATCTCCGATTTTCATTGGTTACTCCATTAATTGTCTTCGCAAAAGTACGAAAAAACATGATAAAAACTCAGTTAGCCTTCCATACTGCACCCTCACGCATCACGAACCTGATGCGCGATTTCCGGGGTAGCTTGGGCTGCTTCCACTCGCCTCCGAGTATCTGTATGACGACCTCCGACTTGGAAGATGCCTGCGCAGCAGCAACGGCGGCATCGACCGACAGATAGTCGCCACGACCCTGACGGTCAACGGTCATGTCGGCATCCTGACGGTATTTCCGCAATACTGGAATTTCTTCGCACAGGGCGTCGGCCAACAGACGGGCCACAACATGGGCGCCATAGACATTGTAATGGGTATTGTCCTGACGTCCATCGGGCACGCTGGGCTCTTCGCCGGGCTTGAACCACATGTGGAGCTTCTTGGAAGCCTCCGTGCCAAGTCCCTGCTCCAAGTCATGCGTAATCTGGTTGGCATCGACAAAATGGACGTTCATGCGGCGAGCCACATCGCGAGGTGCCACACGATAGAGTCCGTGGGTGTCGATGAGCGAATCGCCTTCAACCATTTTCACGCCGTCCTTGAAAGTCGTCGTGCGCAATTTCTCGTCATCGTCATTCTCAGGGGCGGTAACAAAAAAGTTACGACGCACGACACAGTTCATCAGTACCGGTATACCACCATGCTCACGCGTCTCGCGGACAAACTTCGCCAGATTATAGTCGAACGTTGAACCAGGGTCGGTATGGCGGTCGGCCTTAGGCTTCTCGTCGTTATGTCCGAACTGAATGATGACATAGTCGCCGGGCTTCATCAGCTGGAGCACCTTGTCCCATCGTCCCTCGTTGATGAACGAGAGCGACGAGCGTCCGTTGACAGCATGATTGTCCACACGGATGTTGTCGTCAAAGAAGCATTGCAAGGCCATACCCCACCCCCGCTCCTGCTTGCCGTTGGAGATATCCTTGTTGGCAGCAGTAGAATCGCCTATGATGAAGATGGTGGTGGTCTTGTCGGTCGATGACGTCAACAAACACACCACGGCGACGACAAATAGAAGAGCCTTCACATATTTCATGACAGAAGAGCTTTGATGAGTTCGTCAGGGGTTACGAGCTGCTGTTCGCCGGTGGTCATATCCTTCAACGTCAGCTTGCCTTGAGCCATCTCTGTCTCACCAGCCAGCGCCACAAAGGGAATCTGCTTGGCGTTGGCGTATGACATCTGCTTCTTCATCTTGGCGGCGTCGGGATAGATTTCCGTTCGGATGCCTGCCGCACGCGCCTTGGCCACGGCGGGCATACAGTAGGCCGTCTCCTGCTCACCGAAGTTGATGAATAGCAACTGCGTGGTCTGAATGGCATCTTTCGGATAGGCTTCGAGCTGGTTCAGCACGTCGTAGATACGGTCGACGCCAAAGCTGATGCCCACACCCGAGATGCCGGGCATTCCGAAGATACCTGTCAGGTTGTCGTAGCGACCGCCTCCCGTTATACTGCCTATCTGCACGTCGAGCGCCTTCACTTCGAAGATGGCACCGGTATAGTAGTTCAGACCGCGAGCCAGCGTGAGGTCGAGCTGGAGCTCGTTCTTCAGACCGGTAGCGGTAGAGAGGATAAAGCGCGTCTCCTCAACGCCCTTCAAGCCCGTCTCGCTGTCCTTGAGGACATCGGCAATGACGGCGAGCTTCTCGTCGTTCGTACCTTCGAGGCGGATGATGGGCTGAAGCTTCTCTATCTGTTCGTCAGTCAGCCCGTTCTCACGCAACTCGGCGTTGACATTGTCAATACCTATCTTGTCGAGCTTGTCGATGGCAACGGTAATGTCGACAATCTTGTCGGCGGCACCAATGACCTCGGCGATACCCGAGAGAATCTTGCGGTTGTTGATTTTTATCTGCACACGAACGCCAAAACGCTGGAACACGGTATCGACAATCTGCATCAGTTCGACCTCGTTGAGCAGGGAATCAGAACCCACTACATCGCCATCAAACTGCCAAAACTCACGATAACGTCCCTTCTGTGGACGGTCGGCACGCCAGACAGGCTGCACCTGGTAGCGCTTGAACGGCAACTGCAACTCCTCGCGATGCATGACCACATAGCGGGCGAACGGCACGGTGAGGTCGTAGCGCAGACCTTTCTCACAGAACTTCGAGGCCAAATGCAGGGCGTTGCGCTCATTGAGCTCCTGGTCTGTGGCTTTCTGAAGGAAGTCACCAGAGTTCAGAACCTTGAAGAGCAGCTTGTCGCCCTCTTCGCCGTACTTGCCCATTAGTGTCTGCAAAGTCTCCATGGCCGGCGTCTCAATCTGCTGGAAGCCGTAGAGCTGGTAGACTTGTTTGATGGTATCGAAAATATAGTTACGACGCGCCATCTCCTGAGGGCCGAAGTCGCGCGTGCCTTTGGGTATACTTGGTTTCTGTGCCATTTACTTACGAACGATTGTCTGGTCGCGATCCGGACCGATACTGATAATTGCAATGGGCGTCTCAAGCTCCTTCTCAAGGAAGTCAATGTAATCCTGGAATGCCTTGGGGAACTGCTCCTCGCTAGTGAACTGAGTCATGTCGGTCTTCCAGCCCGGCAGCTCCTTGTAGACGGGCTCGATGCCATGCTCGATGTCGTAGGGGAAATAGTCTATCTCCTGACCGTTCTGCTTGTAGGCCACACAGGCCTTGATGGTGTCGAAGCCGTCGAGCACGTCGCTCTTCATCATGATGAGCTTCGTCACGCCATTGACCATGATACTGTATTTCAGGGCTACGAGGTCTATCCAGCCACAACGGCGCTCACGACCCGTGACGGCACCATACTCGTGGCCGAGGTCACGAATCCTCTTGCCCGTCTCGTCGAAGAGTTCCGTGGGGAAGGGACCTGCGCCGACGCGTGTACAGTAGGCTTTCATGATGCCATAGACATCACCTATTTTATTAGGACCGATACCCAAGCCCGTGCAGGCTCCTGCACAAATGGTATTGGAGGAGGTGACGAAGGGATAGGAACCGAAGTCAATATCAAGCATCGTACCCTGGGCGCCTTCGCACAACACGCTCTGGCCACTCTTCAGGATATTGTTGATCTCGTGCTCGGAGTCGACGATGGGGAACTGACGCAGGTACTCAATGCCCTCCAGCCACTTCTTCTCGACCTCTGTAATGTCGTACTCGAAATTGAGAGACTTCAGAATAGCCTCATGACGAGCCTTGGCGGCAGCATACTTGGCCTCGAAGCCGTCGAGGATGTCGCCCACGCGCAGACCGTTACGGCTCACCTTGTCCGTATACGTCGGGCCGATACCCTTACCGGTAGTACCAACCTTGTTCTTGCCTTTCTGAGCCTCATAGGCGGCATCAAGCACGCGATGCGTCGGCATAATCAAGTGAGCCTTCTTGGAGATGTGCAAGCGTGACTTCAGCTCATGGCCACTCTGCTCCAGCGCCTTTGCCTCGTCCATGAAGAGATCGGGAGCCAGCACCACGCCGTTGCCGATGATATTCACCTTTCCACCCTGGAAAATACCAGAGGGGATGGAACGCAGCACATACTTCTGGCCTTCGAACTCCAACGTGTGACCAGCATTTGGACCACCCTGAAAACGAGCTATCACATCATACTTGGGGGTCAAAACATCGACCACCTTTCCTTTACCTTCGTCGCCCCACTGGAGTCCCAGCAGGACATCAACCTTACCTTTGTTCATTGTCTGTTTTTATCTATTTTTAATACTTTCTTCTTTTCCGTCTTGCGCATCCTGGTAATCTTGGCTTGACAAGTCGAGCATATACCATATATATACAAGGTGAAACCATCCTTGCGAAACCGTTTCAGGTGAAGCGCATCGATAGCTGCCGTGATTTCCGGCGAACGCACTTCATTGACCTTCCCGCAGACGGTACACATCTGGTGGCAATGGCTGTTGTTGTCGTAACACGCCTCATACTTTGTAGCTCCCTGAAAACGGTGGCGTATGACCAGCCTCAACTCCATAAACAGGTTCAGCGTATTGTACAACGTAGCCCGACTGACCGGGAACTTATATTCCACAGCAAGTTTCTCGCCCAACTCATCCAGCGAGAAATGCCCGTTCGTACTGTAAATTGCGTTCAATATCGCGTAACGCTCAGGCGTCTTGCGATGATTATTCATTTCGAGGTAGTTGTCAAGTATACGCTCTACAGCCACCTTAACACTTTCTTTCATCTGTTGTAAACTTCATAAACCGCACAAAATTACAACAAAAAGTTCAAAAAACGTGCGTTTGAAATTATAAAAAGTCTAAATTAGCCCGTTTTAATGCACTTTGGGCCATGCGCTCATACACAAGTCCCAGTTCCGAGAAGCGCTGAAGACTGTTCAATGCCGCTTTTCGAACCATCATGCTCGGTCCCTGAAGGGCGGCCAGAGCCTGGTCGATGAACTCGTTGATGCCCCGTTCGTTAGGCTCCTGACCGTTCATAAACAGACGACTCAGCACATGAAAGCCGCAAAGCTGGTAGAGCTCGCGGTCGCTGGCCATCCATTGGTAGGCCTTCTCGGCAGCATAAGGCAGATGATGATAGAGATTCATAGCTGCCTGTTCGGCAATTTCCTGCGTCTCAGTCTGCTCCATCCAGATGTCAATAACCTCAGGAAGAACTTTGTCTGGAGGCATCATCATCGTAGCCAGAATCTTACATTCACGAATATTCTCCTTCCAAAGGGCTATAGCCAGGTCATAATCTTGACCATACTCGTCGGCCATCTGGCGCAGACGAGGCAACGGAGCACCCCAGTTGAGATGGTAGTTAAGTCCCTTGTCGCGCATGGATTGTGCGACAGCCCCATCCATCATCTGGCGGAACGACTGCTTGATAGTCTTCAAACGTTGCTGGGTTGTCTCCGTCATATCAAGGTAGCATATTCTGAACTATAACGCAGCATCTGGTGAGCATAGCTTTCGCTATAGCTGACTTCCACATCGGCTATCTCACCATCGGCACCCAGTACGGGCAGCAACTGCGGATTAATGAATCCCTTGTATGGAGCGAGGTTCAGACGGCGGTAGCGGTCCAGCACCTCTTGGTGAAGCTCAGGATCCACTTTGATGGCGTAGCGCTCTACCAGCTGACGGGCTGCCTCATAGTCGCCCTCACTCTTAATGCGCTGAATCTCAGCCAACAACACAGCTATCAGGCGACGCAACTCAGCATAGTCGCTGATATGGAGATAGGTCTTCCCCTGACGTTTTTCAAGTGCGATGACAGAGCCGTTCTCGGCACACCAATGGGCTATCAACGCCCGATTACGCATATGAGCCTCCTCTATCTGATTGCCTGGGGTGATGCGTATCAGCTGTGTCATCAGACCGTTCATCATATAGCTGTAATACTGCGCCTTGTAAGCCTCGCCATCGGGCAGCAGTCCCAGCTCCACGAGTTTCGGATCTGCCATATAATAGAGTCCGAAGAGGTCGGCACGCGCTTCTTCAATCGTGTTGCCATAAGCCTTCAAGGCATCTGGGTCGACCCCAGGTAGAAGCTGCCCGCTACCATGTCCCAGGCACTCGTGCAGGTCGGTATGCAGGTCGTCGCACACATCCCCATAGCGCTCTATCAGGGCCAAGGTGGCCGCATCCTCAACGAACTCCTCCTTGAAGCCATTGCCGTGAGCTGCTTTGTTATAAGCCTCGGTTATGTTCGATATCGTGATGCTTTTGGAACCATAACGGGCACGTATCCAGTCGGCATTGGGCAGATTGATGCCTATAGCCGTCGAGGGATATTCCTCGCCGCCAAGCATAGCCGCACAGATAACGTTGGCCGACACGCCCTTGACAACGGGCTTGCGGAAACGCGGGTCGACAGGTGAGTGGTCTTCAAACCATTGGGCATTGGCCGCAATCG
>Ga0310694_10003790_pt1 | contig 14769 bp, 13 predicted proteins | sample 174DNAGHGhighgp2_FD_203884 | JGI IMG/M metagenome (GOLD analysis project Ga0310694, IMG submission 203884) | Sheep rumen microbial communities from Palmerston North, Manawatu-Wanganui, New Zealand - 1742 DNA GHGhigh gp2 (v2) (version 2) | ecosystem: Host-associated > Mammals > Digestive system... | reverse complement strand
GACGGTGAGAATCAGGAGATAGTTCGGCACCGCCTGTTCGCCGCCCGACCCCATGCTCTTCACCTTGCGGTCGATGACACGACCTTCCTCGTTCTCCGTCACGACCTTCAGCTCGAAGCGGAACCACTTGCGGTAGTCGAAGATGTCGGGAACCGTATCGATGTCCGCGTTCAGGATTTCGTCCCTGTGCAGTTCAAGGTAGTCACGAAGCTCGTCCTTTTCTCCGCCCGAGTCGAGCGCGTAACCCTTGCGGACGAGTCGGACGAATCCTTCGTATTCGGGAATAGGCGATATGGAAAACGCATAGCGGTTCGATCCGAATTTCCGTCCGGCGAGCTGACGCTGGATGCGTCCGGTCAAATCCGTGATGCGCATGAGGTCGAAGTAGAGCCTCCGCATGACCTCGCCCATGAATATCTGCTCGAACACTTCGCGGCTCTTCTTGTCGAGAACGCCCCTGAGCTCCTCCACGCGCCGCGTTTCGTCCGCAAGCACTTCCGCAAGCGCACTTCCGCGACGGTCGGTGATGCTGTTCGCCGCCCGGTCGAACGAAAACGCATACGCCTCGCCCTTCTGGTCGCGGATGCGCTGTTCGATCTTCGCCTCCGCCGCACCCGACTCTTTCGCCAATCCTTCGCGTAGCACCGAATAGTCAGCCCCCTCCACAGCAAGCTGCGGAAACTCCTCTGCCGCGAACCGCGCAACGTCCTGTCCCTCCGGAATCCGCACGGCGAAACGGGACAACATGTCGGACGCACGCGCGGCAGCCTCGGCTGCCTCGGCTTCCCGCGCCGAGCGCGCCTTCGCGAGACCTTCGATCCGTCCGCGGACGCCGCCGATCCTTTCCCGCGCAACATCCGCCGCGCGTTCCTTGTCACGAACGGTCTTTTCGGCTGACGCAATTCGCTTTTCAAGCGAACCGTCAATTCCTTCCGCGCGCATCTTCACGCGCACGTCCTCAAGTTCGTCACGGCACACAGCCACCGCACGGCGGTGTTCCTCTGCGCGCACCTCCGAAATCGACGCACGGTCGGCAATGCGACGCAATTCCGCCTCGGCTGCGTTCACGGCGGAGGTTTCGCGTACGAAGACGTCTCTCGCATCCTCAAGACTCGTCATGAACGTCTGCAACGCGGCAAGCGTCTGCTCGCACGTGGCGCATTTCTTCGACGCCGCCTTCTCCTGACGTTCCGCTTCCGCAAGCCGCACCTCGGCCGCCTTTTCCAGACGCGCCTGTTCCGCCGCACGCGCCTTCGCGCCGATGAGACGCGGCTTCGCGGTTGCCAAGAGTCCCTCGCGTCCCCTGAAGAGCCACGTTTTCTGCGAAAGAAAGTCGCCGTCCTTCGGCCCCACCTTTGCCGCAAGATGCCGCGCGAGCAGACGCACCGCCTCGACGTCGGATTCCTCAAACGACACGAACGTTCCCAGCCACGGCGCAAGGTCATTGACGGACACATCATCCGATTCGCCCCGCACGGCAACACTGGGAGAACGGGCGTCTCGCCCGTTCATCACTGGGACAACGGACATCTTGTCCGTTGTCTCTCTCCACACAATCCTCCGCACCTGATCAGCCTCGTCAGACCGCACGACCCACGTCGCAAGAAAGTCGTCGCCGACAAGCCGCTCCAAAAACGCAAGGTGGCGCGCGTCGCATCCAGACGCCGGCTCTAAAAGTTCATAGAGCGGACGCGCCCCCAGCATCTTCGCGCGCAACTCCTCGCGCGCCTCGGCGAAGCCGGGAACATCCGGCAGGTTTTCACCGCGTGCGCGTATCGCATCAAGTTCTTTGCGGCGTTCCTCGGTTTCGCGTTGCGCGACCTCGGCTTCTGCGCGGGCTTGAAACGCCGCGTCCGAGCGCACATTGATTTCCGCCGTGGCCCTGACACGCGCCTCTGCAAACAACTCGGTCAAATCCCGCGCGTCCGCGCCATATAGCGCATCTGCGATTCCGCCCGCCGAAAAATTCGCCGTCTTGCCGCCGGACATCAATTCGTCCGCCTGTTTGCGAAATGCCGATGCCCGATGTTCGCGTGCGGACTTCGCCGTCTTTTCCGCCTCTTGCTCTGAGCGCCTGTCCTCGACAAGGACACGTTCGGCGTCGGACAGTTTGCGCTCAGCCTCGGAGAGACGCTGCACGGCGGCCTTTTCCTGTCCGACAAGGCCGGTTTTGTCCTTCGCCCGCAAGTCCGAAAGCCGCTCCCGCGCGCGGGCGACGTCGTCTTTCAGCGCCGCCCACTCACCTTCAAGCGAGGCAAGTTCCTTTTGTGCCGTCTGTTCTGATTCGGCGATCGTCGCTCCTTCGCGCTCGGCAACGGTACGCTTCGCATCGGCTTCAGCCCAAGCCACAAGATCGGCATGAAAACGCAGTTTCTCCAGCCGCTCGGATTCGCGGCGAAGTTCATTCAGGTAGGCCGCCCTCTCGTCAATCTGCTCAAGGCGTCCCTTGCTTTCCTCCAGTTCACGAAGCCCCTTCAGGAGAGGCTCAAACGTGTCGCGGCTCGGTTCCTCAAGCAATTTGCGGAAAAGGTCGTCGTAGTTTGCCGCGCGCGCCGCGATTTCGCGATACGCCTTGGCCGTCCGAAGGAGTTTGCAGACGTCGGCGTATTTCGCCTCGCCGCCGAAAAGGCGCGCCCCGACGGCGTCGGCATAGTCGTTGATGTGTCCGTAGTACTTGCCGCCCGTCAGGACCGTGATGCCGCGCTTGAACTCCGTCTGCGTCGCGGCGCGGAGGCGTCCGCCTTCCTCTACGGCGAGCGGAAGATCTGCGACAGGAACGGACGCAATACCGCCCCAGCGTTCGAAGGCGACGTCCATGCCGTCCGCCGCAAGCCCGACGGCAAGCGAAACGACGCGCCCTACATCCGACGTCAGTTCAACGGCGGCGTAAGTGATGCCCGTCTCACGCATGGGACGCCCAGTGACGGCGTTGTAGCGAAGCACGATTCCCTGGATGGTACGTCCGCCGGAATCCTTCGCGCCCGCAATGCGTGCGGCAGAGTTGAACTCCATCTCGCGCCCGGCGGTCAGCACCAGGTGAATTGCGTCGAGGATCGTTGTCTTGCCCGAACCGTTGTCGCCCAGAAGAAACAGATGCCCGCCTTCGGGAATCTCGATGGTCGTCGTGCCGAGGTTGTGGAACTCGACAACCCTCACGGCGGTGATTCGATAGTTCTCACGAGGCTTCATGATGCGCTTTCCTCCTCCACGGCAACCGACTGATTGAGTTGCGCGGCCTGATAGTGCCAGAGGGCGGGCAGACACTCGAAGATCGTCTCGGCTTCGCTCACGCTGTCGTCGGCGGAAGGTCTCACTTTTTGCAGAAAACGATACCGCACCAGGTCGGGCATGATGTCGCGCAAAATCTGCCTCACGCGCTCATCGGTATAGTTCTCCTCTTTATCTGGCATCAACGCGCGGAAGCGAGCCGCCGCGTATTCAAGCCAGTCGCCGAAGCGGAAGCGCAGGTTCTCGCGGTCGTCCGCCGTCACGCCCTGCTCACGACATTCACGCTCGAAGAACTCGATGAGCAGCAGAAACGCCATGCACTCGTCACGTTTCGTGAAGCCGAACATGTCGCGGTTGGGCAGCGTGATCTTCTCGTTGAACCATTTCGGCTTGTAGAGGCGCGCGCATTTCGCGTCCATCACGAGCGTCCAGCCGAAGAACTTGTCGAAGAACGACTCAAACGCCCGCTTGTAGCGCGTCAGGACAAGAAAGAGACGTTCATCGTCCGTCTTGTAGAAGTACGGAGATTCAAGCAGGACGTTCAGCGTCTCGCGAATGCGCTGTCCCGTCTCATCCCCCCTGTCAATGAGTTCCTCGATTTTCATGCTCCATCAGTTCCTTTTCTCAGGGGTCTTGGCCTTTGTACCCCGACTTAAGCATGGCAACTCCGCTCGAATCGGATTGCCATTCACGACTTTCATGCGCGCGAAATTCATTGGATTGGAAACTTGTCTTTACTCCATACACCGGTTTTCATTGACATTCTTGATTGAATCGCCGTATGAGATATGCCTTCGACTCCCGGTAAAGACCAGTCTCCGGGTCTTGAAGTTTGAGGAAGAAAAGCGATTTGTACACAACCCTCATGGCCTCAGACAGCGGCAACTTACGAGACGTTGACACTGCCTTGACTAGATCCATCGTCGAAAACTCGATCATCTGCTTTTGGACATCAGACATGTCGTGCCTCCTTGAACACAAGCAACGACAGTGCAGCACGCGTGTGAAAAGAATACTGAGTGGTCAATTTCCGTCTAAACTTCATTCTCCGTAAGACTTCTCCGAGCTTGTAGTACCCGCGCTCAAACATCTTGAAGAGAAAAGCCAGCCCGTCATCGGCAATAGGCCCTACAACCCACCCATATCGCCGGTCCCGGTTGTGATCCAAGGCCACCATGCCCGGATTTCGATTGGCAAGAACAAACTTTGCCCATGCGCGATTACCCGGTTGCGCAAACCTCTTGAAAGGCAATTGTCGCATTTTCTTCTCATCAACCTCGAACACAAGAACAAACGGCTCGCCGCCACGCTGACGCACGGCACGAAGCGCGGTACGGCGGGCAACATCTAAGGAATCGGAAAGATAGAAACCCTGTCCGAAATCCTTGTGCGGACTGCATTTTGCCAAAAGCGGAGTCCTGAATATCATGTTGCTGCCATGATACAGAATCATGCGAACACGCCCCCATTCTTAATGCAGACATCTGACATGTCATCAACCGCCGTTTGAATGGACTGCGTGTGCTCGATGTCATAGCAGTCTGCCAAGAAGGCAAGCCCATGGTACTTTTCAAGAAATGCGTACGCGGCAGCAGGCGTCATCGCATGTTGTGCCGCAAAGTCACCTATACATGTCACCATGTATTCTATTCTATTGTTCAGCTCACGACTACTCATGTACCCACCTCCCTACAGGCATACAACCCACTACCCCAAAGCCGCAAGGCTTTGCGTTGCATCGCGACAGCGAATACATCATCCCGCTTCGCACGAATATCGTCAAACATGCACATTTGGAAACGTCAATATTATACCATATTTTAGTTCCGAACGGGGAAGTCGAAGTAGGTATCGGGGTATGGTTCGTTTACGAGCGTGAAATGCCACCATTCCTCTGCGATCGGCTTGAAGCCGTGGGCGAGCATTATTTCGCGAAGGAGCATGCGGTTGGCGAATTGCTCCTTCGTGATGTCCTTGTAGTCGGGATGCGACTCGCGTCCGAACCAGTCGAACGTACCGCCCATGTCCACTTCCTTGCCGGTCTTCATATCAAAGAGCGTGAGGTCAACGGTGCTGCCGCGGCTGTGTCCGGAACGCTCGGCGATGTAACCCTGCGCGAAGAGGACGGACTTGTCCAGGTTCGGGTAAAAGGCATACTTCATCCGCGTGTCCTTCGTGTCCTTCGCCCACCGCATGAAATGCGCGACGGCGCGCTGCGGACGGTAGGCGTCGTAGATCTTCAGGCGATACCCGCGCCGGACGCAGTCGTCGCTCGCCGCCTTGAGCGCGGCCGCAGCCTCCTTTGTGATCAGCGCGCACGGCCGCTCGTAGCCGTCCACGCGCTCGCCCACGAAGTTGTACGTCGAGTAGTAGCGAATCTCCAGGATGGCGTCCGGCACCGCTTCCGCGAGCGACACAAAGCCATTGTCCGTGCCGACGCCCACATGCACCTGCACGCATCCTGTCAACGCAAGAGCCAATGCCCCCACGATGCCGAACATCTTCTTTTTCATGTTTCCCCTGCCCCGAACACCGTCATACCACATTCACTAGGTCGTTCACATCAACTCCTTGCCGCAGGAGAACGCGGGGGCGACGACGTCACCCATGAGGCGATAGACGTGCTGGCAGGTGTCGAAGCAGATGGGCTTCATCTTGTCCGCGTCAGGCTTGCCGTCCGTCATCGCGGATTTCTCCACCGCACAGTTGAGGATTTTGCCGACGACATTGCAGTTTTCCTCGTTCATCGAGACGAGCTCGCATTCGAGGACGAGTGGCAGTTCGTTGACGACGGGCGCATCCACGAACGTGCTCTTTGTCACGGTGAAGCCGCTTTTCGACACCTTGTCGGGCATCTTGTTGCCGCTCGCAATGCCGAGGTAGTCGCAGGCCTTCACGGCGTCCGCCGTGCCAAAGGCGACAGTGAACGCCTTGCGCGCGGCGATGTTCGCCCACGTCTTGTGTCCGGTGTCAATGCAGATCGTGATCTCGTCCTCGAGCGTGATCCCGCCCCACGCGGCGTTCATCACATCGGGCGTGCCGTCTTCGCCGTAGGTGCCGATCATCAACACCGGCATCGGGAACATCCAATTCTTCTTTCCAAGGTTCTTCTTCATTTCGCAGTTTCCTTTCTTAGTTTTTCACAATGCTGCCCATCAAACATCCAGCCACGTCGGCTCGTAGGCGATTTCGTATCGCTCGTCGAGACGCGAGACGTTGTAGATTCGGCTGGATTCAAAATCGACGCCTCCGTGCTGACCCGTGTGGATGTGTCCGCAGAAGACGAAGCGGGGACATTTCTCCGCAATCACCTCCGCCAACTCGGACGAGCCGAAATGTTCGGAGTCCGTCTGGAGCGAACGATCCACATCGCTGCCGGGGATGCGTGGCGGTGAGTGCGTGACAAGGACATCGAGGCCTGATGGTATCTTCGAGAACCATTGCCTCAGCGTGTCAGGCTCGCCTTCGAACGCCCACGAGTAGGAGATGATCGGCACCCATGGCGTACCGTAGAAGCGGATGCCGTTGATTTCGGCTGCGCAGTCGCCGAGGAAATGGACGTTGGGCGAGAAACCAAACGTCCAGTCGATGTCGCGTCCCTTGAAGAGGATGTGTGCAATCGGATAGAAGTCGTGGTTGCCGGGAATGACGACGAACTGGATGTCGGGATACGACGCCGTCCATTCGCGGAAACGCTTGTTGATCCACTTTTTCTGGTCGTTGATGTGCCACGGGCCGCGTCCCCGCAGCGGCGCGACGTCGCCCGCGAGGACGACGACGTCCGCCCCCGTCGGGTCAAGCCCGTCAAGGTTCCCATGCAAATCAGATGTCGCCATGATGCGCATGGTCATCCTCCGCTATGCACAGCGCACAGTAGAGCCGCGCTATCATTTACCCAGCGAAGACTTCACCATGTCGGCGAAGCCGGGTATGGTCGTTAAGTCCATGCCCCAGAAGTCGGACTTGCGCAGGATGTCGTCCACTGACGGTTTTGCCTTGAAGTACGCCATCACCTCGGGACTGTCGTTCACCGCGTCGGTGCGGTAGAACTTGATGAGCGAGGCCATGGAGCCGACAAGTCCCTTCGGCAGGAATCCCTTCAGCTTGAAGTAGTCGAGGATCGTTGGCAACACGCGCACCTTCCACTTCGACACGCTGTTGAGGCAGATTGAAAGCAGACGGTGGTTCGCAAACGGGTTCGCGAAGCGCTCCAGCACGGACTCGGCGTACGCGAGGCGTTCTTCCACAGGAAGCTTGACGGTAGGGAAGATTTCCTCGAAAAGGATTTGCCGGAAGAAATCGTTGAATCTCTTGTCCGCCACCAGCTCGTGTACGAAAGTGAAACCGGCGAGATGCCCTTCCAGAACCGTTGCCGTGTGCGCACCGTTGAGGAAGCGCACCTTGCGTGTACGGTATGGCTGCATGTCGGGAGTATAGACCACGTTCACGCCCGCCTTCTTCAGCGGGAACTCGCTCTCGAGGTCAAAGCCCGCGTCTGTCGCAGACTTCGGCACTTCAATCACGAAGAAGTGGAACGGCTCGCCGCAAACGAGCACGTCGTCGCGCTCGCCCAGCTGTTCGGCGTAGCGGGCGGCGGATTCCTCGTCCGGTCGCCCGGCCACGATGCGGTCCACCAGCGTGGAGCAGAACACGCACTCCTTCTCAATCCATTCGGCAAGGGCGGAGTCGCCCCAGTCGGCTACGTACTGCAACACGCATTTCTTCAGCGTATCGCCATTGTGCTCGATCAGTTCGCATGGAATGAAAACGAAACCAGGCAGCCCCGCCTCCATGCGGGCCTTCAGGATCAGCGCAACCTTGCGCGGGAAGGTATCCGCATCCTTTTTGTATTCGATGCCGGCCTCTGTCGTGTTGGACACGACGAAGCGGATGGACGGCGTGTTCCGCACGACGTCCTCCACGGCCGCCCAGTCGCTCTTCGCGTTGAGGATTCCCTTGACGGAGTGGATTTCCTCGATCTGCTCGACCTTGTGCCCATCAACGAAACCGCGCAGGCACGTATGGTACGCGCCTCCGCGGGAGTTGAGGATTTTGGACGGCGGCGACAGCTCGTCGCCGATTGGCTGCACGATCTGGACTAGTCCGTCAAACCCGGCGGAGTCGTTCATCCGCTGCACCATCCAGTCGATGAAGCAGCGGAGGAAGTTCCCCTCGCCGAACTGTAGGACCTTTACCGGCCTGTCGTTCATAGCGGACGGATGCGGATGTTGCGGAAGTACGGCTTGGACTTCCCGTGCATGCCCTGGAATCCGACCTTGCCCTTTGTGTCAAGCTCGGCCCACGGACGGCTGAGCCACGACGGAATCTTCGTGCCGTCGGGGTTCTTCTTCGCACTCGTCCACTGGGAAAGATCGGCGTCAAGCACCTTCTCGCCATTGCAGATGATCTGGATGTTCTTGCCGCGCGCGAAGATCGTCATGCGGTTCCACTCCCCGGCAGGACGCACGTTCGACTTCGTCGGCGCACAGTGTCCGTAGAGGGAAGCGTTCTTCATGTACGCCGGATCCTTCGCCCACTTCTCCGAATGGTCGTCAAGGAGCTGGATCTCGACGGCGTTGGGGACCCACCTCCTCGTGTTGCAGCAGTAGATGAGTACGCCGGAGTTAGCGCCAGGCTCAAGCTTGTACTCAAAGTCGAGGGCGAAGTTCTCGTAGTCGTCCCGCGTCCAGATCGCACCGTCCTTGCCGGACGTAAGCACGCCGTCCTTGGCGCTCCACATGCCAGACGAGGCGTCGAACTGTTCCTCGATGGACTTGGACGGATCGTAGAGCGCCACCCACGGCGCGGAGTCCGAATTCGGATGAGCGCAGAAGCAGCAGCACCCGGAACCTAAAACGGTCGTTCCGCAAGCTACGGCCACGGCGAGAATTGAATTAATTTTCATTACATTATTCCTTTACTGTTTTTCATTGGAGCCGGCAGAGGGATTCGAACCCCCGACCAGCGGTTTACAAAACCGCTGCGCTACCACTACGCTATACCGGCCGCTTCTTCGGGAAAGCCCCAACATTATACAACAATGCGATGACAAATGCAATACCACATCTTAATGTTTTCCGACGGGCATCCATTGCCACCTATAGCGTCCTATTTCCGCCAGACGCAGTATTGCACACAGCCAGAAACTGGGTCAACCACATATTGGTACACCACGCCTTCAAGAGTACCAAACTCTTCCAGCGCAAGTCTTTTCATCATTTCGTCTATCATTTTGCATTTCCTTTCTATGATAATCCGCAAAATGACAAGCAAGAAGCGTGCCGAACAGGTAAAGTGCAAAAAAACGCCGCATTTACGCACTCAATACAACTAGGCCCAAAACAAACCTGTCAGGATTTGAACGTTACGTCAAATACTGACAGGTGCGGGACATCAAGCGTACAACGCAAGGTCCCTTTGGCGTTAGAATGTCGGCTTATTTGAATTTGCCGTAGGGGTCGCTGCCGTAGGGGCAGACCACCTGAGGTTGAACAAACGTCTTACCGTCAACGGACGCCTTCCAACCACGCCCGTTCGTGGGGAAGCGCACGATGCGTCCGTCGGTGTACACCACTTCTATCATCGCGAGGAAGGCGGCGCAGCCGAGGTTGTTCTCTGCGGCCACTTCGATCACGTTCTTCCCCGGCACGAGATTCGTGCGCGACGGGCCGATCACGGCCGTCGGCGTCATCCAGAGCTTGCCGTTGTTCTGCCAGCCCACTTCCTTGCCGTTCACGGAGAACACAGCGGAGTCGTCGCAGGAGAAGATCAGCGCCGATGTGTCGATCTGGCCCGGAGGCAGTTCGAGTTCGGCCCGGAACGCAACCTTTGCGCCGTCCTTCCTCTGCGCCGCCTTGTGCCAGATCCACTCCGCGCCCTCGAACGACGGTGCGCCGCCGAGCTCGAGCGCATCCATTTTCTTGAGAAGCGCGTTCTCGAGGTTGGAATCAAGCTCCACCGAGTCCGTACGCACGCGCAGATTGCGGAACTCGACCTTCATCGGATGTCCCTGATGCAGCTGGATGGAGATGTACCCGGTCTCGGGAAGGAACGCCGGGCGCGCGTCGGCCACCGTGACCGTGCGCACGCCGTTGACCCACATCGCGAGGATGTTGCCCTTTGCGACGATGCGGATGTCGTTCCACTCGCCGACGCGGTAGATGTCCTGGATGGACTTGTCCGCGGCGAACGCCTCCTCGCTCTTGCGTCCGCTGGACGCGAGCACCACGTTGCATCCGCGCTTGCCCACGAGGTGCTGTCCGGTGCAGAAGAAATAGCCCACGATGGAGCCGGAGCCGTTCATGTCCGCCTGGTAGCCGGTGTCGGTGGTCGTGCTGTCGGTGCTGCGCACCTGAATGCCGGAGTTGGCAGTCTTGCTCAGGCGGAACGAGCCGCGCAGCTCGAAGTCCGCGAGTTTCTCCCGCGCATAGACAAGGTACTGGCTCTTCTTGCAGGGCTTTTCGGGCGTCGATTCGCCAACAAGCACGCCGTCCTTCGCGTAGAAGAAGTCGGCATCCTGCTTCCAGCCCGCGAGGTCTTTGCCGTTGAAGATCGGGCGGAACAGCACCGCGTCCGATCCAGGCACGCGTCCACGGCGTTCAAGGGCACCCAGCACGCGCACATACGCGGCGTGCGCCGCACCCTTCGCGTTCAAGCATGCATCGACGAACGTCTTCGCCACGGCGGGGTCCATCGTCCATTCGCTGAGGAGCAACATCGCGTTCTCCGGCACGGTCTGGCGGCGGACGGGTCCGCCATCGACAGAATATGCGATGCGCAGCTCCTTGGACTTGCCCGGCGCGGGGTCGTGGTGGAATCCGCCGCGTCCAACGAGGCGACAGCCGGACATGATCTCTCTCGCTCCGACCTCGATCAGGGAGTCCACCATCAGCTTCACGTCCGCGACCCTTCCGGACTCGAAGTTGCCAAACTTCGCCTCGACAACGTTCACCTTCTTCACCGGTAGCGAGAACGCCTTAGAGCCGAGGCGCACGAGCGCCCCCTCGAGGCGCTCCTCCTCCGGCATCTCCGCGAGAAGCTTCAGAAGAACCGGCAGGTCTGTCTTGACGTCGCACATCTGCGCGAACGCCTTGAACGTCTCAACGCGCAGACGGTCGTCCTTCGTCGAACGCGCCAGCGCAAGCAACTGCGGCAACGCCACGCGGGCACGACGTTCGCCAAGCACGCCAACTGCGAGGCGCGCCTTCTTCGCATCCCCGCCGAGCGCCAGTTCCATCAGCTTCGCGTCGGCCGCCGGGTTGGGGAAGCCAACGAGCTTGAAACGGGCCTGTACGGCGGCGTGTCCGACCCCGCTCGCCTTCTCCACGAGCGCGGGGAACACGGCCATGTCGCCACTCCGCTCGGCCGTCTTAGGCGGGAACGCGGTCAACGCCTCCGTCGCGCCGGCGTACTTCTCCAACGCGAACACCTTCCCGGCACGAGCAGCGCGCACGTGCGCAATCGCCTGGCGCTTCGCGTCCGGTGCCTGCGCTTCCGCCGCCGCAAGCGCGGCGTCCACCTCCGCGCCGGGGATGTTCTGCAGCGCGTAGAGCGCCGAATGGAACACCGACGGCTCGTCGCTCTTAAGCATCTCCGCAAGCACGGGTACGCTCGCCGCCGTGCCACGATGCGCCAGTTCCTGACACGCCGTCATGCGGTCGTCAAGCGCACCGGCCTTCGCCACTTCGAGCAGCTGCGCTTCGGTCATTTCGTAAACAGACGGACCCTCCAGCGCACCTGCCACGCAGGCGCACATAAGAGCCAAACACAATGCAATTCTTTTCATTTCAGCTTACCTCTCAACTCTCACTTATTCACTATCCACTATTACTTATCCCTATCAAATGATCTGCCATCCCGGACGATGCGCGCGGTAGAGCATGCGGTTCGCCTCGGGGTCGTTGATGAACTGCTCCTTCACGGGGTCCCAGTGCATGTCGCGACCGAGCCACTGCGCGATGTTCGCGCAATGCGTGGAGGTCATTGAGCGGTGCATGAGTACGGGGTTTGCCACGGTCTTCGTGCGCGACTTCACGGAGTTGAAGAACTGGCGCATGTGGTTTTCTGTGGTATAACCCGTGCGCGCGCAGTAGTCCGCGAGGATCTTGTTGTAGTCCGCGAGAAGCGACGGATGCGACACATCGGGGCGCGTATAGCCGTCAGCACACGCCACCCATCCCTCGGTGCCCACGTACCGCACGCCACAAGTACCGCGCCAACCGCGCTGCTCGGCAATCATCTCCACGCCGTTTGCGAAGCGAAGCGCCATGCCGTTCGGCTCAGCCATGTGCATCGACGGATAGAACACGGGCGACGTCGCCTCCATGCCTAATGCGTCGTGGCACTGCGCGTATGTGTGGGAACACCAGTCGCCGATGATGCTCGTGCCGAAGTCGTAGTGCTTCACCCAGCGCGTGAGATAATCATGGTTGTACGGACGCCACGGACACGGCCCGAGCCAGGCGTCCCAGTCAAGCTCCTCGCGCGACGGCTGCTTCTCCGCCGGAAGCCACTTGCGCTGGAGGTAGAGAGGCGTGCCGAAGTAGAGGTGCGCATACACCTTCTTCACCTCGCCGAGGCGGCCGAGGCGCAGCAGCTCGTTGCACACGATGAAGTTCGGCTCGCTCAGGCGCTGTATGCCGGCCTGGTAGATGCGGCCGTACTTCTGCGCCGTGGCGACGACGGCCTGTCCTTCGCGGACTGTCATCGCGGACGGCTTTTCGCAATAGACGTCCTTGCCCGCGCGCATGGCGAGCACGGACGCGGGCGCGTGCCAACGGTCGCCCGTCGCGATGTGGACGGCGTCGATGTCCTTGCGCGCGAGCATTTCGCGCATATCGATGTACATCTTGCAGTCCTTGTTGCCGTAGTGCGCGTCCGCCCACGCCTTGATGCGTTCGCGGCGATGCTTCCACACATCGCAAATGGCCACGAACTGTACGTCCTTCTCCGGCAGCACCCAGCCGCGGAACACGCCGCCACCGCGCCGCCCGAGTCCGATGCCGGCCACCACGATTCGATTGGACGGCGCCACCTTGCCGTCGAGGCCCAGTGCCGAAGCCGGCACCAGCATCGGCAGTGCCACCGCACCGCCTGCGCGTTTCAGAAACAAACGCCTACTGCATTTCTGCATTGTCTATACTCCTTTGCTTATTTTGTCAAATCGGTTCATCGGCACTAAAAGTCTTTGGGCAGAGAGTATATCAAAACCCACCGCCCAAAACAAGGACAAATCACGTCATAGCTTGTGTTCAACAACATCCACGGATTCCGCTATGTGTAACTCTAATCGCCCTTCCGTGCGTACCAAGCGAGGCGATCGGACGCACGGCAACCATTAACCACGCACCTTTCAGAAGTTCAGCAACGGAAATCTTGAAAACCGTCACGCCACCGTAAGAAGCGCCGCAAAGATGCACGATGCAATCACCACCATATTGACGGAGGTAAGGCCCGCTCACCGAACGCGCCACTACTGCACCACCACCTTGAAGAACCGCATGGTGGGGTGAGCCGTCAATGGTGGGGCGAGCTGTCCCGACGAGCCGCCGCCCGCGGGCACATCCTCCCACGGCCCCTCCAGCCTCTCCGCACCCTTCAACACGGCCTGCATCTCCGCGCCCGTCCAACGGTTCACCTTCGGCTCCCACTCCACCTTCGGCTCACCATCCACCAATTCAATGGACACAATGCGGAAGTCGTTCGTCTAATGCCTACTCTACAGTCACACTCCAAGTCACTGCGGGTTTCTTGCACGACGCCTGGCCGTAGCCGACGCCGTCCACCACGAACCCGATCACGTTCACAGTATATTTCGCCAGCTTCCTCTTTTTGCCAGTGCCTTGCAGCGCATACACCTTGAACGAACCCTTGAACTGACCGGTCTTTGAGGTGTATGTGAGCTTCAGCCCGGAAAGGTTGGACTTGCCTTTCGACGTATCCACTATCAGATCCTTGCCAGAAGTCGCGTCGTAGAACTCCGAGTGCTCCGCACCCTTCTTCGGCTTCGCCAACTTCACAGTGGCCGCCTTGGCAAACTTCCATTTGCCACGCGATACCTCGAACGGCTCACTGTCAGGTAAAAGCTCATCCAGCAGAATACCCGGCACGGAGAAGTTGAAATCCTCAATGCTGAACGTCCCATCCTCCCCACCATTAATGGCCCCGCCGATCTTCGCCTCCGCCATCAGATACGATCCGTTCTTCAGCGTAAACGATCCATCAGCATCCATCTCAAACGTCATATCCCTAATCGGCTCCTTGAATACCACCTTCGTGGGAGGGACGCGCTTCTGCGCGTCCAACGTGACATTCACCGCCTTTGCCGTGACCTTCTTCACCTTGCCGGCATCCAACAGCGTTGCCGTGGCAGATACCTTCACAACACCCTTCTTGCTGATCTTGCCTACCTTCACCTGCACCGTACCGACGAGCGCATCGCCCCTGTACAGCGCTCCATTCACCGTCTGCGCCTTGGCAAAGGCTGTCTCAAAATGGCCGCCATACTGAACCTCATCGTCGCCACCAATCGTTCCAATGTCG
>Ga0310694_10003789_pt1 | contig 14770 bp, 5 predicted proteins | sample 174DNAGHGhighgp2_FD_203884 | JGI IMG/M metagenome (GOLD analysis project Ga0310694, IMG submission 203884) | Sheep rumen microbial communities from Palmerston North, Manawatu-Wanganui, New Zealand - 1742 DNA GHGhigh gp2 (v2) (version 2) | ecosystem: Host-associated > Mammals > Digestive system >... | reverse complement strand
TAGGCCTGAAGCGTATTATACGTGGTCTCGTTGTAGTTCGTGCACACGATCACTTCGCCGATTGCGCCAGTCCACGCATAGGCGGTCTGTCCGGATGAGTGCATGCGCCCGCCGAGCGACATCCTGTCGAATGCAAGTTCAAAGGCGCCAGGGTTGAGGTTGCTGTGGTTAGTTCCGTCAAGGTAGTCCATCCACGTGCGACGCGAACTGCTGTTGCCATAGACCGAAAACACGCAAGGAGCCCCATTCGTGGCATTGCAAGGACTCAATAGGTTATCCTGACGAGTCCCATCCGCTTTTCTGTTGTAGAAGCCAAAATATCTTTCCCCGTCGTCCTCCTGAAACAGCGTCCCCTTCGAGCCGTTGTCGTTGTAGGTATTAGAAGCAAGGGCAAAGGCGAAGAGTCCGTAATACAACCTATACGTACTTCTCTCGAACGCAATGAAGATCATCATGTCATGCTCGGGATTGTCCAACGTTCCGTAGGCCAGATTCGAGAACAGCATGGTTTGGCTGCCGTTGAACTTGTAGGAAGGACGCCCGTTGACGCCATTCGTCGTGAACGTGCAGGGAGTCTTGTAGCTGCCTGTTGTCGGCGGCGCAAACGATCCTGCAACCGTACCGAGGTTCGCGATGGTCTGCATGGACGCGCCATCTGCTGCGGTCTCCTGCCATGCATCCACCCAGATGGCACAGTTCGTCAACGCCTCGTATTCTGCGGCAGTACACGCCATGGAGGAATTGACGGGCGTATCGAACGCCGCGCCGTCCTCCAGCTCGATCGTCGTGCCGGCGTAGGTGTTCAGCGTCGCATCCGGCCCGAGCGAAGCGCCGGCGGCGAACTTGAGCGTTCCTTCCTTGAGCGTCGTCGTTCCGGTAAGGGCACCGCCGCGCAGGAACGTAAGCGTTCCGGCACCGGTCTTGGTGAAACCGCTGTCCTTGAACGTAGAACCGCCCACCGCGCCGTTGCAGATCATGGTGTCAAACTGGAGTTCCGCGCCCGCATCGATGTCGAACGTCGGCATGTAGTTGACGTGGCCGATATGGGTCGCGTAGGACCTGACGACGGACGGAACCCCGTTCGTGGAGGGCAGCACCTTGATCATGTGCTTAAAGGCCCAGCCCTTATAGAAACGGAGTTTCTGCTCACCATCGAAGACCGAAGCGGTGTATCCGTCGAACCGTCCACCGCGCATCACGACGTTCGGCAACGGGACGTGCGAAGTCGACAAGACAGTTCCGTTCTCATGCACGACCAACGTGAAGCCGGAGCCGTTCGAGCTGTGTCCGCCCCAGCAATCGCCAGCAAGCTGAACCGTACCTTCCTCAACGATGTAGGTTGAACCGGATTGATCACCTGCCAGAGCCTCCACGGCATTGAAGTCGAGAGTGCCTTCACCGAACTTGGAGAGCGTGTGGCCCGCAGCCAACACATTGCCCTTAGCGCCAGCCAGCATCGTATAGCCCGGCGCGACACGGATGGATGAATCCGCCGTGAGCACGATCTTTCCGGCGGTGAAGTTCGTCACCGCCACAAGTTCGCCTCCGGCAAGGTAGGTCGTTCCCGGAACATCCACCGTCGAGGAGACGAGCGCCGAACCCGCCGAGACCTGAAGGTCCGCGAAGCCGCCGCAGGCGTTGGTGAGGGCAAGTGAGCCGCCGCCAAGCTTCTGGATGGAAAACGTCACGGACGAGTCGTTCGCTATCGACGTGAGCGATGCTTCAGCGCCGTCCGCCACCGTGATGTCGAGCCAGGCGGCCGTCTCCGACTCGCTTCGGTAGGTGACGCTTGCCGTACCCGCGCCGGAGACGGTAACGCCGTTCCCTTCATACCACACGTCATCCGCCACGGCGGAGAACGCAAACGCGGCAGCCATGGCGGCTGCGGCTGTCAATGTTTTCATCTTCATCGTTTTTCTCTCCACTACAATCCCATAGCGTTCCAGGACATCATTATCCGAAACGGTTGCACATGATAGCATAAGGCACCGCTCCCGTCAATAGCGCCGGAAAAAAATGAAAAATGTTGCCTAATGGTATGTACGCCCATTTCAGTCGTAAAAAAACTCCTTCCCCAGCGCAAGCATGAACCAGCGGGTGGCTGACCCTGAACCAGCCGGTGGTTCATGCTTCCGTCGGGCAGGGGTGCCGGTTTTATCCTGAATGGTCTTGGATTAGCTCTCTATGGCCTACGGCAACTCGACATCAACCCTGAAGAAGCGGAAGGAGGATTTGTTCAGCTCCGTCACCGGCTCAAACTTGGCATCCAATCCACGCGGCTGTGATGTCGCGATAAGCGGCTTGCGCTTCTGATACAAGCGGTTTATCCGTTCCCTCTTTGCAGGGAGCTTGGAAATGGCGGCATTATGGCATATATATGGGCGCATTTCAACCGATAAAGCGGGCAGATGTGCGTAGAAGTGTCGCCATTTCTGCATAACCGGCTGTAGGGATGCGATTGACCGGCTGTAGGGATGCGATTGACCGGCTGTAGGGATGCGATTGTCCGGCTGTAGTCAGAGGCTCGTCCGACGGGGAAGGGAGAGCACAAACGCACCACGCGCATTCAGGATTCGCCCTGTGCGATGCCCTGGAAGGTGGCTCTCATGGCGCGCATTACACCGCAACCCGCTCATGCGCCGCGAGTGACGATACTTTACGCGCAGACAACAAGCGTGGCGCTACCTTCGGTTTCAAGAATCTGTTCGTTTGCGATGAGCGCATACCATTTTTCAGTGTCCTTTCGGCGAAGCACAGCGTAGTCGGGAAAGTTACTTCTCGTGTTTGCCGGTCGGGCTGTGGATGCAGCCGGAGCCGTTGGAGGTGGAGCCGCACCAGATGCACTTGTTGCCGCCGGGGCCGTGGCGGTGCTTGCGCGTGGGCGAATGGATGCATCCGAAACCGTAGTTTGACGAGCCGCACCATTCGCAGTGCTTCTCGTCATCGCGGTGCTCGTGCTTCTTTGTGGGAGAATGGATGCATCACGAACCGTAGTTCGTGCTTCCACAGTATCTGCATTTCGTTGCCATCTGTTTTCCTCTTTGCTTCCAGATTATACCATACCACTAAAATTAACGCTACCACTTGTGGGCAATGGACGACATTGCACGACAAGACGCATTGCCAAGCGCAATACCAGTATCGCGTTCCAGCTTGCGGGAAAGCGCGGTTGTCAGCGCAGCCTCCGTGCCGACAATCACCGCCCGCTTCTTCGCGCGCGTGATGCCCGTGTACACTATCTGCCGGTTTAGCAGCGGATGCTTCTCGTCGTCCGGCAGCACCACCATCACGTTCTCGAACTCCGAACCCTGACTTTTGTGCACCGTCATCGCATACGCCAGCTCATGCTCCGGAAGAAGTCCCACCGGACAACTCACAACCTTGTCGCCCCGCGGAAAAATCACAACCATACCCGACCTTCCCTCCACAGTCACGCCGACGTCACCGTTCCAAAGTCTGCGGGCCGGCGTATTGCGAGTAATCATCACCGGCACCCCTGCCTTCACAAGCGGATTGAACGGCAACCGTCCGTCAAAACGCACCTTGACGAGAAGTTCGTTGACGCCGTGAACACCATATGGCCCATTGCGGACAACCGTCAGGATGCGGGATCGGTTAAGCACCGCGAAGATCGCCTTCGCCTTCTCGGAAAACACCCCCTTTGTCAGCGCCTCGTCGTCCTTCAATAGGGGATCGGACGCCAGCTTCACCAACAGCCCCTCGCCAAGAAGCCCGTAGTGCATAGCCCACTCCAAGAATCTGGCATGGCAGACGGACGGATTCGCCTCCTCGGAGACCACATAGCGGAAGCATCTATTCTCCGTCTTCTCACCATCAAAGGAAGCAATCCAAACCCCGTCGTTCGCTTTCACCTCAGATGCCGCCACTGCGAATTTCTCCACATCACCTGTATTGACCGCATTCGCACATTCCGCAAATTCCTTGGCGAATCGCTTGGACTCTGTAAGACGAACGACGAACGATGCCTCTCGCATGCCAACTATGTCGCCTAAGACGGCTCCAGTTTCCACAGACGGCAACTGGTCCTTGTCGCCCAGCAGCACAAGGCGACAATCGTCTGGCAACGCCGCAATCAGCGCCTTCATGAGATGCAAATCAACCATTGACGACTCGTCCACCAACAACAACTTCAGCGGCAGCTTGTTCTTATCCGTGTATTTCCAGTTCGGCGGGAAACCTCCCAGCAGCGAGTGGATTGTAGAACCGTCGAGCGATTCAATTTTCTTGCGCATATCCTTGTCGAGACCTCTCGACCTCGCACACTGGTCGCGCAGCGCCTCCCCCATGCGCTGCGCCGCACGCCCGGTAGGTGCGGCCAACGCAATCTCGTCCAGTTCCATTCCCCGTGCCATCAACGCACGAAGCATGGCGCACACGACGGTCGTCTTTCCAGTTCCTGGACCACCCGTAACGACCACAAAGCGATTCTGAACCACCCTTCTGACGGCGTCGATCTGCTTCTCGTTCAATTCAAATCCCTCGAACCCGATTGCCGACTTTAGTTCGGATTCAGAAAGCGCCTTTTCCCCTTCCGCCTTCGCCGCGCGTTCGGCAAGAGCGCCAGAAACAGTCTCCACTGCGGATAGGTTTCGCTGGAAGAACCAACTGTCCCAATCGGCGCCGGACCTCTTAGCGATTACGTCGCCAGCAAGCTCTTCCGCCGCCGCTGTCGCCATGCCCCACTCGGCCTGCACCATTGCGGCATATTCGTCATTAGACACATTCTCGTAGAGGGCATCCTCAACGTATCCTCCCTGCAGAAGGAGTGTTGCGCCCTTCTCGGCGCGAAGAAAGGCATTGCCGCCGCGCTGCGAAATGAACATAGCCGCCAAGAAGAGATATACGGCATCATTCTCACATCCCGCGCTCCGTTCAACAATATCTCGCGCCGTCTGCAGTTCGCCAAGCGAGATCGAATCTGCAACAACAAGCCGCGCCAGAATCTCACGCACCTCGCGCGAATCTCCACGAGGAATTCCAAACAGTGACAGCCGCCTGATTATTTCATTGATTTCCATGTATCTCGTCCTCCTCACTTGCCGCTCGAGACAGCACCGAGCACACTTTGCCGACAGCACTCTAAAGCCTTTTCATCTATGGTTCTCGCATACACACCGCTCTTGTCTCCATGTTCTCCCCCCCTCACGAACAGATAGGCTACGCCTGCAAGAGCTTCGCGTCCCAGCCACCTCGCGACAGCCAGAGAGTAGAGCTTGAACTGGAGCGGGTAGCCCGCCGCCGCCATCGCCGCTTCTACGCTTGCCTTGCCATAGTCGGCAAGGGTGTTAGTCTTCCAATCGAGAACATACACAGGCCCATCCTTGCCATCCGGTCGAATCAAAAGGTCTATCTTGCCGTTAAACGCACCATCGCGCACGATATCTCCGATACGCGGCGTGTTCGCATCCAGCACGGATGCCTCATCTATCACAAACTCCACCTCGGCAAGGCGGTTTGCGTACTTGATGTCCTTCAGGTAAATCTTACGCTCTCCAATCTCAATGCACGTGTTCAGCGCACGCCAGACCATACGGGCGAGGGACCGTTCCGTTGAATCGCCACCGCTCTCCTGATTGCCCAGAACGTTCCGCCGCATTGTCCGTCGTACGAGGCTCATCAGCGGGCCGCTATCCGCAAGCACCTCGTCAAGTGGCATTGCGCCGATCGCGAATCCCGTTCCACCCGCCGCCTCGTCCGTTCCGCATAGCGTCTCCATGATCTCGTGAAAAACGTTACCAGATACATTGTTGCGCGGCAAAAGCGTGGCAACCGGCGTTTGAGCAGGCAATCTGCCGTCAGACATTTCATCAGTCTCGTTCTCGACAGAGGGCACAACTTTGTCCGTCGCGTCATGTCGACACAGCGAACTGAATGAATCCCATTGCAATCGAAGATGCTTCAAGTAGCCAATGTCATATACTTGAGGTGTGCGCATCCCCTTCTGCTTTGAAGCGCCATCCCCCTTCTCGCTGAAATCCACCATCGTCTCGGCAGGCAACGATACGGTCTCTTTTCCGGCATTCTTTCCTTCAGCAGCAAACGACGTCAGGATTGCGCGAGATAGAAACCCATCTCCCAGCAGCGGAGAACCGCTGCTTCCAAGACCACGCTCCTCCTCATTAACGCGGAGATGCCTGTCCCACTGCGTCCACGGAAGGTAGAGCTTGTGTTCGGCACGCGTCAACGCCACGTAGTATAGCCGCTTCTCTTCAAGAGAGTCGCCATCCTTTGGCTTGCTGAATCCCGAAGCAATGAACACCGCCTTGAACTCAAGCCCCTTGGAAGCGTGCATTGTCATGATCTGCACGCTGTCGCCCTCGTTCTCCTTTTGGCGCAGAGCCCCATCCTCTCCAGCGCGTTGGTCGTCCTTCCTCCACGCGCGTAAAAGCTCAGCGAAGTCGTTCGGGACAAGAGCCGAACGGCCTTTCTCGGCAAGTAGCCTATCGAGAATCTGCCTGCACGCCGTCCACCTGCGGTCGTATTCGTAGTCATTCGGCGCAGGATGCGCCAATGCGGTATCGTTCATCACGCTTTCAAAGAGCGCAATCCAAGAGCGTTGCGCAGAAAGTTCCTGCCATCGCTCGACAAGACCGGCGAGCTGTTTGTCGCCGCTCGCAAGCCACGCCTCCAGCTCCGACGGATGGATGTTGAAAAGCGGTGTCACAAGAAGCGCGGCAAGGTTGCCGGACCGCTCTGGCGCCGACAGGAAATCGAAGAATGCAATCAGCGCTTCAGCTTCTACCGATCCGTAGATGCCGCGTTCCTTGTAGTGGCTATATGGTATCCCCATCTCTGCCAGCGCACGTTTGACTATCTTTGCGCCGGCATTGCCCCTTACGAGGACGCACATGTCTCCATACCGGATTCTGCGGTCGGTCAACTCCCCCGTTTTCGAATCTCTCGTCCTGTACGCCACCGGCAACGAGCACAACCGCTTCATCTCGCGCGCTGCGTTTCGCATGAAGATCGGGAGGCACATGGACATGTTCCCATAGCCTGGCGCCCCTCTGTTGCTTTCTATGTCTGGCAGTTGACGCGGTAGAGATTCCAGCAGCGTGACAGCACTCCGCCCTGTCATGTCCTCCAAATCAAGGAACCTCTCATTCCCGTCCGGATACCCTACCTCCGGATAGTCGATTGTCTCACCGCCCTCCTCCATGCCAGAGAACCAGCCCGAGTTTTCGCCGAACATGTTTTTGAACGATTCCACAAGTGCCTTGCACGAGCGGAATGTCTTGTCAAGCGACTGCTGCGGCTGCGTTCCCTCGCCTTTGGTAATTCTGCCCTTCGCCGCAAGGTACGTTGCCACGTCCGCGCCTTGGAAGCTGTAGATGGACTGCTTTGGATCTCCAACCACAAGCAGAAATCCCTGCTTCGGATGCGACGCTCCGTCGCCTTCAATTCGATTGACGCGAGACGAGAATAGGCTGCGAAAGATCGTCCACTGCCTCTCGTTAGTGTCCTGAAACTCATCTACGAGCGCGATGCGGTATCGGCGACGAATGGAATCCATAAGGGCGCTACGTTTCCCTTCAGTCTCTCTCCGCGCCTCATCCTCGATTACGCGGTACGCCTTGGTCACAAGGTCGTCAAACGTTAGCATGGCCGCCTCGTCTTTAAGATGCTTGAACACGGGCCAGGAGAACGACGCCAAATCAGCCACCATCTGAGAAGAGATAACCGCTTGGACATTCGAGAGCGCTTCGGCGAACGACTTAAGCTCTGGACGAACGTCAAAAAGCCTCGTACCCCTGCCCCGACCGTTCACCGATGGATTCATCTTCTTGAAATTCGCGGCGCACTCTTTAACCGCCCGTGCGAACGCCGCGAAATCAGCCGAGGCAAGATCCTCCTTCGCCGCGGCAATTGATGCGCAGGCATTGTCAAACCCTTCCTTAGCCCTTGCGTTTACCGTTATGCCGTTAAAATCCAGTATGGTGCTGGACGCCATTTCTGCGAATCCGCGTCTCATGCCGTCGTCAAGATGTTGAGGGGTTGGCGGCGCCTGGTCCAACTTCGCGCATTCGCCCAGCGCATTCTCCACGGCCGTTACAAGGTCGTCCGTGGAAAACAGTTCGGCGGCATCCATGTATGCATCGTATGCCTCCCCGTACCGCGCCTTGAAATCGTCGCCCATAAGTGCCGTGCGCACGGCACTGTGGATGAGGTCTCCGTTCGCTCCGCCTATCTCCATCTGCATAGGCACGCGGTTCTCGAATGCGTATTCCGACAGTATCTCACGGCAGAACGAATGTATTGTGCAGATCATAGTCTCGTCGAAGTCCGAGGAAAGGAGCCCCGCCTCCGACAAGATATCACGGATGCGATCCTTAAGCTCTCCCGCCGCCTTCTCGGTGAACGTGACGAGCAGTATGTTCTTGACGTCGACAGGGTCTTTCTTGTCCGCCACCAGCTTCAACACAATGCTCTGGAGCGCGTATGTTTTGCCAGTCCCCGCGGACGCCTCGATAATGCCGTCCCTATCATACTGCAACTTGTTCCAGACGGAATCCGGACCACCCAACCGTTTCTCGATGAACTCGTCGTTGCGCTTCATTGCACACCTCCGTTTCCAGCATTTTCCAGTTTCCCCGACATCGGCAGGCTGTAGAACTTCTCGTACAGGCCTTTCAGCTCATCCGCCGTAGGATTGCACCTGTACACCTCTGCCGCCTGCTCCACGACCAACGCATTGTCAAAATTGCTTTTCCTGGTGCCGCCGTTCCATTCTTCTTTCGTCAACTGCTCCCGAATTCCGTCCCAGTCATCGTCCTGACTTACTTCAAGCGCCCGCGCGAGCTTCTTGTATGTGAAATCCACATACCCCTTCGAGCTTTTTGCCACTTCAAGAAAGTCGAGGTACCGCGCAGTAAGCCGCTTAAGATAACTGTTCGCCTCATTCGACGAAATGCTCCAGTTCCAGACAGCCGTCATGCCGTTTGCGATGTCAATCACGCCTACGCGCAGGGAACGCGGTGTATCCGCGGCCTCCCCAGCCCGGCCCGCCAAGCTCATCAAGAATGAGATGAACGAGGCAAGCGTCCGATCGATCGGTCTCGCGTTTTGCGACAATCCCTTGCCTTGTTGGTTAAGAAGCCAGCCCGTCACAAGCACAGAGACGCCGTCGTCGGACTCAATCCAGTTCGGAGTCTCCGCCACATACTGCACTTTTGCGGACGAGCCGTTGGCGTGTTCCACAACAAAAGGGACACGTTGCCGCGAGGTTAGGTCCTCCCCGCCCTTCACGCCGAACGCATTTGCGAACTCGCGTAGCGCATCAAGTGAACCCGCCAATCCGGCACAGAGTTTTTCCTTGGCGAACTCGCCGATGAAACCCGTGGGCAGTTCTCCAGCAAGTTGCATCTGGCGAAACAACCTGTCAAAGCCACCATCCTTGTCAAGGCTCGCACCTTCAAGCGCCCATTGAACTGGTCCACCAGGCACACCAAGCGACGAATCAGGCTGCAATTCCTTGTCACGGTAACCCTCAATAGCGATGCCAAGGCGCCCATTCAACACGGCCTTGAAGGGTGATTTTAGGAACTCAGCAAGTTCCCGTGCGGAAACTTCGCGACTGTCAACCGCATCGTCCCCTTCACCATGTTCATTCGCGAGGACTGGCTTCTCCCAGCACAAAGACAACTCTGCCCCCATCCGTTCACGTGCCAATCTGCGTGCATTCTTGCTGTATGTGGGCAAAATCCCTGCATGCGAATCGTCCTTCCTCCAGATTACATCGCAAACGGGATTTGGGCTATCTTCATTTGCCTCACCACGCTCCAGAAGCGGATAGTTCTTGAACTCCTCGAAAGGTTTCGCGATTATGGCGGAACTGATGAAATCCTCAAGTTCACGCACAATCCCCGATGGAAACAGCTCCGCATCTTTCTCAATATCCCAATTCTGATAAGAAATGACCAGTCTGTCTCTCGCCGACATCACGGTCTCAAGGAAGAGGTAACGGTTGACCTTCGGCAAGGCCGTATCCCCGAGGCACCACCCCGCCCCGCGCACGTCCAACGTGGTGGAACTGGTGCGGCCAGGAAATCCGTTCGCGCCCAGACCCAGCACGAACACCTGCCTGAACGGCACGGGACGCATCGGCTGGAGACCGGCAATCGTCACGCCATGCGTCAGATAGCCGCCCCTGCGGCAGGAGATTCCACCAACAAACTGCTCTATCGCTGCCAGCGCCACTTCACAGTCCTGAGCACCGGACAATGCGGTGAGGCTATTCAAAGTCTGCATGATCTGTCGCTGTACGTTGCCTTCAAGGATGCTGCCCTCTGGCACAGCGAGGAAGTCGTTCATCAGCCATGTGAGAACATTCGCCCAGTTCGGCTTCCAGTCTGCCTCGCCGGAAAGATTGATGGCACATGGAAGCACACGGCGATCCGATCCATTTCGGAAGGCCGCCTCCGTCTTGCGGTACAGCAGTTCAACGATCTCGGAGAACCGCAAGGCCGCGTCTCCACCTTCGCCGACGAGTGGCAGGTCGGCGTCAGGTTCTCCCACGACAGGCAGACGATCCGCCACACGTGCGAGGCGGAGACGTGAAAGCGCCCAATCCCAATTTACCCTTGAGTCGCCGTCACGGCTTTCAAACTCGTCAAACGCACCAATCGCGACAGTCAAGTCTCGCCATGCGGCCACGTCTTCTGCCGAGAACTTCAGTGCGGCCTGCACACATGGGTTGTCCAGAACGGCAAACAAAGTCTCCCGCGTCAAGCCTCGCCTCGCCAAATCGGCAAGAGCCATGAATCCTGCGAGGAACTTGCTGTCCTCAGACGCAGTCGTGTCAATAAGGCCATATGGCACCTCGCCTCGTGCATCGAACACAGCCTCGATGACGGGGCGATACGTAGCCATGTCTGGAACAAGGACCGCAATGTCGGAGAAATTGCAGTCTGGCCATGGACGCTCGCCGGAACCGGCTGGCTTCCAGACGCTTCCTAGAATGGCGTTATACACCATCTCCACCTCGCGCCTGATTCCCGGCACACCGACGACCTGAAGCGATGCATCCTGTTGCGATCCCTCCACCTCGTTCGTGCGGTGGCAGATGGATTTCTGTACTCGTCCCAGCACTGTATCCGGCCGTGCGCATTCGGGATTGGACACACATTCCCATTCAAACTCAATCTGGCCGTCATTCTCCTCCTCCAGCTCCACCAGAAGTCGCATCGTCTCGCGCCCCGCCACGCCCCACTGCCGTAGAAGCGGATTCTCAATGCCGTCAATGTCTTCTTTCTCCGCCTGCGCCTTGCCCAGTTTCCTGATGCGCTCCGCCTTCGTCTCGATGTCGCCCCAATACTCGAGACAGACATTGTTGTGGCAGAACACCACGTTGTGCGTTCGTGCGAGCCAGACGAGTATCTTCACCTGAAGGAGCGATAGCGTCGAATGTCCAAAGAAGTAAATCGTCTGTCCAGGCCCCTTAGGTGGCACAGCGCACACTCGGTTGTAAAGCTGGCGCAGGGACAGTCTTTCGCCGTCCGGAGGAAACACGCCTTTCGGCCCCCAGAGAATACGCGCCAACGCGGCTTCCGCCGCCTCGACCTCGTTCGCCTCGCCATTCGGCAGTGCCTTGCGTCCCGCGCGACAGCTCTCCCCTGCGAGCCATCTCTCCACAATCTCGGGACGACGCACCTCGTACTGGTCCATTAGGTTCGCCATTTTCACGGCGAGTTGCCAGGCCATCCGGGCCTGACGCTGTGTGGAAATCTTCAGTTCGCCGCCGCCGTCATCGCCTGAGATGTATGCGCGTAGAGGTGCAAGGGCATCAAACTCCTCCAAAGAAGCCCTCGTCTCAAGCAACGCAGACATGATGGCGTTCGCGTAGGCGTTGTCCGGCAAGAGAGAAAATGGCGTCCCTTCAGGAAGGTTCGCCGACATCAGCTCGGTGAGCCGTTGTTCGATGAACGGAAACTTGATTCCCGCGCAAAGCGCCTGCTCTTTCGAAAACACGCGTATCTGCAGCCACTTGGCGATGTTCGTGTTGGGCACGACCACCTGCGAGAAGACGAACGGATCGCCGCCTTCTCGCTCTCTGGCCAGCCGCTTCTTCAGCTCATCTGCAAGCTCCTCGATCCTGTCGCTATAATAGATTTTCAATGCCATGTCACTTCTCCTTATAAAGGGACCTCATCCTGTCCATGTTCTTACATCACTTCGCATGCTTCTGCGCTGGACTGTGGATGTAGCCGGAGCCATAACCCGTGCTGCCGCAATGTCTGCATTTCGTTGCCATCTGTTTCCCTCTTTGCCCAAGATTATACCATACTTCCAAGATCAATACTACTGGCAGCAAACAGGAGACGGTCACAAAAAGTCCCTCAGATTGGAGCGCACAGAACAGCAAAATATGGTATTATTCGCCCCATTGAACAGAAGGAGAACCATGGGAAGATTTGACGGTAAGATTGTCCTTGTTACAGGCGGGAACCGAAACACAGGACTGGATATAGTCGAGAAGTTCGTGCGTGAGGGCGCGAAGGTTTACATGTGCGGTTCCAGCGCGGCATCCACAGAGAAAGGCGCGGCGGCACTTAAGTCGCGTGGTATTGATGGTGTGGTGTCGCAAACATGCAACATATCAGATATTATGCAGGTGGCGGCACTATTCGACACGATCGAACGCGAATCAGGCAGATTAGACATTCTCGTCAACAACGCCGCCAACCAGGGTATCGGTCATGGCGGACCGCTTGAGATGGATCCTGCGAGGTTCCATGAGGTGTTAAACGTGAACGTAATCGGCGGATTTCAGGTCACACAGATGGCGTGCAACAGGTTCTTCATGAAGCAGAAGTCGCGCGGCGTAGTGGTGTTTCTCTCATCCAACACCGCGCAACGCGCAATCCGGCACCGCACGGCATACTGCGCATCGAAAGGAGCAATCAATTCTATGATGCGCGCCTTGGCGCTCGACCTGGCACCGCTCGGCATCCGCGTGAACGCCTGTGCTCCCGGCTACATCTATACGGAACGATGGAATGTACTCGATCCGAAGGTTGCAGTGCGGCGGCGGCTCAACTGCCCTCTCCGCCACGAGGCGAAAGGCACTGACATAGCAAACGTTGTCGCCTTCCTCGCTTCTGACGATTCCTCCAACATGACCGGCGAGATTGTAACCTGCGACGCCGGCTGTTCGTGCCAGCACATGCCGGAAGATGTTGATCTGTAAGAGCCAACATCCGTAAAGAATAGGATCGCCAGATGAAAATCACAGGAATCAAGACATTTGCCATCGACTGCTACCGCACGAACTGGGTGTTCGTAAAGGTTCTTACTGACGAAGGAATTCACGGCATTGGTGAAGGGACTCTTGAATACAAGGAAAACGCCCTTCTCGGCGCGATTGCCGACCTTGAACACGCCCTCATCGGCAAAGACCCGTTCGACACGGAGTGGATCTGTCACGAGAACTACCGAGACGCCTATTGGCGCGGAGGGCCAGTTCTCATGAGCGCCCTTTCCGCCATCGACATGGCTCTATGGGACATCAAGGGCAAGGTTCTCGGTCTGCCAGTCTGGAAGCTCATCGGCGGCAAATGCCGAGAGGGCGTGCCATGCTACGCCAATTGCTGGTTCTCCGGAGCGAAGGAGCCAGAGGAGTTCGCGGATAAAGCTCTTGCCGCAGTTGAACGGGGCTTCAAGGGACTCAAATGGGACCCATTCGGCAAGAGCTACCGACAACTGCCGCCGGAAAACTTTAAAAAGGCTATGCGATGCGTCAAGGCCGTCAAGGATGCTACGGACGGCAAAGCCGAAATACTCATTGAATGCCATGGGCGCTTTGACATTCCAACCGCATTGCGCATATGCAACGCGCTTGAGGAGTTCAACCCATACTGGGTGGAGGAGCCTGTCATACCCGATACTATGAGGGCGCTGGCGGACGTGCGCTCGCGCGTCCGCGTTCCGATTGCTTGCGGCGAACGCCTCTACACCACGCAACAGATTCTTGACGCAATCGAACTTCGCGCCTGTGACTATCTTCAGCCCGACTCCTCACACGCAGGCGGATTGACGAACATGAAGCAGATTGCGGGCATCTGCGATGCGCACCACATCCCATTCTGCGCACACAATCCGTCCGGACCTGTCGCCAATGCAGTCACGCTCGCTCTCGGCGTGTCAACGCCAGGCTACTGCATCCATGAGACGCTTTTCGACGATGTGCCGTGGCGCAAGGATGTCATTGACGAGGATGTGCGTTTTTCAGGCGGCATCATGTACCCATCAGACCGTCCAGGCCTTGGCATCGAGCTTGACGAAACGGCAGCGGCGGCGCATCCGAAAGCCGACCACTGGCTCAGGCACTACGTTGGAACACTCACAAACGTCCGCCCGCCCGACAGTGTAGCATACTACCACTGATTCTCCCCTACGCCGTAGTGGACAAGTTTCTGCAGTTGCCTATGGCTCCAAGCGGATTTGACGCCGCAGCGACAAGCCTGCCGAAATCAAAGCCATAATCTCGGATGTTGCCGCAAGGCGCTGGAACGAATCCGCACGTCTGGAGATTGCCGACGTGCGACAGGAACGCAAACCCCCTGCCGCCGATACATGTGCCAGCACTCGGGCAACATGTCAGCTTGGTGCGCTTTCCTTTCGCCCACGCAACTGCAGCATCAATCTCATCATCGTTCGGCACCTGCGAATCCATCTGCATTCCGCGTCCGGTCGGAACAAGGAAAAAAAGATCAAGCCGCGTAGCGCCTTCAGCGATTGCCTTGCCGTAGAT
>Ga0310694_10003788_pt1 | contig 14775 bp, 9 predicted proteins | sample 174DNAGHGhighgp2_FD_203884 | JGI IMG/M metagenome (GOLD analysis project Ga0310694, IMG submission 203884) | Sheep rumen microbial communities from Palmerston North, Manawatu-Wanganui, New Zealand - 1742 DNA GHGhigh gp2 (v2) (version 2) | ecosystem: Host-associated > Mammals > Digestive system >... | reverse complement strand
GCCATCTTTGACAAGGTGGCGCCAAGTGAGGTTCCGGACATCACCAAGACGCAAGCCGGAGAAGACGCTGAACAAGAAGGCTCGCTTCAAAATCTCGGAGGAGCAGGGCGTGTCAATGAGCCGCTTAACCTCTTCCACGTTCAAGTATGTCTTTTTGCACTCCTGTTCATCCACACGAGTCTCAGCATCAAGGCAAGGGTTGAAGGCAATGAGCTTCTCACGGACAGCAAAGTTAAGGGCGGAATGCAGGTTGCGAATACGGCAGCATATTGTGTTGTGAGCCAGCTTGCGATTTTCCTCTCCTCGGGTATAGGTCTGCTTCTTGAGAAAATCGATGAACCCATCAATGAACTTGCCATCCACATCCTTGAGGATAATCTCGCTGTTATATTGCTCAAGGTAATTACGGGTAGAGATGATGTTATAGCGGAAGCCCTTTGAACCACCGTTACGTCCCTGATACTGCTCATATTGATCCATCCAGTCCACAAGACGGATGCCGGACTTGAAAGAACGGTCATCAAGACCCGCACGGGAATAGGTCAGTTCAAGGGCAAGTTCCGTACGAATCTTCTCTACCTGCTTCATGATATCCGCATTGCGCTTGCGTGCAGCAGCAGATTTCTCAGGTTCAAGATACATCTTCAGGAACTTGTAGCTTCGGACACCATCATTGAAGATGTCAAAGAAGACGGATTGCCGCCCGTCCTTGAGCACCCTGGTACGGATCGTCACTGGTGACTTCACGTTTATGCTATTCTTTTTTCTCATTATCTTCTATGTCTTGTGTTTCAAAAGGATCCTTGTCCAGATAGTCAGCAAAAAGACTGTCTATCTTGTAGATGGCTTCCTCTTTCTTCGGGTTGATGATGGTGGCATAGACCTGCGTGACTCCCACATCACTATGTCCCAGCAACTTCGATACCGTATACAGGTCAGAGCCAAGTTCAAGACCAATCGTTGCGAAAGAATGGCGAGCCGTGTGGAAACTTACGTTCTTGTCAATGCCCGCACGCTTTACCCATTTCTTGAGCGACTTGTCGAGAGCCTGTATGGTCGGTACGTCAAAGACGAGAGATTTGTTTTCTCCTCGCTCTGGCAATAGCTCAACGGCAGTGGCATTCATTGGGAGATACAGCATCTTTCCTGTCTTTCTCATCTGCTTCTCCAATCGGAACTTGCCATCCTCCTCAATGATATCACTCCATGTCAGAGAACGTAAGTCCGAGTAGCGTACACCAGTCATCAAGGAGAAGAGAAACAGACGTGTCATTCGTTCGTTCGTGCTAGGAGTGGCAACCAGTTTCTTGACTTCATCCATGGTCAGATACGACCGAGGCTTTTCGTCACCATGGATAATAGAGCGATCCATCAGTGGTACTGGGTTGTTGACCGGTATGTCTGCTGCAATCGCCGCTTTCATGACTACCCCAAGGTTCTCTACAATGTCCGTAACCGTTTTCTTGGCATAGTTTTTCTTGCTTCGTGGGCAGGTCTTGGTACACATGTGCTCCACGAAATCCTCAAGGAAGCGGCTGTTGACCTCCCACAACCGAATCTTGGGCGCAAACTCTGTGATGTGCTTCTTAAGTGGCTGATAGTTCGTCTCAGCAGAGCGGACACCCTTTCGCTTCCTGTCTGCCACAAACTTATCAATCCAATCCAGCAAGAAGACTTTTGAACGGTCAATGCCAAAATCAATGTCCCTCTTTTGGGCAAAGTTCTCCAGACGCTCCACCTTGATGTTCAAGGCACAGCGCATGATGTACTCGTTATGCAGCCTGACATCCTTTGAGGTGCCAGGTTCCAGATACAGCTTCAGGTACTCAACCTTGCGCTTGCCTCCGATGAAGTAGTCGAGATAGATGCTCTTGCGATTATTCTTCAACAGCTTGTATCGGATGTGGACAGGATCGGAGTTCTTCCGGGTAGTCTTTGCCATATAGGAGTGAGTGATTATTTCGTTTTATTGCCAGCAAGGCTTTCTGCTGAGATCAATCCAGGGCGACCGCCGAAGCGTCCGTCAAGGTAGTTACGTTCAAGAGAAAGGAGCGTCTTGATATTTGGGAGCTTGTCCAGGGCGATAATCTGTGATGAGCCATCCTTCTTCTCAAGCAGGTTGACCTCGTCCAGTCGCGTCATTTCCTGCTGATTCATGGTCATCAGAGTATTTGCCGTATAGATAATCTGCCCATTACTCTCCGTCTCGCAATAGTATTTCAGCAAATCGCGGAAAGTGACCGCATTGACATTCAGGTCAAGACCGTCAATGATACAGCTCTTGCCATTGTAGATACTTTGGTAAAGAAGGGCCAGAACTGTCAACATGTGAATGGTGCCTGAAGACTCCTCAGATGCCTTCGTACGCAACTCATAACCGTTGACTCCTGTATGAATAAATTCTATTTCACGGATAACCTTGCGACTGCCAGTGGTGCGGATAATAAAGTCTGGAGCATCATAACTGTGAATACTTGGGGAGATTTCGCCGCCCTCAAAGAAGTTGAGAATACTCCGATCCGTGGTGTTAGAGCTCTTTCTAAGCCAATCAGTAGGCTTGAATTCCGCAATGGCTACCGTACATCCAATGCCCATCTGCTTCAGAATGGCGTTGGTAAACTGCATGATGCGAGGTGTCTTGCAATAGAGATCCATCAGACGTGGCATCGACATGTCTTCGCATGACACCTCAAGATTGTTACGGAACCATGTCTGCGCATTGATGATATCTGCATTATCCAAGTATCGGAAGTTGGCATTCAGTACGAGGAGAGATGTCTCTGGGTTGTTATCGAACTGTTGGTGGAACAAGGAATCAAGCTCCTTTGTGGCATTGATTTCCTTCGAGAAGTCAACTTTGTCGCGACAACGGAGGAAGATGACTTGCGGACGCAGGCGATTGCCACGAACGAGATAGAGAGATTCCGTCTTTATACCATCGCCGTCAAAGTTGACACTGTACTCATAGTACTTACCACCCTTGCTGAACTCGATCATGAAGTGAATGGGCGCTTCATCCTCTGCTACGGGCAGATTGAATCGGTTGTCGTAATACCAACGGTTCAACCATTTGTCCTTTGGGTCATGGTGCTGCTGACCGCAACAGAACTCCTTGATAAATTTCATCCCCTTGACAAGATTGGTCTTACCAGAAGCATTCGGGCCGACAATAAGGCAGTGCTTCAAGACTGGATAGAGCAACTCCTCACCACTGTAGATGTGACTGGGGTAGAACGTGCGCTTAGGGTTCGGATACAGGCTGATTTCGCCTCTTGTGCCGAACGATCTATAGTTCTCAAGGATAATTTTATGTAACATAAAGCTTTATATTTTTGAATTCAAATTGTTCTTAGGTAGATACTCGGAGAAGAGCTTGTCAATCATGTACATTGCCTCGGTGCGTTTTACATCTATGATCTCGGCATAGCCCTCTGTGGTGCGGATTTCCTTGTGTCCAAGCAGTTGGCTCACCACATAGAGGTCTGCACCTTGTGTGAGGTTGAGTGTGGCAAAAGTGTGGCGTGAGGAATAGAAGGTAACCTTCTTCTCAATACCGGCATCAGAAACCCACTGCTTGATGATTGCATCAATGTCGCTGGTTCCTTTAGGAAGGTCGGGGAATACAAGTGCATCAGGCTCTCCTCGCTCTGGCAGATAGTCTCTGGCAATCTTTCCTAATGGAACATAAACCATGTGCTGTGTCTTGTGCATCATCTTCTCAATGCGTATCTCATCCTTCTCTTCAACGACATCACTCCAGCGGAGGGTGATAAGGTCGCTATACCGCAGTCCTACAAAACAGGCAAAGAGGAACAGCCGTTTGTATGACTCTACGGAGCATTCCGTTCGAACCAATGCCTTGAGCTCGTCTGCCGTGAGATAGACTCGCTTGTAAACAGGTCCTTGGATCTTGCGTGTATCGTACTGCTCTACGGGATTGCTCTGTATCATACCCTTGCGCGCTGCATATCGCAGGACGCAGCTGAGAGATGAGATCGTACCGGTCACAGTGGCCCGGGCAAGCGGCTCTCCGCTCTTGGTGCGCTCATTGTTCATCATGTTCTCCGCGAGGGCTGTGACAAAATCGAGGTTGATCTCCCATAGGCGCAGGTTCGTACTGATAAGTGATATATGACGTTTCAGATTTCCGTAAGTCGATCTTGCGCTTTTTGTTCCACGCTTCAAGCGGAACCCTGCATATTCATCAATAACATCAAAAAGCAAACGCCTTTTGTCTGATACGCCATCGTTGGCATCCTTGTTCCAGGCAATGTTGGTAAGGCGCTGTGCCTTGACGTTCGCTACGGCACAAAGAGTATGCTCGTTGAGACGCTTCTCCTCAGGCGTCCGACCTGGAAGGAGGTACATCTTCAGATACTCATTGATACGCTTGCCGTCTACCATATAGTCAAGATAGATAGACTTGTTTCCGTTCTTGAGTTCCTTGAAGCGGATCTTTATCGGGTCATACTTCTTCTTTCTTACCATGGCTTATCTATTCTTCCGTATCATCGTCAAACAGATCCTTGAGCAGGTCGAGCTTGTCGAGAAGTGAAACTGCAGCCTCCTTTCTGCCATCCATGACATCCGAGTACACCTGTGTGCTCTTGATGCTTCTGTGGCCAAGAAGCTTTCCTATGGTATATATGTCGATACCTGCCTCTATGCTGAGACAGGCGAAAGTGTGACGGCTCATGTGAAAAGTCAGGTGCTTGGTGATACCTGCATTCTGTGCCCATCGGGCAAGATAGGTCTTGATAGCCTGCGGCTCGATGCGCTCAAACACATTACGCTCCTTACTGTAGGACTTCTTGTATTTAGGCAGATAAAGAATGGCCATCTTTGTCAAGGGGATGGAAACAAACTCACCCGTCTTGACCTGATTGAACTCCAGACGCCAATTCGCACCATCCATGATGACATTCTTCCACTTCATTGCCATGATGTCGCTGTAACGGCATCCTGTGAAGCACCCAAACATAAAAGCCGTCTTCAATGCAGGCTTGCTGCAGTAGGCATCCATCATGCGGCAAACCTCGCTGGGAGTGAGAAAGCCTACATGAGTCTGTTCACGAAGACTGCTGAAATTGGCATCAAGGAAGGGGTTGCGGTGAATGATACGCTCACGTCGGGCATAGTTCAGCGCAGCGCTGACCGTATTGAGGCTTCCCAATACACTGTTGGTGCTTAGCTTACCGGTGGAAGTCGCTCTCATGGCATCCCTGTTACGCAGGTATTCGGCAAAGTTGTTGGCAAAGTCGAGGTCAACTTCTTCGAGCGTGATGTCCGGATCGAAATTGCGAATGTCATTCTGCAGACGCAGTATGCCTAAGCGCACGATCTCAGATTTCTCATCAGCTGTCTGCCTGTCGTAGTACTGCTGCATCCAATCCACAAGCTTCGTATGTCCAAGGAAGGAACGGTCATCGAGACCTGCGCGGGCATACATCTTCTCGATGATGGTCTCCTCCTTGATTTTCTCAGCCTTGGCAAGCGTCTCCTTGTTCTGCTGTTTGGTTACCATGTCCGTTTCGGGAAGAAGATACAACCCGAGGGTACGGTACTGGCGGTTGCCATCCACACGCATGTCAAGGTAGATGGACTTGCGCCCATCTGCCAACTCGCGAAAACGTATAGTTGCCGATTCCTTATGTTTCTTCTTATCTGCCATTGCGACTCTTGTATCTGCGCTCAGCATAGATGCGCATGTAGGTAGCCTTGTATCTTGTGAATGTTATGCGTCTTTCGAGTATGGAACTACGGGTCCATATCCTGAAAGCATCGTTGATATCCTTGGTCTCAGTACTGAGAGGCTTGAAGATGAAATCATCGTCTGTCGTGCGCTTCGGCAGATAACGTTCTGCCTTAACGGGAATCAGGAAGGTACTGCGCGTTGATGTCTTCGGTCTGTAGATATCTACCCTCATTCGTCCTTCAGGAGTTGTGGTGATGTTACTCCATTTAAGGGCGAATGCCTCCTCATGGGTCAGGTTACAGTAACAGCAGAGAAGAAATACTTCCTTAATGACAGGAACTTCGCAAGGAGTGGCATCGAGGATTTCCAGTTCCTTGTCAGACAGGTCGTCATTCATGTCTATCCGCCCCTTTAAAGGGTAGAAATCAATTTCAGAAGCATAGTTGCTTTTCAGCCAGCCCTTCTTTACCGCCACTCGAAGGGTGTCCTCAAGGGTATGGATGGCATCCTCCACCTTCATGCGGCATAGTTTGCGGTCATGCTCGTCTGTTGCCTTACTCTGAAGGAAATCTACGAACCCTGTCGTCTTTTTTTTAGTGATGTCACAGATACGTATCCGTTCTTCGAACTGTTCAAAGTATCGCTTGAGAAGATTGAAATAGTAAGCCAAATCCCGCTTTGAAGTTTTCTGATAGTAGCGAAAGGCAATGTCTATCACATCGCTCATCGGTTGTTTCAACTCCCAATCAAGATTCAGCAGCCCATTGCACTTTGAGTTGTCATCGGTAATAATGTGCTCCTTGGTGCGGTAGTCTGCGAACAAATCGTCCAGAAGTGCAATGTCTGCCTCCTTCTTTACATCTATAATCTCGGCATAGCCTTCTGTCGTTGAGATGTCCTTGTGTCCCATCAACTGGCTGACCGCAAATAGATCAGCACCTTGGGTCAAGGACAGGGTGGCAAATGTGTGGCGTGCGGTATAGAATGTGACAGTCTTCTTGATTCCTGCTGACTTAGCCCATTCCTTGATGACGATATCGATATCCACAATCTTGAATGGAAGCCCATCAAAAACCAGGTCGTCAAAGTTCTTCCGGGGCGGGAGATATTGCAAAGCCATCTTTCCCAATGGCACATAAACCATATGCTTGGTCTTGTTCATCATCTTCTCGATACGAGTCAAACCATTCTCAATGATGATGTCTTTCCATTTGAGTGTACGCAGGTCACTGTAGCGTAAGCCGACAAAGCAGCCGAAGAGAAACAGTTTCTTATACTCCACATTGCTGCAAGGTGTCTCAATCAACATCTTGATCTCGTCTGCGATGAGATAGTTACGCTTGTGAACCGTACCTTGAATGGTAGCCGTATCGAAAAGCTCTACAGGGTTCTCCTTCACCATTCCTTTGCGTACCGCATGGAACATGACGCTGCTCAGTGCATAAATCTGACTTCGAATAGTCGCCTTTGCCAAAGGCTCGCCGATAGCAGTGCGCTCCTTTTTCATCAGGTAGTCAGCGAAAGCCTGTACGAATTCGAGATTAACTTCCCACATGCGTATGTGCGCGTTAACCTTCTTGATATAGTGGATAAGGCTATTGTAACGCGTCTTGGCTCCTTTGGTTCCTCGCCTGGCTCGTATTGAGGCGAATTCTGCGCAGACATCTATAAGCAGGCGTTTGCTGTCTTCAACACCTGCATCAGCATCCTTGTCCCAGGCGAGGTTCTCCAGACGATGCGCCATAATGTTGGCAACGGCACGGCGAGTGTGGTCGTTCATGCGTTTCACTTCCGTAGAGCGACCGGGCAAAAGGTACATCTTCAGATACTCGTTGATACGCTTGCCATCTACCATATAGTCAAGATAGATGGATTTGCTTCCGTCCTCAAGTTCCTTGTAGCGAACCTTTATGGGGTTTATCTTCTTTCGCTTGTCTGCCATTACCATTGATTTTGTGGTGCAAAGGTAATAAATTATTTCGAATTAACAAACATTAATCGAAATAAAATAGTGCGATAGTGCTGTTTTTGTGCTTTTTACAAGAAAATGCAATTAATTTATCGAATTCTTCGTAATAATATCATTCGGATTTAGCATTAGTGGACGTGTGGCTCAATTCGGCCAGACCCTCCATTATCGCATCCAACTTCTCCACATCATCATATCGCTTGCCGTTCAGATATCCCTCGTATTCTTCCATGTAACCTATGGCGGAGAATCCCATCATATATTTGGCTGTGTAGAAGTCTGCGTCAGCACTCAGAAGGAGTGATGCGTATGTGTTCTTGGCGACCCTGAAATTGAGTGGAGTATTGATGCCAGCTTTCTTCCCCCAATCAAGGATGTGGAAGTACAGAATAGCCTTGCTCTTGCACTCAAAGACTGGCTGAGAACCTTTTGCCCTGCGTCTTGGAGGAAGACAGGCTTTGGCGATATCTGTCAGCGGAATATCGATCTGTTTGCCGGAACGTGTCTGCGTGAGGATCGCCCAAGTCCTGCCACCTTTGTTATAGATATGCTTCCAAAGCAATTGGCGTATGGTGCAGATGCTTGCACCTGTAAAGCAGGAAAAGAGAAATATCCTTTTTATCTCTGGCATTCGATAGGGTGTATCAATCAGCATGATCAGTTCCTTTTGAGATAGGCGGACAAGGGAACGCTTATTCTGCTTTTTTCGGCATATAGACAGTATGTTACGGCATGGGTTCGTATCAATGAGACGTTCACGGATGGCACCATTCATGCAGTTCCCGAGTTTCTTCAGCAGATTCCAAATAGTTCCCTCAGAAAGTGTAACAGCTTCGTTGGTCTTCGTTTTCTGCTGCTGAAGGAACGCATAGAAGGAGGTGATGGTACTTTCATCGGCCTCTTTGAGTAAGAGTCCTGGTTTGAAGTTTTCAAGCCTTCTCTTCAGGGTGTCCACGCCTTTGATATAGTTTCCTGTTGCCCGTTGGCTCAGTTCTTCCATATACACGTCTATCCATTCGGTGAGCATGAGACCGGTATTGAAGGAGCGGTCGGCGATACCGCTTTGGTCAATCGTAAGCTCTGCAATAAGTGACCTGCGTTTCTCCTCCAGTTTCTGCAAGACGGCAGTATTTTGCTTCTTCGCATTATCATCGGTCTCTGGAATGAGTCGGCCATCTTGCCACAGGTATTCGCGCACGCCATTTCTGTATATGTCGAAGTAGGCGCTTTTCTCTCCATTCTTCAAGGTCTTGAAGCGAAGCTTTACTGTTTCTTTGGCTTTCTTGCCCATACGATTCGTTTGGTTAGTCGTTCCTCGAACATCTTGTTGATTCCGTCTGTCGCCTTTAATTTCTTTCCTTCAAGAATGTGAGTATAGCCCATGGTGCTTTCAATATCGCAATGCCCCAGATTGCTCCGTGCCGTAGAAAGACTGGCACCAAGCTCATATTGCAATGTGGCAAAGGTGTGTCGGGCGCAATAGTAGCTGATGTGCTTGTCTATGCCTGCATCATCCACCCATTCCTGCAGATGGATGTTGAGCATGTTGGTGTTGACATAAAGGTCAAAAACGAGTTCTTCATCCTTTCCTCTTTCAGGTAGAACGGATAAGGCAAGCTTGTTCAGAGGCACATAGACGTACTTTTTTGTTTTTGACTGGAGTATCTCCAATTGCAGCTTGTCATCGTGGCTTACGATGTTCTTCCACTTCATTTTCTTCATATCGCTCCATCTGATACCTGTTGCACAAGAGAAGAGGAAAGCCATTCTGGTCTTGTTATGCTTGCATGGGGTAGCGATAAGTTTCTGCAGTTCATTGAAGGTCAGAGCCTCGCGAAGTCCGGAGGGTTGTCCCAAGCCCTTTAGGGTAGGTAACAGCTCCTGTCGGAAATTCGCCTTACCCTCGTCTGTTGCATGCTGCATGATATGCCCGAACGTGCCAAACACTCCTTTGATGGAAGCTGCCTTCAGTAATTCTCCCGTAAACTCTGATTTCGTCTCGGCAAGGGCATCGCGCAGTTTTATGGCAAAGAGGCGGTTGACATCACGCAGTCGTATTTCAGGTGCAATCTTGTTTACCCAATAGATGAGTGTGGTGTATTGATGCCCTTCTGCCCAAAGACCGCTTTTTGAACGCTGCTCTGAATATTCCTTAATATAGTCAATCAGTCTGATGGCTGTTCCTCCTCTTTCCAGAAGTTCATGGCTGAAGCCTTTCTTTACAGCCTCCTTATATCGTATGGCACGGATATGCTGAACCGCCAGCATTGTTAGCTCATTCTGCTTCTTATCCTCCTCGGTTGCCTCAGGAACCAAATACAAGTGCAGGCACTCAGTTGAGCGCCTGCCTTCATGGTTCATCTCCAGATAAATGGACTTATTGCCATTTCTGAGGGGACGTGTCCGTATGATGATCTTCTCTCTTGTTATCTCGAAGTCATTCATTCTAACCTGAATTATAATGGGAGGAAGAGGTCCTCCATGGTTACTTCGCTATGAACAATGGAGCTGTAAGTTGGGTTCGCCAGTCCAAAAGTGGTTACAAAAGTATGAACAACAGCTTTTCGGACTCTTTTTGTTTCGATAAAAGTCTCACGTCTTTTACGTAGGCGTTCCACATAGTCTTCTGTCAGTCTGAATTTGTCTTGATAGAACTTCATCTCGCACAGATGTATCATCCTATCTGCACGTTCAATGGTCATGTCGACTTGTACACCTCTGTTTTTTTCATCGCCAGTAAATTTCCATGTCGCTACAGACGTTGCCATTCCTGATATACCCAACGCCTTTAGAATCTGTCTGAAGTGCTGGAGGCAGATAACCTCGAATGCACGTCCCATCCATGAAAGTACTGATTGGCCGTTCATGTTATGCATCCACCAGTTTTCATCATGTACAGCTTGTCCTTCGATAAATTTAAAGTAGAATATAGAGTAGAAATCTACAAGTCGGTAAACTGGCACTTTTGATCCGAACCGTATTCCTTCAGAAATAAAACTGCATAATCTGAGGTTGCGCAGATACTTGTCCAGAGTATCAGGGTTCATCTTCATGACTTTGTTTACCTCCTGTTTTGTAAGGCCCTGCTCCTTGTTGAATAATAGTCTGGCTATCTCAATATATCTGTCTGCATTATTAAAGAGTGCTGAATACAACTCTGAGAACTCTGTCCTCAATTCGCCGGTTTCCCGAAAACAGAGAACATCTGTATTTTGACCGCAGCTTAATTTGGGATCAAGCTTCTTAAGATAGTATGGGACTCCACCTGTCAGCATATAGCATTGCAGGATCTGATAGTGATCCCAACAAATGCCCATTGTTTCCAGATACTCTTCCGTCTCTCTGAGATTAAAAGGCTGAAGGTATATTCTTGCTGTTATACGGCCATGCAACCCTCCCTGATTTTCCTCAAGATTATCAGCCATCCAAGAAGTGGCTGAGCCCGAAGCTATGAAAACGATATCTGTTCTTCTGTTGGCCCATCCGTTCCAAAAATTCTCTAATGCTGAAACAAAGTCAGACTTCTGGGTGTCTATCCAAGGCATTTCATCAATGAAAATAGTCTTCTTCCTATCTTCATTGATATTTTCCAGATATTCTTCCAGGGCATCAAATGCATCAAACCAATTCTCAAAGGAAGGTGCCTTGCTGAGTTTTGCATGTTTCTTAATTGCTTTTGCAAAATTACGCAGTTGCACATTTGTCGTGAGTTTATGTCCTCCAACATAGGAAAAATCATAAGTACAATTAAAGAAACAATCGACAAGGTATGTCTTGCCAATTCGCCTTCTTCCGCAGACAGTGATGAATTCTGATTGGTCAGATTCCATGCAAGCTTTAAGCCGCTCGCATTCGCTTTCTCTTGCTATGAGTATCTGTTTCATTGTGTCATTGTATTAATTCGGGTACAAAGGTATATAAAAAAAAGAGCGAAACCAAGAAAATAAAAAGATTTTGTGAACATATCCATTAAATTTTGGCTAAAAATATTCAAATAATCGGTTGCGCAAATCAAAATCAGCCGATTCCCTGAATGTTTCAATTAATTCTCCAAGCCACTTTGTTTCAATGGTGTTTTCATTACGAGATACAATCACCTGAGCTGAACAAAATGGTTGAAGGTACAGTGAAGCATCGCTATAATATTATTACTAATGTACGCGCGCATACGTGAGAACATTGCAGGCGCAGAGTCTGCTGGTAGTGGAAATAGTATCTTTGAGTATGGGCCACTATGCAATGAAGCCAAAGATTAATCCTCCTGACACCATTAGCATGTTGCCAGACTTTTCAGCACGCAGAGGTACGTAATGTTCATGGCATTCGCAACTTCTGCAGTGCTGGCCACTTCGTCCCATGCCATAGATACTGTCCTGATTCATCGTTGAGACTATTATTTCATGTTGGCGCAAGTCATAACGCAAAATAATAGCCACTACAGCAAATGTTGCGCCCCCGAAACGACTTTATGTGTTTACGGTAGGATCGTGTCAGAAGAGCCACTGATGCTGCTGTAAACACATGAAGTCCATTCGGATAATGTTTGCACTGGCAGGATGGTATCTATTTCCCCTCCCAATTTTCTTTTATTAAGCAACAATGTTGAGTTATCCGGTTATACCCTTTGCCCACACCAAGTGGATGCCCAATGACGACAGTTCGCACAAGAGACTCATATTCCGATGGCCAGCAGAGCATGGCTATGAGAATACGAGACACTTGTCTTAGCGAAAGACTCAAACGCAGAAAGTCTTCCTTCCTTTGCCGTCAAGGTATAGCTGAAAACTAAACGCTTCCTGCTGTACTTTGCTGTCAGTTTAGGATGAAAGACCTTCTGCCTTATGTTTGAGTCTGGCTGTTGTCGTTGCCATTCACTTCCCACCCTTGTTTTTGAATGACAGGGAAGGGAAAATCTGATGTGTGTTATTACGGCTGAGAGGGCAAAAAACGTAACAAAAAATACAGTTTTGGAGCTTCTGGGTAACAAACGGTACACGGTTTTCTGGTATTTTGCATGTTTTGAACCAATTTCTCCGTTTGGTTAGGTTCAGTATCAACTACACGAAATTGGTATTAGCCAATTTTCATTTCGATGACCTCCAAAAGTAAAAATAACAGAAATATTTTATTCTCGAGACTGTCAAATATCAGTGTCGGATAGTATGTCACAAACACAAAAAAAGCATCTCAATAACTTGTAAGAATCTTTTGTTTACAGCGTCGGAAATATTTTATTTCAGAGCACTTGCAGCCGATATTCTCTTAATAAGCACTCTGCGAAATGTTTTATTTTGATTTTATGTAATATGCTGGAAATCAATACTTGGGGCTTCTGCCTGAATGTTCTTCTCGTCAGGTCAATTCCTGTTGTGTAGTTTCACTATGACTGTTTTATACTTGTACTACGCCACACTGAAGATATTAACTTTTACCAGCGAGTCACCCAAAATTTGCCTCATAAACAGCAAAAGTAACAAAATAGGAACGATTATGGGGAAATCAACGGAAACCAAATGATAAATGAAGACCTTATGCACACATTTTAGGAGGACAAAAACGTACAACTATCAGTCTTTTGTTTTCCTTTTGGCATATTTCGTTTTCCTCCCACAGAGGGGTTTATAAAGATGGTTGGATGCTGCCTATCAAGCCCATATGGCGGGTCAATTGTATATACGTGATCCAAAGTGGCTGTTGATGAAAGTCCATGAGCCACAGAAGCCGGGAAAATATGGCGTATATTCCAAGCCTATCTTTAATGAACGCGACATTTCAAGTAATGGTCTTCATTTAATCCATCACAGTGGTGTTGACTTGGCTACGTCAATAGACGGACTATACACAAGAGATGAGGCTATAACCATAATGAACACTTGTTTTAAGCGTTGGGATACTATCGGGCAATTAATTATTGTGGCAACCCCTTTTGTGGGCTTCTCACAAAAAACACAACGTAACGAAAAACAGGTTGTTAAGTACTGGCAATGGTTGGGCGACGTGTTGGATATGGATAAAACCGTATTCATTACACGAAAAAGTACATTTACTCTTCGTAAGAACAGTGGGGCAGATAGAAAGCAAGATGTGAGTTTCTTAAAAGAATGGGGGAAATTGAACAAACTTACTGTAAAAGCGGATGAGGAAGCAGCAAGAAAGAAACCCCGCAAAAGAAAGAATGCTCCAATTGAGAAACGTGTAATAGAAGAGTACCCTGCGGTATTATACAATGAAAAGTTTCATGCTAAATTCTATGCAGGTGTGCTTGGGGATACTGTTGAAGTGTTGGTTGGATCATATAATGTGCATGAAGGCGTAGGGCTTGAGAACTTATCTTTTAAGCGTTATCCGTTGCCAGATTTCTTAGAAAAGTATACAAATAGATTGCTTCCGGAAGTGACGTTTACTATCCCCGAATTGGAAGACTGCCAAGCCACAATGCTTTTGATCGATAAACAGGGGAAGGTGTCTATTGATTGTAAGAACCGATTCAAGTTTTTGAAAGAATGTGATTTATTATATGGCGGGGAAGAATAAAAAAGGATATAGTGTTGACTAATAGTATAATCATAAAATCCGCATCCGGCGGATTAAAAATAGGCGGAATATCCCCAATAAGGGTTAATTGTAACGTTGGCGCTAATTCCCTATTACAAATGGATTATGAGTACAAACGTTTGAAAGCTATTCAGGATTGTGACCTATTGCCGGACACCTTCATGGATCTTTCTATCGGACGCTATGACAAGCCCCTTTACAAAGATATTATCAAGCTCTTTGGCTGCCCAGTAGGGGTTGTGCCAGCATATCTTTTCACCACTCCAAGCAGTATAACCAAGACCGTAGCCATAGATGCCCTTAAGAGAATGGCGGATGACGGACTTTCTTTCTTTACATTGCATCTAACGGCTACAAAGGAACTATTTGCCCTTGCCACTCAAACGAGAAAGATACCCGTAACAAGCCGTGGAGGGTCTATTGTTTTGCGGCATTTGTTAGATACAGGTAAAGAAAACATTTGGCTTTCCATTCTTCCTGAGATTATTGCCATAGCTAAAGAATATAAAATAGTTATTAGCCTTGGGACTACATTTAGATCAGCGGGCATTGAAGA
>Ga0310694_10003785_pt1 | contig 14788 bp, 15 predicted proteins | sample 174DNAGHGhighgp2_FD_203884 | JGI IMG/M metagenome (GOLD analysis project Ga0310694, IMG submission 203884) | Sheep rumen microbial communities from Palmerston North, Manawatu-Wanganui, New Zealand - 1742 DNA GHGhigh gp2 (v2) (version 2) | ecosystem: Host-associated > Mammals > Digestive system... | reverse complement strand
GAGGCGAGGAACTGAGCATCAACCTTGTCGACATCACCCACAAAGCCGAAGTCCACCATTTGTTCTGTTCCGTCGTCCATCTTGACAAGTTTGGGCGGACGTTTATGACTACGAATAACATCGCCATCGACACCAGTCAAACCAACTGCTTTCACACCCTTTGTCTGCAAACCTGCCACGATATTCTTGTTAACCAAGCCGCCATAAACCATTGTCACGACCTCGAGCATCTTGGCATCCGTTATGCGACGGCCGCCAACCATTCTGCTCTCAATGCCGAGACTTGCAGCCATCGAAGTTGCCAATCGGCCGCCACCATGCACAAGCACTTTTCGGCCTTCCATTTCAGCAAACTGATTCAACAACGAAGCGAGCGAAGCGGCATCTTCCACCACTCCACCTCCTACCTTTATTATATTGAGTGTTTCTTTCATCTTCTTTAGTTCGCACTTCTGTATTTGTCCTCATCCTTGTCTTCGAGCATTGAGAGGTAACTAATGAAGCGGCTCTCGGCAATACTCCCTTCAGCAACGGCTTGCAACACAGCGCAACCAGGTTCGTGAGTATGGGTACAATTGCCGAAACGGCAATCAGCCGAAGTCCTGAATATCTCGCGGAAGTAGTGCGACACTTCTTCGCGCTCCATATCGAATGTGCCAAAGCCTTTTATGCCTGGAGTATCAATCAATGCCCCACCTTGAGGTAGGAAGAACATCTGCGAGAAGGTCGTAGTGTGCATCCCCGAATCGTGAGCCACACTAATTTCTGCCGTCTTAGCTTCCGCTTCAGGAACCAACAGATTGAGCAAAGTGCTCTTGCCCACACCACTATTGCCGCTAAGCAACGTCGTCTTGCCCATAAGTTCTGCCTGCAACTCGTCGATGCCATTGCCTTTTTCTGCAGAGCAAGTCAGACACGTATAACCGATGTTTCGATAGAGGGCGACAAGTTCATTCATTTGTCCCAACTCTTCTTCATCATAGAGATCAGTCTTGTTGAAGATGATGAGGACAGGAACTCGATAAGCCTCTGCGCTTGCCAGAAAGCGGTCAATGAAAGTTGTGCTTGTTTCAGGATGTGCAATCGTGACGACGAGAGCCGCCATATCGACATTTGCAGCTATGATGTGGCTTTGCTTCGAGAGGTTGGAGGCCTTGCGAATGATGTAATTGCGACGGTCCTCGATGTCCTCAATCAAAGCAGTTTGCCCGTCAGGACTTGGGGTAATAGTCACCATATCGCCTACAGCAACAGGATTCGTGCTCCTGATGCCCTTTAAGCGAAACGTTCCCTTGACTTTGCAATCGAACAAACGGCCATCGTCTGTCTTGACGGTGTACCAGCTTCCTGTATTCCTGACAATGAGGCCGCGCATCAAACGGTCATGATTTCCTTCTCCTTGGCAGCAAGCAACTCGTCCACCTTCTTGATGAACTTGTCGTGCATCTTCTGCATGTCGGCTTCAGCATCCTTTTCCAAGTCTTCAGAGAGGCCTTCCTTGATGCTCTTCTTGAGCTTCTCGATAATCTCTCGACGAGTATTGCGGATGCTCACTTTTGCCTGTTCGCCTTCCTTTCCACACTGCTTGGCAAGCTGTTTACGACGCTCCTCTGTCAAAGGAGGAATGCCCAAGCGGATGATCTCGCCGTTGTTTTCTGGAGTAATGCCCACGTTGCTGTCCATGATGGCCTTCTCGATGGGACGGAACATGCTCTTATCCCAAGGCTTGATGGCAATGGTACGAGCGTCTGGAGTGTTGATTGCTGCAACCTGATTCAAAGGTACCATGCTGCCATAACTGTCAACACGAATGCCGTCCAGAATCTTCACATTAGCTTTGCCTGCACGAATATGTGCCAATGCTTCCTCGAGGTACAACACGGCCTCTTCCATCTTTTCCTCAGCTTTGCCAAGGATTTCTTTTACTTCTACCATATTCCTTTCTATTTATTAATATATAATGTACACTAAAGCGCTTTTGTTTAGCAAAAGTAGTGATTTTTTGTTAAAAACACTTAGTTTGGAACTGATATTTGCGTAAAAATGCATATATTTGTCGCGTAGAATGTCAAATAATATGGATATTGATGCTCGCATAGACGAATTACTTGCCAATCTGAAGCCAATCACGTTGGATGAGATGAAGGAGATCCGTCTCATGAATCGCACGGACACTAAGTTCGTGACGAACAAGGAAACCCTTGCCCGTCTTTTGGAGCTGGCTCAGGGGAAATACTATGCACAATTCCATTTTGGCGCCAAGATTGCAAGTTACATGACAACCTATTGGGACACTGACGGGCACCTGTTCTATCTGGAGCATCATAATGGCCGTGCACCAAGGCAGAAGGTTCGCGTCAGGACTTATATGGACAGCGACGACACCTTCTTGGAGGTCAAGACGAAGAACAATCACGGCAGGACAAAGAAGAAACGTGTGGCTGTTCCCAGTCAAGAGATAACAGGCGAGAATGGCAACGAGGAGTTCTTGCAAGAGAAAGTGCACCTCGGTTTGGCAGACATCCATCCTACGGTCCGCAACCAGTTCCATCGTATCACCCTTGTCAACTACGGCAAGACTGAACGCCTGACAATCGACTATGACGTGCACTTCCACAACTTCGAGACTGACAAGGATGCCAATGTCGGACCTCTTGTCATCATCGAACTCAAGCGCGACGGCAACGTCTACAGTCCTGTCCTCGACATCCTTCGCCAACTTCGCATCAAGCCATTAGGCTTCAGCAAGTATTGCATCGGCTCAGTTCTGACGAACAAAGGCCTCAAACAGAATCGGTTCAAGTTGCGACTGGTCAAGCTAAGCAAGCTGGCAGGACAGAAGTTGCAAGCCATTTAAGAAGAATAAAAACTAAACATCATTTATATGGAATTTCTAAACGACCTTAACTATCAGCTGGGTAATGCGATAGGTTTGACCCTTCTCGACCCCCAGCATTTCATTTCACTGGTGATGCGTTTCGTCATCAACCTTATTGTGGTGACCATTATTGCGCGTTACTTCTACTATCCTCGCAGCCGTCGCCGCGACTATATGTTCATCTTCATCCTGATGTCCCTGAGCATCTTCCTGCTTGTCAGCCTGATGGAAGGTGACGGCATGAATCTTGGAGCTGCGATGGGCCTCTTTGCCATCTTCGGCATTATGCGTTTCCGCACAGAAGCTGTGCCCATCCGCGAGATGACATATCTCTTCATGCTTATTGCCGTGAGTGTCGTCAACGCACTTGGGCGTGCTGAATATCATCCGAAGGCCGACTATTGGGATGGCTTCGGCTTGGTAACCATAGTCTTCGTCAACCTTGTCTTCTTGGGTATGGCTTGGCTCTTCGAGAGCAGCAGACTGGTCAGCTCAAACTGCAGTAAATATATTCTTTACGATAACATCTCCCTCATTTCTCCGGATAAGCGCGAAGAGCTGAAAGCCGACTTGGAGAAGCGTACGGGTCTGAAGATAGAGCGCATGGAGGTAGGCACCATCGACTTCCTGAAGGACTCATGCATGATTCGCATCTTCTACGACTATCCTTTCGACCGTGGCAGCAGCATAGAAGGAATGATAAAAATGCCTCGTACATGAGAATACGTCAAACCATACTCGTCCTCTCGTTGCTCTTCGCAATTCCTTTGCTTGCGCAAGAGAACGACGAACTCGGCATCTGGTCGGAGATAGGCATTGAGAAATCCATCACGAAGAGCTGGGATGTCGGACTGGATATGGAGTATCGCGCACAAAACAAGGCACGCTTCTCCACCAGTCTTGGCACTAGCTACAAGCTGAACAAGTACCTCAAGTTTGGTCTCAGCTACAGTTTCCTCTACTCCGAAAAGAACGCATACAAGGACAAGAGCGAAGGTGAAATCGGCTCAGGCGACTGGACTAAAGGCTACAAACTCATCACCGATGACTGGTATCCTCGCCATCGTTTCAGTGCAGAGGCTACGGGCAGCATCAAGCTTTGGTCGTGGTTCAAGATTTCACTCCGAGAACGTTACCAGCTGACTCGCCGCAGAGAAAGGAATGTCAACAGACTGGTCCATCTCGAAAACCACGTGACTGAGATTATCGATTGGGACGAGGACTTCAATCCCATCACAGAGGATCACGTATACATAACAGACAAGACAGAGATAAAGAACTATCCTGCCCTCACGGACCAGGTATTGCGTTCACGCCTCAAACTCGAGTACGACAAGAAGCGCTGCCCCTATTCTCCGTTCGTTTCGGCCGAGTTCCACAACAGCGTCAGCAAGGGTGAAAACATGCTTCTGCAGAAGATTCGCACATCTGCAGGCTGCTCCTACAAGTTCCGTAAGCACAACGAAGTGTCGCTCTCATACACGACGACATTCTACATGTACGACATAGAAGAGGACGCAACCGTGCGTCTCCACGAAAGAAGGCACGCCATTTGCCTCGGCTACAAATACAGTTTCTGAACAATAACAAGCATAAAAAACATAACAGACTTATGAAGACAAAGTTCTTTCTCGCAGTAATGCTGCTCGCCTTCAGCACAGGAATGATGGCTGACAAGTACCTAACCGTCACCTATAACGGCGCAGAAGAGAGCATTTCGCTGCCTCTCGTAAAGAGAATCTTTTTCCAGGATGACTGCATCAAAGTGACAACAACCAACGGAGAGACACACACCTTTGCTCTTGCCAACTTTGAGAAAATCACATTCACCGAATCGGCCGATGCCATCAAGGCTCTGCCCGAGCAGGAAGAGAACCTGACATACAAGGACGGCAAACTCGCAGTCAAAGGCGACGGACTGTTGCGCATCTATGGAATGAGCGGCACTCTCATCTGTATTGCACAAGTCAAGGATGGCGCAAACGTCAGCTTCGACAACCTGCCTGCCGGTGTTTATATCGTCAGCAAGGACGGCAAGACCATCAAGGTCAGGAAGTAACTTCCGACGTCCTCCCAAGGTCATCGCAAAACATCTAGTGTGAAAACCGCAAACGTCAAGTGTGACGTTTGGCATTTTCACGTGTGATGTTTGGCAACGACACTGGGGACGTTTCAAACCATTAAACTGAAACAAGAAAATGAGAAAAACCTATCTCATATTTTCACTCTTGCTCTTTGCCTCCATCATGCAGGCTCAAGAACAGATTCGCGTCTGGAAAGAAGGTGAGAGCAAGCGCTTTACGACCTCGGAAATCCAGTTCTCCGAAGACGGAACAACATTCTCTGTGGCCGATTCCACCTACGATTGCGCCACTATCGACAGCATCACCGTAGTGCATACAGTTACCGTCACCTTTGATGGAGACACAGCTTATGTCGACCTGGGGCATGCAGCAAATGTCACAGACACCATCAAAGGCGCCCACGTCAACATCGTCAGCACGAACACAAAGAGCGAGTTGGAGTTCGTCCTGCAAGGTGAAAGCACGCATGGCTCGCTGACCTACGACGGACCGCTCAAGTGCAAGTTCTACCTGAACGGACTCAATCTCACAAGCGACGAAGGCGCAGCCATCAACATTCAATGTGGCAAACGCGTCGACCTCATTTTGAAAGAAGGTACTGAGAACGTCCTTGTCGACGCGCCCAACGGCGAACAGAAGGCCGCTCTCTACTGCAAAGGACACCTCGAAGTGTCGGGTAGCGGCTCACTTACCGTCTCAGGAAACTCCAAGCACGCTATCGCCACAAAGGAATACATGCAGCTAAAGAAGAGCACAGGAAACATCACAGTCAACAAAGCAGTATCCGACGCCATGCATATCGGCCAGTATTTCCTTATGGAAGGAGGCACGTTGAACATCGGCGGACAAGGTGGAGAAGGCATTCAGGTTGAGACCTTGACGATCATTACAGAAGATAATGACACCATACCAAACCCGGAGAAAGAGGACAACGGCTTGATGTTCATCCGTGGAGGACAACTTAATGTCACGGCTAGTGCTCCTGGTTCGAAAGCAATTAAAGCCCCAACCGACTTGACAATCAGCGGAGGCACATTCGAAATAGCAGCTTCCGGCCCAGGCTCCAAAGGCTTCTCTGTCTCAGGGAACATGCTTGTCAACCAGGACGACAACACTACCTTCATAACTGTTCGCGCAACTGGTGGCTTATATGAAGACGAAAATGAGGACGAAGTTTATTGCTATGGGCTCAAGATAAAGGGGAACCTGACTGTTACTGCCGGCAGACTTCAAGTTTCGAACAAAAACTATGGCTCAAAAGGAGGCAAAGTTAACGGCACTTGCATAAAGTCTCCTGAGGCTTCCGTGAGTGTTAGCGGACTGACCTGGCAAACTCAATAGAAACAGTATCATACTCATAAACAAAGGGTGTTGGCTTTTGCATGAGCCAACACCCTTTGTTATGTATACCATTTTAGGCTATAGGTCAACTCCTTCCTTGCCGAAGCGCTTCACATCTTCAATAACCTTGAGCAGATACTGACCATATTGATTCTTCAGCATCGGTTGGGCTAACTGGCGCATTCGCTCTTCGTCAATCCATCCCCTACGATAGGCTATACCCTCAAGACAACCGACCTTTAAACCCTGACGCTTCTCGAGGACTTCGATATAGGTTGATGCTTCGGAAAGAGAATCGAAGGTACCCGTATCGAGCCAGGCAAAGCCTCTGCCAAGCGTCTGCACCTTCAATTCGCCATCCTCAAGGAAGCGTTGGTTGACAGTCGTAATCTCGTATTCTCCTCTTGCACTTGGCTTGATGTTCTTTGCCACATCAACCACCTTGTTGGGATAGAAGTAAAGACCTACAACAGCATAGTTGCTCTTTGGATTAGACGGTTTTTCTTCGATGGAAAGACAGTTCCCTTGCTTGTCGAACTCTGCCACTCCATAGCGTTCTGGATCGTTTACCCAATATCCGAATACTGTCGCTTTCTTTTCTTCTTCTGCCGTTCGAACGGCTTCCTTCAGCATTTCACTGAAGCCGTTGCCTTGGAAGATATTGTCTCCAAGCACCAAGCAGGCACAATCATCCCCAATGAAATCCGCTCCAATGGTAAAGGCTTGTGCCAATCCATCTGGCGAAGGCTGTTCGGCATACACGAAATGAACGCCATAATCACTGCCGTCACCAAGTAAACGTTTGAAGCCTGGCAGGTCGAAAGGCGTAGAGATAATCAGTATCTCGCGTATCCCTGCCTGCATAAGCACGCTGATGGGATAGTAGATCATAGGTTTGTCATAGATAGGCATAAGCTGTTTGCTGATGCCTTTCGTAATGGGATATAGCCGAGTGCCGGAGCCTCCCGCAAGAACGATTCCTTTCATATTCTCTGTGTTAATCGTTAATCATATAGTCTAGACAAGTGCGCAAGCAGGTATAGGGACGCACTTTCCCATCTGCCACAGCCACATGTTCTGGATGCACAGCATAGGCTTTCAGAGCAGCCTCATCAGTAAAAGTACTGTCAAGCATTACGTCTGCATTGGAAGAATCGAGTCGTCCGTCAACATTCACGACGATATTGAGCAGCCCGGGAATGCGGCCAGCCAAGCCTTCGAGGCCTGCCTTAATGTCCTTCTTGACACGCTGTTTCTCTTCTTTTGTGAGGTCGTCTCTCAACTTCCACAATATGATGTGCTTTACCATAATATATTATAAATAATGTGTAATCGTGCCACAAAGATAATATGATTTGCCGACATCTCCAAATTTAACAGGTTAAAATCAACTTCCATATGTGTGGACACTTATGCCTTGAGCAGAAGGAAGATAGTTTATCCCCCACCAACACATCTGCAGGCACAAGAAACAAATCACTTGCCACAACAGGGCTGAAGTAACCGCTGCTGGGCGACTCTTGCGCAAGTGCACATAGATGAGATAGCAGAGCCAAGTTGCAGCAGCCCACGTTTCCTTCGGATCCCACGACCAATATGTGCCCCAAGCCTCTTTTGCCCACAATGCTCCGAAGAGCATACCAATGGTAATGAACGACAAGCCTACTCTTGTCAGGTTGTCGATGGCAGCCAATTGGTCCTGTTTCCTAAAGAGTTGCCACAATGCCATCAATGTTGCAACACCAGTCGTGGCATAAGCAAACATATATATAATAACGTGTGGAGCAAACCAAGGACTCTGCAAAGCCGGCATCATTTCCTTGCTATGTATCTCGGGTTTCAAGATGTTTATGCAGAAAAAGACTGCGCTGAGTAATGTGCTGAAAGATAGAATCCACCGATATTGCCAACGACTATAGGTTATCAGACCTACGAGGGGAAGGAAGAAGGAGTACCAAAGTCTGGTTTCTCCCATTGTTCGCATAGGAGGGCGTTCCAGCGAAATCCACATCATGGCGATGTACGAGCCGAAAATGAGCAAGCCGCATATGGTCAGTAGATAGACTAAACCTTTCTTTCCGCCTCGAAGCGAAAGTAATGCTGCCACAGTCCAACACACCAAAGCGGGCAGGGCAAAAAGCCAAAGAGTGTTCCAAGTTACCATTTCTTACCTACAAAAATACTTAATGCACCTGCCAACATCATGAAGATACCTAAATAGACGAAGGGCAGCCAAGGGTCGCGAACGAGTTCGAAGACGCTGATGTCACTCTCGACGCCCTTTGCCTCGTCATAACTGTACTGATATATCTTCCACCCACGAAACGAGAGAGGTTTGTTCACAAAGATGGTGTCGCGAACCGTTGTGCCACTCTTTGTGTAGACAGTCACATCGGAAGAGAAACTGCGAGGCGCTGCCGAAGATTCATGAAGTTCCATGGAAAAATCATGAAGTTCTATGGCTATAGGGAGTTGATGGACATGGTGCTTGGAGTCGACAGCCCGCCATTCTGTCTTACCTTCCTGTACCACCATTCGCAAGTCCTGCATGTCTGCGTTCCCAAGCGTGCCAGCGACAAGGGCAATGAAGAGTCCCAAATGATTGAGCAGGAAAGGAATGTTTCGCCAAGAAGGGTGCAGAAGTCGAGTCATACACACCATTCCGACGAGCACCACAAGCCATGTATATGAGAGGACAAACGGCCAGAAAGTGAGCATGGAGGTAATGCCGAAGGGTTCCGTAGGCTGATGTCCCGTCGGAACTTGCCTTGTAACTCCCATCAGCACGGTCAGCATGGCGCAAGCCACCATAGCCGGAACGCCTGCCTGAAGCGTTGACATCCAACGGAACAGATGTACCTTACCACGCAACAAATGCATGGTCAGAATACCGAATAGCAGCACTGTCAACACAATTATGTTGACAGGAGAAGCCATCGCATCCCATCTGACCGGTCCCATCGTCAGTTGCAACAACATTCCGACAGCAACCAATCCGCAACATACAATGCAGCCCTTTGTCATTCCCCAGGTTTTGCTCATATTCGCTTAATTGTTTATGCAAAGGTACAAAATATTTCATAATTCGCAATTCATAATTCATAAATATTTCTTATCTTTGCACACAATAATAAACACACTACTATGAAATACATCAGTTGGAACGTCAACGGACTTCGTGCAGTTGTGGGCAAAAACTTCAGCGAAGTGTTTGCTCAGCTCGATGCCGACTTCTTCTGCCTTCAAGAGACTAAGATGCAGGCAGGACAACTCGACCTGAGTTTCCCCGGGTATCAGTCCTATTGGAACTACGCAGAGAAGAAAGGTTACTCAGGAACTGCCGTCTTCACCAAACATACACCCGTCAATGTGACCTACGGAATAGGAATCGAGGAGCATGATCAAGAGGGGCGTGTCATCACGCTCGAGATGGAGGATCACTTCTTGGTGTGCGTCTACACGCCGAACAGCCAAGATGGTTTGAAGCGCCTCAACTACAGAATGACTTGGGAGGATGACTTTCGCCAATATCTTCTTGCATTGGACAAGAAGAAACCGGTCGTTGTTTGTGGCGACATGAATGTGGCTCACGAAGAGATCGACTTGAAGAACCCGAAAACAAACCACATGAACGCAGGCTTCACAGATGAGGAAAGGGAGAAGATGACTGTGTTGCTCAATAGCGGATTCATTGATACATTCCGACACTTCTATCCCGATGCCAAAGATCGCTATAGTTGGTGGAGCTATCGTTTCCACGCCAGGGAGAAGAACGTGGGCTGGCGCATCGACTATTTCCTTGTGTCTGAACGACTGACATCACGCTTGAAATCAGCAGAAATACACGACAACATTATGGGTAGCGACCATTGTCCCGTCTCAATAACACTCATCTGATATGGCAAACTTAAAAGGATTAGCAAAAGATACGGCCATCTACGGACTCTCGAGCATTGTGGGTCGCTTCCTCAACTACTTGCTCGTTCCGCTCTACACACACTATATGCCCAAAGCCTCTGGCGATTATGGTGTGAGCACGAACATGTATGCGTACACGGCTTTGTTCTTCGCCATTCTGACTTTCGGCATGGAGACGACATTCTTCCGCTATGCCAACGATGAGCGAGAGACACCCGATACCGTCTTCTCCACCGGTTTTGCGATGGTGGGAAGCCTTACCGCTCTCTTCCTTTTGCTTGTTTTCGGCTTCATCACACCCATATCGAACTATCTCGGATATGCAGCTCATCCTGAATACTTAATGATGATGGCAGCCGTTGTTGCCCTAGATGCCTTGCAGGCTTTGCCTTTCTGTTTCCTTCGTTTCCAGCATCGGCCCATACGTTTCATGTCGCTGAAGATGCTCTTCATCTTCCTCAACATCGCCCTCAACCTTATTTATTTCGTCCTTCTCGGCAAGACAAGTGTCTTCTATGTCTTCTTCATAAACCTCATCTGCACGAGCTTCATCACCTTCTTCTTCATTCCTGATCTGATAAAGATCCATTGGAAATTCGACGGCAATCTGTTGCGAAGGATGCTCTCCTATTCGTGGCCGATACTCCTATTGAGTGTGATGGGCATCCTGAATCAAGTGGCGGACAAGATACTTTTCCCAAAGGTATATCCCGACGAAGCACAGGCGAATGTCGAGTTAGGCGTTTATGGGAGCTGTGTGAAGATAGCCATGATTATGGCCATGATTACCCAAGCCTTCCGATTTGCCTACGAGCCCATCGTCTTTTCAAAGGCGAAAGATGCCGACAAGAACGAGTATTATGCCCTAGGCATGAAGTACTTCATCATCTTCACCCTCCTTGCTTTCCTCGGAGTGATGGGATACTTGCCCATCTTGAAGTATATGATCGGCTCCGATTATTGGGAAGGATTGAAAGTAATCCCAATCGTGATGGCAGCCGAGATTATGATGGGCATCTACTTCAACCTTTCTTTCTGGTACAAGCTGATTGACAAAACCATCTATGGTGCCCTTTTCTCTTTGGCAGGATGTCTCGCTCTTTTGGTCGTCAACATTTGGGGAATCCCCCATTACAGCTATATGGCTTGTGCTTGGGGAGGTGTTGCAGGATACGGAACAGCTATGCTTCTGAGCTATTTCGTAGGGCAGCGAATCAACCCGATCCCCTATCCGATTGGTTCGATAGCGCTTTATGTCATCATCGCAGCCGTGTTCTACGGAGTGATGGCACTCGTTCCCAAAGAATGGCCGATGTGGATTTACCTCGCTATCAGCACACCACTTTGCCTCACATTTGCAGGCATAATTTACTGGAAGGAACTGAGGAAGAAACCAGCCAACTAAGGACAAGAGAAAAAACATGGCCTTAGTCGTTGGCAAACGTATAGTGTGACGATTGCAAATGTATAGTGTGACGATTGCAAACGTGGCACTATACGATTCGAATCATAAAGTGCCACGTTTAAAATCGACATATTCTCACTCTCGCAAAATAATCTTTCGAAGGGCATCCATCAACTGGTCAGCCAAGCCGATATTGTATCCTTGGCGAATCCAATAGACGCGATTGAAAGTGTCACAAAGCATGAGAAGAGGCAATTCTTTGCTGCCGTGAGTGAGTTCCTCGATGTGCATCGCCTCGATTGTTTCAGGGTCTGCCACACCGAAGAGCACGTTGCTTGGCAAATCGTCGAACTCCTTTCGGTCGAAGTTGGCATAATCCTCCTGACTTTGGAAAAGCATCAAGTAGCATTGTGACCATTGAGAAAGATGGATGTTAGCTGCCTCCATGTCGTGAAGGAGGTGCGTGCTCGGCTCATGATTGCTGCGGATAAGGGCTATCATATAAAAGCCTCGGCCTGTCGTTTCAAGTATCTTCTTGTGAACGCCTCTTGCATTCGTGAAGTAATTCTCGCAGTCGAAATTGCCAATTACATGCAGATGCTCTTCATCTGCTCGCAGTCGCAAAGTCACAGTCTTATCTTTTTGTGCCTCAACGCCAAATATCTCGAGGTTTGCCCAAACACCACCATTTGCCAAACGAGTGCCGCTGACAAGCATATATTGGCCTGCATCAACGTTCACGCCATTACCAAATGTCCCTTTCAAAGTAGCGTTTTCTGGGAACTCCTGAACTTTTGGACGACCACTCTCGATGCGCGACAAAGCGAAATGCGAGTAGTAGGAAGGATTCTCCTTCACTTCCTGGTCCTTATAGAAGAAATACAATGTACCTTGAGGAGCCGTTTTCTCCTGAGCAGAATCAAACAGGACATCGTGCCACGAGTCAGTCGTAATGTCTGCCCATTGCACTTTGCCTGTCACTTCGTCAATGCGTGCCGGAATACCTACGCTACGAGCCGCAGAAACAAAGAAAATGTCGCGACTGTGGGCGTCACAAGTTCTGTGATTTAGCACGCCAAGCGGACTCATGCAGAGATGCTGCGGATTGCGCGTATCATCAACTGTAATACTGTCCGTCACCCATTGCAGAAGTTGTTCTGCCGTCATGCCTTGGAACTTCTCAGAAAGCGTTCCTCGACAAGGCGTCAAACGTTCATTAGCAACTCTCGGACAGAGAACATAACTGTCCCAAAGCGGGCTGTCAAAACCCTTCGTGTTCTCAGCCACATCCATCAGCACCTCCATCGTGACATCACGATAGTCCTTGCGAGCAAGTGTCTTGAGTACATCACCCTTGCATTTCTTGGCAGCTTCGCTCTTTTTGAAGGCTTCGATGGTCTGCCAATTTGCTCGCGCCATCACTTCAGGACTGTTTGGCTCGCCATTTTGACAGAATGCCTCCTTCATATAGGCGATGCGAATGCTATCCTCCTCAGCGAGACGTTTACGGTTGGCACGAACTGCATCGGCACTTACTTCAGGCTTGTTATCTTTTCCAAACGGCGGATTCAGGTCTATTTCAAGCGAAGCAGTATACGTGCTGTCCCTGTCAAGGACAACAGTCACTAAAGCATCTTTGCCAACACTCACTTTCTGGAAGCCGAACTTACCGTCCTTGCTTGCCCAGACAATCAAGTCGCCCTTGCCACAAGTCAACGACGACTTGCCCTTCACATCACTTTGCTTCGACACGATAGGATAGAACTCTGCATAATTGTAAAGGCGGTAATCAACCGTCGCACCCTCGACAGGAAGGCTATCCTGGCCAAGCACAGTCACTATGATGGAAGCCACATCGACATAGTTCTTCGTGACGTTTATCTCCGTATAACATGCCGTCTTGTTCACCACTTCCTCTGGTCCCGTATAATCACCAAAGACTTTCGTATGCATGAGCATGCCTCTGCTGGCCGATTCGTTGAACCATCCGAGGTTCAATACCGGCTCTGGTTCGCAAGCGCCCAAGAAATACCACCTTCCATCGACCCAAGCCTCTACCCAAGCATGGTTGTCATCCGTATGTGCCCAACGAGGCGTGTAAACTTGTCTGGCAGGGATACCGATGGTACGAAGAGCAGTAACTGTGAATGTGCTTTCTTCTCCACAACGTCCTATGGCAGAACGAAGTGTGTTCATCGGCGAGGAGGTCCGACTGTCGCTGGGTTGGTAGCTGACATGTTCATGACACCAATGGTTCACTTCCAACACGGCAGCATACATTGTCTTGCCTTCGACACGCGCCTTCAACTCGTCGTAATAGGCAATACGAAACGAGTCGAGGTCCTCGTTGTTGACACGCAAAGGCAGAACGAAGTGCCGCCATTCCCGGCCTGGGACCTTCTCTCCCCAAGGCATTTCATGACGCGCCTTAACCGCCATCTCCACGTTAGCTTCCCAGAATTCACGAGGATAATCCACGCTGTCGGGCAGCGGCATTCCCGCATAAAGGAAGTCGAGTGCATCTTGTTCCTCTTGCTTCAGACCGTCTGTGCAAGCTGTCAGCACACTTATAAAAGCAAAGAGCCCCACAACGAGGGCTCCATGCAATGTCTTTCTTACGTTATTCTGCATACATGTCTACAATGAGTTCGCCAAAGATTGTGTTGGCCCATGCGAACCAACTGCGAGTGAAGTCTTCTGCATTATCCTTGTTGAAGGACTCGTGCATAAAGCCTTTGCCGCCATCGGTCTTAAGGATTTCCTGCACGCACCACTCCTTCTCAGCACGGTCATTAGTGGTGAATGCCTTCATCACCAAGCTCATGGGCCAAGGCTTATCGAGTCCGCAGTGAGGACCGCCAATGCCTTCGCCAGCCTTTCCTTTGAAGAAATAAGGATTGTCCTCACTCCAAACGAACTTGCGCGTATTTTGATAAATGGGATCGTCAATAGCCACATCGGTCAGGTAGGGCAGACAAAGCAGGCTGGGAGCATTGCTGTCGTCCATCAGGAGATAGCTTCCGTAACCGTCGACTTCGAAGGCATAGATGGGACCATACTTGGGATGTTCCACAACGGCATATTCCTTCAAGGCTGCTTCCACCTGGCTTGCCATCTGCTCACACTCACCAGCAAGCACCTTTTCCTTGTTCACGTCGCGAA
>Ga0310694_10003783_pt1 | contig 14793 bp, 12 predicted proteins | sample 174DNAGHGhighgp2_FD_203884 | JGI IMG/M metagenome (GOLD analysis project Ga0310694, IMG submission 203884) | Sheep rumen microbial communities from Palmerston North, Manawatu-Wanganui, New Zealand - 1742 DNA GHGhigh gp2 (v2) (version 2) | ecosystem: Host-associated > Mammals > Digestive system... | reverse complement strand
AGTCTCTTCCGCATTTGCGCACGCCAGCAATACCATGCATAACAAAAGAAACGCCGCAAAGACTCTACGCTTTTTACACACTATCATTCCTATTTTCTTGCCACTCCTATGCATCTTTTAGGCACAACTATTCCAATAACGGTTGAACACTATAATCCTTATTGTTGGCAACAAAAGTAATCTTTGAAACACACCTCTTTTCATTTTTCTATTTCCTCACTTGTGACTATATATTCTCCCCAATATCGAAAAAACCGATCTTCCAAGAAAGAGTTTAAAAACTCTTCCGTCCTTACACCTCCCAGCACTTCCGCTCTGCTTCGACTACACATGAAGAGATGCTGTACTTTACTGCCATTCACCGATTCTTTTTGCATGGTATCGCAAATCACCCCACCGCTCTCCTCGTTATCGCAAAACATCTCCCGGTACGAAAAAATCCCCCCAAAAAAAGCATTTTCATCCCAACTCTTTTGCATTTCATAGTTTTCATCAAATATTATCGAACTTCGTACATCAAACTCTCCCAACGTCGCTATTTTTTCCTTCAGATCTTCCAATTGTTCAGCATCAATGTTTCCCAAATATCGCCAATCTTCCAAATTATCCCACCAAGAGTCAGAATAGTCCTCCCCCCATGGCGGTCTTCCGTCATCCAGATTGCTGTCTTCCAAACAATATTTTGCATCAGCCATGTATACTTCTCCGTCAGCAAAATACATTAGATATTGGTTACAAATCTTTTCTTCATGATAAGTGAAATAATATCGTTTGATCACCCAAAAAACTACCAGCAAGTTTTCCTCCGAAAGCATTTCCCGCCTCGCGACCTGCCTTCCTGACAACGCCTCGACGATGATCTCATCTTCCGGCTCCGCCTGTGCAACCTCCTCCTGCAGGACTTCCGTTTCTCTTCCGCACGCCAAAAATATAACACTCAATAATACTGCAAGCAAAATAAAGAATCTATTACGTTTTATAAACAAAACCCACTCTCCCTATACCGGATTCCTGTCAGACTATATCGACCCAATACCGAAAATACCGATCTTCCAACAAAAACTCCATCAGTCTTTCTGTTGCTTCCTTCCCCTTCATCTCCATCTGATTACTGCCACACCAGAAAACACAGACGGGCTCATTGGATTCATCATCTTCCAAAAACACATCGCACGCAAAGGTTCCTGTTTCTTTCCCGGAATATAAAAAATCATGATAAGAATCTATCAAGTCAAAATAGCCCGCACAACCTTCATGATTCGTTCTACTGTATTCCTCATCCAGCTTTGTGAATGATTCAACCTCCAGATTCCCCAGTTCCCTGATCCTTTCTCTCAGAATTTCTATCTTCTCCGGGGCATAGATTCCCAAATACTTCCAACTATCCAGGCGCTCCCACCATTGTTTACTATATCGCTCAATGTAATACAACACCTCCTTGCCCGAAATATCAAAAGTATCACGGGCGCCGGGAGGCACATACTCATCATATGCAGTATAAACCGATCCGTCTTTAAAAAGCAGGAGGTAACCATCCCGTTCCAGTCGTCCATAATCTGGTTTCATCTTCTGTATATCATATCGCGTTAAAACAACCAGAAGGTTTTCCGTTGATAGTGTTTCCCTCATTGTCACCTCTTCTTTGGACAATTCCTCGGCGGCAATCTCTTCTTCCTGCGCAACATCCTCCTGCGGAACTTCCGTTTCACTTCCGCACGCCAGCAAGATGATACTTGATAATACTGCAAGCAAAATAAAAACTCTAAGACATTTCATAAACAGAATTCACGTCCCCTATTCCGGATTCCGTCAGACGCTATGCCATACATCCGAACTCCAAACCTCTCTGATCATCTCATCCTTATCATCAGTTTCAATACTTCCGTCAGGATGAAAAATATACTCATTTTTATATAAGCTGCCAACGACAACATCTTCGTTATCAAAACCGCTTTCTCTAATATAATACCTCACATACCGGTAGTCATTTCCTTTTTTCTCAACATATACCCCCATATGCACATCATCAGACATGCTATCATCGTCTATGTAATTCATAAAAGAAATAATGCTTTCTTTATTCAATTCGAAACCTACAATTCCTTTTTCTATATCGTAATACTCCTTTTTAAATACAACTCCCGTAACATAAGCTGATCCGTCATGAGCAAATAACCAGCAGTTTTCATCCTCATAGAAGATCTGTATATCTTTATAACCATTACTTTCCCATTCAATAGTCACCATAGCTTCAGCATCTGCTTCATTTTCAGCATTCCCGATAACAGAAAAATATCCAATGACCAATCCATCGAACTTTTCACTTATTTGTTGAGATAATACATCTGCTAGTAACCACTCACTCGCAAAACACGCATAATAAATAAACTCCTCATCCGACAACGCCAACAGTTCTTCTTCCGTTAACTGTGGTACCAGCAACTCCCTTTGCGGTCTTGCCAGTTCGCCCGAATCATAAAGCGCAGACAGTTCCGAATCCTGTTTCTGTAGTTCTTTCCTTTCGACTTGCCAATTCCGAAAAATAGCATTTCCCTGTAACACATCGAGAATTCCCTGTGCATATATATCGCCATTCATTCCCCTGCGAGATTCAGCGTATGCAGATACCCAAAACTTTGCCGTCCTGTTTTCTCCGTTTTCGGCAATATTTATAAAACCCTTGCCCCAGAACTCCGGCACATCTCGTCCTTCTGCGATCTTGTAGTACAACGGGAACTCATCAGATTCCGTATATCCTTCCAGTAAGATTGGATCACTTTCCAAATAATCTTCATAATACGAAACACTCTCCGGATCCGTCTGCCACATATTCACCTTGATTGCTGCAAGATCTTCACTCGAAATCCGTCCTAAACACTTCCAATCGTCCAAATGATCCCACATCTCATCGTTCAAGGCTTCTCCGTAAACTTCTTCATACGGAGTAGGTCGATTCAACCGAAAATACTCTGCCGCGTTGTATACAGAGCCGTCCGAAAACAGGAAAAAATAGCGGTTTCTTCTTGGCGCGTGCTCATCGCTGAAGTATAGAAACTGCATCTCCATCTCAAGGACCAGGTTATCCATGCATACGATATCCTCCGTACCGATATCCTCGATCGCCCGTTCAGCTATAATTTCTTCCCATTCTCCGTCGGCTCTTGCCTTTTCCCAAAGCGGTGCTTCCCGGATCTCCCTTTCTCTTTGTTCCGCCTCGATCCGTGCCGCCTCCTGCTGCTCCGCCTCCACGCGCATCCGCTCTTCTTTCTGCGCTCTTACCTTTTGACAGATCTCATATATTTTGCCGGGCAAAAAGATGACACACAAAAACAGAAGCACCATCAACAGATATTTGGTTGATTTACTCATGCCCTGTTTCTTCATGTGACGCCTTCAAACAGACTTTCAAAGATTCGATATAAGTATATCCGTGATCACACCCCGATGTCGCTAAGCTCCTGCTTCGCTTCCGCTCGCATTCGCTAATCTCATCGGGTGGTTCTCACTAAACTCGGCTTCGCCTCGTCAAGTGATCACACAAGGTCCAGCGGATCGATGATGACTTCGCACAGGCAGGAGGTGTCGCCGTCCAGCAGTTCCCTGATCTGTGCCTTCAGATTTTTCATCTCCGAGATGCGCAGGAACTTCATGTCATATGCCTCCGCGATGTGGGACAGATCCGGGCTGCCGGAGAGATCCACGACGCTGTAGCGGTCTTTGTAGGTGAAATGCTGGTACTGTCGCACCATGCCGAGGTAATTGTTCTTCAGGACGACGATCTTGACCGGCACGTCATACTGTTTCATCGTGGCAAGCTCCATCATCGACATCTGGAAAGAGCCGTCGCCGCAGACCGCGACTACCTGACGGTCCGGACGGGCAAGTTTTGCACCGACCGCAGCGGGAATAGAGTAGCCCATCGTTCCCATGCCGCCGGTCGTTAAGAATCTGCCGTTACGCACCACATGATATTTGCAGGACCAGATCTGATTCTGCCCGACATCCGCGACGTAGATCGCGTTATCCTTCATTTCCAGGGAAAGCTCTCGGATAAAGGCTGCAGGATCCACGTATTTCGGATTCGGATCGCGCTTCAGCGGCATCGTCTGCCGGTATTCATCCAGCGTTTTGATCCATGCTTCATAGTCTCCGTCGATCTCATATTCCGCGATCTCTGCCAGGATATGCTTCGCATCTCCGACGATCGGGATCGTCGCTCCCGCATTTTTGCCGATCTCCGCGGGATCCACATCGATATGGATGAGCACCGTATCCTTCATGACACGCTCCGGCTGGTTCACGGCGCGGTCTGCCACACGCGCTCCCACCATCATGATGAGGTCCGCTTCCTGCATCGCCCGGTTTGCCCAGGGGAAACCGTTATTTCCGACCATGCCGTAATACAGCGGATGATCCGAGCTCATCACACCGATGCCCATCATCGTGGAAACGACAGGGATATGATACTCCTCGATGAGCGAGCGCAGCTCCTCTTTGGCATCGGAGAGACGCACGCCGCCTCCGGCGCAGATGAGCGGCCGTTTTGCCTTATCCAGTTCCTTGATGATCTTTTTGATCTGCAGGACATTTCCCTTGACCGTCGGCTTGTAGGTACGGAGCTTCACTTCCTCGGGATAGTCGAACTTTTTGATCTCCTGCATCTGGATATCGATCGGAACATCGACCAGTACCGGGCCTTTTCGTCCCGTATTGGCGATATGGAATGCCTCTTTCATGATGCGCGGGATATCCGCCGCATTTTTGACGAGATAGGAATATTTAACGAAGGATTCCACGGCACCCGTGATATCCGCCTCCTGGAAGACATCCGAGCCGATGAGCTCCGAATTGACCTGTCCGGTGATACAGACGAGCGGGATGGAATCCGCAAAAGCCGTCGCGACGCCTGTGATCAGGTTGGTCGCACCCGGACCGGAAGTCACCGCACAGACACCCGGGCGTCCGGTAAGACGCGCCATACCGCTCGCCGAATGCGCTGCATTCTGCTCCGTACGGATCAGGATGGTCTTAATATCGCTTCCGAGGATCGCGTCATAGAAGGGACAGATCGCGACTCCGGGATATCCGAAGACATGCGTGACCTTCTCCTTTTCCAGACACTTTACGATCGCTTCCGCACCGTTCATAGTTTCATTCCTCCGTTCATTATTCTTTTCGCGCTTTGCGCGGGACCTTATCGGAAATATGCATTTCCCCTTGCTATGCTTAAAAAATTATGTTAACATACACCCTATGAAAAAGCAAACGATCATGACAATTCTTTTAACCATGACTCTGCTCGCGGGCTGCGGGAAAGATCCCGCAGACTCCTACGATACGAAGATGAGCGCCGTCATCACCGAAGTCAGTAATACGACGGCAGCGCTCGATGCCATCGATCCGTCCGCACCGGATGCTTCCGATACGGTACTGGCAAAGCTTTCCGAGCTCTCAGCATCCCTGCATGAAGCCGCGACGCTGGAGATGCCGTCGGAATACAGCGACTGCGAGGCTCCGATCAGCAATGCGGCCACCTACATGACCAAAGCATATGAGACCTACGCGCAGGCCTGCAGCGCCGAACCGTTTGATGCGGAAGCCGCAGGGATCGCGATCGGATATTATGAGTCCTCCATGGAATCACTCGCCCGACTGGGTGAGCTCTTAAAGTCACACGAAACCGGGAACTGACACCGGGAACTGACTTACTTGCGGTACCGGTCTTTGATCCGGTTCTCGAGATCCACACACTTCCGGTTGATCTCTTTTCCCTTATTCAGAACGGTCTTGCCCGCACGTACAACGCGGGTATCTTCGATGATCTCACAGCGCTCGTTTGCTTTATCAAACTGCAACTGCTTCCACGCGATGATCTCGTCATACAGTTCTTTCAGGCGGTTATTCTTCGTCGTGTTGCCGATGATCGTCCATGCCGCATCCACCAGGAAAAGCGACCATGCCGCCGTTGCGATCCAGCGCCGGAACTGAAGCGGTACGCGGTCCAGTACGCCAAGCGTCATCGGATGCAGCACGCGCATCATGACAAGCAGAGCGAGTCCGAAGAACAGTCCGGATATCACGCTCACGCGCCCGTCGATGTTCAGCGGATAATAACTGTAATCCCAGTATCTCTTGTGGAAAAAGTGTTCAAATACGACCGAGGTGAAATACTCCACGACACAGGTCGCAAGACCCGAAAGAAGCAGGATCTTCCACGGCGAATCCACGCCGGAGAAAAGCTGGATGCTGATCACGGAGACCATCGCATAGATCGGGCAGATCGGTCCGATATACATCCCGCGGTCCATGAGCTTGCCCTGCTCTCCGAGGGAAAAGATCGTCGACTCGTAGATCCAGCCGATGAATCCGTAAAATACCATCACACAGGAAAGTGTCGCAAAGTCCATTCCCGCAAAGGTAAAGCCGTTGAAAAGATACCCCTCAAACAATCCGTTCATTTTAACCGGTCTCCTATGGTTTCCTGTGTTGCAACGATCTTATCGGCCAGGCATAATAGCCAGCCTTCCTTCGTCTTCGGCGGGAAGATCGTCAGCGGGAACATATGATGCCGTATCATGTCCCTCTCGATCTCCGTGAGTTCAAAGTCCTTTTCCGCCTGTTTTAATGCTTTTCCCGGATGTGTGTATCCGTGGATCGCATTCGGCCATGACCGTTCGTGCCAGTCATAGAGAAAATAATCATGTAACAGTGCTCCGCGGATCAGAGACTCCGTGTCCACCTTCATATTCCTGCGGATCGAGATCTCATACGCTTTTCTGGCGACACAGATGCAATGTGTCTTCACCGTGGTCGTCCCGTGCTGTATGAACTGATCCATCAGATCAAAGCGCGATCCTTCGCGCGTCTTCGCCAATACTCTCCGGAAGAATACTTCGTTTTCCGGCGGCAGATACACACTGCGGCTGAATCTGATCATCCCGTCTAATCCTCTACAGTGCTGCCTGCGTGCGTACCGCGACCAGATGTTTCATAGCATCCGTCCACTCGTAATGATCCGTTACGGATACCGTCTTCCGGTCTTCGCCTTCTTCCGGATCTTCCCCCGACTCGATCACTCTGCCAAATCCCTGCAGGAGCTCGATGTACTTTTCACTGAGTCGTCCCGGCGCCTCCACACCAATCTTTTTATAAAACGCTCCGTCATAACCGAGCGCCATCGCATCGAAGCGGTCCACCACCGTATAGCAGGACGGGATCTCGTCCGGGTCCCCGGTAAACTCTTCCGCTCTTCGCAGCACGCCGGCGCGGATCTTCGCTTCCAGCGTCTCCTCCTCGGGCAGGAATACCGTCATCGCCTGATCGACCGCCATCCTTGTATCAAAGCCGCACCGCTTTGCCAGAGCCGCGGCATAGGCCGCCATCTCATGCAGGATCGTGCTCACGATCCGCTGCTCCGGATCCGTACTCTTTAAGTATCCGTCGCTTTCCAGTCTGCGGAGCAGGTCGATATATGACGAAGCAGCGCGCCGGAGCGCCTGCGTCAGTTCCTCCCGTTTCATGATTCCCTATTTTACCCTGTTTTTCGGCATTTGGCAAGATAAATTATGTAAACTATCAAAAAAATGTAACGGAGCTCACTTTGTCTTCCCACTCTTGTAATATGCCGATGCATAATCGAAACAGCGCCTTAGCTCCGCCGTATTGTTCAACGTCTTCACGTTTTCCGTATGTTTCGTCACAAAAGCGTTCATTTTCTGCGTATATTCCTCTTTCGAGATGCTCCCGTCCGCCACGCCGGCGAGCCCTGTCTCCCAGCTGGCCGTAAGCTTCGGGTTCAGCATCGAGCCAATGGAGTAGCGTACCACATCGAAGATCATCTCCCCGAGCAGTGTCGGCGTGATGATCTGCGTTTTTTTATTCAGCGCCAGATATTTGTTCCGTACGAGTTTCTCCAGGATCCCGGCACGCGTCGCCGAGGTGCCGATGCCGCTGCCTTTGATCATCGCGCGCATCTCTTCGTCCTCGATGAGCTGTCCCGCGTTCTCCATCGCGAGGATGAGGCTTCCCGAATTGTAGCGCTTCGGAGGAGTCGTCTCTCCCTCCTTGATCTGCGCCCCGTTGTAACTCAGCTGCGTTCCCTTCTTCAGTTTTCCGAGTTCTTCCAGGAATGCCGGATCGCAGGCGATCTCTTTTTCTTCTTCCTCTTCCCCGCCGTTCTCTTTTCCGCCGGACTCCGTACTGCCGGTTGCATCCTGCGCCCCATCCTTACCTTGTGCCGCATCTTTCCGGTCTTTCAGGAAAGAAGCCCGCGACACCTTCATCCAGCCTTCCGATTCCTGAAGTTTGAAGTTTGCAAAAAAGTTTTCGGTATGTTCTCCTTCGCCCTGCATCCCGATACACATCGATACTTTTTTATAGACGGCCGGCGGATAAAAGATCGCCAGGAAGCGTCTTACGATCAGCTCGTAGACCTTGGCCGCCGTCGCCGAGACCGTATTCAGTGCGCCGAAGCCCTGCCCCGTCGGGATGATCGCATAGTGGTCGGTAATCTGCTTGTCATTGACGTAGCGCGTCTTCGCGATCGTCTTGTAAGCCTCCCCGGCCAGCACTTCTTTTGCCGCTTCCGCACAGGGCGGATAAGCAAAAAGCCCCTTGATGTTCCTTCCGATCTCCTTGGAGACCGCCGAGGAAAGGACGCGCGCATCGGTACGCGGGTAGGTCGTCAGTTTCTTTTCATAGAGTTCCTGCGCGATCTTTAAGGTTTCGTCCGGGCTGATCTTGAAGATCTTGGAGCAGACATTCTGCAGTTCCGCGAGATTATAGAGCAGCGGCGCATTCTTTTTCTCCGTCTTTTTCTCTACCGAGATCACGTGCGCGGAGTCCGGCACGCATTCACCGATGAGAGCCTCGGCATCCTTCCGCTCCTTAAAACCGTTCTCTTTATACAAAAGCGGAGATTCGAAATATTTTGATCCCGTCACCGCTTTCCATTCTCCGTCGATGGCGCGCTCACCCACGAGGAAGCTTCCGAGCACGCGGAAATACGGCGTTTTCTGAAAAGCACGGATCTCGCGCTCCCGCAGGGTCACCATGCCGAGCACGCAGGTCATGACACGGCCAACGGCGATCACGCCTTTATCCGCATGCAGATAGTTTTTTACCTGATCCCCGTATTTTAACGTAAGCACGCGGGAGAAATTGATCCCCATGAGGTAATCCTCCTGGGCCCGCAGGTATGCCGCATCGGAGAGCGCATCATAGGCCGAGAGGTCTTTGGCCTCCCGGATCCCGCGCAGGATCTCCTCCTCGGTCTGCGAATCGATCCAGACACGTTTCCTCGTTTTGCCGTTCACCTTTGCCTGACGCTCGACAAGACGGTAGATATACTCTCCCTCGCGTCCCGAGTCGGTGCAGACATAGATCGTCGTGATATCCGCGCGGTTTAAAAGACCGCTTACGATCTGAAACTGCTTTGCCGAAGACGGGATGACCTCGTATTTATACTCCTCGGGAATAAACGGGATGGTCTGAAAGGACCAGCGCTTCAGCTCCGGCTTATAGACATCCGGATAGCTCATCGTCACGAGATGCCCGACGCACCACGTGATCACGGCTTCCTCGGATTCGAGGTAGCCGTCATGATTCCTCATATTGTACTTTAATGCCTTCGCGAACTCCCGTGCGACCGACGGTTTCTCTGCGATAAACAAAGACTTGTTCTGTCCGCTCATAAGGTGTCGATATCGATCAGCGTGATATGGGAATCTTCCTGTGCACGGAGTTTGAGATCCTCGGAGAATTTCCCGTTTGCAAAAAGATAGATATAATCCGGATGGAGTCTCGCCTTCTCCACGATCTTCAGATCATGGTCCAGATCCGCAGACGTCAGCTCCCCGCTCTCCCAGTCACAGAACGCCAGCAGACTGTCCCAGTCGGCATTCTGCATCACGATATCGATGCTGCCTTCCTTTCCGACCCACTCGCCGGTCTTGACCGCTTCGATCGGAAGCATACGGTTCTCATTCAGGATACCGAGATACTCGCCGCAGACTTTGCGGAAGTTTTCCTGATGGAACGAAGAAAGCCCCGGCAGGACATAGCGCCGGAAATACTCTCCCTCATCCAGCCGCTCAAGTGCGCTCTGATGCGGGAAAAGAAAACGGAAATAAAACTGCAGGTAACGAAGTGAGATCCGGTAGATCCCTTTCTTCGCATTTGCCGTAGAAGCGTTATCGTAGGAGAATACCTTCTCCACGAGCTCACGCTCCATCAGATTCTTCAGATATACACTGATCTTCGCCCGTGAAAAGCCGGTATGCATATGAAGGTCGTTGAGTTTATTCATGCCTTTGGCCATGCAGTTTAAAAGGACCGCATAGACATTGAGTTCGCGCAGCTCCTCCGCGACCAGGCGCATCCCCTCTTCCCGCAGGAAGCTTCCCTTTGCAAGGATGCCGTGCTTGACGTTCTCCGCCACCGAAAGCGAACGGTCGAACTGCGACCAGTAGGCCGGGATCCCGCCCAGGATGCTGTAAACCTCCATACAGTCTCTCGTGGAATAGTCCCCGAAATAATTGACGCAGTCCATAAAGCCCAGTTCCTGCAGCTTAAAGAAGCCGCCGATCCCAAGGGCCAGCGCCCCGATCCTCGGAACGAAATCGTTTTCCACGAACGAAACGGAAGAAGAAGCCAGCACCACCAGGAAGGGCACCGGACTGTCCTTCAAAAAGCGCATCAGCACCGCCATGAACGAATCGGAGTTCCGGATGATGTTCTGGTATTCATCGATCACCAGGATCCGTTTCGCATCGCTCTCTGCAGGCGTATCCGCGATCCGGTGCAGGATCGCCTCAAAGCCCTCGTAAGGAACGGGGCTCGTCGTATCCGTGCCGTTCTCCGCCAGATCCGCTTCCCAGAGCAGCACCTGCTCATCCTCCGCGCAGGGAATCGACTGATAGTAAAAGCAGGGCTTATCCTGCGCATAACGCATAAGAAGCGTGGTCTTACCCACGCCCTTATGCCCGTAGAGCACCAGCACATTGCTGCCTGCTTTCGCGTAATGCTCCTGTAATAATGCAAGTTCCTTTTTTCTTCCTACAAACATATCTTACTTCTCGGTAATGTATCCCTGTGCCTTCAGAAGCTCCGCGCACTCCACTGCACCGCCTGCCGCGCCGCGCAGGGTATTGTGGGAAAGGCCGACGAACTTCCAGTCATACACGGTATCCTCGCGAAGACGTCCGACAGAGATGCCCATGCCGCCCTCGTAGTTCACATCCAGCTTCACCTGCGGACGGTTGTCCTCCTCGAGGTACTGGATGAACTGCTTCGGAGCACTCGGAAGGCCGAGCTTCTGCGGCTCTCCGGAATAGTTGACGAGTTTCTCGATCAGCTGCTCCTTGGTCGGCTTTTTCTTAAACTTCACAAATACCGCAGCGGTATGCCCGTTCAGCACCGGTACACGGATGCACTGGCAGGTGATCACCGGGCTGGTCGCCGGAACGATCACGCCGTTTTCAATCTTACCCCAGATACGCAGCGGCTCTTTCTCGGACTTCTCCTCCTCACCGCCGATATACGGAATGATGTTCTCCACCATCTCCGGCCAGTCCTTAAAGGTCTTGCCGGCACCGGAGATCGCCTGATAAGTGGTCGCTACCACTTCATACGGCTCATACTCCATCCAAGCGGTAAGAACGGGGGCATAGCTCTGGATCGAGCAGTTCGGCTTGACCGCGATGAAACCGCGCTGGGTACCGAGACGCTTCTTCTGGAACTCGATGACATGCATGTGCTCCGGATTGATCTCCGGCACGACCATCGGAACGTCCGGAGTCCAGCGGTGTGCGCTGTTGTTCGAAACGACCGGAGTCTCGGTCTTCGCATACTCCTCCTCGATCGCACGGATCTCGTCCTTGGTCATATCCACTGCCGAGAATACAAAGTCTACCGAAGATGCAACCTTCTCGACCTCATTGACATTCGCCACGACCAGCTTCTTTACGGCCTCCGGCATCGGAGTGTCCATCTTCCAGCGGTCACCCACTGCCTCCTCATAGGTCTTGCCTGCGCTGCGCGGGCTTGCCGCCACAGTCACGACCTCGAACCACGGATGATCCGCAAGGATCGAGATGAAACGCTGCCCGACCATACCGGTCGCCCCTAAGATACCGACTTTTAATTTGCTCATAGTGTATTCCTCCTGATTACTTCGATTGATTTGCATATTGTAGTCTGTTCCCAATGTGACGCCGTGAGATACGATCCCCACTCACCGCGCTCTCGCAACCGCTTCGCGGTATGAGCACCACTAAGCTCACTGCGTTCGCTAAGTGGCTGCTGGCATCTTGCCTCACGTAACCTCACTAAGTTCGTGCTTCACTTCGTTCGCACTCACTAAGTGAGGACGTTCGGAAAGGGTTCGTGTGGATCGTATCATCACGGCTCACACGTTCGCGTAGCCTCACTGCTTAAAAGTCTATGTCGATTTATATATGCATTACTGTATATTCTCATATTTGATATCCTATTCCAGTCAATCCCGGCACTTCCGGGGAACACAATTATCTGCCCCCCGGTATATCGATGAAGTAAGCTGCGATGATCCGCTCATAAGCGAGCCCTTTCCGAACGTCCTCACTTAACGAGCGTGGAGCAAAGCTCCTCGCGAGTTTAGTGAGGTTACGTGAGGCAAGAGCGAGAGCGCGGTGAGCGTTGACGGATCTCGCAGCGACCTTTACCGATCTACCCTCTTACACCTTAAGGTATTTGCGATACTCCGCAATGACACCTCTCATCGCCGAAACGCCCGGAGCTCCGGTGGTTAACCTCCGCTCCACGCAGGTCTTCAGACTGATCGCATCGTAGACATCCGCATCGAACACCTCCGAGATCTCACGGAGCTCCTCCAGCGTCATATCCTCGATCGCCTTATCCTTTTCGATACAGGCAAGAACCAGCTGTCCGATGATCCCGTGCGCATCCCGGAACGGTACTCCGCGCTTTACCAGATAGTCCGCCGCATCGGTCGCATTCGTAAATCCTTTGACCGCACTGCGTTTCATGACATCCTTGCGGAACTTCATGGTGTCGACCATCTGCATGAACATCGAGAGGCATTCCTTCACCGTATCGATCGCGTCGAAGGTGCCCTCCTTATCCTCCTGCATATCTTTGTTGTATGCAAGCGGCAGTCCCTTCATCGTCGTCAGCATTGCCACGAGATGTCCGTAGACCCGTCCCGTTTTGCCGCGTACAAGTTCCGCGATATCCGGGTTCTTTTTCTGCGGCATGATCGAAGAGCCGGTGGAAAAGGCATCATCGATCTCTACAAATCCGTACTCATTCGAGTTCCAGAGGATGATCTCCTCCGAGAACCGTGACAGGTGCATCATGACCGTCGAAAGAGCGCTTAAAAGCTCGATCACGTAATCACGGTCCGAAACGCTGTCCATCGAGTTTAAGGTCGGTGCCTCGAATCCGAGCATCGATGCCGTATAACCGCGGTCCAGCGGATAGGTCGTGCCGGCCAGGGCTCCTGCACCAAGCGGGCAGGTGTTCAGACGCTCATAGATATCCGAGAGTCTCGAACGGTCACGGCGGAGCATCTCGAAGTATGCACCGAAGTGATGCGCCAGAGTGACCGGCTGTGCCTTCTGCAGATGCGTAAAGCCCGGCATATAGGTCTCGAGGTTCTCCTCCATGATCCGAAGCAGGATCTTCTGGAAGTCCGTCAGCAGATTGTCCAGTTCGATGATCTCGGCACGCACATACATCTTCATGTCCAGCGCCACCTGATCGTTACGGCTGCGTCCGGTGTGAAGTTTCTTTCCCGCATCACCGATCATCTCGGTCAGTTTCGCCTCGACGAAACTGTGGATGTCTTCATATGCATCGGTGATCTCCAGAGAGCCTTCCTCGAGCCGTTTACGGATCGTCGTCAAACCTTTGACGATCGCGTCCTTCTCTTCGAGGGTCAGGATCCCCTGCTTCTCCAGCATGATCGCATGTGCGATGCTGCCTTCGATGTCCTGCTGGTACAGGCGCTTGTCAAAATCGATCGATGCATTGAAAAGATAAACATCCCGATCGGTTTCTTTTGTAAATCTGCCGCCCCATAACTGAGCCATGATCAATGCCTCCTAAGCCGTGCCCAAACACAAAACACTTCGCACAGCCCTGTTTTAATCAAAGTTTTCCGCAGTCGTAAGTTCCACTACCTGCGTGCACATTCCGCTGAATGCGCTGTAGTCGAGACCGAGTGCCGCAGCGACTTCCGTATTGACGGAAGCGATCCCGTTATCCATGAGGCGGACCGGAAGAGCCGCCGGATCCTTACCGTCTACGAGGATCTCAACCACCATATCCGCCGTCTCGGTACCGAGTACCGTATAATCTACACCGTAGCCGCAGAACGCACCGTTTAACGCAAAGCTGTCGGCTCCCGCATAATGGGCGATGCCCGCATCCCGAAACTTCTCATAGATCGCAAGCTCTGCCGTCATGATCGTGTTGTCCGTCGGAGTAAAGACGGCCCCTACACCTTCCGCTACGAGTGCATCTGCCGCAAGTGCGACTTCCTCATTCGTCGTGCCGGTCTTTTCGATATAGTTCACGCCCTTTGCATCGAGGTAGGTCTTTGCCTCTTCGATGGGCTTCGTGGAAGCATCTTCACTCTTATTGTAGAGCAGTCCGACATAGCTGAGGTCCGGATCCGCCGCAAACATAAGGTCCATCAGTGCTGTGGTGTTCAGCGAATCCGACGTACCGGTGATGTTTGCTCCCGGTGCATTAAGATCCGCTACGAGACCTGCCGTGATCGGATCGGATACC
>Ga0310694_10003782_pt1 | contig 14793 bp, 6 predicted proteins | sample 174DNAGHGhighgp2_FD_203884 | JGI IMG/M metagenome (GOLD analysis project Ga0310694, IMG submission 203884) | Sheep rumen microbial communities from Palmerston North, Manawatu-Wanganui, New Zealand - 1742 DNA GHGhigh gp2 (v2) (version 2) | ecosystem: Host-associated > Mammals > Digestive system >... | reverse complement strand
CAAAAGAGGGTGAGTTCGCAATAGCGCTGTATAAAAGATTCGGTGCTGAAGTGCGAGACAGGATATATGCAATTCCCACATCGACTGTTTCATACGAATTTACGAGAAAGATATTCAAGCTTCTCGATATGCCCGTTGAGCATATCATAATGTCTTTTAACAGTTACGATTTGTTCAAGCTTGATCCAAGGGTCAATTTCAACGAAAAGATTATTCAAGAATTAGATAATATGAAATTTTCAACAATCATAGGAAACCCGCCATACCAGGAAATGGACGAAGGTCATGGCGCTAGTTCAAGGCCGATATATCATCACTTTGTGAATACGGCAATAAAGCTTAATCCCGAGTTCATATCAATAATTATGCCTGCCCGATGGTATGCCGGTGGCAAGGGAGGTGATCTCGTCGCCTTTAGAAAGCAGATGGCCGAGGACAGGCATCTGCAAAGGATTGATGACTTCGCTAACGGCAGGGAATGCTTTGCCAACGTGGAAATCAAAGGCGGTGTATGCTATTTCCTCTGGAGTCGCGAACACGATTCCCCAAAATGCCGTTTCGTTTCACACTCTGACGGCAAGATCATTTCCGATATGGAGCGGTCTTTGATTCTTCCTGACTCTGAAACCATCATCCGTTTCAACGAGGCAATATCCATTCTTGAGAAGGTAAGGACAAAACAGCCCAATTCCTTCAATCAGATAGTGAGTTCGCGGAAGCCTTTCGGACTTGCCACCAATTTCAAGGACTTCTCGAATGAGCAGGACGAGCAGCATCCAATCTTCATATATGCTCAGAAAGCAAAAGGCTATGCATCTCCAGATGTCATCATCAGGAACCATGAATGGAAAGATAAGTACAAGATATATATCCCGGAAGCCATCGGTGCCGGTAATATGACTAAAGACGTACTGAAACCGATCATTGGCCTGCCTAACACGATTTGTACAGAGACATATATTCTCATCGGGCCATTCGATACGGAAATGGAAGCACGGAACGTGTTCAATTATATCAGGTCTAAATTCTTCCATTTCATGCTCGGCCTGAAGAAGAACTCACAGCATACAACCCAGAAGGAGTATGTATATGTCCCTATGATGGATTTCAGTAGTGGGTCCAAAATCAACTGGTCGCTCGATAGGGCAGAACTCGACCAGGCTTTATATGAGTATTTCGGCTTAACAGAAGCCGAAAGGAAATTTATTGAAAAGACAATTCCTAATAAATAACAATTATGGCAAGTTTTACAGATTACGGCTTAGATCGCCGCTTTACAAATTATGTTCATCAGAACGTGGCTATCCCCCAAGTTTATGACAGGATCTCTTGGACTCAATATGACATTGACGCCGACGAGTTAGAGTACATTGACGTTCATAAAGGTATAGACTATCTTTTCAAGAATGCAGAAGGAAAAGTGGTTTCAGTACAAGAGCGTTTTAGGGAAAGCATGTATGCGAAATACTCAGATTTCACAATTCGATACAGACGTGACGAGAATTCCCACCAGGATAGGGTGAGGTCTGAGTATTACAAGATTGAAGCGGATTATTTCACTTATGGCATTACCAACGGAAACAAGTCCAATTTCTCCTCGGCAACGGATTTCATCAAAGTCGCCATTATTGACCTGAAAAAGGTTTACGAGAAGATTGACAATGGTCTCATTGTAATTCGTGACAACGGAAGGAATGTTTGCCGAATCATCGAAGAAAACGGAGTTCGCAAAATTGAGTGCCCTGTGAAGTATAATCGTGACGGCTCATCCAGTTTCTTCCCCATTGAAATCGCCTATCTGATTGAACTTTGGGGAGAAGAGATGGTTGTTTATAAAAAAGGGTTTTGACAGTCATGCTTTAAACACCTAAAGATAGCATGATATTCACAGAAGAAATTATCAAAAGGCAGCTTAACCTCTTCATTGAGGATGATTTGGACTGGCTGGAAACATTCGATAACGAGGATCTTGACAACGAGATTCCAATCACCCTCAACGAGAAGAACATGGACTTCTTCTTCCCCAACTGGAAAACCGAAACTGATCCGGATAACCTGGCGGGCACTTTAAACGAGTTGAAGGCTAACCGCTTTGATACAATACGTGTGACTATTGCGGACGACGTGATGGACAAGGATGGCGAGGGAGTCTATGAAGTCCAGTCCTTCGCCATCTCATTCCCTTTTGGCGAAGACGAGAACAAATTCGACATCATACATAACGGACTCCCAACCATCGCTAAACTCTTCTACAAGGTAGCTTCCATCCTGCCTATCCTTTAAAATCCGATGGAAGAAGACGGATCTAACAGACAAGTACGAACTATCAGTCATGTAAAACCACTAGATTACTCTTTATGGCACAATTGACAAAACGACAAAAACAGCTTTTTGATGAGCTTCATCAATCAAAACTTGAGGATCTAAAGACATTCAATAAAAGGTCATATCAAGGTTTATGGTCTACTGTGAGTGAGATATATCCCGAGTCCGCCCACTTTGTGTACGAACTTTTGCAGAATGCGGATGATGCAGAAGCAACTGATGTGTACATCATTGTCAATAGGCATGAGATGATCTTCAAGCATAACGGTACAAAACACTTTGATATAACAGCTGAAGATAGCGAACAAATCGGCGACATAAATTCAATTACAGGCATAGGTTATTCATCCAAGACTGATCTGCAAAATAAAATCGGCAAGTTTGGTGTTGGTTTTAAAGCCGTTTTCCAGTATACCGATACACCGGAGATATATGATGAATATTTCAAATTCAAGCTTGAAAACTACATTGTACCGACTTTGTTGCCTCATGACCACCCTTTAAGAAAAGATGGAGAAACATTATTTCGGTTTCCGTTCAAAGATGAGGAAGAATCATATGATGACATTGTTGGCAGACTAAAACGTTTGCAAAATCCAATTCTTTTCCTTCGGAATTTGAAGAGAATTGTATGGAGGATAGATTCTGAAAATGGAACGGTCGGTCAGGAACATACTTATACCAAATCGCTTCTGGAACGAAAAGATTATGAAGACAATACTTGGCTTGAATTCATTAGATTAGTTGATGGCGCTGGTACAAGATCAATTTTCCTGTTCTCTAAAAACATCCGTATTGAAGATGAAAATAGACAACTTCCAATCAGCATTGGGTTTTATTATGACGAGAATTCCGAGAAGCTTATCACTGAAACGACACAGAACATCTTTTGCTTTTTCCCTACGAAAGAAACATTCAAAACCTGTTTCATAAGCCATGCTCCTTTTTTGCTGACGGACAATCGTCAACAGCTTAAACCTAAAAACCCTTTTAATAAAGTGCTGATAAAGCATCTTGTTGAATTGGCTGCAAAATCCGTTCTGCTTTTAAGAGATTATGGTAAAGAGAAAAAGAAACTTCTTATTGATGAGAATCTGACAAGTATTATTCCTGAATACAGGAATAATTACTGGGAGCCACTTGATGAGCTTTTTGAACAACCGATAATAGATGCTTTCAGGGAATTGATTAAAACGGAAAATATCTTTTTGTCTAAAAACGGAAAATATCTCAAGAAAGATGACGCATTTATTGGCACTCCTCGTGAATTGGTAACACTGCTAAGTAAAAAGCAACTGTCGTCACTCGTCACGAAAACGAATCAAGATGAAAATAATGAAATTGATTTTATTAATTGGGATCTTTCCCAAAACATCATCAATCGAAAAGACTATCTTTTCTCAGGCATAACAAATATCAACTCGGCGTACCTCGGTCAGCATTTGACGCCTGATTTCATGGATATGCAGGATCACAAATGGGTAATCCGTCTATATAACTATTTGAGACATTATGCTACTCAGCAATGGAAATTAACAGGCACGGAAAAAGGAAAAGATTTGTCTAAACTTGTATTCAGAAACGCTCCTATTATTAAAACACAAAAAGGCCGTTGGATGGCACCATTCCTTGATGGTACCACGCCTAATGTGTATCTTCCTCTTAAGAAAGATGTTTCATCGGACTATAATTTTGTGTCAGATGAGTACGTAGAAGACCCCAGAGCGATGCTCTTTTTTGAAGAACTCAAAATTAAAGAACCAGATGAATTTGGTTATATCCAATCCGTTATTCTTACAAAATTCCGAGGTGATGACTTTGAGATTGACAATGAAAATCTGGATTCCGATTTTGTGGTTCTGATGGCATACTATATGAAGAATCAGGATAGCAGGAAAAAAGAAGAATTTATAAACTTACTGAAAAAGCATATTTATTTGGCGGATGCAGATGATACTCTTTATCCGCCTGATCAAATGTATTTCAAAAGTCCTATACTGGATAAGTATTTCAATTCAAATGCTATATTTGTTGACCTTGAGCATTACCAGTCATCAGTAAAGAAGTTTGGCAGAGAAACAGTTATAAGCTTCATGACTCAACTTGGGGTTAGACATCATCCATCAGTCAGAAGCATTACAAGAAATCATGTGGATGATGTCGCTTCACTTGTAATGTATAGACATTACAAATTTGAGTGTACCCGGTTTATAATTAATGATTATGAATTGGACGGCTTTAATGATTTAATCAATGAAAAGAGAATAGATAAAGAACTTTCCTTGTATCTATGGAATGAAGTGCTTCCCAGCATAGATTTAAAAGAGTATGAAAACCTTACATTCATGTATTGGAGAAGGTATGCACGCCATTATGATAGCATGCTACACACTTCATCTTTTAAGTTCGATTTACAACGTCTGAATTGGTTATATGACATTAATGATGAAGCTGTTTCTCCTCTTTCTATGTATTTAGAAGATCTTCCTCTGGAATATAATAGAAACAATGGACTCATTGAATTTTTCAGAATATCTCGTAAAGAGCCCACCATTGCGGATCTGGGAGGAAGCGTGGAGCAGCAGAAAGACTACGACTTCGGAAAACGGATAAGAGAGGAATTTGGTGATGATCTAACAGAAGAGGAAATAATTGAGAAGCTCATTGAACTTAAAGCAGAAAAGAATCGTAAAAAAAATACAACTAAAAATAGATCCGAAGAAAACTCGGATTCAGGTTCTGTGTCGCAGGATACAGATCATGAAGCCCTGCAATCAAAACTGAAAGAAAAATGGGAAAAGATGGCCAACGACTCTGTCGGCAAACCGTCTTCGTCACCAAAATCACCTTTGCCCCCATCAGAATATGCGTCATCCGATCGGGATGAACGGAAGAATCAACAGTTCTTTGATGACAAATACACCAATCATTCCGAAGATGCGTCGAAATTCGACAGTTCATCTATTGAAAGAAAGCTGAAATCAAAGGAGAAAGAAGCGAAAGAATCAGCTGAGAAATCTTCAGAATTGGTGCAGATTCTTGAGTTGTTGAACCAGGAGGAAAGGTTCACATTCAGATGGTATAAGTTGCTGATGGAGCTGATGCATGCCAACAAATCCGAGAAAATGAAAAGACATGCACAGATTGATTTCACGGAATGTGAATTCATTTGTTCCGATACTGTTCTTCATCTGACGAATCCGTCACAACCGATTCCCGATTGGGTCGCAGAATGTGAGAATTATGCACTGACTGCATTAGGCGCAAATCCTCAGAAGATAATAGGTCAAATTGTCAAGGCTGATGATGTCAGTGTAGATCTGTCCATCAAAAAGGACGAAACGCTTGAAGAAATCTGCTCAAAGGCATCGACTCTGCGTTTGACTGCTGATGCTTCCACCGATTTTATAGATTCTTTGGAAATGCAGTTCCTAAAGTTGAAATTTGAGGATGATTTCAACATGAATGATAATTTGCCAGCTAATATTAGATTCATTTACGGTCCCCCGGGAACTGGAAAAACCACCAGGCTTGTAGAGATAGTAAACGGTCTGTTGGCTTCACCTGAGAAGAAAACGAACATCTTGATTCTGACACCCACAAACAAGGCGGCAGATGTTGTATGCCGTATGATGGTTGACGACGAGATATGTTACAAATATCTCACAAGATTCGGCTCAACTGAGGATCTTGATCTGATAGAGGAATTCGACGTGGTCTCAAATCGGGAAACGACAGACCTGGATTTGTTGCCACACAATATCGTCGTGACAACCGCTGCAAGATACGCGTATGATTATCTGCAGCCGGACGATACTTTCATTTGTGATATTCCGTGGGATCATATCATCATTGACGAAGCTTCAATGATAGACATTCTGACAGTGACGTACATTCTATACAAAGGGGCTTCATCAAATATCATTATATCAGGTGACCCGATGCAGATTCAGCCCGTTTCCCAAAATGACATGCCGGAATACAATGTCTATGATCTTGTGGATTTGCACGGTTTTGCGGATGCCCTACAGAACTTCAACCGCTTCCATGTAGAAGCCCTTACGGTTCAACATCGTTCAGTTCCGACAATCGGGAAACTGGTGAGTCAGTATGCTTATGATGGTATTGTCCAGGCGGACCCGGAACGTGATCCTCAAAAACCGCTTGAGCTTGATGGCATAGAATTGAAAGACATCAATTTCATAGGATTTAACGTCATTGAATTGGATCCGATTCACGAACTTACAGCCGTCAATGGTTCAGCCTTTCAACTTTACTCGGCATTATTCACCTATAATATGGTGAAATACACAGCTGAACAGATCCAAACGAAATATTCGGGAAAACACTATTCCATCGGTATTGTATGCCCTTACAGGGCTGAATCCGATGCCATCAAGCTGATGCTCGAGAATAATCCGATAAGCAACATCAATTGCACAATAACCTGCGGTACGGTACACAGTTTTCAGGGTGGCCAGTGTGATATCATGTTTGTTGTACTTAACCCGCCTCTGATATGCTCTCGACGGGCACATATCAATAATCAGAATATCATTAATGTTGCTATGAGCAGGGCCAGGGACTACTTATTCTTTGTATTGCCTGAGCAACAGGTCAGAGGTTTCACGAGCAAGAATGATATCATTAAACTGTGTCAAAAGGGTTCATATCAGCATCTGTTATGTTCAGACATAGAAAATGTGATATGGGGAATGCCGAACTACATTGCATCCAATACCCACGTTACTTGTCATATGCCAGTTAATGTCTATTCTGATTATCAAGCCAAATACGAGGTACGTATTGCAGATGATGCTCTTGATATCAAAATTAACGAATAATTATTTAGTCACAAAGAATCATTTTGATTAAAGTCACATCCCAATGAAACCAACGGACAAAACGCCCTTGTGGCTGGATCTGAGGAAAGAATACATAGACGACAACTTCGAGAAGTTGCGCGACTACCTGTGTGACTGCTCCACAAGCGCGGCCAAGAAGGACTCGTTTTATGACACGACCATCGAGCTGCTGCGGGCTCGTGTGGAGGACTTGATCACCTCCATTGCAAACCGTCCCATATACAACGAGGACGATGACCGCAAGAGCACCTCGTTCAACGCAGCGCTGCTGGCCACGTACCTGCTCACCGACGGCGACCACGACCTGGCACTGCCCGCCTACGTCGCATTCATGGGCGAGTTGAGGCTGCTCAACCCCCGCTTCTCCGAAGCCATCATAACGGCGGCCACCGAGCGCCTGCGCTACGAAAAAGTCACCGCCTATGGCTTCAACTGGAAGAACCTCGATAAGATCGGCACCGAACTTTTCGCCTATAATGCGGCGAAACTCGTCAAGTTCGACGTGCCCAGGAAAAAGCCCCTTGTCTTCACGAAATTCGGCACAGCCTACATTTCTGCAGACGGTCTTTTCCTGACCCACGAGTCGGCCACTGGAGCCAAGAAACTCTTCAAGAGCGGTGCCAACTCGCTGGAAACGGGCATCGGGATCACGCTCAGAAGCCTCTCGTCCGAGAAACTCAAGCAGAGCTACGAGAACCAGATGCCGAAGGTCGAGGAGTTCATCAAGGATTTCATCCGCCAGCAGGACAAGGTGCAGAACAAGGGATCCGCTCCAACGGCTGCGCTGAAACGCTACTACGATAACGACGAGGCCGTGGTGCGCGTGACAAATGTCGATCTCAAGAGCGGCACCATCTATGTCGAAACGACCGATCCCCGCTACCACAAACTCTCGGGCCCGATAGCCTTTGAGAAAGCCAGCCTGGTCTATTACTACACTGACACGCTCTATGAGTTCTTCTGTGCCGGTGACTATCTCAAAGCCACCATCAGCAACGCCGAACAGCCGACCTTCAACATCGAGAAGCAGCTGATTGAGTTCTTTGTAGAGGACACCAAACGAGCAGAAGAAGAAAGCGACGAGTTTCTGGCCTTGCTGATTGATGAGCGGCCCAAGTACTTCGGCTGGATCAACGAGTTCGGAATTGCCATGCATACGCAGAACACGGCAGGCTTCAGCCGTGGCGACTTCGGCATCCTTAATGGCGTGACCTACGGCACGGGGAAATACTACGGCAAGATTGATGCCCAGGTGCTCAAACTCTCCAACGAGCACTTTGACGAGAAAACCGTCCGTCACGACTGCATCCGCGCCTTCGCCGAAGACACACCAGCCCCCGTCTATGAAGAGGCCGAGGTGGACACCAGTGAGCTGAGTCCCGTCATCATCTCGCTGCTCATGCGCCAGTTGTTCGGCTACCAGCGCACGCTGCTCAAACCTTCTGAGCGTTTCACCGTGCTGGCCAACATCAACGTCATGGCTGAACTGGTGGGCGATACCGTATCATCGTCCTACAGCCGTTTCGCCAGAAACTACCTCATGGCCCTGGTGGAGTTCGTTGCCGGCAACACCGTGAAGGATATCCAGCTCACGCCCGACGAGGACTACAAGGAAGCCGCATCCACCAAGGTCCGCATGGAGGTCATCGACCTGCTCAAGCAGTACGGCATGAAGGAGGACTCCAAGCGGCTCGCCGACGCGATCCAGGAGTACAAGGACACCATGCCGATGCTCTCACGCCTTGCCCGGCTGATACAGACGGCCAACGCCATGCAGGACACCCTCTCGGGCTCTGCCTTGAACGTGATCAAGCGCGAAATAATAAAAACGCTCTCCATCGAGACGGAGAACGACGCCGACCTGGAGGCCGCAAGCGGTACCTACCTCGGTATCGAGAGCGGCACCCAGGAGTTCAAGACCTCGATCATCTTCCCGTCGAACAACAACATGCAGCCCGACGAGTACGCCCAGAACATGAACGTGCTCAAGGGCGTGTGCGCCTTCCTCAACTCGACCACGGGCGGCGTGCTCTACCTCGGAGTGAACGACCAGGGCTATGTGACCGGCGTGGAGAACGACATGAAGTACCTCAGCCAGACCTCCGTCGATTCCTACCTGCGCTACATCCAGGACACCGCCAAGAAGCACTTCGGCATCGACACGCTGCCGTACCTGCGCATCGAGCCGCTGTACGACAACCAGGTGGTGGCCATCCACGTTGATCCGCACCCCTACAGGGTGGTCGAGCTCAACAACACGGCCTACCTGCGTGTCAACGCCGAATCCCGTGAAATGCCCGAGGGCATGCGCCAGCAGCTCATCGCCAGTAAGGTCTTCACCAAGAAGAACCAGGCTGCCGCCATCTCGCTGCTGCAGCACGCCTGCAGCCAGCGTAAGCGCGTGGTGCTGCACAACTACGCCTCCTCCAACAGCGGCAAGGTCGCCGACCGTACCGTGGAGGCCTACGACGTGCGCCCCGAGGACGGTCTGGCCATCTGCTACGACTGCAAGAAACTCGAGTGCAGCGTGTTCAAGATCAACCGCATCGGCTATGTCGAGATACTCGACAACGAACCATGGTCACACACGGCCGTCCACAAGAAGATCGACGTGGACGTGTTCCACATGTCCGGCACCAAGCCCGTGGCCGTCTCGCTCCAACTCGACCTGATGGCCAAGAACCTCCTCATCGAGGAGTTCCCCTCGGCCAAGGACTGCATCAAGCCCCATAAGGGCGACAACAACATCTGGTACTTCGACACCGAGGTCTATCAGATGGAGGGCATCGGCAGGTTCTACCTGGGCCTGGCCAACCACATCAAGATCCTGCAAGCCCCCGAACTGGAGAAGTACGTTGCCACCTTCGTCAATGAAAATCTTAATACAGTCAGATAATTAATCAGACAATGTTTTATTATCTTTGCACAGCAAACTCGATTATTTTCTTAACCTTAGAGAAGGAATAAACAGAACAAAATATAATTGTCATGAACGTAAAAGTAAATATCCAGGAACTGTTATACATGCTTGACAATACTCCTGCCGAGCAAAATATCATGCTTTCAGGAAGGCATGGTATAGGAAAATCGGAGATCCTCACAGCATATTTTGCAAACAAAGGCATGAAAGTAATTGCCTTGTTTTTGGGGCAGATGAGTGACCCGGGTGATCTTATTGGTCTTCCAGATAAATCAGGTGAAATTACGGTATTTCGACCTCCTTATTGGTTCCCGGTTGACGGGACTCCTATCGTACTTTTCTTGGATGAGCTTAATCGTGCACGTCCTGAAGTCCTTCAGACCATTATGGACTTGGCGCTTAACAGGAAACTGGCGGGGAGAAGCCTCCCAGAGGGTAGCCGTGTAATAGCTGCAGTAAATGAGGGTGAAGAATATCAGCTGACAGATTTGGACCCCGCTTTGGTTTCTCGATTCAATGTCCTACGCTTTGAGCCGTCTGTTGAAGAGTGGTTGCTATGGGCCAAAAAAACCGATGTCGATACTCGTGTGATCAGGTTTATCCGAGAAAACAGTGCATGGCTTGATAAGGATCCGAACATGGAGGAAAATGCTGATACTGGTCTTGACAAAACCCCTGACCGTCGCGCTTGGAAGCGAGTCTCGGATGTAATAAAGCCCAAGAACAAACTTGGGAATAATGATGTAAAACTCATATCGAGTATCATAGGCACAAAAGCGACTAGACTTTTTATATCCAAAATGGGCCAAACAAAACAAATTGAAGTCAAGGATATGTTGCATGACTTTGAATCGTGCGTGAACATACTTCCTACACTCAAGACGCATGATTTCACTATGTTAAATGAAGATATTTTCCAATATATTGAGTCAAGCACTTTTGATGATAATGAATCCCAAAAGATTGCTTCAAATGCTGCAAAGTATATTGATTATTTGGAAACTCAAAATAAGAATGAGGTGGTAGCCAGTTTCGCTAATTACTTTCAACAAGATAAGTATGAAAAGAGCCAAACTTTCTTTATGAAGTATAGCCCAGGTATAGCCAGAAAACTGTTTACATATACTGCTAAGCTTAGATGAAAATGGACGCTCGGATTCAGAAAATCATAGAGCGCTGGTATATTACAGAACCAGCTTTCTTCCAAATTATCGGTACGCATGATTTGGAGGAAAATTCTAGAATATCTTGTCCATTTAGATGCGGAAAGGGTATAATAGAATACAATCCGAGTATTATAAATTCGTTAGATGAAAACAAACTTCAATCTTATCTAAAAGCCGAAATTATACGCATATTGCTGAAACATCCTTATGAGAGACAGCCTGATGGCTGTAAAAGAGAATCGATGTCCCTTGGCAGCAATCTGGTTTTAGCCGATAATTATGACTTCAAAGATATTGATTTGCCCAAACCGGCGGACTACAACTTAAAGTCTTCAGAAAGCTATGAATGGTATTCTTATAGAATAGAGGAATTATCGTCTTCGACCTCACAAAAAAATGATGGAAAGAAAGATCAGAGTCAAAGTGAGAAAGGCAATAATGAAGAAGGAATAAAAGGGGATAATGAGAATAATGATGATGGTCAATCAGCCTCATCATCAGGGACAGATAATGAAGATAAAGGTGATGGACAATCCGCCTCATCATCAGAGTCAGAAAATGAGGGCGAAGAAAGCTCATCTAATACCAATGACAACGATGGCGATAAAACTCAGGACGCAGATGCACCAAGCGATAATGAAGGTTCATCTAGAACTGACAACACTTCCTCCGATAATAAACAAGGAATAGCTGACTTTTCCAGCAACGAATCCGGGATTCAACAAGATTTATCAGAATTATGGGAGGAGGATAGCCTTATGACGTGTACTATTGATGCCACTATAGATGACATTCAAGAGAATAATGCTTGGGGAAGTCTTGCCGGCAATATCGCGGAGAGAATAATTGCCAATACAAAAGCTAAAATAGACTATCGAAAAGTGTTGTCTGGTTTCAGGGCATCAGTTCTTTCAACGAAAAGAAGATTGACCCGAATGCGTCCAAATCGAAGAACTGGATTTGATAATATGGGAAGCATCAGACGCTTCGATACGAATATCCTAATAGCTGTTGATGTCAGTGGATCAATCAGAGACGAAACCCTCTGTCACTTCTATTCCATCATTAGGCGTGCTTTCAAGTACGGTGTTGAGAAACTTGATGTGGTACAGTTTGATACGCAATTAGGAGAAGTTCAGAGCATGGAGAAGGCTTCACTTAAAGTCAAAAAATCTATTGATATTATAGGTCGAGGCGGAACTAGTTTTCAACCGATATTTGATTTTGTATTACTTCACCCGGAATACGATGGCCTGCTTATATTCACTGATGGATTCGCTGACCATCCAATAGTACCGAAAGGAATGAAATGTAAAGTAGGCTGGGTATGTAATAGCAAATATAGTTATGAAATGCACAAAGCATGGATGCGCAAAATAGGTAGATGTTGTATAATGGAGATCTAAATCTTTAAGTTATGGCAGAATTCAGACCAGACAAAAAACAAGAAGAGGTGATAAACTTCAATGGTGGCCGGGCATTGGTTTTGGCCGCTCCCGGTTGCGGTAAAACCGCAATTCTTAGTCATCGTGTCGCTAGAGCACATCAATACTATGGTATCGATTACTCTCAAATGCTTTGCTTGACATTTACAAACCGGGCATCCAGGTCAATGAGAGAGAGAGTAGAAGAGGTGGTAGGTTCCATCCCAACAGAGTTATATGTCGGGAATCTGCACAGATTCTGTATTAGGTTTTTATATGAAAACGAGATAGTCTCATTGGATACTGGCATTTTAGATGATACAGACCAAGAAGAAGCCATCGCTGAAATAATTCATCCTGATGGAGGAACATTATATGCTTATGAAATGCAAGATGTTTTATATTACTCGAATATGTTCTTCGAAACAGAACATTTTCCAATTGAATTGCAGATTCATAAGCATGCTTTAGATAAAAGGAAGCAACAACTTGAGGCGATGAACAGATTGTTTGTTCTTAATCCTTATGAGGGATATGCTCGCAAGTATATCGCTTTCAAAGAAGAGAATCATCTGATTGATTTTGATGACATCTTGAATCTGACATACAAGGCATTAATGGAGAAGGATTATAGGCAAAAATATAAACTATCATCTTTCAAGTGGATTCAAGTAGATGAAATCCAGGATTTAAATCCATTACAACTTGCTATAATTGATAAATTGACCGCAGACGATTTTTCTGCTGTTGTCTATCTGGGGGACCAAAGGCAGGCGATTTATTCTTTCCTCGGCGCGACTAAGAAAGATGTTAATAGTATTAGAGAGAGATGCGGTAGGAATGTTTTTCTGCTCTCAAATAATTATCGTTCTCCGATTTACTTACTTGATATGCTGAATGATTACGCAATAGAAGAGCTGAAAGTAGGTAGTGAATTGCTTCCCCACACAAATAATGATTCTCACATTGATGACGCCTTAACGATTACGAAATGTTATGATAATGGGGAACAGTATGAGGTCTTGGCAACAATCGTAAGACAATTCTGCGGTGACTTCAATGAATCAAAAGAAGGAATTGGCGTGTTGGTGAAAACGAATATTGAAGCGGATAATATTTCAGAGAATCTGAAATCTCATAAGATAAGGCACTTGAAATTGACGAAAAAGGATATGTTTAAGGCTGTTCCTTTTAAAACATTATATAGTCATCTTTCTGTAGTCGTAAACGATACTCGGTTTTCTGAATGGGCTCGAATACTCTATGCCACGAAAGTGATAGATAAGATAGCTCTCGCAAGACGATGTGTCAGAAAAATGAGAGACCTTGGATTAACGCCTCTTGACTTAATAAAGCATGAGAATAGCTCATATTTTATGGAGTTTTGCAAATCCTATGAGGATAGAGAGATTGTGATATTCGATACTGAAACGACGGGTCTGGACATCTTCAATGATGACATCATTCAAATAGCAGCCATGAAAATGAAAAATGGTGTGATTGTGCCGGGTTCTGAATTTGATATCATTATTGAAACTGATAAAGAGATTCCGCCAACATTAGGTGAAGGGAAACCAAATCCAATGGTAGATGAATATGCTAGAAGGGAACACTTGAATCCTCAGGATGCTTTTGAGTTGTTTATTGATTACGTTGGTGATGATGAACTGTTGGGCCACAATGCAAATTATGATATTCACATTCTTGAGAATAACATAAAGAGACGAACACAGAATATAAATTTCACAACTCCAGTATTTTGGGATACCCTCAAAATGTCAAGAATGCTAGATCCGAACTTGAGAAAACATACTCTGGAAGGATTACTTGAGTTCTTCAATCTTGAGGGCACGAACTCTCACAATGCATTAGATGATATTAGAGCCACACATTCTCTCGTAGATCATTGCTATGGAAGAATGTCAGCTAAGGTTGAAGAGCAAAAGGCATTCTTGAACCATGCTGAGATGAAACGAATACAGGCAAGATTACTTAGGATTTATGCTCCTTTTTATGAACATACAGAATCGTTGCTGTATTCGGATGTGATAGATGATTCCCATACATTTGATGCCGAATTTGATTTCATTTAT
>Ga0310694_10003779_pt1 | contig 14813 bp, 9 predicted proteins | sample 174DNAGHGhighgp2_FD_203884 | JGI IMG/M metagenome (GOLD analysis project Ga0310694, IMG submission 203884) | Sheep rumen microbial communities from Palmerston North, Manawatu-Wanganui, New Zealand - 1742 DNA GHGhigh gp2 (v2) (version 2) | ecosystem: Host-associated > Mammals > Digestive system >... | reverse complement strand
GTCGTTGCCTATGGTGTAGTTGTTGATGTAGTTGCCCACCTTCTCTATCAGGCAGTTGTCGCCTATCGCTACATTGCGCAGGGTGGCATCGTTGATGCCTGCATGCTTGACAAATCCTGTGCTCACTTCTACCTGCTTGTCAAATTGTCCGAGCCTTATCTCGCCATAGAACATCACACGATGGAAGAAGTTGGGCATGAATCCCTCTTTCACCCTTACGTTGTTCCAGTCTTCTGCCCAGCAACTGTTTTGTTTCAGTTCTATAATCTCGTCTTGAGTTAGTTGTCTATAAGTGTCCATTATACTTGTGTTTTGTTTGTTTCAAATGTTATGCCTCCTCGACGGGATACAGGAAGTCGTTGTATGGATATTTCTGTACGTGAAGTTCCCTTACCTTCAGGTATAGTGTGTTGCGGAACTCGTCGATATTCTCTTTCTCTCTGGCAGAGATGAAGATGCAGTCGTCGCCCAGTTTTGCCATCCATGTACGTTTCAACTCGTCGAGCGAGATGTTTTCCTTCGTTGGTTCGGTCAGGTCGTCGGGTTCTTTCTCTATCCAGGTGTAGTTGTCTATCTTGTTGAAGACAATCATCGATGGCTTTTCGGCACATCCCAAGTCGGCGAGGGTCTTCTCTACTACTTCTATCTGTTCTTCGAAGTCGGGGTGAGAGATGTCCACTACGTGTAGTAGCAGATCGGCCTCGCGCACCTCATCGAGTGTTGACTTGAACGACTCCACGAGGTCAGTGGGTAGCTTACGTATAAATCCTACAGTGTCAGCGAGCAGGAAGGGCAGGTTTTCTATGGTGACCTTTCTAACTGTGGTGTCGAGTGTGGCGAAGAGTTTGTTCTCGGCAAAGACTTCACTCTTAGCCATCATGTTCATGATAGTAGACTTGCCCACATTGGTATATCCAACGAGGGCCACACGTATCAGTCGTCCGCGGTTTTTCCTTTGCGTTGTCTTCTGCTTGTCGATTTCTGCCAGTCGTTGTTTCAGCAGGGTGATGCGTTGCAGGATGATGCGTCGGTCCATCTCCAGCTGTGTCTCTCCAGGACCGCGCAGTCCCACGCTTCCCTTGCCTCCACCCGAACCTGATCCGCCACCTTGTCGTTCCAGGTGGGTCCACAATCGTTGCAGTCGAGGCAGCATGTAGCGATGTTGTGCCAGTTCTACCTGTGCCTTGGCGTTGGCGGTCTGTGCTCTCATGGCGAAGATGTCGAGTATGAGCGATGTGCGGTCGAGTATCTTCACCTTCAGGGCGCCCTCGATGTTACGCAGCTGCTTAGCTGAGAGCTCGTCGTCGAAGATCACCATACCCACGGGGTCTTCCTCGTCTTCCTTTTGTTTGATATATCGGCTTATCTCCTCGAGTTTGCCTTTGCCTACGTATGTGATGCTACTTGGTCCGCCCACACGTTGTGTGAAGCGTTTTATGGTAACCGCTCCAGCCGTGTCAGCCAGAAACTCCAGCTCGTCCAGATATTCCTTTGTCTTAGCCTCGTCCTGTTCTTTGGTAATCAGTCCCACCAGTATTGCGGTCTCAGCTTTGGCTTCGGAAATCACAAATTCCTTCATCTACGTCAGTCGTTATGTTTGTCTTATTTCTTTAGTTTCCTATGTTCCATATCTTACCTCTTATTCCTCACTTCTCACCCCTCGTCTCTATGGAAACATATCTTCCACTATTTAGCTGTGCAAATATACACATATTTTTTATAATATGTGTTTTTGGTAGGAATAATTTCTTCATGATATGAAAAGAAAAAATGTATAGTGTTGCAAAACAGACAGATGCGAATTATGTTGCCGCAAACAGCCGATTGCAAATATGTTTGTTGCGGGTTGATACTGCAAACGATTGCGTAAAAGTTTGCAATTTTTTTTGATTAAAACTTGATTTATGTCAATTTTTAGTTACCTTTGCACCGCAAAACAAAAAAGTTGATGAGTTTTTTCGTATTTACCCGAAAATATAAAGCAAAAAATTGTGTTTGCATTCGATTTTCAAAGGTATTAACTACATAAGAAACTCAAACTGCTGAAACAAACATTCAAAAACAAGAGGAAATTGGGCTTCGATGTGATATCGGGGCCTTCTTTCATTTTCTCACCTCTCACTTCTCGCTTCTCACCTCTAAGAAGTGAGGATGTGTAACATGCGAAACTTTTTTTTTACCAAAATGTTTTTGTTTTTTCTACTTTTATGTACTTTTGCATCGGAAAAAATTAAACCCAATATATATGAGACTAATAATTGAACCGAATTATGAGCAGTTGTCAAAATGGGCAGCTAATCATGTGATTGAGAAAATCAATGCCTTCAAGCCAACGGCTGATCGCAAGTTTGTGCTCGGGTTGCCTACAGGCTCTTCGCCCGAAGGAATGTATGCAGAACTGGTGAAAGCTAACAAGGAGGGTAGGGTGTCATTCCAGAACGTCCTTACTTTCAATATGGACGAGTATGTCGGTCTGCCAGAGGATCATCCAGAGAGCTACCACTCTTTCATGGCTCGCAACCTCTTTGACCATATCGACTGTCCTAAGGAGAATATTCATATCCTCAACGGTAATGCTAAGGATCTTGATGCAGAGTGTGCTCACTACGAGGAGATGATTCGTGAGGCTGGTGGTATCGACCTCTTCATCGGGGGTATTGGTCCTGATGGACACATCGCCTTCAATGAGCCTTATTCTTCGCTCAGCAGCCGTACACGTGTGAAGACCCTTACCACTGACACTATCATTGCCAACAGCCGTTTCTTCGACAACGATGTCAACAAGGTGCCAAAGCTCGCCCTCACCGTTGGTGTTGGTACCGTGATGGATGCCAAGGAGGTTATGATCCTTGTCAACGGACACCATAAGGCACGTGCTTTGAAGGCTGCTGTAGAAGGTGCCGTCACTCATGAGTGGACCATTTCTGCCCTGCAGACCCACCAGCATGGCATCATCGTAGCTGACGAGCCTGCTACTGACGAGCTGAAAGTGGCTACATACAAGTATTTCAAGGACATAGAGAAGGATAATCTTTAACAGAGTGCATGGTTCATAGTGCATAGCTCATAATTTATGGTCAATTCCATATTTAGCTTCATAAAGAACTGGACTCTTCCAATAGCAATGGGGATAGGTACGCTCGCCTATCTCCTTTTTGCATATACTCCTCAGTTGGAGGATGCAGCAGATTTTTTTGCGCCTGTCTTTGACACCATCCTCCCACTCTTTATGTTCCTCATACTTTTCGTGACTTTCTGCAAGATTGATTTTCGGAATTTACGCCCCGTTATATGGCACTGGTGGCTGGGAGCAGTCCAGGTATTGTTTGTTGGTGTGATGATGGTTGTCGCATTGCTTTTTGGCTTCCAGGGTGACAACCTGATACTGGCAGAAGCCCTACTTACGATTGTTATATGTCCGACAGCCGCTGCCGCTGCTGTTGTCACACAGAAACTCGGTGGCTCGCTGGAGCAGATGACGACCTATACCTTCCTGTCCAATTTTATTACTGCCATGCTCATTCCCGTATGCTTCCCTGTTCTCGAGAAATCGGCACAGGTTACCTTTGCGGCAGCATTCATGAAGATATCCTATGGCGTGTGTACCGTGTTGTTGGTGCCCATGTTGCTGGCATATATCGTGAAGCACTATATGCACAGGCTTCATCGTCAGATTGTGAGTATTCGTGATCTTGGCTATTACATGTGGGCGTGTTCGCTGATGATTGTCACGGGTACCACCGTCAAGAACATCTGCCATTCCGACAGCTCTGTCCTGTTCCTGCTACTCATTGCCTTTGCCAGTCTGGTGGTCTGCATAGTACAGTTTGCTGTCGGCAGGCATATTGGTCGCCTCTTTGGCCACAGGGTTGAAGCTGGTCAGGGGCTCGGACAGAAGAATACCGCCTTTGCTATCTGGGTAGCTCATGCCTATCTTAATCCTCTCTCCTCCGTAGGCCCCGGCTGCTACATCCTTTGGCAGAACATCATTAACTCCGTGGAAATTTGGAAGTATACAAAAAAACAAGAGTCAAAAGATTAGTCTTGACTCTTGTTCTTGTAGTTCAAGTTTTGTATTCGCTCAACTCCTTAGCTCTGCCAATTTAGCAACTTCAGAAATTTGAGTTTAGTAACCTATGATTTCTTTTTAGTTGCCTGAACAAAATATGCGATGAGCAGTATGTAAGCGATGAGTGAGCATACCTGTGACATCGGGTTCTCCAACCAAACTGTGTTGATGAGGTCCACACCACCGAACTTCAGTAGTGCGCTGACCACTCCCATGAGTGCTCCTCCAGCAATGAATCCGCTGGCAATAAGGGTGCCTCGTTCACCACGCTCCTTGTTACGCTGCTCATCCTTGCTGCGTGATGTGACGAACCAGTTGATTGCTCCACCAACAAGCAGTGGCACATTGAGCTGCAGAGGGATGAACATACCCAAGGCAAAGGCGAGGGCAGGAATCTTGCAGCGGTCGAGGACGACGGCAATGAGTGCTCCGATGCCATAGAGAGCCCATGGTGCTCCGGCTCCGTTCATCATCGGCTCGATAACGGCAGCCATGGCGTTGGCCTGTGGTGCCACGAGGTGTCCTTCACGACTGGGGTCGAAACCATAGGTGTCATTGAGTAGCATCATCACTCCGCCCACAGTGGCTGCTGATACCAGCGTGCCGAGAAATTTCCATGACTCTTGTTTCCTCGGGGTGGTGCCCAGCCAGTAGCCTATCTTCAGGTCCGTGATGAACGAACCGGCAACAGATAGTGCCGTACATACCACACTACCCATGATGAGGGCTGCCAGCATGCCACCTGAACCACTCATACCGATGGCTGCCATGACCACTGAGGCAAGGATGAGAGTCATCAGTGTCATGCCTGATACAGGGTTGGAGCCCACAATGGCAATGGCATTGGCTGCTACGGTGGTGAAAAGGAAGGCTATGATAGTTACAAGGAGTATGGCTACAATGGCAAAGAGCAGGTTGTTCATCACCCCGAGCCATAGGAACACGAAGGTGGCGATGACGGCAAGGATGGAAGCTATGCCGATGAACTTGTATGGAAGGTCGGCGGAAACGGTGGCTTCCGAATTCTTAGACTCCTCTGTATTATTGGATTTCTCAGCTCCCTTTATTTCTTTGGCAGCCAATCCCACGGCACTCTTGATGACCCCCCATGATTTGATGATGCCGATGATGCCAGCCATGGCGATACCTCCGATGCCGATGCTACGTGCATAGGTGGAGAAAATCTCCTCGGGCGACATCTGCCCTACTGTCATAGTGACGGTAGAACCTCCAACATTGAGTACGGTGTCGTGGAATAGGAGAGACATTCCCGGTACGACGAGCCACCACACGGCAAACGAACCGAGACAGATGATAAAGGCATACTTCAGCCCGACAATATAGCCCAGTCCGACGATGGCTGCTCCTGTGTCGATCTTGAACACCAGCTTGGTTTTCTCCGCAATGGTCTCGCCAAAGCCTGTCACACGTGAGGTAAACTCACTGTTCCACCATCCTAACGAGGCAACGATGAAGTCGTAGAGTCCGCCCACCAATCCGGCGATGAGCAATGGCTTTGCCTGACTGCCTCCCTTCTCACCGCTGACTAGCACCTGTGTGGTTGCAGTGGCTTCAGGGAAAGGATACTTGCCGTGCATGTCCTTGACAAAGTATTTGCGAAAAGGAATGAGGAAGAGAATGCCGAGAATGCCGCCCAATGCCGATGCTACAAATATCTGTAGGAACGAAGCCGAGAGGGCAGGATCGTGCAGTTTCGACTCGAGTATGTAGATAGCCGGTAGTGTGAAGATGGCTCCAGCCACTACCGCACCCGAGCATGCTCCTATACTCTGTATGATGACATTCTCGCCCAGTGCCTTGTTGCGCTTGGCTGCTGCCGACACTCCCACGGCAATGATGGCGATGGGGATGGCAGCTTCGAACACTTGCCCTACCTTCAGACCAAGGTAGGCAGCGGCAGCAGAAAAGAGTATTGCCATCAGCACGCCCCATATTACTGACCATGCCGTCACTTCAGGATAGCCGTCGCGTGGGTTCATCACGGGTTTGTACTCTTCGCCTTCCTTCAACTCGCGGAAGGCATTTTCTGGTAGGTTGATTTCTGTTTTCATATTTTTTATTTATAAATTCGGATGTTTCACATCCTTTCATCTCTTGCCTCTAACTTCTCACCTCGATGGAAGCGGAGCTTCCGACAATACCGTCAGCACATTTCCCTCTACTCGGAATTTTACATCAATGCCACAGAAGGGCATACCGTAGATGCGTTTAGGGTCGTCGTGGTAGTGAGGCCGTGGATCGAGAGCCAGTGACTCACGCAGAGCCAACAGCTCTTCTGGTGAGAGGGTGGGGAAGTCGCAGTCGTTCATCACTACCTCCAGTCGTTGCCATTCCCGTGAGTCGGTGAAGCCGCCACGAGCATCAGGATGGCTGTCTGTATATGCGATGTATGGTTTGATATCGTAGATAGGAGTACCGTCCATAAGGTCGGCACCAGCCACAATCAGCTCTCCCTTGTCTATCCCAACCAGCCTTACCGACGACAGTCCCAGACCATTGGGACGGAAGGGCGAGCGTGAAGCAAACACCCCTATACGTTCGTTGCCACCAAGTCGTGGCGGACGCACGGTGAGAGAGTGGGAGTGGTTTTTGTTAAATCCCCATATAAGCCAGAGATAGTCGAAGCCGTCGATGCCCCGTATCGCCTCCTTGTGCTTGTATTCGGGCATGAAGACGACACGTCCGTGCAGAGTTTTTGTCAGTCCGCTCTGGCGTGGAATACCAAACTTGCTGGTAAATGGCGACTTGAACACCGCAATGGGCTCTATCTCTTGATTCATGTTTTGCAATTTACAGTTTACAGTGGGTGCAAAGGTAAGAAGAATTGCAGAATTGAGAGATTGTAGATATGAATAATGAGGGTTAAAGTATGTAAAGATTTTGCCGACTTGGAATAAAACTACTACCTTCGCATTGAATTTAAGTGTATACTTGCTGAAAAAAACACAAAGAATAAGGAAAAAGTTGAATGTTATCCGTAGAAACTAATGCCACGGTGCGTTTCAAAATAATCTTCCAGAAGCTGTATCCACAGTTGCTGGTCTATGCTATTGGTATTGTCGGTGAGGAAGAAGCCGAGGATGTCGTGGAAGATGTCTTTGCGGAGTTGTGGCGCCGTCGCAACGAGACGGAAATGGGCGACAAGATACAGGCTTTCCTTTACAAATCGGTTTACACCCGAGCACTCAATGTCCTGAAGCATCGTAATGTCACAGCCCATTACCTGTCGCTTGTAGAAGGAATACAGGAGCAGCGCCAACATTATTTTAATACATCCCATCCTCATCAGGACTTAGAGAACTTGGAGCTGCGGGGACAGATAGAAATAGCTATCGACGAACTGCCCGACAAGTGTCGCGAGGTGTTCAAGATGAGCTATATCGACGGAATGAGAAACAGCGAGATAGCTACACAGTTGGGCATTTCTGTAAAAACGGTAGAAGCCCATATGTATAAAGCCCTGAAGAGCCTGCGAGAGCGATTGGCTCAGGTGCGTAAAGCAATCTGATGATAACGTTTGCGTGGAAAAATAGTATTCTCTTAGTAAGTGCAAAATGTTATAAGATTGTTATATATATGTTTTCAGGTGAAAAATAAAACGATAAAAAGATTGCTTTATGAATGAAAAAACCATAATAAATTATCTCCAAGGACATGCTACGGAAGAGGAAATGGCTCTCGTAGGGGCATGGATTTCTGAGTCCGAGGAAAACGCTCGTCGTTTCTTCGAGATGGAGGAGGTTCACAACATGTTGTTGGCTGATGCTGTGCCGGCTGAGAGAGTCGATGCGGCGTTGGGTAGGATAGTAGGTGAGGATAGCGAGGCTGAGCCTGCCACAGAGCGAGTAGGTACGCTCAGGGTGATAAGGTCAGTGCTGAAATATGCCGCCGTACTCTTGATAGGAGTGCTGATAGGTGGTGCCTATATATATATAATAGGTGTAGACAAGAAGCCCGTGGAGACCATTATCGCCAAGGCGATAGGTGGCACTCAGGAAATGATGCTTGCCGACGGTACAAAGGTGTGGCTGCACGACGGAGCGTCGCTGCGCTACCCAGAAGCTTTTGATGGCGACCAACGCAAGGTTGGGCTCGATGGCGAGGCTTACTTTGAGGTAGCCAAGGATGCCGAGCATCCGTTCGTTGTCGAGGGCGATGACGTCAATGTCAAGGTTCTTGGAACGAAATTCAACTTCAAGTCGCTCAAAAAGAGACATAACGACGAGGTGGCACTTGTGGAAGGCTCAGTGAATGTCAGCATTCCCGAAACCGAAGAGTCGGTCATCCTCTCGCCAGGTCAGAAAGCCAGTCTCGATACGAAATCGGGTAAGCTGGTTGTCAATCCCATCAATGCCACCCTTGCAGCTGTTTGGCGTGACGACCTTATTCCTTTCGAGAATGCTAATCTCAGGGAGATTGGTGATGCGCTGAAGCAGATATACAATGTAAAGGTAGTATATGCCAACGGTGTTGATACGATGAAGACTTATTCTGGTATGATCAGTCGTAAGGATGACGTTGCGTCGGTAATGCGTTTGCTGCAAAACTCCATCCCAATGAGATATACCGTAAAGGGAAATACATTGACAATCCTTCCATAGACGGATATACAATTCGTTCATAAGTTACAATATGTTAGTTAAGGTGAGTTCGCAGGAGCGGACTCATCTTTTTTTTGCCTTTTTTTACCTTTTCCATAGGTGTTTTTTATAAAAAGATTGTTTAATATGTGGAAATTTATTAATTACTAACCAATTCAAACCATGGGAAAAAGAAAAACATTCTCGATTCTCGGGAGTACGCGTGTCGTAAAGATGCTGCTTATCTCTCTGTTTGTCTTTGCTCCGTTTCAGTGGGTTGGTGCGCAGGTGACTCTCAACAAGGGTAACACCACGTTGGGCGCTGTTATCAACCAGATACAGAAACAGACCAAGTACAAGTTCTTCTATGATGATGAGATTGCTGCGACAAAGGTCGCTGTAGTCTCTGTAAAGAATGCTTCTGTTCAGAACGCACTCAACTCAGTGCTGAAGAACCACGACATCACCTATACGATAGAGGACAATGTCGTCTATCTGAAGAAAGGTGTCAAGAAAAGTGTCAAGGCCGCTCCAGCAACAACAGCCCAGCAGGGTGAGCCAAAGAAAGCCATCAAGGGTACCATCCTTGACGAGAACGGTGACCCGATGATCGGTGCTGTCGTAGAGGTGAAAGGTACTAACGACAAGGCTATCACCGATATCGATGGTAACTATACCGTTTATACCAGCGAGCCAAACCCAGTAGTGTCAGTGTCTTACCTCGGCTATAAGACTAAAGAGGTGGCTGTTCGTGGTAATGCTCCTGTTGACATCTCGATGGTGTCCGACGCAAAGGCGCTTAATGAGGTTGTCGTTACCGCCCTTGGTATCCGTAAGGAAGCCAAGGCTCTGTCATATAATGTGCAGCAGGTCAACTCTGACGAGATCACCGGTGTCAAGGATGCCAACTTCATGAACGCCCTCGCTGGTAAGGTGGCTGGTGTTCAGATCAATGCTTCCTCAGCCGGTATCGGTGGTGGTGTCAAGGTTGTGATGCGTGGTGCCAAGTCTCTCTCCAAGAGCAACAACGCCCTCTACGTTATCGACGGTATTCCGATGCCTTCACTCGAGACAGCTCAGCCAGACGACTACTTCACAGGTATGGGTCAGTCGGGTGATGGTGCAGCGATGATCAATCCTGAGGACATCGAGAGCATGTCAGTACTCTCTGGTGCCGCTGCTTCTGCCCTCTATGGTAGTGAGGCTCAGAACGGTGTCATCATGATCAAGACAAAGCGTGGTCAGAAAGGTCGTACCTCACTGTCTTATACCAACAACACCTCTTTCTTCTCTCCATTCGTAATGCCTGAGTTCCAGAATACTTATGGCGCAGCCAACGGAGAGTTCCGTAGCTGGGGTGCTAAGATGGGCAAGGCGAGCAGTTATGACCCTGAGGACTTCTTTCAGACGGGCTATAACGTAAGCAATGCCGTAACACTTTCTACAGGTAACGAGAAGAACCAGACCTTCCTTTCACTTGCTTCTACCAATGCTGAGGGTATCGTTGACAACAACAAGCTCGACCGTTACAACTTCGCTATCCGTAACACCAGCAGCATGCTCAACGACAAGCTGACCCTCGACCTCGCAGCAATGTATATGAACGTACGCGAGCAGAACATGATTGCTCAGGGACAGTATATGAACCCCATCGTACCTGTATACCTGATGTCGCCAAGCTACAGCCTCGATACATACAAACTATATGAAATGTATAACGAGAAACGTAACTTCAAGACTCAGTACTGGCCATGGGGCAACCAAGGTATCGCGATGCAGAACCCATACTGGGAGATCAATCGCGACATGTTCGTCAATCACAAGAACCGTTACATGTTCAGCGCTGGCGCTACATACGAGATTATGAAGGGTCTATCCATCAGCGGTCGTGCTAAGCTGGACTATACCACAGCTAAGTATGAGACAAAGTATAGCGCTTCTACAGATGCTATCTTCGCAGGTCCTAAGGGTAAGTACGGTCTCGCTCACGAGGACACTCGTCAGATCTATGGCGACTTGATGTTGAACTACGACAAGTACTTTGGCGAATTTTCTCTGAATGGTAACATTGGTACCAGCATCAAGGACATTCGTTATGACTACAATAATAATATAGGTGACCTGAACTCTGTTCCTAATCACTTCACGATGAACAACATTCAGGTGAGCAGTCTGAAACCATCACAGGCAGGCTACCATGAGCAGGTACAGGCTATCTTTGCTACCGCACAGGTAGGATGGAGAAGCGCCCTCTACCTCGACCTCACCAGCCGTGTTGACTGGGCATCCGCTCTCGCTGGTACAGGCAAGAAGGCTCTCTACTATCCTTCAGTAGGTCTGAGCGCCATCCTCACCGAGTTGATTCCTGGTCTGAAGAACGAAGTACTCTCATTCTTGAAGATTCGTGGTTCTTATTCTGAGGTAGGTAATGCCGCTCCTCGCTTCATTGCTTATCAGACCCACCCATACGTCAATGGTATTCCTACAACTTTGACTACCTTCCCTAACAAGGATATCAAGCCAGAGCGCACCAAGGGATGGGAGCTTGGTATGCAGGCAAACCTCTGGAACGACAAGATCAATCTGAATGTCAGCCTCTACAAGACTTCTACATACAACCAGCTCTTCAATCCGTCACTGGCTCCATCTTCTGGTTATAGCTCAATCTATATCAATGGTGGACAGATTGACAACAAGGGTATCGAGCTTGGTCTGACTCTCAACCAGCCACTCGGACCTGTTGACTGGTCTTCTACTTTCACATATACCCTGAACCGCAACAAGGTTAAGAAACTTCTCAACGCACGTACTCTGCCTAATGGCTATGAGATCGCACAGGATCACCTCGATCTTATTAATATAGGTAATGCTTTGAGTCGACTGACCGAAGGTGGTTCTATCGGTGACATCTATGTTACTACGTTGGCACGCGACAATCACGGCGATGTCATTGTTGACTATGTTGAGAATACTGTTAGCCGCGATGTCAATGCCGGTGAGTATGGCGATGGCTTCGTCTATGCAGGTAACACACAACCAAAGTACACTATGGGATGGCGCAACAGCTTCAGCTGGAAGGGCATCACCCTCGGCTTCCTCGTGTCGGCTCGTGTTGGTGGCATCGGTGTCTCAATGACACAAGCCCTCATGGACTACTACGGAACCAGCAAGACCACAGCTCAGGCTCGTGACGCAGGTGGCGTGATGATCAACGGTGCTTTGGTTCCTGCCGCTCAGAAGTACTACAGTGTTGTGGGTGCTGGTGTCGGCGAGAACTATGTATACAGCATGACCAACGTACGTCTCTCCGAGCTTTCTATCGGCTACGATGTGCCAATCTCCCAGTGGATACCTTGGGTTAAGGGTTTGAATGTAGCCTTCACAGGTCGCAACCTGTTGATGTTCTATTGCAAGGCACCATTCGATCCTGAGCAGACAGCCGCTTCAGGCAGCGCCTTCTTCGATGGACTTGACTATTTCATGCAGCCAAGCCTCCGCAACTTAGGTTTCTCTGTGAAAGTTAACTTCTAATTGACAATTGATAATTGATAATTAAAAGAGATATGAAAGCAATACTAAAATATACAATAGGTGCTGCCCTGCTGGTGAGTGGTTATTCTCTGACTTCTTGCACGGACAAGTATGATGAGTATAACGTGAATCCGCATGAGGCAACCAATGAGATGATGACATGGGACAACCTGCTCGCAGGTGCCTCTCTCGCCCAGATGGAGCGTAATGTCTTCATCGTTGGAACAGACAAGGGTGGTGAGTATCAGATTACTGAGATGCTCGAGGGCGACATCTTCGCCAGCTACGTTGCTCCTATCACTACTTGGGCATATACTGGTGGCGACAATAACGACCACTATAAACTCTACAACGGATGGTACAATGCTCCGTGGAACGATGCCTATACCGACATCATGACTCCTTGGAATATTATCAAGACTGGTTACGAGGATGCTGGCGAGGGCAACTCTCCCGCTCTGGCTATCGCTACAATAGTAAAGGTGTTCGGCATGAGCCGTATCACCGACATGTATGGACCAATCGTCTATAGCAAGTTCGGTACAGGTCTTCAGGTAGCATTCGACTCTCAGGAGGATGTATACAAGCAGTTCTTCAAGGAGCTCGACGATGCCATCAACATCCTCGCTATCAGTAGCGGATCTATTCTTGAGGAGTACGATTACGTATATCAGGGCGACATAGCACAGTGGCTTAAATTTGCCAACACCCTGCGTCTGCGTCTCGCCATGCGTGTGTCTAACGTTGATGAGGACCTTGCTCGCGAGCAAGCTAACGCAGCCATCAATCAGGCTGGCGGTTTGATCCTCAGCACTGCTGACAACGCCTATCTCCATCAGGGTTCGAGCCTCGTCTTCCGCAACCCGTTGTGGGAGGTCAGCGAGAGCTTCAACGATATGCGTATGAGCGCCACTATGGAGTGCTATCTCAAGGGATATGGCGACCCACGTCTGCAGAAGTACTTCCGTGCTGCTAAGAACTCTGGTGAGTATTATGGTGTACGTAATGGTATTCGTAATATCAACAAGAGCGCTTATCAGGATGTTACCTCTGGTATCAACTACAACGAGAACAGCAATATGAAGTGGCTGGAGTCTTCCGAGACCAACTTCCTCCTTGCTGAGGCTGCTCTGCGTTGGGGTATCGGTGGCAAGACCGCTAAGGAGTTCTATGAGGAAGGTATCCGCCAGTCGTTTGCAGCAGTAGGTGCTGAGGGTGTTGATGACTATATCGCTGATAGCGAGAGTCTGCCCAATACCTCCTGGACCAACAAGTCGTCCTCTCGTCCTCGTGCAATTAATGTTACCACTTCTCAGCTCCCCATCGCTTGGGATGATGCCGTATCTACTGAGAAAAATCTCGAGCGTATCATGATACAGAAGTGGATTGCACTCTTCCCTGACGGACAGGAGGCATGGAGCGAGATCCGTCGTACTGGTTATCCTACTATCGTCAGCATCGAGAGCAACCAGTCGGGTGGCGAGGTTGCCAACGGAGAGATTATCAGCCGTCTGAAGTTCCCTACAACCGAGTACTCTGACAACAGCAACAATACTAAGGCTGCTGTAGGTATGCTTGGCGGACGCGACGTCGCTGGCACTCGTCTCTGGTGGGATGTCAAGAGATAATGCGTAATGCGTAATGCGTAATGCGTAATGCTTAATGCTTAATGCGTAATTAAAGTGCAAATTTTATACATTAAATAATAATCGAAAATGAAAGCATTCAAATATATTTTAGGACTGATAGCCGTAGGAGGTCTGATGGTTTCGTGCGACACCGACGTGGAGAACAAGACGGTGATCCACCCCAAGACCTATGACCCACAGTATTATGAGAACCTGCGCAACTATAAGAACAGCGACCACTCTATCGCTTTCATGTGGTTTGCCCAGTATGGTGCACAAAACTCTATGGCAGTTCGCTTCACTGGTCTGCCAGACTCTCTTGACATCTGCTCGCTCTGGGGCGGTATTCCTGCTAAGGAGAACAAGCAGATATGGGAAGAGCTCCGCTTCGTCCAGAAAACCAAGGGTACTAAGATGCTCGTAGTAGCCATCACCCGTATCGACGCTGAGACCGACGACAACGAGTTCAAGCAGGCTTACAACGAGGCTAAGGCTATGCCAGCTGGTGAGGAGCGTGACGCAGCTATCGACAGGGCTATCGAGATGTATGCTGAGTACTTCCTCGACCAGGTATTCCTCAACGACCTCGACGGCTTCGATGCCGACTTTGAGCCAGAGGGTGACTTCCTCACAGGTAGCTACTTCCGTCACTTCATGGACCATCTGTCTCAGTATATGGGTCCTAATGAGAATATCACCAAGGAGGAGCGCCTCGCCTTGATCAAGGAGCGCTATGGCGACCAGATAGAGTATGACGATGACATCTGCGACAAGCTCTTGTGCGTAGACTCTAACGGTCAGGCTCCAAGCTCGCTCTCTGACATCTGCGACTACTACTTCTATCAGGCTTACGGCGGTGGCACCAACAACGGCGGATGGCCTTGGGAGAAGGTGGTTCTCTGTGAGAACGTAGGTGACAACTGGCAGGGCAAGCTCGAAGGAATGTATCGACAGGCACGCTTCCAGCCTTCTACTGGTCGCAAG
>Ga0310694_10003777_pt1 | contig 14815 bp, 14 predicted proteins | sample 174DNAGHGhighgp2_FD_203884 | JGI IMG/M metagenome (GOLD analysis project Ga0310694, IMG submission 203884) | Sheep rumen microbial communities from Palmerston North, Manawatu-Wanganui, New Zealand - 1742 DNA GHGhigh gp2 (v2) (version 2) | ecosystem: Host-associated > Mammals > Digestive system... | reverse complement strand
AAAGATTCTCTTTCTGATGTATATTTATATGCTCCACCAGGTGCAATAACTACTACAGGTCTTTTTTTATCATCAATGTATAATTCACGATAATAATTTTTTGTGTTTAAAATATAAATTTTATCCATTAGTATTCTCCAATTATTATTTTATAATCATTTAATAATTTTAATTTTTCATTTTTTTCAAATTCATCTTTTATATTTGAAATAATATTATTAATAAAATTATATTTTTCCTTATAAAATTTTATAAATTCTATAGGCTTTTTCTTTAATAATACAGGTCCATAATTAATCTCAAAATCTGATAATTCTTGGTGTCCATATTTAGCTATTATTATTTCATAATATTTATTAGAATCATATATTGCATATTCATCTATTATAGAAAAATTATTTTTGTTTAAAAATAATCTTACCTCTTTAGAATCCTTATTAGGTTCTAATATTAGCTTAGAATTCTTTATTTTATTTAATCCTTTATCTAATATATCTTTAATTAATATGCCACCCATTCCGGCAATAATACATGTATCAAAATCTAAATTAATATTATTAAATCCATCAGATTTAATTAATGTAATTTTATCTTCTAATCCAGATTTTATAATATTTTCTTTTGCCATTTTTAATGGCCCATCTGATATATCTGATGCAATACCTGATTTAACATTATATTTATTTATAGCAAGTGTTAAAACATATGCATGATCACAGCCTAAATCTAATAAAGAATTGCTTCCCTTGGCTAGGGAAGCAAGTAATTCTATTCTTTGCATATTAGTGTTTAATCATAAAGTCTCTTAATCTCTTAGAACGAGATGGATGCTTTAACTTTCTTAAGGCCTTTGCCTCGATTTGACGAATACGCTCTCTTGTTACATTAAATTCTTTACCAACTTCTTCAAGAGTTCTTTGACGACCATCGATTAAACCAAATCTTAATCTTAAAACTCTTTCTTCACGTTCAGTTAATGTAGCTAAGACTTCATCTAATTCTTCTCTTAATTTCATCTTAGCAGTATATTCATATGGATCTAGGGCATGTGGGTCAGAAATGAAATCTCCAAGTGAAGAATCCTCTTCTTCACCAACAGGTGATTCAAGTGAAATAGGCTCTTGAGCAATACGTTGAATTTGTTGAACCTTTTCAACAGTTATATCCATTCTTTCAGCAACCTCTTCAGGAGTCGGTTCACGGCTGAATTCTTGAACTAATTGTCTTTGGATTCTAACAAGCTTATTGATTGTTTCAACCATATGAACTGGAATACGTATAGTTCTAGCTTGGTCTGCAACAGCTCTTGTTATAGCTTGTCTAATCCACCATGTTGCATATGTAGAAAATTTAAATCCTTTTTTATGATCAAATTTATCTACAGCCTTTATTAATCCCATATTACCTTCTTGGATTAAATCTAAGAATTGTAATCCTCTTGATAAATATTTTTTAGCAATAGAAACAACTAATCTTAAGTTAGCATTAACAAGCTTATCTTTTGCTTCATCAGCAACCTCAACAATATCTTGTAATGCTTCATATTCTTCAATTGTAACAGTATTATTATCATCTGCATCGATTTCATCAAGTTTTTGCTTTGCAGCTCTTCCTTCAACGACTTGTTCTGCATATAATGTTTCTTCTTCAGTAGTTAATAGAGGAATCTTACCGATTTCTTTTAAATACATTCTAACTGGGTCATCAACTTTTAATGATGCAGGTAATTGGTCATATGTTGAAATATCAACTTCTTCAACATCGCTTAAATTAGGCTCTTGATTATCATCATCTGGTTGTGCATCTTCATCTGGCATTATATCGATTTCTTCTTTAGCAAGTTCTTTTTCAACATTATCGTAATCTTCAGAATCCTCTTTATAATATTTTGTAACATCACTTACAAAGATGAAACCACCATTTTTCTTACCTAACTCAAGTAATTCTTTAATAATCTCTGCTTGTTCCATAAGTGCTCTCCTTCTTTACAATTTCTATTTCTTTTTAGACATTTGTAATTTCTTTTTTTTGTTTTGAAATACATCATTTGCATATTCAAATTGTTTTTCTTTTGAAGTATTATTAGAAGATATTTTTCTTTTTAATTCTTCATTTTTAGCATCACAAGATAATAATTTTATTTTAGATATGCAGTTTTGTATATCTTCTTGATTATATGGTTCTATATTGCTTTTAGATACAGCTTCCATCATTTCTGTATAGTAGCATGCTTCTTCAGCACTAAGCATCTTGACAAATAAGCCTTCATCAAATTTATCAAAATTCATATAATATTCATAAACTAGTTTTGTCCAAAGGTTTGCTGTTTTAGGTTTAAAACCATTTAAATCATCACCTAATGTTTGATCAATATAAATGGCTGTTGCCTTACTACCTTTAGCATAAATAAATAATCTTAATTCAGCAATTGAATTCCATACCTCTTTTATTGTTTCAGGTACTATTTCATTTGGTTCGTAATCATCTATAAAATCTACATTTACATTTTGATTACCAATAAACGAATTATAATCAAATCTTATCGCATCATATGATGTATTAGTATCTTTAGCTAATCTTTTTAGATAAGATTCTTTTATCGATTCACTTCTTTCTGCAAAAAGTAAATTAAATATTTGATTACATACTTCTTTAAAAACTATATTGTCACTAAAATCTTTATTCATTATAGTAACAAGATATTGATATTCAATTTCATCAATTAAATTTGATTCAAAATATTCTTTATATTTATCAATACCATATTTTAATACATATTCATCAGGATCCATTCCATCAGGTAATAATACCAATCTAACATTGAATCCTACTTGTTTAAATATTTTTATAGCCTTTAATGAAGCTTTTATACCGGCTTTGTCTCCATCATAACAAATAATTGCGTTATTTGTATATTTATATAAGATTCTAGCCTGAGTGATTGAAAGAGCTGTACCCATTGTACATATTGCTTCTTTCATACCACTTTTATATGAGGCAATTACATCCATTTGTCCTTCATGCAAGATTACTCTTTTCATTTTCATAATCTCGCCTTTAGCATTTTGGAAATTAAATAATACCTCACTTTTGTGATATATCATTGATTCCTTAGAATTGATATATTTAGGTTGATTTTTATCTTTATTATCAAATATTCTAGCTGAAAAGCCAATTGGATTTCCTTGTTCGTCATATATTGGAAACATTATTCTTCCAATAAAGAAATCATGGTATCCATTTTCATTATTAATTAATCCTGAATCAACCATATCAAGCTCTAAGAAATTTGAATCCCTTAATACTTCATATAATGAGTCTCGTTGTTTAGGTGCTAAACCAATATTGAAGTCCTTAATTACCTCATCTGTTAGGCCTCTTTTTAATAAATAATCTCTTGCCTCTAAACCATATTCTGTCTTCTCGTAATTTGCTCTATAAAAGTTTATAGCCATTTTAACGATATCATAATATTTCTTATTAGGGTTTTCTTTTTTATGATAATTAGATTTATATTCTATCCCATTAAATTCAGCTAATTTTATAATTGCATCTTGGAAATCAATATTTTCAATTTGCATAATAAATTTAATTGGGTCTCCACCACCACCACATCCAAAGCAATGGGCTAGTTTCTTCTCTGGTGAAACTAAAAATGATGGTGTATCTTCATGATGGAAGGGACATAAGCCTTTATAGTTTTTTCCTTGCTTATCTAATTTGATATTATAGCTAGATACTAATGCAACAATATCTGTGGCATCTATTATTTGCTTTATATCATCTGTAGCCAAGAAAATCCCCTCCTCATGTTATTTTAAAATTTTAATTTTGATTCAATGTATGCTGCAACATCTGCTACAGGTAAAGTAATTTGTTCCATTGTATCTCTATCTCTAATAGTTACAGTGTTATTATTAACTGTTTCATCATCTACACAAATAGTAAATGGTGTACCTATCGCATCTTGTCTTCTATAACGCTTACCGATATTTGCTGTTTCATCATATACACATGAGAATTTATCAGATAACATTTCATAAATCTCATTTGCCTTATCAGCATGATTTTTCTTAATTAATGGTAATACTGCAACCTTGTATGGTGCTAAAGCTGGATGTAATCTTAATACAACTCTTGTATCAACTCTACCATCATCTTTCTTTGTTTCTTCAACATCATATGCACTGAATAATACAGTTAATAACATTCTTTCAACACCAACAGATGGTTCAACTACATATGGTAAATATTTAGTATTATCATCAGGATCTAAATATTCCATATTAGCACCTGAATGGCTTTGATGAGCATTTAGGTCATAATTTGTACGAGATGCAATACCCCATAATTCTCCAAATCCCCAAGGGAATTCAAATTCAATATCAGTTGTTGCATTTGAATAGAAAGATAATTCTTCTTTTTCATGATCTCTATATCTTAATTTCTTTTCATCTACACCAATTGAAACTAAGAAATCCCAACAGAATTTTCTCCAATATTTAAACCATTCTAATTCAGAACCTGGCTTACAGAAGAATTCTAATTCCATTTGTTCGAATTCTCTTGTTCTAAATATGAAGTTACCTGGAGTAATTTCGTTTCTAAATGATTTACCAATTTGACCAATACCAAATGGTAACTTTCTTCTTGTTGTTCTTTGTACATTTTTGAAGTTAACAAATATACCTTGTGCTGTTTCAGGTCTTAGATAAACTTCATTCTTTGCATCCTCAACAACACCTTGATAAGTTTTAAACATTAAATTAAATTTTCTAATATCTGTATAATCTAAAGCACCACATGTAGGACATACTACATTATTGTCCTTTAAGTATTTTGTTAATTCTTCATTTGACATTCCATCTCCTGTAATTTCTCCATGAGTGAAATCTTCAATTAATTTATCAGCTCTAAATCTAGAATGACATTTTTTACAATCTACTAATGGATCAGAAAATGAACCAATATGTCCTGATGCAACCCAAACCTCACGGTTCATTAATATAGCTGCATCTAAGCCAACGTTATATTTATTTTGCTTAACAAATTTCTTCCACCAAGCTTGCTTAATATTATTTTTAAGTTCAACGCCAAGTGGACCATAATCCCATGCGTTTGCTAAGCCTCCATATATTTCAGAGCCTTGGAAAACAAATCCTTGTTCCTTTAAAAAGGCTACTAATTCTTCAAGTGTTATCTTTTGCATAATAATCCTCCAACACATTTAAATCCATTTTATTATTATATATAATAAAGTCAATTTTGTCAATGTTTACAAATCAAGTTTGAAGATATATTGTAATAATAAAGTAATAATAAAAAAAATGAATAAAAAATTTTATTTTTATCTTCTCTAATTTGTGTTATAATGTTTTTGTTTTGGAGGATTTATTATGAAAAAAATATATGAAGGAAAAACAAAAAATGTATATCAACTTGAAAATGGTAATGTATTACTAGAATTCAAAGATGATTGTACAGGAAAAGATGGAGTTTTTGATCCAGGTGAGAATCAAGTTGGATTAAAAATTGAAGGTATTGGTAGATCAAATCTTGAAACTTCTATTCACTTCTTTGAAATTTTAAAGAAAGAAGGAATTAAGACACACTATGTTTCTGCAAATGTAGAAAAAGCTACTATGGAAGTATTACCTGCAAAGGTATTTGGTCATGGCTTAGAGGTTGTATGCCGTTTAGTTGCTACTGGTTCTTTCATTAGAAGATATGGTGAATATATCAAAAATGGTACAAAGCTTCCTGGTGGTTATGTTGAATGTACATTCAAAAATGATGCATTAGGTGATCCACTTGTTACTAAAGATGCTTTAGTTGCATTAAATATAATGTCTGCTGATATGTATGATTCTATTAAAGAACAAACATTAAAAATTACTAATGTAGTTGCTAAAGAATTAAAGAGAATGGGTCTTGATTTATGGGACATTAAATTCGAATTTGGTTATAACAACAATGAAGTAATTTTAATTGATGAAATTGCATCAGGAAACATGAGAGTTTATAAGGATGGAAAGATTGTTAATCCAGTTGAATTAACAAAAATTATTCTATCAAATAGATAAAAAATAAGGCTGTAAAAATCAATTTACAGCCTTTTATTATGCCTATAATTTATTATTTTATAAATTCAAGTTTATTATTATAACTCATGTGCCAAAATTCTAATTCTCTTAATGAAGAAAATCTAAAAATTGTCTTACATTTTTCAAAAGAAAATGGATATTTATTCATTAATTCATTTGCAAAATTAGACCATATTTTAGTCATTTCTTCTACTTCAATACCTATATATCCTTCTAATATTTCTTTATATGGATTATTATCTAGCATATTAGGATTTTCTCTATATAATTTATTAAAAATATATGTATAGGATAGCATACAAGGTAAAATTGACATTGTACCTTCAATAAGTGATCCATTTGCACACCAATTCATCATTGAATCAATATAAATTTGATTTTCTAAATCAGGTATAGTACTTTCTACTATTTCATCAGTTAGATCATGATTAGAAATGAATTTTCTTCTTACAGATGTTTCATTTTCTTTAACAAATGCTAAGATATCATAAAACATTCTTATTTCTTCTAAGGTATTACATTTTGTAATTAAATATGCATAGCATTTAGCATAATTTAATAGATATCTTGTATCTTCTACAATATATTTTGTTATTTGGCTATCTTTTAATGTACCATTTACAAATCCTTTTACAAATGGTGTATTCATACATTTATCCCATATAGGTAATGAATCTTTTATAATTTCATCAATATAATTAGTCATTTAAATTAATCTCCTTAAAATTCCAGCCATGATCCATAGGACCACTACCTTTTCCTAAATCTAGCATTTGTTCTAAGCATTTAGATAAATAATATTTACTTCTTTTTATTGATTCTTCAATTGAATATTCTTTAGCTAAATTAGAAGCTATTGCACTTGATAATGTACAGCCTGTTCCATGAGTATTATTGTTATTAATCCTTTTACCATTAATCCAAATTAATTTATCATCATAATATAATAGGTCATTAGCATCATTAACCATGTGTCCACCCTTTAATAATGTGGATTTAGAACCTAATTTAGAAATAATCTTAATTGCTGATTCCATATCAGCAATATTTTTTATTTTCATTCCAGATAAAACCTCTGCTTCTGGAATATTTGGAGTTATTATATCTGCTAAAGGTATTAATTCATTAACTAATGTATTTATAGCATCATCACTTAATAATTTAGCACCAGATGTAGCAACCATTACAGGATCAACAACTATATTTTTAGCGTTATATTGTTTTAATTTTTTAACAATAACTTTAATTAAATTTTTATCTGATACCATACCTATTTTTACTGCATCAGGTTTAATGTCAGTAAATATTGCATCAAGCTCATTTTCTAAAAATTTTTCAGTTACGTTTAAAATATCTATAACTCCACAAGTGTTTTGTGCAGTTAAGGCAGTAATTGCAGTTTCTGCAAAACAGCCATTTGCAATTATTGTTTTTATATCTGCTTGAATTCCTGCTCCACCTGATGAATCAGAACCAGCAATTGATAATACTACTTTCATTATATTTCCACCTTTATCATAAAATCTGAATTTTTTAATAAGATATCTATATCATTCATATTTTTATATGTAGCAATAGATAATACCTTAAATCCTGCCATTTTAGCACCAAGAATGGCGTGTGTTGCATCTTCTATTACTATTGTATCTGATATATTATATCCTTCATTTTCTAAAACCTTTAGAAATCCACTTCCATCAGTTTTAGTATAATTATAATTTGTAGATGTATAAAGATATGAAAAATCATTTTCTATATTATTATATTTTAGAGAATTTTCAATTAGAGGTAGTGATGTAGCAGTAAATAAGACAACTCTACCTTCATTTTTTAAACTATTTAATAGTTCTTTTGCGCCTTTATTTATTTTAATTTTTAGATATTCTTTTTCTATAAAATTATCTATATCTGAATTTAATGATTCAATATCTATATCTTTAAAATATTTTTCTTTCATATAAATAGCTGTTTCAGAATTTGTTTGTTTTTTTACAATTAAATCTAAATCACATTCAGGAATCAATCCTTTAGATTTAATATATCTAGATGCAATATCTTCCCACATAGATAAAGAATTTAATAATGTACCATCATAATCAACTATAAATAATTTATAATCTTTTGGATTAAAAAACAATTTTTCTGTTTCTAGTTTTAATTTATATGTAGCATCTTCTATATTATTTGCACCAAATATTGCAGATACTATAGATACACCAGAAATCATTGTATTTTTTAATTCTTTAATGTTATCTAAATTGATTCCACCAATTGCTACAACAGGAATATCAACACTATAACAAATTCTTGCTAATTCTTCTTTAGAGACAGTTATAGCATCTAATTTAGTAGATGTTGAAAAAATTGTTCCTACACCTAAATAATCAGCACCATTTTTCTTTGCTAATATAGCTTCTTCAACAGTTTCAGCTGATACACCTAATATCTTATTAGGTCCAATTTCTTTTCTTACTAAATCAGCTCTCATATCATTTTGACCAACATGTATTCCATCAGCATCTACTGCCTTAAATACCTCGAGTGAATCATTAATGATAAATGGTATATTATATTTTTTACATACTGCTTTAATTTCTTTTGCTTCTTTTATAAATTCATCAATTGATAATTCTTTTTCTCTTAATTGAATCATTGTAGCGCCACCTAAAATGGCCTTTTCAACATCATCTTTTAGTTTTCTTCCATTTAACCAATATCTATCTGTAACAGCATACAATAATAAACTAGATTTCAAATCTTTCAATTTTAGCACCCATTTCTAAAATGTTATCATTTAAATTTGATAATTCATCAATTAAACCAATGTGTAAGCTACCTGTACCCTTTGCATATTTATTAGCAAGTTCACCTGCTAAGCCTAAAATTACAACTCCTGCAGTAGCAGCTTTTAATTTATCATCTTTATTTGCAACTAAAGCTGCTGCAATTATACCTGCAGTCATACATCCTGTACCTGTTATTGCTCTCATTTCTTTACATCCATTATCACTAATATATGCATTTTTAGAATCTGCAATAACATCAATAGGACCTGTAATTGCTATAACTGCGCCTGTTTTAATAGATAAATCCTTTGCAAATTTGAATACCTCATGCATGTTTTCTCTTGTAGTCTTATCAGCCTCACATGCATCAACTCCATTAGTTTTTGAAGATACATTAGCCATTGCTTTTATTTCAGAAATATTTCCTTTAATACAATCGAACTTAACTTCTTCTAATAATCTATTAATTACTTCATTTCTATATGGTGTAGCACCTACTCCACATGGATCAAGGACAACTACATGTCCAAGCTCATTAGCTCTTTTACCAGCTTCAATCATAGATTCAACTGTTCTTTCGTTTAATGTACCAATATTAATTACTAACGCATTACAAATATTTTGCATATCTTTAACATCTTTAATCTCATCTGTCATGATTGGAGATGCTCCAATAGCAAGTGTTGCGTTAGCAACATCATTTACAGTTACATAATTTGTAATGAAATGAATTAGTGGTGTTTTTTCTCTGATATTCTTAATGTATTCCATAATTTCCTCCCATATATCAAAAAAAATGTCCACTAGGACATTTGCTATAAAAGAAAATAATAATATTATATCAATATTATTCCTTCGCTAGCATTACCTAGATCAGGTCAAGGGTCGAATATTAATTCCTCTCAGCAAAAAGCTCCCCTTAATATGACATTTAAATTATAATTCTTTTTTTATTTCATGACAATAAAAAATAGAGTTAAAAAATAAAAAAAACTATAAAAATTATAGTTTTAATTATTCTTCTATTTTAGAACCTGTAAACAATTCTAATTCATTATCTATAATTGTTAAAACCTCGCCTAGTCCTTCTCTTTTTTCACTAGATGTTATAACTAATCTATCGTTAGAATCTAATTCTAATGCATTAATAATTGTATCCTTACAAGCTCTTCTTTCTGAATTTTTAACCTTATCAGATTTTGTAGCAATTACTACTACCTTTCTATTATAATATTTTAAAAATTTATACATCATAATATCATCTTCTGATGGCTTATGTCTAAAATCTACAAGTAAGAAAACTAATCTTAATGATTTTCTATCTTTCATGTACATTTCAATCATTTTTCCAAATGTAGCCTTTAAAGATTTTGATACTTTTGCATATCCATAACCAGGAACATCTACGAAATAAAAAGAATCATTTATATGATAAAAATTAATAGTTTGTGTTTTACCAGGATTAGATGATGTTCTAGCTAGACTTTTTCTATTTACTAGCATATTAATAAATGAAGATTTTCCTACATTAGATCTACCACAAAAAACAAATTCAGGTACTCCTTCTTCAGGAAAAGAATCAAAATCAACACCACTTGTTAAAAATTCTGCCTTTTTAATTTGCATAGAGACCTCCTTATAATTTGAAATTTAATTTATTAGCAATAGGTAAAAATTCTTCTTTTGATAGAGTACAAGTACCAATTTTTTCATGTGTTGTATCACCATGAGAATCCGAACCTGCACTAATTAAAATATTATATTCTTTTGCTAATTTAGTATATATATCTTCCATATCTAAATGATTAGGATATCTAACCTCAATACCATCAAATCCAAAATCTAATAATTCTTTAACATAATCTTGATTTTCAATTAAACAAGGATGAGCTAATATTGTTAGGCATCCTGAAGATTTAGCTAATTCTAAACCTTCTTCAACACTTATTTTAGTAGATGGAATATAGGCCTTTGAATCAGGTGAAACATATTTTTTTGCCTCGTTAAAGCTTAAATTATTTAATTTGGCAATATGTCTCATTATATTGGCTCTAGTTATAACCTCAGATTCTTTTAGTAAAGAATCTATATCAATTTTAAATCCATATATTTCATTTAGATTATGAAGCATTTTAATTGCTCTATTTTTTCTTTTTTCTTTATAATCAATAGAAAAATCAACCATTTCTTTAGGAATAATATTATCCTTAAAAAGACATACAACGTGTATGCTTTCACCCTTATAATTTGTAGATAATTCCATTCCTTTTATTACTCTTACATTATATTTTTTTGATAATTCAACAATTCTATCACAGCCAAAAACAGAATCATGATCTGTTAATGCAAAAATATCTACATTATTTTCTTTTGCTGATTTTAATAATTCTTCTTCAGTAAATATTCCATCTGAATGAATTGAGTGATTATGTAGGTCAATTTTCATATTAATTTCCTTTTAATTGTAACATGTAATCAATCTCTACTAAAATATCCTTTACTTGAGCAAATTTTAATAAAGATAAAGCAGCATCTAAGTCATAAGATTTAGCCTCTAAAATATTTTTATCTTGAGGATTTAAATCTTGATTATTGTATGTTGCAACAAAATATGTAACCTCTTTAATAGATTTACCAAATACGTTATATTTAATAGTTCTTTTAAAATTAGGTAATATTGTTGCATCTATACCTGTTTCTTCTTTTATTTCTCTTAATGCACAATCAATATCTTCTTCATTTCTTCTTCTATGTCCTTTAGGGAAACCATATGAACCATTTGGTTCCATAATTAAAACATATTTTCTTTTACCTTCTTCAACTGTATATAATACAGCACCACACGAAAACTCTCTTTTCATCATCTAACCTCTAAACTAAAACAATCATAGAAATTATATCACAATATGACAATATAAAAAAGAAAAAAAGAAGATTAAATTTAATCTAATCTTCTATTATGTAAATATCGAATGTTATAGAATCTACATTTTCACCAATTCTTTTTGTAGATTTTGAATTTAAACTAATACAAGATATAAGAATACTTTTTAGTAGTCCAATAGCAATTAAACTTGCTTTTTTATATATTTTTTCATTTTTACTACCATAAAAAACTATAATAAATTCAATATTATTTTGAAATATTGATTGCTGTTTTTAATCCATCAAGTGCCGCACTAGTTATACCACCTGCATATCCAGCTCCTTCTCCTATTGGATAGATATATTTCATATTAGATTCTCTATTTATATCTCTTAAGATTCTAACAGGAGATGATGATCTAGATTCAATTCCTATTAATATAGCATCAGGATAATTAAATCCTTTTAATTTTTTATCAAAATTAATTATACCTTCTTTTATATTTTTTATAACATAATCAGGTAAACAAAGTGATAGATCACATAATTTAAGTCCATGAGGATATGATGTTTTAACACTTCTAAAATCTGTTGCTACCCTATCTTCTAAAAATTCCTTACATAAATTTGCAGGTGCTTTAAAATCATTTGATATTGAATATGCTAGTTTTTCATATTTTTCTTGATAATAGATACCATCTAATACATTACCTTTATTATAATCAGATGGTTTTACATCAACTAATATTGCACTATTTGAATTAGAGTTTGCTCTATCATTATTGCTCATACCATTTATAACAATACTATTATTTTCACTTTGACTTGCTAGGACATATCCTCCAGGACACATACAAAATGTATATACTCCTCTATCATTTGTATGGTATGCTAAATTATAATATGCTGCAGGCAAATAATCTTTATATTTACCATATTGTGCCTCATTTATTAAATCTCTTGGGTGTTCAATTCTAACACCCATAGAGAAGGCCTTTTGTTCCATATTTAAATTATTATCATGTAGCATTTTAATTGTATCTCTTGCAGAATGACCAAGACCTAATAATAGATGATTTGTATTAAAATTTATTGTTTCATTATTAATCAAATTAATAACATCTATTTTAATTGAATCATTTTCATATTTAAAATTAGTAAATTTGTGATTGAAATAAAATTTTCCACCTAATGATTCAATTTCAAGACGGATATTTTTAACTATTTTTTCTAGATAATCTGTCCCAACATGAGGTTTAGCACTATATAAAATATCTTCTTTTGCTCCATGATTATATAATTCTTTTAAAATAAAATTAATTAATGGATCTTTAAGATTAGTTGTAAGTTTTCCATCTGAAAATGTGCCTGCCCCACCTTCTCCAAATTGAACGTTTGAATTTTCATTTAATATTTTATTATTTAAAAATTCATTAACATCTTCTTTTCTTTTTTCAATTTTAGAACCACGCTCAATTATGATAGGTGATGCATTGCATCTTGCTAAATATAAGGCACTAAACATACCTGCAGGGCCAAATCCTACAATTATTGGTCTATATTTTTTATTCCATTTAGGATAAGTTATTTCTATATCCTTATTTTCATATATTTTAATATTTTTACCACTTAATTTATTATTAGTTTCAACTAATAATTTATAAATAATAAATATATTAGATTTATCTCTTGCATCTATAGATTTTTGAATTATTCTATATTCAAAATTATTAATTTTATATATCTTAGATATAATTTCCTTTAAGTCTCTTTTATCCATAGGAGAAACTTTAAAATTATTTATTTCGTATTTCATAAATATCTTTAAAAATAGCTATTGCTGATGAAAATGCAAACATTAAATTATATCCTCCGCATAGTGCATCAACATCTATTATTTCTCCTCCTACATAAATATTATTATCTTTCTTTAAAGATAAATTAGGATTAATTTCAGATAAAAGAATTCCTCCATTTGAAACTTGTGCAAATTCAAAATCATATACACCTTTAATAGGTATTATAAAATTATGGTAGTCAATTTTATTATTTAATACATAATTATATAATTTAGGTTGTAAAATAGATTCTAAATTAGAATAATTCTCTTTTGAAAAATCAATTTTAACATAGGTATTAGATTTATCTTTTAATCTTTGATAGAAGCTAGATAAATTCATTATACAAATACCAGATATTCCATCATCCTTAAATATTATTTCACCATTTTCTTTGTGAATTAATTTATCATTTGAATATAGTGAAACTTCTACTTTTTGTCTTACTCCTGATATTTCTTTTATTTTTAAATCAGTTTTAAATCCTACTAATGATGGTTTAAAGGCATTAAATTTTAATTTTAAATCATTTATTAAATTAATTGATGGATATGGCTTTTTAAATGCTGCATTAGAGCCTATAGCTATAACAACCTTATCAAATGGTCCATAATTATTATTAAGATAATATTTATTATTATCTTTTTTTATGTTAATTATTTCATCATCAATAATGTTATTCTTATTAATATTTTTTAACAAAATATTTAATACACTTAAGCTTGATTCACTTAATGGATACATTCTTCCTTCACTATCAGCTTTAGTATATATATTTAATTCATTAAAATAAGAAAATAAATCAGCCTGATTGGATTTAATAATGTTTATAGCAAATTCATTATTATGATATGCAATATCATTAATATTTTGATTTGAAATATTACATTTACCATTGCCTGATGCTAATATTTTTCTTCCAATTTTACCTTTATTAAATAATTTATATTCAATTTTATTTCTTTCTAATTTTGAAGCTAGTAATAAACCTAATGCTCCACCACCAATAATAGCTATCAATTTAACCACCTAAGTTATTATAACATATAAATAAAAAAAATATCTCCAAAATTAATTGGAGATATCTTAAAACTATCTGTTTTGATTTAATTCAAGACCCGTATTTAGGATTTAACTACCCAAAATTTAGGATGAATACAATATTTTTGACTAATTAATAATTTATAAATAAATTATTAAAAAAGTTGAAAATATTTTTTTA
>Ga0310694_10003776_pt1 | contig 14816 bp, 9 predicted proteins | sample 174DNAGHGhighgp2_FD_203884 | JGI IMG/M metagenome (GOLD analysis project Ga0310694, IMG submission 203884) | Sheep rumen microbial communities from Palmerston North, Manawatu-Wanganui, New Zealand - 1742 DNA GHGhigh gp2 (v2) (version 2) | ecosystem: Host-associated > Mammals > Digestive system >... | reverse complement strand
GCGCGCTGCACGGTGCCGTACTGCTTGATGTCGGTGATGACCTTCTTGACGGTGTTGCTGGGCACGGCAAACGAGCATCCGCTGTAGTTACCCGTCTGGGAATAGATCATCGTGTTGATGCCGATGAGCTCGCCGGCGGTGTTCACCAGGGCGCCACCCGAGTTGCCGGGGTTGACGGCGGCGTCATGCTGGATAAACGCCTTGATGCCGTTGTTGTTGCGGCTGTTGTCGCTCATGCCGCGGGCCTTGGCGCTGATGATGCCGGCCGTGACGGTCGAGTTGAAGCCGAAGGGGTTGCCCACGGCGACACACCACTGGCCCACCTTGACGGCGTCGCTGTTGCCGAAGCTGATGGCGTGCAGGTCCTTGGCGTTGATCTTGATCAGGGCGATGTCGGTTTTCTCGTCGGTGCCGATGACGGTGGCGTTGAACTGGCGGTTGTCGTTGAGGGTGACCTCAAGTTTCTCGGCGCCGTCGATGACGTGGTTGTTGGTCACGATGTAGCCGTCAGCGCTGATGATGACGCCCGAGCCCATGCCCCGGGGCTGCGGGTCGCTCTTCGGCTGCTCCTGCTGTTTGCGCTGGCGCTGCCCGTTGCCGTAGCCGGGGCCGAAGAAGAACTCAAACGGGTCGAAGAAGTCGCCGCTATACATGCTCTGCTGCGGGGTCGCATAGCTCTTGATGCTGACCACGCAGTTGATGGTGTTCTCGGCCACGTCGGTGAAGTCGCGGCTCAGGTCCACGGTCCGGGTCGAGGTGTTGATGAAGCCGTCGTTGCCGGCTCCCTCGCTATCCTTATTTGAAACGTATGTGTCGGTGATGACACCTTTCTTCTGCAACTCACTTGTTGCCATCATGGTGGCTGCCGATCCCAGTATAGAAGCGGCCACGAGCATAATCGCTAATTTCAGATTCTTGTTCATGTGTCAATCTATTGTTAAATTATTGTTGATTTTAATTTTTCCAAGTGTTAAAATTAACTTTTCAATTGTCGTGCCAAAAGTACAACTAAAAATGACAATGGCAATATGTGTGCCACTTTTTTTAAAATAAATTAATAGCAACGCGGCTTCTTTTTAATTAGTTTTGCATTGGATCCCCCGGTGATAACAATTTATGACAATTTGTCGCTGACAAAAATAGCAGCCCAGTTACCTGTCCCGCTAGTTGTGTGTCGTGGATATTGATAAAGGTTTTCTTTGATTTGGCTTCGCCGACGTTAAAGGTGCTCGCCCACACAGGGCGATCCATGGGTTTAGATACAATGATAGAGTCGCGCCTCGGCAGGGCGCGGCCCGCACCGTCGGTCAATTGTCATAGCCGATGGCCTGGAGCAGCTCGGCCAGGACATACATGCTGCCACCGATGTAGATCATGTCTCTGGGGTGGGCTGCCTGCCGGGCGGCATCGAGGGCCTCGGTCACATTGCCGTAGGCAGCGCCTTTCAGGCCGTGGCTTGTGGCCAAGGGCAGCAAGTCCTGGACGGGGAGCGCGCGTGAGGTTTGTGCCTGGGTAAAATAATAGGTGGCTTTGAGCGGAAGCAGCTCGAGGATGCCCTCCACGTCCTTGTCGGCCATGAATCCCATGATCATGTGCAGTTGGTCATATTCCTGTTGGGCGACCTGCTCCATGGCCTGGGTGATTCCGGCCACGTTGTGTGCCGAGTCGCAGATGGTGAGCGGCTTGTCGCCCAGTTTCATCCATCGTCCCATCAGCCCCGTCGTTTCGGCCACATGGGCGAGGCCTTCCCTGATGGCGTCCTCCTTGATGCGGTACTTGGCGCGCTTGAGCAGATTGAATGCCGTGAGCACGGTGTTCACGTTCTCGACCTGGTAGTCACCTGTCAAGTCGCAGTTGATGAGTCCATAGTCCTTGGTTTCGAGTTGCAGCATGCCGTCGACATGCTTGGCGCTGAGTACCTGCGGCTTGTCCTCGGCAAATCGGATGTCGGAATAGAGGCGCCTGGCCTTTCTCTCAAATACCATTCGCACGATGCCGTCGGCGTGTCCGATGACCACTGGCTGGCCGTGCTTGATGATGCCGGCTTTCTCGCTGGCTATCTCGGCGAGGGTGTTGCCCAGGAACTGCTGGTGCTCCAGCCCGATGTTGGTGATGATGCTCAGGTCGGGGGTGATGATGTTGGTGCTGTCAAGCCGTCCGCCCAGTCCTGTCTCGATGACGGCCACGTTGACGCGTCGCCAGGCGAAGTAGTCAAATGCCATCGTGGACGTGATTTCAAAGAATGAAGGCTCCAGCCCCTCGAGGTCTTTCTTTCGGTAATCGGCCACCCACTGCATCACGAAGTTGCGGCTGATTTTCCTGCCGTTCACGCGGATGCGTTCCCTGAAGTCGACCAGATGCGGTGAAGTGAACAAACCGACGCGGTATCCGCAGCGCTGCAGGCAGGAGGCCAGCATGTGGGCCGTCGATCCCTTGCCGTTGGTGCCGGCAATGTGGATGGTGCGGTAGCGGTTGTAGGGTTCATTGTATAACCTGGCAAGCGCGATGCTGGTTTCAAGCCCGGGCTTGTAGCCGCTTGCGCCATCACGTTCAAACGCTGGACGCTGGTTAAACAGGTAGTCAACGGTGCGCTGCCAAATGCGCTCTAGTTCTTCTTTTCGTGCCATAATCGGTTTACTGAATAATTGGCTTGTGTCACTCACGTGGCACATGGTAAATCAAACAAAAAATGCAGTATGGCTGTAAGCCGGGTTATGTGCCTGCCGTGGTGGCCGGTGCTTGTCATTTATCTGTCCGGCGCATTGCTGCGTCGGTATAGCGTTCTACCCCCCGGCAATGGACGAGCAGCCCTTAGATGCCGGTATACATGAACTTGCAACTCACAGGTGGTGCGGCGCGCTGTGTCACCACAGTGCCCGGTGGGCTCTTACCCCGCCTTTTCACCCTTACCGCTGTCACGGCGGTTGTTTTCTGTCACCTTAACCCTACGGTCACCCGCAGCTTCCCGTTAAGAAATGTGATGCTCTGTGTTGCCCGGACTTTCCTCTCGCAACCAATGAGTTAACGAGCGACAAGCCGCCATACTGCTGTTCTTTGTGGGCGCAAAATTATAATATAAAATTATGATATGCAAATTTTTTTTCTTTCTGGCGATGATTTTAAACTTGTCGGGCTGTTTTTAATTACTGATTATTATGAATATAGTTGCGGCTTTTTCAACGTGACTAATGCAATTTTTTAAGCGTTATGACGTTATAATTGCATAACAATTATTTTTTTATTAAGTCAAGTTTCTAAAGTAGCTCAGCTCCTTTAAAAACTTGAAGGTTAAAGGTTAAAGTTTAATGGTTAATGAGATTATACTACATGCTAAACCTGTGGTTTTGAGAAATTTACATAAATTTGGTGGCGCCTCAGTCATCGATGCAGGCATCATGGCGTTCGGCTTATACAAATTTTTCTCAAAATTGCAGTCCGCAGTTCCTTAACCTTTAACCCATAACCTTTAACCAGTGAGCAAGTTAAAAACTTGCGAGACTTAAATTATTAATGATATGGGCTTGATGAAGAAGTTTTCGCTTTCCGATTGGTTGAAGCAGTTTGGCCTCAGTGTTCGCCGCTTTCCCGTGGCTGTTGTTTTGCTGGTTTGCCTCACTTGTTTCGTCCTGTTCGTCATTCATGGCGGCAAAGTGACCGACAAGTGGCAGTTTTTCTACTTTTTCTATCCTGCAACGGGTGCGGTGCTGGCGATTTCCCTGCAATTGCTCACCGAGGACTTCAAGCGGCGCTGGACAGCCGTTCTCACCCAGGTGCTCGTTCATGCCGCCTGGCTGGGTGTCTCGTTTTATCTGGTACAGTTCGACCGCTTCTCCCTGCCGCAGTTCATTGCGGTGAGTGCCACTGTGGTGACGATGGTGCTGTCGGTGTTCCTGCTGTGTTTCTACCGCAAGGGCGACGATGTGCCGTTCTGGAACTTCTCGGGTCGCACGGTCGTGGCGATGATTGCGGGGGCGTTCATCGGAGGCTTGCTCACGTTGGGACTCATCCTGTTTGTCCAGTCGCTGGAATGGCTCTTCGGTGTGAAGCTCGGTGACAAAGTCTTTGCCGACATCCCCACGGTGTGCATGCTGTTGCTGGCCCCGTTGTTGTTCATGAACCTCATCCCAGCCGGCAAGGACAAGCGCGTCTTCAAGGTGCCCTCCTCTTCGGGCTTTATCAAGGGGGTGGTGCAATATCTGTTCATCCCGCTCTTGCTGTTGTACATGGCGACGCTCTACATCTATGCCGCCAAGATTCTGTTCACATGGCAATTGCCGGTGGGGTGGGTGAGCTACCTGGTGACGGCGAGCATGCTGGGCATGGTCATCTTGCTCTATGTCACCTATCCCCTGCAGCACGAGCAGGGCAATTCTTTTTTCAGGAAGGTGACCCGCTGGCTGCCGCTGGCGATGCTGCCATTGCTGGCGCTGATGACCGTGGCCATCGGGCGTCGCCTGGCCGACTACGGCATCACGGTGAGCCGTCTCTATCTGCTGGTGTTCAACATCTGGTGCTATGTGGTGTGCATCGGTCTGCTGCTGGGTCGCAACAAGCGCATCTGGTGGATCCCCGCCTCGTTTGCCGTCGTGCTGTTCCTCATCTCGGTGGGTCCGCAGTCTATCCCCAATATCACGCAGCGGCAATTGCTGGGCGAGGCACGCCGGGCCTTTGCCGCATCGGGTATCACTCAACTGCCGCTCACAGGCGACCAGTATGACAAGTGGCTCGACAGTGTTGACGATAGAGTCGCCGCATCGATCGATGCCAAGCTCGATTACCTGCAGCGGGATTACGGTTACGAGAGCACCAGTGCCCTGCTGGCCAAGGACGCCCTCACGGGAACCCATGACAAACTCACCCGCGACGGAACCGCAGCAGTGAGTAGCAACGGTTTCTACAACGGTGACATGATTACCAGTATCAAGATTCCGCAGGGATATTCCTGGATGTCTAAAGTGGATTTTCACAGTGACCTCTCGCTTGAGGATGGCGACAAAGTCCTGATCAGCATTGTGCCCTCCACAGGAGGACCGGCTGATGTGCGGGCCCAGGCCGTTGGCGGGGATGACGTTCAGGTGGCCTCGGCGCCGAGTGTAGGGGAGTATAAGTTTGAATTGAGCTATAAGCAGCTAGTCGCGCGCGACATGGACAGGAATCATGATAGCGCGGTAGAGCCGTTGGTCATCGATAATGGCAGGGCCTTGCTGATTGTGGATCGGTTCTCGTTCACGCTCTTTGAAGACAAGACCTATTACCTCTCGGGAGACGGCATCCTGTTCACCAAGTGACGCCCATCGATGAGAGTTCAAGAAAAGGCCCGAAAAAAGTTGTGCTTGTTGATAACTTTTTTCGGGTCTTTTTGGTGTTTGTATGCTTGCTTGGCAGTAATTTTGTACCATAAAATATTAATGTGTGCAATGAAGCGATTTTTCTCGATTTTCTGGATAGCCATTTTGGCCTTTTCTGTATTACAGGCAGCCGTCGTGACCCTTGACTTCTCGACAGCCGATGGGATTGCATCCATGGGGTATGCTGTGCCTGCCCCGAGTACCGGGACCAATCTAGTGCAGGCCGGCCCCGTGACTGTGGGCGGCGTGACGCTGTCGGCGACCGACGGCGCTACCCCGACGCGCATCTGGAACTCCCAGGGCAACTACACGCTGCGCGTCTATGTGGACGGCAGCATCACCCTGTCGGTGGCCGAGGGCAGCATCACCGCCATCACCGTCAACGCTGCCAACACGGCCAACTTTGACCTGCTGGCCGACGTGGGCGAGTACAGTGTCAATGGTGCCGTGGGCACCTGGACGGGCCAGGCCGCGTCGGTGACCTTCACCCACTACGGGTCCAAGAATGCCCAGGTGGCCACTCTTGTGGTGACGACCAGTGCCGACGGCCCCGGTGGCGATCCTGAGGATCCCATCGACCCCGAAATCGAGAAACTGGATTCGCTCCAGCATCTGGCTGCGCTGCCCGATGGCACCGAGTTCCAGTTCACCAGCAACGTGTATGTCAACTACCAGTGGGAGAACTACTTGTGGGTGATGCAGCTCAATCAGGAAGGCGATGCCTATGCAGGGCTCATCTACGGCGACACGGGTAAGCAGTATCCGCTGGGCGCTGTCATTCCCGCCGGGTGGACAGGCAAGAAGAGTACCTATAAGGGACTTGTCGAGGTCACCAGCCCTGACCATTTCGGGAATGCCATCAATATCTGTGACGAGGATTATTACTCGCCGTTTGACTGCACTGGCTATCTGGCCTACATCGCCGACCCCGAGGAGGGGTGGGAGAACTACAAGGTCTATCTCGACGGTGTGCGCCTGAGCGCTATCGACGATCGTGGCAATTTCACCATCGAGAGCAGCGAGACCGATGACGAGGGCAACCCCGTCGAGGCCGCGATGGCGGGCTATAACAAGTTCGGCATCGAATACCCCGAGGTCGACCCGACCGAACTCTATAGCGTGGAGGGCATGTTGACCATCTATAACGGCAACATGCAGCTGTATCCCATCAGCATCACGGCCGACCCTGGCACGCCGTTGTGGAAAGTGGTTTATGAGGGCGAGGATGGCACTCAGTACAAGATTAACGATACCCTGTATGTCGCCGCCGTTGTGGATACACCCACCGAGAAGCTGGCCTTTGTGACCGACAATGTGGATGAGATTTATTACGACACCTATGCCGACTGGGGATATGCCGAGTGGATGGCGTGGTATCCTGACTGGATTGCGCTCGACTGCTCGGGCGATGAGGCACTGTTTGCCTCGTTGGCCGCAATGGACGTGCTCGCTCCGGGTACTGTGAAGGGCTCGTTGCAGGATGTTGACACCAATCCGCGACTTGTCCTGAACAGCGTTCCCGCAGCCGTTGAGGATGCCGAACTGCCCACACTGACCCTGTTCCAGTATGACCTGAGCAAGGACTACTTGACGGCGATGGGTCATCAGGTGGGTCGCGCCGACGGCTATTTCTTCTATCGCGACGGAGTCCCCTGCCTGTGCAGCGAACAGGATACTGTCGTCGTCAAGTTGGCGTTCGACTTCGCGCCTGAACTCGAGGCCGAGATGGCTGGCCATGAGGGATTCAGCTATGGCGTGCTGTGTGTCTTCAGCCTGGATGAACCGTGGCAGGAGAACAGCGCTTCGATTCGCCGTGTCCTTTCCACCGATGCTGACTACTTCACCAACTACACGATCCATCCGTTGGCGATTATCTCGCGTGCCGCCGTCGATGAGGTCATCGGCGAGAAGCAGGTGGTTGACGTGAAGTATGTGACCCCGGCAGGAGTCATCAGCGAGCTTCCGCAGGACGGCGTGAACATCGTTGTCACCACCCACAGCGACGGCTCCCGCACCACGACCAAGCGCCTCAACAAGTAAGGCCCGTCCGGCCCAATACAAGCAACTGAACAATCTGTGTGATTGCTGAGCTCACGAACTCAGAATCCTCAGATTGTTCAGTTGTTATAGAGTAATGTTGCGGTGGCCTCGGGCTGTTCAGTTGCCCATTGTGCTGTGATGAGGTTTACCGCAGGTTGATGCGCTGCAGCACGATGACGATGCGGCCCTTGTTGTCGAGCAGTGCCATCTCTTGCTCGTTGATGCGCTTGCACGACTCGGTAGTTTCCAGGGCCAGCAGCAGGTCGGTCTCGTGGTCGATTTCCTCGCACTCGTGTTCGCTCGAGCGCAGGTCCTCGAACTGGATGGCCATGTCCTTGCTCGGATCCAGCGTGATGATGCCGTTGATGATGTTGCAGCCCGTGTCGCCGTGGATGGTCTGCATGACGGCATCAATCACGACGCGCATGTTGAGGTCGTCCACCTTCTCGCTGTTCATCTCCTTGATGAGCCATGCACCGTTCAGGGCGTCGAGGTTGTGGCGCTTGAGCACCATGATGACGACCCCCTTGGAGTTCATCAGGTTGAGGTACTGGGCGTTGTACTGGGTCTCGAGGGTGAAGCGGCGCACGTCGGCAAGGGCGTGCATGATGGTCTTCTCGTTGGTGACGTTGCGGCACGACTCGCTCGAGGAGATGAAGTCCTCAAACTTCAGGTTATTGCCGCTCAGCTGGAATCGGCCGTTGATGGTGTTGCAGCCGTTGTTGCCATACACCTTGTTGCCGCCGGCAAAGTCCAGATACAGGTAGGCGCGCTCCAGCGTATAAACTTTCTTCTTGCGCAGCGTCACGATGTCCCATTCGCCATATAGCTGCTGGGCGGGATTGGTGATGGCGACCTCGCGCATGGGCTGGTCCACGTCGGCAATGACGTTCTCGACATTGACGCCGCGTTTCTCCATTTTCTTGTCTTTCTTCTTGCGGGCGTCCATGGTGGCCGGTGCCAGAAGCAGCGCCATCAATAGGCTTAAAACGATATATTTTCTCATTCTGGTAGTGGTCTATTTTAGTTTCAAACTTCAAATTTCGCATTTTTTTTTCATCCCGCCCAATTTTTTAGATACTTTTAAGAAAAATGTTCAGAATTGGTAACTATTCAGCCAATTTGCCTCACGCTAAGCCGCTAAGGCGCTAAGTTTTTTGTTTTCAGACAGTTCAGATAGTCACTACGGAAAAATGTTCTGGTAGATTGAAGCATTTTGTTCCGTTTGTCACGCCACCAATCATTGTCGTAACATATTGAATTATAATCTCTTTGCGCCTTCGCGGCTTAGCGTGAGTTTTTTGGCTGAATAGTTACGATAAACCTTAATTTGGATTAATTTTACTTAAATCCTAGCTTTTTATTTAGGTTTTCTTTTAATTTTGTCGTTGTATTAACGCAATATGAAGAGAATACTGACGATATACAGGCTCGTGACGGTGTTACTGGCTCTGCTGGTGACGGCAATGGGCGTGCGGGCGCAGATCAACACCGACCAGGTGGTGAACATCGGGCGCAATGCGCTCTACTTTGAAGACTATATCCTTGCCATCCAGTATTTTAACCAGGCTATCAAGGCAAAGCCGTTCCTTGCCGAGCCCTATTTCTACCGTTCGGTCGCAAAGATCAGCCTGGAGGACTATCAGGGCGCCGAGCAGGACGCCGGGCTGGCAATTGAGCGCAACCCCTTCATTGTCGATGCCTATCAGGTGAGGGGCGTCTCGCGGCAGAATATGGGTAACTTCAAGGGAGCGGTCGAGGACTATAATGCGGGTCTCGGCCTCATGCCCGAGGATAAAAACCTGCTCATCAACAAGGCCGTGTGTGAGAGTGCGCTGAAGAATTATGACGAGGCGCAGCAGACCTTTGACCGCCTGTTGTCACTCGACAGGCGCAACGACCGCGCCTACATCGGGCTGGCGCAGATGAATCTCGCCCGCAAGGACACTGCGGCGGCTCTTGACAACCTGAACCATGGCATCGCATTGAGCAAGAAGAACGCCAGTGCCTATGTCATGCGTGCCGAAATCGCAACCCGTTCACATCGGGACTTTGAGAGCGCCCTGGCCGACATGGACAGCGCCATCATGCTGGAACCGCGCCACGTCGGCTATTTCATCAACCGGGCGTTCATGAAGTACAACCTGGACGACTACTTCGGGGCGATGGCCGACTATGACTATGCCATCGGCCTGGATCCTTCAAGCCAGGAGGCCCACTTCAACCGCGGACTGCTGCGTGCCGAGGTCGGCGACAACAACAAGGCCATCAGCGACTTTGACTTTGTGCTCAAGAGCAACCCGTCCAACTTCATGGCGCTATACAACCGTGCCCTGCTGCACATGCGCACACGCGAGTTCCGCGAGGCGGTCAACGACTTCACAGCCATCTTGAAGAAGTATCCCAACTTTGAGGCGGGCTACATGGCCCGTGGCGAGGCCAAGCGGCGCATGGGCGACACCAAGGGCAGCGAGGCCGACTACGAGAAGGCCATGGCCATCTTCCGTCGCAACAAGACCCACGTCTCGACCTTTAATCCGGCCGAGATCGAGGCCGCTGCCGCAATCAAGAAGGCCGAGCAGCAGGCACTCGATGGCACCGATGAACCCGAGACTGCCGAGGAAATCATGAACCGCTTCAACACGCTGCTCACCGTCAACGAGTCCGAGCCGGTCAAGCCCGAGTATGCCAACCGCCAGCGTGGTCACATCCAGAATGACAATATCGAGGTGGAACCCATGCCCATGTTTGCCTTGTCCTACTATGTCAAGGACAATAAGCTCAACGGCAAGACCTACTATATCAGGGAAATCGGTGACATCAACGATTCGCGGCTGCTGCCGGCTGTGCTCTCGCTGGTGTCGGGCGAGCCCCAGCTCAGCGAGGAGGATATCCAGCGCCACTTCGCCAATATCGAGTACTACAACGGCCTTCTGGCCTCGGCCAAGCCTCGCAGCGTGGACTACTTCGCGCGAGGACTGGATTACCTCCTGGTCAAGAACCCCGATGCCGCAGTGAGCGATGCCGATGCAGCCATCGCCTTGAGTCCCGACTTCACCCTAGCCTACATCCTGCGTGCCGACGCTCACTTCATTCAGTACCGCATGGCCCAGGCGCGACAGGATGCCGCCAGCGACCAGGAAGGGGGTGTTGATGCCAAGACTCAGGTCATGCTGCGACAGCGTCAGGAGATGGCTTGTCTCGACAAGATGCAAGCCGACCTGGACAAGGTCATCAAGCTCTCACCCAAGAATGTCTATGCCCACTACAACAAGGGCAATGCCTATATGCTGCAAGGTGACTTGACCAGTGCCATCAGCTGCTACAACACGGCCATCGAGCTGAAACCCGACCTCGGCGAGGCCTATTACAACCGTGGCCTGATGTACCTGCGCATGGGTAACAAGGCGATGGGTATTTCGGACCTGAGCAAGGCCGGCGAGTTGGGTGTCCTGCCCAGCTACAATGTCCTCAAGCGCATGAACCGCTAGAGTCTATCAAGGCGACGGCCTGTGGGGGCACCAGCAAAGACCCCCTGTGTCTAGTTTGCCTCGAAGAGGAATTTCAACCCGTGCAATCAAGTGAGCCGGGCTGTGTCCTGATTCAACGGCCCGAACAAAAAAACCGCCCGACAGGGCGGTTAATACAACCGATGGGTCAATTTCTATATCGTTACCAGCACAAGCTTTCCCGTGCGTTAACACGGTTATGTTGCCGTGTGGCCGCCTGTTCGCTTGGATTTCAGTGCCGCTTTATTCTTGATAGGCGGGCATCTCCTTGATGAGCGTTTCGGGAACGAAGCTGACGCCATTGATCTTGCCGTTATTGTCAAAGACGATAGCGATGCCGGCTTTGCCTTTCTCAAAATTCAGGATTGAGGTATAGGTCTTGTACTCCTGGAACTTGCGTATTTCCCATGCCTCCCGGCTCTGGTACTTGCCGAACATCCCCTCGGTCTTGGCTATGGCGCCATTCAAGTCTTCGGCTTTGGACTGAGCCTTCAGTTCATCGGCCAGGCAGCCATAGGCCTCATTGTACTGGTTGTTGATCAGGTAGCCGAACAACTGCTCACAGCGAGCGATGTTAGGGTCGTTTTGGGGAGCGGGATTGGCTTTGTACTGAGGTGCAGGGGCGGGAGCGGGGCCTGCGGTCTGGGCGGTGCTCAGTTCCTTGAGTTTGGCCTCCACCTTGTTGAGGCTGCCCTCGTTCTTCATGATGACCTTGAAGTCCTTGTCCAGCAGGTAGAAGCAGGGCAGAGTGGGCAGGTCATACAACTCGTTATACTCGATCTGTCGGCTCTGGTTCCAGCCGTTGATCATCATCTTGGGATATTGCGACTTCTTCCACAGCTTGCCGTCGTCGTAGGGGTAGATGCCCAGGACGATGAGTTTCTTCTCGTTCACGAGGCGGTTGATGAGCTCGTTGCTGGACAGGCGCTCCTTGACCAACTCACACGACTCGCAGTCGGGATTGTTGAAATAGACGAGGATGTTGTCGGCCTTGAGTTCCTTCAGGTGGTGAACGGTCTTGCCCTTGGCGGTGACGTAGTCAAAGTCGGTGGCCACGCTGCCGATCATGTTCTTCTTGGCGCCCTCAAGCAGCAGGCGCTGTTTTTCCTTCTCGGCATTGCTGAGCACGAAGTTCTCGGTAGCATGTTTAAGCACTACCATGTACATACCCTCGTTGTGGATGGGGTCGGCAGGGTCGCTGAAGCGCTTCTCGGCCAGTTCCATCATCTGGCGATAGCCCTTGGGGTCCTTGGCCAGGGTTTCCATCGTGGCGTTCATGAGGAATTCGGCTCTGGTCTGGTCGAGTTGCACCGCTTGTTCCAGCAATTTGTTGTATCTCTCGGGGGCAGGCGGCGTTTGCGCCTGGCAGGTAAACCATCCTGCGACAGCAACGATGGCGGCAAAAAACAGTTTCTTCATTTTATTATACCTAAATAATTTTTGGTTCTCTAACAATTAAAATTTGTGCAAAATTAAGTAACTTTGCGCAATAAAGACAATAAAGAATGAAAAAAATTGCTAAAACCAATGCCGCGCGGCTGCTGGATGCGGCGTCGGTGGAATATGAACTCATCCCCTATGAGGTCGATGAGACCGATCTGGGGGCACAGCACATCGCCGACCAGCTGGGCGAGAACATCGAGCAGGTGTTCAAGACGCTCATCCTGCAGGGCGACAAGACGGGGCACCTGGTGTGTGTCATTCCCGGTGCCGAGGAGGTGGACCTGAAGAAGGCCGCACGCGTGTCGGGCAACAAGAAGGTGGACCTCATCCCCATGAAGGAATTGCTGCCCACCACGGGCTACATCCGTGGCGGCTGCTCTCCCGTGGGCATGAAGAAACCGTTCCCCACCTACATTGACGAGACCTGCATCCTCTATGACTACATCTACGTCAGCGCCGGTGTGCGTGGACTCCAGTTCAAGATCGACCCCCAGGCGCTGGTCGAGTTTGTCGGTGCCCAGACGGTTGACCTGATTGCCGAAAAAACCGATTGATTGTGATGAATACCATTGGCAAAATATTGGCATTGACCACCTTCGGCGAGTCGCATGGTCCCGCCATGGGGGGCGTGCTCGACGGCATGCCTGCCGGGGTGGCGATAGACCTTGACGCGCTGCAGCGCTTTGTGGACCGTCGCTGCACGGGACAGACCGCAGGCAGCAGCGCCCGCAACGAGCAGGATAGGGTAGAGGTCCTGTCCGGCATCTGGCAAGGAAAGACCCTGGGCACACCCATCGGCTTCATCGTGCGCAACACCGATGCTCGCAGCGAGGACTATGAGGAGATTGCGCGCTGCTACCGCCCCAATCATGCTGATTACACGTGGGAGGCCAAGTACGGCACTCGTGACCCACGTGGCGGCGGCCGATCTTCGGCCCGCGAGACAGTGGCCCGTGTCATTGCCGGCGGCATTGCCATGCAGGCGCTGGAAACACTGGGCATCACTATCGAGGCTCAGATTGTAGGGCCTCGCCTTGGCGTGGCCGATGTGTCGAAGGCAATTCAGGAGGCCATGAAAGACGGTGACACCTTGGGCGGCATCATTGAGTGTGTGGTCAAGGGTGTTCCCGCTGGGTTGGGAGAACCTGTGTTTGGCAAGCTTCATGCCCAGCTGGCCGCTGCCATGATGAGCATCCCGTCGGTTCATGGATTTGAGTACGGCGACGGCTTCGACATGGCCGCCAAGCGTGGCAGCGAGGTGATGGACCAGTTCGTTAAGCGTGACGATGGCACCATCGGCACCGCCACCAATCACTCGGGCGGCATCCAGGGCGGCATCAGCAATGGCGAGGACATCGTGATGCACATCGCCTTCAAGCCCGTGCCCACGCTTATGCGCCCCATGCCCGCCATCGACCGTGACGGTAATCCCGTGACCCTGCAGCCGCGAGGCCGCCACGATGCCTGCGTGGTGCCGCGAGCCTTGCCTATCGTCGAGGCGATGGCGGCGTTAGTCATTTTAGATAATCATTTAATCAAGAAAACCAATGTGCTCTAACACCGACAAGAAACAGTTCTACATGGACTACTATCTCGCCGCCGGCGAGTGCAATCCCCAGGGTGAAATGCCCTTGACGCTGTTGATGACCCGCATCATCGAGGTCGCCACCTTCCATGCCAACTCATGGGGCGTGGGTTACGCCCGACTCATCCAGGATAACCACGTGTGGGTGCTCTCGCGGGTGACCGTCGAGATGAAGGCCTACCCCAAGGTGAACACTAACTACCGCCTCACCACCTGGATTGAGGACTACAACCGCCATTTCTCGCAGCGCAACATGCGCATCGATGATGAGGATGGCAATCCGCTGGGCTATGTGCGCACCATCTGGATGGTCATCGACTTGACCACCCGTGCCAGCGTGGATATTTCCCAGCTGGAGTACATCCGCGAGAACGTGTCCGACATTCCTTGCCCCATCGAGCCGATGAGCCGCCTGAAGCCCATCGAGGAAGGCCACGCCGTGGACTACACCTTCGGCTACATGGACTGCGACTTCAACCGCCACGTCAACACGGTGCGCTACCTCTCGCACCTGATGAACCTCTTTGACATGGACTGCTATGACAACTACTTCATCCACCGCATGGAAATCTCCTTCATCAAGGAAACCCATTACGGCGAGCATGCCCAGTTTGTCATCGACGACACCGACCCGATGGATTCCCGCATGAGCATCACCGATGAGGAGGGCAACGACCACGTGCGCTCCCGCTTCGTCTGGCAACGGCGCTAGGGGTTCAAACGCCTGAACCATAACCGCCCTGAATGTATTCCGATGGGGTCGGCATGTGGGGACGGTTCCTCAGTCTGTGGCTTTTTGGACGCCTGATGAGCGCGGATGCCTAAAAAAGAATTGTTGTTTATGTTGTTCCATGTTGTCCAGGTTGTTTGATAAAAACTTAGCGGCTTGGC
>Ga0310694_10003772_pt1 | contig 14823 bp, 9 predicted proteins | sample 174DNAGHGhighgp2_FD_203884 | JGI IMG/M metagenome (GOLD analysis project Ga0310694, IMG submission 203884) | Sheep rumen microbial communities from Palmerston North, Manawatu-Wanganui, New Zealand - 1742 DNA GHGhigh gp2 (v2) (version 2) | ecosystem: Host-associated > Mammals > Digestive system >... | reverse complement strand
ACGCCGCGCAGGGAGGCCGCTTTTAGGGCTTCCAGCACCGATTCCGGCGGAGCGAAGTAGGGATTCTGCAGGATGATGCTGTGTTTGGCGTTGTGGAAGGCCCACTCGTAACTGTACTGGATGATGGGGATGGGGACATCGGGCTCGTCCGGAACAATCTGCACCACAGCGCCGTCCGCTTTCTTCTCCTGCGGGGGGAAGAAATCCTGGAAGGGACGGTCCAGGTGGCCGCCGGTGGTGATCCAGGTATCCATGAAAATGAGCTGGAGCTGGTTCACGGCCGGTCCCTCCAGGCGCACATGCGTATCCCGCCACTTGTAAAGGTAGTTGTTGTTCAGGTTCATGCCGCCGGTGTAGGCAATCTTGCTGTCGATGACCACGATTTTGCGGTGGTTCCTGAAATTGAGGCGCGTGAGGAAGGTGTACGGGTTCAGGCGCGAGAAGCGGGTGACTTCCCCGCCGGCTTCCTGGATTTGGTCATAATATTTGCGCGGATGGGGGAAATTGCCGATGTTCTCGTTGATGAAGCGCACTTTCACACCCTCCCGCGCCTTCTGCTTCAGGGCCTCCATCACCAGGGTGCTGCCGGAATCTACGCCAAAGTGGTAATACTCCAGGTGGATGGATTCCCTGGCAGAGAGGATGTCGGCCATGAGGAGGTCGAACTTCTGCTGCCCCGACGTGATGGTGGTGTAGGTATTACCGGCCAGCGGGGGCAGCTGGGTGGTATGGCCGTGCAGTTTGGCCATCGGCCGGAAAGGCTCCCGGACGGCGTCCCAGGCCGGTTCTCCGCCGAAAAGCAGGGCCTTTTTGTCTTCCGGAACGCTTTTTACCAGGTCCATGAACTTCCGGTGCTGCCGCTTATACAGGTCGGCGGTGCGGTAATCGATGCCGAAGATCAGGTACAGGATGATGCCCGCGATGGGCAGGAACGCAACCGTTACAATCCAACCCAGTTTGTGGCCCGAATCTCCCCGGTCCAGAGTGATTACCAGGGTAATTCCAATCACCAGCGGAGTAAGGAAGAGCAGTATGAAGAGGGGCCAGTTCATCACTCAAAGGTAACGAATAAATATGGAAAAAGAAAATATTTTAATATTGCACGATTTTTGCTATCTTTGTGGACCGGAAAATTCATTATAATCTTTATAAAACTATGGTATCTTACAAAGAAATCGGCCTGGTGAACACCCGCGAGATGTTCAAGAAGGCCGTTGCCGGCGGTTACGCCATCCCCGCTTTCAATTTCAACAACATGGAGCAGCTCCAGGCCATCATCCAGGCCGCAGCAGAGACCAAATCCCCGGTTATTCTCCAGGTTTCCAAGGGTGCCCGTAACTATGCCAATGCCACCCTTCTCCGCTATATGGCAGAGGGTGCCGTAGAATACGCCAAGGAGCTGGGTTGGAAGCATCCTCAGATTGTCCTCCACCTGGACCACGGCGACAGCTTCGAGCTTTGCAAAGACTGCGTGGACATGGGCTTCAGCTCTGTCATGATTGACGCCTCCTCCCTGCCTTACGAGGAAAACATCGCCCTCACCAAGAAGGTGGTGGACTATGCCCATCAGTACGATGTTACCGTAGAGGCCGAACTGGGTGTTCTGGCCGGCGTGGAAGATGAGGTTTCTTCCGCGGTTTCCCACTACACCAAACCCGAAGAGGTGATTGACTTCGCCACCCGCACCGGTTGCGACTCCCTGGCCATCTCCATCGGCACCAGCCACGGCGCCTACAAGTTCACCCCGGAGCAGTGCACCGTAGATCCCAAGACCGGCCGCCTGGTACCTCCGCCGCTGGCCTTCGATGTCCTGCACGAGATTGAGAAGAAGCTTCCCGGCTTCCCCATCGTACTGCACGGCTCCAGCTCCGTTCCCCAGGAATATGTGGACATGTGCAACAAGTACGGCGGCAACCTGCCCAACGCCGTGGGTATCCCCGAGGAGCAGCTCCGCGAGGCTGCCAAGAGCGCTGTGTGCAAGATCAACATCGACTCCGACAGCCGTCTGGCCATGACCGCTGCCATCCGCAAGCACCTGGCCGAAAATCCCAGCCACTTCGACCCTCGCCAGTATCTGAAACCCGCCCGTGAGGAAATGAAGAAGATGTACATCCACAAGATTGTGAACGTACTGGGCTCCAACGGCAAGGCCGAATAAAAGGCAGTTCTTTTATTAAAAAAGCTCCGTGCAAGTGCGCGGAGCTTTTTTTCGTTCATCGGGCTACCACACCTCCGGCAGCCCCAGGTCCTTGAAGGTGCGCGGCGCCGGAATACCCGGCAGGGGCTTGCGGTCTTTGAGCTGTTCCAGGGCCACCTGGACGGCTTTTTCCAGCTGCTGGTCCTCTCCGGCGAACTCTTTCACGGGGTCGTTGTCCAGGAGGATGTCCGGATCTACGCCGTGGTTTTCCACGATCCACTGGCCGGTGGCGGCGTCGTAGTTGGTGAAGAAAGGAACGCGGACGTCCGTACCGTCCACATAGGGCAGGGGACCGCTGATGCCCACGATGCCGCCCCAGGTGCGGGTGCCGATGACGGTGCCCAGGTTATTGGCCTTGAAGCTCCAGGGGAACAGGTCTCCGTCGCTGGCCGAATACTTGTTGATGAGGAGCACCTTGGGACCCGTGTGCGTGCCTTCCGGCGTGGTGCCGGTGCGGGTGGAGCCGCGGCGCATGGTCATCCGGTACACTTTGCGCTGCAGGCGCTCGATGATCATCGGGGAAATGTTGCCGCCGCCATTGGCGCGGTCGTCGATGATAAGGGCTTCCTTGTCCAGTTGCGGGTAGTAGTAGCGCGCCCATTCGCTCAGGCCCTCGGGGCCCATGTCCGGAATGTAAATATAGCCTACACGGCCGCCGGAGAGCTTTTCTACGGTGCGGATGTTCTTCATCACCCAGGCGTAGTGCTGCAGGGGACCTTCGTCGGCGATGGGCTTCACCACCACCTTCTTTCCGCCGATGCTGAGTTCCGTGAGCACGTCGGCCTTGCCGATGAGCAGCTTGTAGATATTGTCCATGTCGGCGAGGGAAACCCCGTCGATGGCGGTGATGACGTCTCCTTCCTTCACGCCCAGGCCGGGTTCGGTGAGCGGGGAACGGAGTTCGGGCCGGTAGGTGGCGCCTTCCAGGATGCGGTCAATGCGGAATCCGCCTTTCACCTTGGAGAATTCGGCGCCCAGCAGGCCCATGGGGATGCGCTCCGGACGGGGATATTCGCCGGGCGTCACATAGCAGTGGCCGCTGGCGGTTTCGGCAATCATCTCGCCGATGATGTAGTTTACGTCCAGGCGGGTCTTGGCGTAGGGAAGCAGCACTTCGTACTTGGCCTTGATGGCCTTCCAGTCGCGTCCGTGCATGTTTTCCAGGTAGTAACCGTCGCGGAAGGCGCGCCAGACTTCGTCGTACAGCTGGGCCCATTCCCGGGGATAGTCCACGGTGGTGACCAGGCCGCCCAGGTCAATCTTGTCCTTGAGGGCCATCTTGGGGCCGATGCCCACGGCATACAGGTCGCGGCCTTTCATCACCAGGGCTTTCTTGGCACCGGGTGTCACATCCAGCATGCCGTCCGTGCAGCTTTCATCGTCTCCGGTGGCGAAGGTGAATACGCGGGTGCCGCCGCGGGCGCCGTACCAGAGGCTCTTGCCGTCACAGTAGAAACGGCGGCCTTTCACGGGCAGTTTGACGATGCGGTCCGCGATGCCCTCCGGGTCTATCCGGGTAGCGGCGGCGGGCTTCTCTGCCTTTTCGGGCTTGGCGGCGGGCTCATCGGCCTTCACTTCCGGGTCCTTGGCGATGAGCGGGGAAGGGGTGTCGGCGGCCAGCAGGGCCATGTACACGCCGCTCATGTCCGTGAAGGAGTAGTTCCATTCGATGCGGCTGTACTGCGGGTTCATATCCCGGTCGCTGGTGAAAATCAGGTACTTGCCGTCGGTAGAGAAACTGGGGCTGCCGCTGTTGTACCAGCGGTCCGTCACGGGATATTCCTTGCCGCTTTCCAGGGAGCGGAGGTATACGATGTCCATCTCGTTGGCGGCCGGGCGGGTGTAGGAGAGCCACTTGCTGTCCGGGGAGATGGCCACGCCGTAGAATTCGGATTCGGGATTTTCCATGACGGTCCGTTTGGCGCCGCTCAGGGGATCCACTTCCACAAAGCGGTTCTTGCGGTCCGTATAATAGAGGTGCTTGCTGTCCGGGGCCCACTGCAGGCCGCGGATGTAGGTGTCGCTGCCTTGGGTGAGCTGCTTCCCGGAGCCGGCTTTAACGTCGTACAGATACACTTCCGTTTCGCCGCAGGCGTCTCCGATCCAGGCAATCCACCGGGCGTCGGGGCTCCAGACGGCACCCCGGTCGTTGGAGTCCGAAGAGCGGGTAAGGTTGCGGGTAACGCCCTTGCCCACAGGCACGTCAAAGACTTCGCCGCGGGCGGTCACCACCACGCGGGAGCCGTCGGGGGAGAGGCTGGCGTTCGTGCGCTTGTCCCCGACGTTTTTCCGCTGGGCGCGGGCATAGATGTCATCGGCCCCCAGGGTGACGGAAATCTTGCTGCAGTTTCCCGTCGAAGGGTCCAGCCGGTACAGCCAGCCGCCGTTTTCGAAGACGATATGCTTGCCGTCCGTGGAGGGGAACTTGACGTCGTATTCTGTGAAATGGGTTACCTTGCGGGTTTGACCGCTGCGGGTGTTGTAGGCGAACAGGTTCATGGTCATGTCCCGGTCGCTGGCAAAGAAGATGTCTTCGCCCACCCACATGGGGAAGATGTCCTGGGCGTCGTTGCCGGTGATGTTGCTTACCTTTCCGGCCTTGGGATCCCAGATCCAGATATCGTCGGCCATGCCGCCGCGGTAATACTTCCAGGTGCGGAATTCACGCATCACGCGGTTGTAGGCCAGTTTTTTGCCGTCCGGGGAATAGCTGCACCAGCCGCCTTCCGGCAGGGGAAGCATGGCAGGCATGCCGCCTTCCGCGGGGACGTTCCAGAGCTGGCCGGAAAAACCGTCCTCCGTGCGGTTGCGGAACAGGATGCTCTTACCGTCCGGGCTCCAGGCCATCACGATGTTGTTGGGGCCCATGCGGTCTCCCAGGTCGTCGCGGGGATTGGTGGCGGTATAGGTAACCCGCACCGGTTCGCCGCCCTGGGCGGGGATGCGGTATACCTCACGGTTGCCATCGTACTCTCCGGTGAAGGCGATGGTTTTTCCGTCCGGGGAATAGCGGGCAAAGATTTCATAGCCGATGTGGCTGGTCAGGCGCCGGGCTTCGCCGCCCTGGATGGGGACGGTCCAGAGGTCTCCGGCATAGGTGAATGCTACGTCTGTGCCGTTGGTGGCGGGAAAGCGAAGCAGGCGGGCTTCCTCCTGGGCCGATGCTACAGTGGTGACGGCCGTCAGCAGGATGAAGGTAAGGGCTCGTTTCATATGGCAAGGAATTGATTGACAAGTTCTTCGGCCTCTTTATAGGCGGTGGCCAGGTCGTCGTTGACGAGGATGCGGTCGAACAGGGGGGCATAGGTCATTTCCTCGGCGGCCTTGGCCACGCGCGTTTCGATGGCGTCCATCGGGTCTGTGTTGCGGGCGATGAGCCGTTTGCGCAGTTCCTCTACGGAAGGTGCCTGGATGAAGACCGACAGCGCAGCGTCGCCGAAGTACTTTTTCAGGGACACGCCGCCTTTTACGTCCACGTCAAAGACAATGACGTGGCCTTTGGCCCAGATGCGGTTCACTTCGCTCTTGAGGGTGCCGTAGAATCGGTCCGGGTACACTTCTTCATATTCCACGAACTTATTGTCCGCCACCAGGCCGCGGAAGACATCGGCCGTATAGAAGAGGTATTCCACGCCGTCCTGTTCCGTGCCGCGGGGCGGACGCGAAGTGGCACTCACGGAGAATTCAATTTCCGGGTGCAGACCCAGGATGTGGCCAACGATGGTGCTTTTTCCGCTGCCGGAAGGGGCCGAGAAGATGAGAACTTTGCCGGGCATAGACTGTTTTAGTTAATCATACAAAGATAACAATTATTTCGTATCTTTGCAGCGTTATGCAGATTGCTGTCTATAGCGGGAGTTTCAATCCCCTTCACAAAGGCCATGAGGCCATCATCCGTTTCCTGACGCAGGAGGCGGGATTCGATAAGGTGTATCTGGTAGTGACGCCGCTGAATCCTTTCAAGCAGCATCACAGCCTTCCGGCCGGGGAGGCACGCTTCGAGGCGGCCGTGGCGGCCGTCAAAAGGCATCCGGACCTCAAGGTACAAGTGGAGGATATCGAACTGAAGATGACGCCTCCCCAGTACACCATCCGCACCCTGGATGTCCTGCATGAGCGGGAACCGGAGAATGATTTCACGCTGGTAATCGGCGCCGATAACCTGGCCTCCTTCGGCGGCTGGCGCTTCCACGAGCGCATCCTGCGCGAATACGGCGTGGTGGTATTCCCGCGCAAGGGTTTCCACCGGGGCAGGGACAAAGCCCGGCTGCTCAAGGCCGTTCCGGGCGCCCGTATCGCTTTGGTTAAAGCACCCCTCGTCACCATCTCCTCCACCCAGATCCGCGAAGGCATCGCTGCCGGCAAGGATATGAGTGCGTGGCTGATGTAAGCTACTGTTTTCCTTTCACGAAGATCAGCGCCATGAGCGGCAGGGCCAGAATGGCCATGGTGGCGCTTACGGGCAGGTAAATCCCGAAGTTCACATACTGTACCACCAGGTAGGTGACCAGGAGCAGCCCCACGCCCATGGCGCTGCTGATGCAGTAGTGTGCCCGGATGTCTTTTTTCTTGCAGATGAGGCGGCTCAGGTTGGGTACGCCCAGGGAAATGAAGCCGATGGGACCGCAGATACTTACGGCGCTGGTAACCAGGCACATGATGGCCAGCAGGAGCAGGGCTTTCCCCCAGGCCGATATTTCCGTCTGCTCCTGGAAGTGCCGCGTGAGCAGGCCCGCCTGCGACAGCGCGGCCGCCATTCCCACGGCAAAAAGCGCCAGGGAGAAGATGATGTCCCCGGTGGTCACCCCTTCCAGCCGGAAGTTGGCCGCGCCCCAGAGGTAATACTGCTTGAGCAGGTCTCCGTTGGGTGCATTGGTGACCACGATGGTGCCCAGCGAGCCGATGAAGGTCCCGAACAGGATGCCGAAGGTGATGAGCTGCTGGGTGTTCACTTTGAGGGTGACCAGGAAGCAGACCAGCGTACAGAGTAGCGTGCAGATGAAACTGCCCACGGTGAGCGAGCACCAGCCGCTCATGGTGGCGGCCGCGGCGCCCAGGCAGGCGGCGCTGCCCAGCCCGAGGCTGTAGACGTCCCCGAGCTGGTTGCGCCACAGATACTGCATCTGGATGCCACCTACCGGCAGGGCAATGCCGGAGATCAGTACATATAAAAGGCTTAGCAACAAGATTTTATAGGAGCTAGAACAGCTTCCCTGTATTGAATTTGCTGGCCAGGCCTTTGAGTTCGTCCTCGGTGGCGGGACGGTTGAGGGCCTCCTTGCGCTCCTTCGTGAACTGCGCTTTCAGACGGGCGAACTGGCGCTTGGTGTCCAGGGTGAAATCCCCGTTTTCGATCCAGGCAAAGTAGGAAGGTTCTGCGTTCCAGACCTCGCGGGCGGTCTTTCCCTTGTGCTTGCCGAAGCTGATGACCGGCTCCCCGTCCTCTCCCAGGATCAGGCGTCCGGCAAAGTCTACGGTGCGGGAGCGGGCGCCTATCTTGGAGAGGGCTTCCACGTCGTTCTTGAGCACTTCCTGCTGATAGTCGGTGGGCTCTTTGTAACGGTCCAGCTGGCCCTTGAGCACCTCGTAGGTGGCCAGGGTATCGGCCTCGGCCGTGTGGGCGTTCTCGAAATCCTGGCCGCCGCAGTAGAAGCGGTATGCGGCGCGGAGGTTCCTGGGCTCGAAATGGTGATAGATGTTCTGCACGTCCACCATTCGGCAGGAATGGAGGTCTACCTTGTCTATGACAGACAGCATTTCCTGTGCCTTGGCGCGGGATTTTTCCTCTTTCAGGCGCAGTTCGCTGTAACAGCGGGCGCGCTCGATTTCCTCCGCCAGCAGGGGAAGGTCGAACTTGGCGCTGTTGAAACCGGCAAGGTCGCTGCCTTCCAGCCACTGAGCCACCTCCGGCAGCACTTCGATGAACTTGGGGCAGCCCACCAGGTCTTCGTCCTTGACCCCGTTCACCTCCGACGCCTGCGGATTGATGGGGATGACGCAGTGGTTGGCATAGTCCCAAGGCTTGATCTTCCAGGTTTTGATCTTGACCTCCTGGTCCGGCATCACCTTCACGAACGACAGCTCGATAATACCGTCCGTGGCAATATTCAGCCCCGTGCTCTCGATGTCAAAAAACAGCAGCGGTCTTTCCAGTTTTAATTCCATACCTGATAATAAGTCCCTCCCCCGAGGGGAGGGGTTTCGGGAGGGGGTAACGTAAGTGAAACGGATCCAATAGCCGGCCCGGCTATTGGATCATGATGGGCATTAAGATGCCGCAGACTTTTTCGGTTTCCGCCTCTTCCTCCGCGGGGAGGATGAGGGCGGCGCGACGGGCATCGGCAAATTTGATGACCAGGCCGTTGCAGCCCATATTGGAGAGGATTTCCGTGAGGAAAGTGCTCTTGAAGCCGATGGTGAGTTCCTCTCCCGCATAGTTGCAGTTGATTTTCTCATAGGCGGCCAGGGCGAAGCCCAGGTCCTGGGCCGATATTTCCAGCTGGCCTTCCTTGAGCGTGAGCTTGATGTGGTTGGAGGCCTTGTTGGCGCACACGGCTACGCGTTTGACGGTGTTCAGCAGCAGCTGGCGGTCTATCTGCAGCACGTTGGAGTTGTTCATGGGTATGACGTCCCGGTATTTGGGGTACTTGCCCACGACCAGGCGGCACACCATGGTGGTGTTGCCGAAGGTGAACTGCGCGGTGGAGCTGTCGAAGGCGATGGCGACATTCTCCACATCCTTGCCGATGATGGAGCGCAGCACGCCCGCGGGCTTCTTGTGCAGGATGAAGGATGCCTTCTCCGTCGCCTTCACGTCCTTGGTGGTGTAGCAGATGAGCTTGTGGGAATCTGACGCTACCAGGGTGGTGCTGTCCAGGTCTATGTCAAAGAAGATACCGTTCATGGCCGGACGGATTTCGTCGTCGGCGGTGGCATAGACGGTGCTCTGGATGCCGTCTACCAGGCTTTCTGCGGGGAATTCCACCTGGAGGGCGTCTTCCGAGGTGGTCTTGATTTCCGGATAATCGTCTGCGGGGAAGTAGGGAAGTACGGAGTTACCGCTGGCCCAGCTGCACTCGAAAGAACTCTCGCTGACGGTCTTGATGTTCACGGGCTGGTCCGGCAGTTCCTTCAGGAGGTCTGTCATGTGGCGGGCCGGAACGGCGATGGAACCGTCTTCCTCCGCTACGTCGGCCTCAATGCAGGTGCGCAGGGTGAGTTCCGAATCCGATGCGGTGATTTCCAGTTTGCCCCCGGAAAGGACAAAGAGGAAATTCTCCAGGATGGGAAGCGGAGACTTGGACGGAATGGCTTTGGAGACGTCCATCAGGGCTTTCAGGAGATTGGTGCTGGAAATTGTCAGTTTCATATTGCGTGTTCTTAATTATCTTATTTCGCAAATATAAGCATTTTCTTCCAAAATGCGCCCGGGCCGGCGGAAAAAACTTCCCTGTTTACCGGAGACTGAAATCCAGGCTGGCGGCGATGTTCTCCGAAGACGTTCCCACCAGGGCTTTGAACGCGCCGGCTTCGGCCACCCATCCGTGGCTGCCGGCATCGAAGAAACTCAGGTCTTTCCGGTCCAGGGAGAAGCTCAGTTTCCGGCTTTCTCCGGGTTTCAGATACACTTTCTGGAAGCCTTTGAGCTCTTTCACGGGGCGCTCCACGGAGGCCTCTACGTCGGAGACATACAGCTGGACCACTTCTGCACCCGCGACGCTGCCGGTATTGGTGAGCGTGGCGGTAACCGTGAAACGGTCTTTCCCGGCGGCCTTCACCGCTGCATCGGAGAGGGAGAAGGTGGTGTAGCTGAGTCCGTGGCCGAAGGGGAACTGGACGGGGATGCCCTTGCTGGAATACCAGCGGTAGCCGATGAACACGCCTTCGTCATAGTACTCCTGCCACCATTCCTGGCCTTCTTCCCGGATGCCGGGATACTGGCGCTCGGTCTTCAGGGGACCGTCGGCCAGGGCGAACGGCATGGTGAAAGGAAGCTTGCCGGAAGGGTTCACGGCACCGGTGAGCACATCGGCCAGGGCGTGGCCGCTTTCGGAGCCGCCATACCAGCCTTGGACGATGGCGTTCACCTTGGGCGCCCAGGGCATGGCTACCGGTGATCCGGAAATGTTCACCACCACCATCTTTTTGGCGACGGCGGCGAGGGCCTCGATCAGGGCGTCCTGGCCATAAGGCAGCACGATGTCTTCGCGGTCCGTGCCTTCGTTGTCCTGCCCGTCACTCTTGTTCAGACCGCCGATGAACAGCACGCAGTCTGCGTCCTGGGCCGCCTGGACGGCATCGGAGAGGAGCTGTCCGGCGCTGCGGCTTTCGCTCAGGTCCTGTCCGGTGACCACTTTGTTGTAGTCCGTGGTGGTATCGCCCACGTAGCCACGCTCCCAGACCACCTGGGCATGGCCGTCAAACACCTCGTGCAGGGCCTCCAGCGGGATAATCTCGTACTTGGTTTTCAGGTTGGAGCTTCCTCCGCCCACCACCATCATCTTGTAGGCGTTCTCTCCCACTACCAGGAGCTTGCCGCCCTCGGGGATGCTGAGGGGGAGCGTACCGTCGTTCTGGAGGAGGACGATGCCCTCGGCCGCAATCTTGCGGGCGGCGGCGTAATGCTCCGGCGAATTGAAGCTGCCGAAGTGCTGTTCACCCATGGAGGTGCGGAAGATGGTGCGCAGGATGCGGGAGGCCTTGTCGTTGAGCACTTCCTCCGTGGCTCGTCCGTCGCGCAGACGCGCCAGATAGGGGTTGGCCAGATGGTAATTGGCATAGCTGTCCGAGGCATTGCCGCTGAGGCCGTTGGTCCAGGTGCCCATCTCGATGTCCAGGCCGTTCACGATGGCCTCGTCGTCGTCCCGGCAGCCGCCCCAGTCGCTGATGACCACCCCGTCGAAGCCCCACTCGTCCTTCAGGATGTCGCAGAGGAGTTTCTTGTTGTGGCAGTTGAACTGGCCGTTATACAGGTTATAGGAGCCCATGATGGCCCAGGCGCCGCCTTCCTGGACAGCCGCCTGGAAAGCCGGGAGGTAAATCTCGTACAGGGTACGGTCGTCCACATTGGAGGACGTGGCCGTGCGGCGCACCTCCTGGTTGTTCACGGCAAAATGCTTCACGCAGGCCGCTACGCCATTCTCCTGGACGCCTTTCACATAGGGGACGACCAGGGCCGATGCCAGGTAGGGGTCTTCCCCCATGTATTCGAAGGTCCGTCCGTTCAGGGGTGTACGGCCCATGTTCACGCCGGGGCCCAGCAGGATGTCCTTTTCGCGGTAGCGGGCTTCTTCGCCGATGCTGCGGCCATACAGCAGGGACAGTTCCCTGTCCCAGGTGGCGGCCAGGTTTACCAGGGCGGGGAAGGCGGTGCAGGAGTCGTTGGTCCAGCCGGCCTGGTCCCATTCGTCCCAGAGGACCTCCGGACGGATGCCGTGCGGTCCGTCCGTGTGCCAGAGCTCGGGAATGCCCAGGCGGGGTACACCGGCGCTGGAAAACTTGGACTGGGCGTGGGTGAGGGCTACTTTCTCTTCCACGCTCATGCGGGAGAGGGCGTCCTGCACCCTTTCCTCCAGGGGGGCGGAAGCGTCGGCATACACGGGACCTTTTTTCCTGGCGGGGGAACAGGCGATGGCCACGGTCACAAGGGCGGCCAGAAGCAAATACGGGTATTTCATATGCATGTTTAATTTATTCGATGGTTTGTACGACGGCTTCGAACTGCTCTCTGTCGCCGCGGCATTTGTTTTTGATCTTGGCCCGGTAGTTATACACGGTATTGGCCGAATAGTGCAGGAGGGCGGCAATCCGGGACGACTCCACGATGCCCAGTTTGATGAGGGCGAATACCCGGAGCTCCGGGGTCAGGATATCCTCTCCCTTGGGCTTGATCTCTTCCCCTTCCTGCAGCAGTTCGTTGAATTTTTCCACGAAGTCCGGGTACAGGTTGATGAAAGTTTCGTCAAAAGTCCGGTTAAACTGGGAAATGTCTTCCTCGATGGGCGGGAGGGCCATGATTTCCTCTGCCAGGTACTTTGTGTTGCCCCTCCGGATATAGGTGAGGACGTGATTCTTGTATTTCCGGGTCTTGGAAATGCTTTCGGACATGTTCTGCAGGTACAGGCCGATGTACTCCTGGCGAACCTTGTTGGCTTCCTGCAGGGCGGCATTCACTTCGCCCATCTGCTGGTTCACGGCCTGGAGCGAGGCATTCCTGCGCTCTACCCGGTCTTTTTCGGCCTGCAGGTCCAGGCTCATTTTTTCCAGGGCTTTCCTTCTCCGGGAAAGGTTCATGAGCAGGAATGCCAGCGCCAGCATCATCAGAAGGGACACCGCCATGAACAGGATCATCATCCGGGCGCTCCTGGCGTTCTGGGCCGCATAGGCTTCTTCCAGCGCCGGAAAGAACTGGCTGATCTGCCAGGGACGCAGTTTTCCGTTGAAGAACAGGGCATCCCGCATACAATGGTCGGCCACGTAGTTGAAGGCCCTTTTGATGTCGCCTTCCTCGTACAGGAGCGCGGCCAGGTCGTTTAGGGAAGCATAGTCCTTGGTGGCGTTCATGACATCCGCGATGGCCGACCGGGCCAGCCAGAGGACTTTCTGGTCGCGGTCTGTCTGGAGCGTGGACAGGAAGAAGGCTGCACTGGCATATTCGCGGGAATTCACCGGCGAAACCTCTACGGCTTTACGGGCGAAATCCAGGGCGGCGGCGCGGTCTCCCCGGGAAACGGCCCGCGTGCGGCACAGGTTGTTCCATTCGTAACTTCCTTCTTCCAGGCCCTCCAGCAGGGCGTCGGAGTACTGGTCCCTTTTCTTCCAATAGCTCTCGTTGTTGGAAGAATAGGCGCCCATCTCTCCATACAGGTAGGAGGCGGTGTCGTAAAACTGAATCCTGAGTTTTTCCGGAACGGTGTCCTCGGAGTACTGCTGCAGCAGTTCGAAGGCGTCGGAATGATAGCCTGCCAGGCCGTACTCCCTGACCAGCGCCAGATCCGTTTCCGTGAGGCGGACCGGGTCCTGAAGCTGCCGGGCGATGGCCTTGTTGCGTTTGAGCTGGTTGAGCGTGGAATCCAGGTTGTAGAAACGGTATTCGTTGGAGAGACGACGCCGGATCTCATACTCCTGTTCCAGGGAAAGCTTCCCTTGAAGAAGGTCTCCGAGGGCCTCTGTCCGTTGAAGGAAGTACTTCTGGTAAGTGTTTTCCATCTGCAGCGCGTGGTCCAGCTCCCGGAGAATGCCTTCGGTGCTGCCGGATTGTACGCAGCCTGCCACGACACAGGCTGTGCATCCCAGGACAATCAGTTTGCGTATCATTCTGCAAATTTAAGAAAAATTCCGGGCTGTCCTCTGTCGGGGAAAGCCCGGAATCCTTTTATCGCAAGAATTTTACAGTTTTTCGAAGGTGACCGTTTCCTTGCCTTCAATGGCGTTCCCGCTTACGGTGACGGCGCTGAAGTCTACGGTGATGCGGTAGGTGGCACCTTCTTCCAGGTCGGAAGCCAGGCCGAAGTTGCCGTCATCGCCCTGGGACAGGTTGCCGGCCGCATTGCCCAGGATGCTCAGTCCCTTGCTGCTTTCACCGCCCCAGCCGTCCTGGAAGAAGAACTTGATGCTCCAGTAGTCGGTGCGGAAGCGCCCGCCGATCTCGGGATCGTGCTCGGTCACGGCTTTGCCCGTCATCTGGTACACCTTGTCGGCCACCTGGGCCAGCTGGTAACCGCCGGTTCCGGGCCAGCCCACCTGGCCGCCGTCCATCATATAGGAGGCGATGCCCCATCCCTGTACGTACAGGCCGCCCTGTTCCAGGTTGGGCGCACTGCCGTCGTCGTTCGTGCGGCGGGCCAGGATTACCTTGTGAGCCTGGTCGATGGTGACTATGTATTGACCGTCTACGGCGTTGAGGTTGCCCTCTGCAAAGAAGTCGGGATCCCACCAGTAGGCGTCCAGACCGTCTACACCGGTGATGGTGACGGCAGCGCCCTTGGTCAGGGATACGGTGGCGGTATAGACATCGGCCCCGGTGAGGGCGGCCTCAGTACCGTTCACGGCCACATTGTCGGGGACGATGGTGCTCTCGCCCACCTTCTCGCATTTGAGCACGGCGGCGCTGCGGCCGGCGGTCAGATCCAGCGTAAAGCGGTAGGAAGCGCCCATTTCCAGGGCTACGCCACTTTCCAGGGCGATGTTGCCGTTTCCTTCATCGGCCTTGATGATGCCGCCTTCCACGGAGGCATAGCTGCCACCGCCGAATTCACCGCCCCAGCCCTTCTGGTGGAACAGTTTAACGTCCACGCCGCTGAGGGCCAGCTGGGTGCCTGCTTCCAGGGTAAGCTGGAACACGTGCGGCTGCACTTCGGCCATGCACAGGCCCAGATCGGTGTTCCAGCCTGCGCTGAAGATGGCGGGTTTGCCGAAGCAAGTGCCGCCGATCATCCATACGGCGCCGCTGTTGTCGTCGGTGAGCGTGGCATAGCCGCCTTCACCGTTCAGGCGCTCGACCAGGAAGAACTGCTTGTCCATCTGGGCGGTAATCTTGTATTGGCCGCTCACGGGGACGAACTTGCCGTCCTCGGTGAAGAAGTCGGGATCCAGCTTCCAGTCGGCCAGGTCGGCGATACCCGTAA
>Ga0310694_10003771_pt1 | contig 14827 bp, 16 predicted proteins | sample 174DNAGHGhighgp2_FD_203884 | JGI IMG/M metagenome (GOLD analysis project Ga0310694, IMG submission 203884) | Sheep rumen microbial communities from Palmerston North, Manawatu-Wanganui, New Zealand - 1742 DNA GHGhigh gp2 (v2) (version 2) | ecosystem: Host-associated > Mammals > Digestive system... | reverse complement strand
TTTTTACTATGTTGCTTTGTTATGTACCGATGAGAAAATAGGATGTTTGTAGGTCGGATGTAAATCCGACGTTTTCAACAAAGTAATATATTGTCGGACTTACGTCCGACCTACAAGAGCGGGCATCGGAAAAGCGAAAAAGGGCTTGACACATCAAAAAAAAAAACGATAATGTTTGTAGCAGGAAAAAACCAGAAAGGAGAAATCAAATGAAAAACAACAAAGCCTTTACATTGATTGAATTATTAGTCGTTGTACTTATCATCGGTATACTCGCGGCGGTGGCCTTACCGCAGTATCAAAAAGCGGTGGACAAAAGTCGTTTTTCTAATTTAATGGCTATTACAAACGCCTTGGCGCAAGCCAACGAAGTATATTATTTGGCTAACGGAGAATATACGACTGATTTCGAGGCATTATCTGTGGATGTCCCCACTACCAGCATTTCCGGAATTACAGCCACTTTTGACTGGGGCCGATGTTTCTTGGCGGGACAACAAGAAGTGGGTTGTTGGGACACGGCCCATTTGCAAAACGGTTATACTGTCTATTATGCTAATAGCACCCGGGAAGGCTGGGAAGACCATGCTTATTGTTTAAGTCTTACTGATGAGGCAGGGTCCCGGTTTGATAAGGTCTGCAACAATTTAGGTTCGTTCAAAGCCACTACTTCTTGTAGCGCTGACGGCGGTCCGGAAAAACCTTGCCGGGTATATACAGTCAGATAAGAAATGCCCCGCTTGTCAGCGGGGTCTTTTTCAAACTAATTGGGCGCAATTCTAGGCGCGAAACGCAGATTAAATGCAATACGTTAGGGCTTTTTCAAACTAATTTTGCGCAAGACGCGACGCGAGGCAACGCGTTTTTCAAAGAAAAATCGTTTAATTCTAGGCGCGCAACTGTGAAGTATACTTGCCAGAGCACGCCCGCAAGGGCGGAAGTATTCGAGCAGTTGCGCAACAACGAATTAAAGGATTTTACGCAGAAAAAAAATGCCGAGGGACAGGATCGAACTGTCGACACCTGGTTTTTCAGACCAGTGCTCTACCACTGAGCTACCTCGGCATTACATATATATAATACTAAATTTTTACTTCACACGCAAACGCACTATATTTCTTATAATTTCGCCCTCGCTATATCCCGTATAAAAACCTTACGGGATGACGAGCGAGGGCGAAAATCTAACACTTCCCGCTTATTTCACGCTGTCAAAGCCGGCTTGCAACGCTTTTTTGTTTAACTCCAACATTTCCGGTTTGGCACGCTTATACACTTTCTTCATCGCGTCGGCCACACTTGCCAACGAAACGGCGCCGGTTACTTTTACAAACGCACCCAGAGCCACCAAATTAGCGATTCTGTCCATGCCGACTTTTTGCGCAATCTCGTTACACGGCACGCACACCACGGTAATGTCTTTACGCGTCGGGCGGGAATTAACGAGCGAACTGTTCAAAATGAGTAGTCCGCCTTTTTTGAGTAGCGGCTCAAATTTAGGAAGCGACGGCTCGTTCATCACAATGACCGTATCGGGGACGGAAACAATCGGCGTATATACTTCTCCGTCTGTCACTACGACGGAACAGTTAGCCGTACCGCCGCGCATTTCCGGCCCGTACGACGGGAGCCAACTGGCGTTCTTTTTATCTTCTACGCCCGCTTGCGCAAGTAAAATTCCGGCAGAAACAACACCCTGCCCGCCAAATCCGGCTATACGAATACCTTGATACATTAGTTCGCCCCCTCATCTTTGAAAATGCCCAGCGGATATTGCGGCATCATTTTCGTGCGCACAAATTCAAGCGCCTGCGGCACGCTGGCGTGCCAGTTGGTCGGGCATTGGCTCAACACTTCCACCATAGAAAACCCGACATTATTGACTTGATTTTCAAACGCTTTTTTAATGGCTTGTTTGGCTTTAATCACGTTTTGTGGGCTGTCCACCGCCACGCGCGCCAAAAATTTACTGCCGGTAATTTGTGCAAGCATTTCGCACATATTTATCGGCCACCCTTGGAGTTTCGGGTCGCGCCCTTTGGGGGCTGTCGTAGCCACTTGCCCGACGAGCGTGGTGGGGGCCATTTGCCCGCCCGTCATGCCGTAAATCGCGTTATTGATAAAAATAACGGTAATGTTTTCACTGCGAACGGCGGCGTGGACAATTTCTGCCATACCGATAGAAGCCAAATCGCCGTCGCCCTGATACGAAAACACAATCGCACCGGGTTTAGAGCGTTTGACGCCCGTGGCAATCGCCGGGCCGCGCCCGTGCGCCCCTTGCACCGTATCGCATTTGAAATAGTCATCGGCAAACACCGCACAGCCGACGGGCGCAATACCAATTACGCGGTCTGCAATCCCCAACTCATCAAACGTTTCGCCCATTAAGCGGTGAACAATTCCGTGACCGCAACCGGGGCAATAGTGCATGGGAGCATCGGTTAAACATTTCGGTTTTTGGGCAATAATCGTCATAGTTATTTGCCTCCTTTTACGTCGCCTTGTATACCCAGCGACGTATCGCGCTGACAGTTGTAAGTAAAATTAGCGGCGTGTTCTTGTAAATCAAACAGCCCTTCTTTTTTACCGGTTAAGAGCGATTTGGCCGCCGTTAAAATTTGCTCGCCGTCGGGCTGACCGCCCGCGGGGTAGGCATTAAGCCCCACCGGCACGTCATTACCTACGGCTAATTTTACATCTTGCACCAGTTGCCCTAAACTTTGTTCCACTACCAAAATGCCTTTAACTTTCTTTGCCAGTTCGGCTAAGCGTTTAGACGGAAACGGCCACAACGTAATCGGGCGGAAAAGCCCTACTTTTATCCCATGCGCTTTAGCCGTGTTAACGGCTTCCAAACACGCGCGGGAAGAAAGCCCATACGCCACTAATAAAATATCGCAATCTTCTGTATTGCGTTCTTCAAAGCGCACTTCGGTTTTTTCAATGAGTCCGTAACGTTTGGCACGCTCGGTTACGTCCGCAATTAAGTTATCCCCTTTGTAGGAAAACACTTTGCTTTTACCGCGGCCTTGTTTGTTAATATCTACTGCCCAGTCAAATTTACCGAGTTTGTTGGGGTCCACCGGCTCAAAATTAAATGACATACTTTCCATCATCTGTCCCAAAACACCGTCGGCCAAAATCATACAAGGCATACGGTATTTTTCGGCCAGATCAAACGCGAGTTTGGGGAAATTACCCAGTTCTTCTACGGAGTTGGGGGCCAGTACAATTACATGATAATCGCCGTTACCGCCGCCGCGCGTAGCTTGAAAATAATCGCCTTGCGCACCGGAAATACTTCCTAACCCGGGCCCGCCGCGCATCACATTGACAATCAAGCACGGCAAATCGGCACTGGCTAAATACGTAATGCCTTCTTGTTTCAAACTGACACCCGGCGAGGAAGAAGACGTCATACTGCGCGTGCCGGTAGCCGCGGCGCCGTACACCATATTGATAGCGGCCACTTCGCTTTCGGCCTGCACAAACGCGCCGCCGTTATCTGCCATGTGTGCAGACATATATTCCGGCACTTCGTTTTGCGGCGTAATCGGGTATCCGGCAAAGAAACGCACGCCCGCGCGAATCGCGCCTTCGGCTAACGCTTCGTTGCCTTTTCGTAATGATTTTTGTGTCATATAAAAATCCTCAAAATTATTCTTTGATTACCGTAATGGCAATATCCGGGCAAATGCGGTAGCACATCGCACAGCCGATACAATTTTCCGGTGTGACCATTTCCGCCGGAAAATATCCTTTCTTGCTGATAGTTTTAGACGGGCCCAAACATTTCTTCGGGCACACGCTTACGCACAAATAACACGCTTTACAGCGGTTGGCGTCCACTTCAATTCTAGGCATAAGGCCTCCCATAGCCGGGGCTAAAAACCGGCTCTATATATAGTATATTTCTTTTGGGAGTACACACGCAACCAACAAAACGTCTTATTTTTGACGCGCCGCCAAACGGCACAGAACCAGTCCGGGGAAAACAACCAGCGAACTCGCGGCAATCGCGACTTTCAAACTCCACACGTCCGATACGAGACCGATAAGCGCTGGAGAAAGCGCGTCGCCCAGTAAGTGAATAATCAGTAAATTAAGTGCAAAGGCCGTCGCGCGTACGGCCGCGGGCGAAGTTGCCACCAGAGCGGCGGCGATTGCACCCGTCGGCAAAAATAAAAAGAAAACAGCGAGTCCGAAAAATATAAGTGCACTTGCCAACTGCGTACATTGTAAACCGAGCCACAGCGGAATAATACTTCCCGCCAGGGCTATAAACATGACGCCGTAATACGCACCGGCTGAATAAGACAGCCGTTTTTCGGCCCACTTTCCCCCAGCTAACGTACCGAGCGCGCCACACACAATAACTAAAACGCCAAACCACACCCCCGCCTGCGCCGCATTAACGTGTAAATAACGCACAAAATACGTCGGTACCCACGCCGAACAGCCGCCCATTAAAAACGTAACGGCGGTTTGAATCAAACATACATATAAAAATGGTTTATGATGCACCAGTTGCTTGTATTGCACAAGCGACGGGCGCGGCCGATCCGGTAATAGGCGCTCTTTATCGGGCAGAAAAAACGCACACAGCCCAAGTAACACCCCCGGCACGCCAAGCCCAATAAACGCTAACCGCCACCCCCACGTTTGCCCGATCACGCCGCCAAGCGCATACCCAAGCGCACTACCCAACGGCAACGCAAGTCCAAACAAGGCGAGCAACGAGGCGTGTTTTTCTTTGGGTGCGTGCTCCGCCAGAAAAGGTTGCGCAATCGTCGTAAAACCGCCCTCGCCCACGCCGGTTAGTCCGCGGGCAAACAGCAAGTGCGAAAAATTCTTCGCCGCCGCACTAAGTAAGGTAGCAAAACTCCACACAAGTGCACTTATTCCAATAAGACGCGTGCGCGAAAAACGATCGGCCAACACCCCCATTACGGGCGCGTAGCATATATATACAATCATAAATATAGAAGCGAGCGAGCCCAGTTGCCAATCGGCTAAATGCAAATCAAGTTGCAGCAACGGAAAAACGGCATACAAAACTTGCCGGTCCATATAGTTGAACAGGTTTAATAAAAACAAAATCCAAAAAATGCGCCGCATACTCATTTATTTTATAAAAAAAATTATATAATAAACCTATCGGAGGAACTATGAAAAAAGGATTTACGCTTGTTGAATTATTGATTGTGATGGTCATAGTCGGCATTTTGGTAACGGTGGCACTGCCGAAGTACTATGCCTCTATGGAACACGGACGTTCTATGGAAGGAATTACCAATTTGAAAGCCGCCAGCGAGGCCCTTAATTCGCGCTATATTATCAACGCTAACCAATATACCTGTAACGGAGTGGTAACGGGAACTGAATTTGTAGTGGCGGGGGCCTCTACCGGCAATTTTACCCGGCAAATGTATTTCGGCGCGCCGCAAATGAGTTCGTGTACTTTTTCGGATGCCACCGTCGGCCCGGCAGAAATAACTATTACCCGTAACGGTCCGGAGCCGTATACGTTGACCGCCCATAACGAGAACGGAGAATTGCAATATATTACGTGTGTCGGCGGAGCCGGCGCGGCGGCGAACATTTGTGAAAACGTCGGCGCGGAATGGAACACAACGCTTAGCGCTTACACGATAGACTTTGGCCACTAGGTAGTTGGCATAGGATAAACACCCCCTCAGCAAAACTGAGGGGGTGTTTTTTGTTTGAGGCGTAATTTATAACAAAAATTACCGCACTTGCACAAGGGCGAAATGTAAATATTCCGTCTCCGGCATACCGATTAAAACCGGGTGGTCTTTGGCTTGTCCGCGCAGTTCAATCAGCGCCGCTTGCACGCCCGATTTGCTTACGCCTTGGCGGATAATATCCACAAACAGTTCGCGCGAAATGTGGTGCGAACACGTGGAAAACGCCAAATAGCCGCCGGGTTTTAATCCCTCTAATGCCATTTTAACAAGTTTGACATACAACCCCACCGCTTGCGGCAAGGCCTTGCGGCTTTTGACAAACGCGGGCGGGTCTAACAAAACGATATCGGGTTGGTCGGGCAGTTCGCCTTTTTTCATGGCGGAAAGCAACCGCTCGGCGTCGTCGCGGTGAAAAACAGCAATATCACTTACGCCGTTGAGTTCGGCATTCTTTTTGGCAAGTTCCACCGCCGCGGCAGACGAATCACATCCCCACACTTGCGCCGCTCCGGCCAGCGCCGCCGTAATACCAAACGAGCCGATATAAGAGTACAAATCAAGCACGAGTTTATCTTTGAAATACGGTTTCAAAAAGGCGCGGTTTTCGCGTTGGTCAAAATAAAAACCCGTTTTTTGGCCGCCGCGAATCGGCACGATATATTTTACACCGTTTTCTTCTATTTCCACCGTTTCGGGTACTTCGCCTACGATATCGGGCGTATTGGTTAAACCTTCTAACGCGCGAAATGCGCTATCGTTTTTATAATAAATGCCTGTGGGTTTGAAGATTTTTTGAAGCGCCTTGGTAATTTGCGGTTTTAACAACTCCATGCCAGCCGTTAAAATATCAACTACCAAAATGTCGCCGTAACGGTCAATGACGAGTCCGGGCAAATTATCCCCCTCGCCATAACACATACGTCCGTATTTGCGCACGCCGATTTCTTTGCGCCGCGAATAGGCCTCATCTAATTTTTCAAAGATAAAATCTTTTGATAATTCTTCTTCGCCTTTTTGCAATAACCGCACCGCAATTAAACTGTGCGGATTAAACGTGCCGATACCTACTTGCACGCCCGCGCTGTCTAGCACGCGTACGAGCGTACCGGGTTCAATAGACGTATCTAAGCCGTCAATCTCGTTGGAAAACACCCACCAGTGTCCGGCTTTTAAGCGGCGTTCTTCTTTGGCTTTGAGTTTTACGCTTTGCATATTACATCCCTTTTTCGCGCATTTCTTCCACTTCGGTAAAGGGAATTTTGGCCGCGCAGAGCGGACATTCTTTAGCGGTAAATGTCTGCATCGGGTACGATAACAGCGAGCGGAGCGGTACCGTCAGCGGCAAGTATCCCATAGAGCGGTCCACGATTACACCCACACCCAGTACATTTCCGCCCAGTTTATTTACTAGGTCAATAGCCGAGTTGATTTTGCGGCCCGATACGGCTACATCGTCAACAATAAGCACATTTTCGCCTTCTTTAATCGTGAAATTGTGTTTTAATATCATTACGCCGTTGTCGTCTTTAGAAGCAAAAATCGCACGCACGCCGCGCACGCGCGCCACTTCCTGCGCGAGGACGGAGTCCGACGGCGTAAGCGCCATAATGACATCGGCTTTTTGCGTAAATTTTTCCGACAGCGCGCCCGCAATCTTTTGCGCCAAATGCGGGTGTTGCATCAGCAAGGACGTTTGAATGTACGTCTGGCTGTGGAAGCCCGAAGGCATCACAAAGTGGCCTTCTAAAATGGCTCCGTGTTCTTGTAACAGGCACAAGATATCCATATTATTTCTTGGCATGGTAATCTCCTTGGTAGAACTCTTGTCCGGCTTTGAAATCGGTTTGTAACCCTTTGGTTTGGGCGGCGCGGATAGTTTCTCCCGTCTTTTTGGCGCGCAGCATTTCCACCTTGGGTTTTAACATAGACGACGAAATCCGAAACGACAGCGCCGGGTTGCCCGACTCGTCAGTTAAATTTTCCGCCAGCGCACCTGAGCGCGACGTATTGGAAAACATCGTCCATACTATAATATCAAAATTTTCACTTACCCAGTTAATCCATCCGCTCACCGTGGCGGAAATAGACGGCCCCACCGTGTAAGCGTTGTTAATTTGCATTTGCCCGTTTTCAAACGATACCGAGGCCGCCATATCGTTAAACGGCACATCTTTGAGCACTTTGCCGATTTTGAAACTTCCCGCCCGCTCCATGCGGTGCATAATAATAAACGGTTGAAATGTAATGTTTAAGGCCTCTTGTTCTTCGGCCCATTTTTCCATTTGGTGCACAACGCCGCCCTCTAAACGTGCTTCAATGTTGCCTGATAACTTATTCATCCCCGAGCGCAGCCCCGTTAATTCAAACTCGCCGTTAAAGCGGTTGCCCGATAAGACCGGGCTGGAAAACGTATCGGCCGAAATGTTGCCGCCAAAGTTGCTCATAAAATTCGGCAAGTTTTTTCTAAAGTTGCGAAGCCACGCCAAATCGCCGGTAATGTCCGGCGTGTTCCCCGTCCCGCCCGGCAAAAGCGGCACGATGACGGTTACGAAATCTTGCACCGTATCAATAAAATCCATCGGGTTAAAATGTTGCCAGTGCATTGCCGTGCGGATGCGCCGGCGCGGACTTTTTAAATTATTTACCGATAAACTTAACTTAAGCGGCACACCGTTGACTTCCGATGAAGCAATATACCCGTACAAATTGCCGCCGCGCCAAGAGGCACTTAAATTTAATTTGTCAAAAACGGTTTTGTTGACGGTTAATTTACCCTCGGAAGTTTCGGCATATAAGTCGGAAAAATCTTTTTTTGCACGAAATTGCCCCGTTACGTTTTCGGCCAAAAAGCCGTAAATATCGCCGCTTACTTTTTGCGCATCCACGGTAACAAGCGGGAAAGTATATTGTCCGTTCTTGCGGGTCAGTTGTCCGTTTATGGCGGCTTTGCCGGTAAGTTTATAACGGCTAATCGGCGCGTAGTATTTTTGCTTGCCTTTGAGTTCAAACGCCTTGGTAGAAGCCGAAAAATCAGCCGTATACGGGTCGTTAGCGAAATCAAATTTTCCTTTCCCTTCGGCTTTTACATCAGCGGCGGAAACGGTAAACTGATTGACTTTAAGTAAGTGATAATTGTCGGTTAGCACGCCTTTGGCCGTGACAGTAGATTTGGGAACGGAGAAAGGTGTTTTTTCCAAATGAAAGACGGATAAATCTTTGCTTTCAAAGGCGGGAACGTTGGCTTTTAGGTTAAAATACGGCGTACGCAGGTTATCTAAATCTAGCGTAATTTCCACCGGTTTTTGGAAAAAATATAACTGGGTGCGCAAACTGCGAAGTGCAAAATTGGCCCAATCAAACCCGGCAAAATTGACGTGCCCCGTCCCGCTGATTTCCATGTCCGACATTCCCGACGCCCACTCGTTGCGTAGCACCATTTCCACCGTAAAACGCGACAACTCATCAAAGCGCAACCGCTCAAAATGTAAATTCAACCCGTAAGCCGCGTGCGTGACGCCGGACGATAAATCTTTGTAACTAATCACGCCGTCATTAAGCGACCAGTTTTCCACCGTCACGGTAAATTTCTTCCCGGACGAGGCATTTGTATATACGGACGATTGCCGGGCGTGAATAGGCGGCAAATTGGACTCGCCGTCCTCGGTACGGATAATGTTAAAACGCGGTGCGTTAAGTGAAATTTCGTCAATGACTAATTGCTGGTCTAACAGCGGTAAGAGTTTGAAACGGAAAGTTAAGGAATCGGCCGAGAGCAAATCTTGCCCCGGTACGCCCGTTGTGTCCAACACGCGAAAATCTTTGACTTCCAGTGTATTGATAAATTTTAAGTCTAACGCACCGATTACTACCGGACGCTGTAAGCGTTTTTGCAATTCTTCGGCGAGTACTTCGCTAACGTGTTGGGCGTTAAATGTTTTAATTAAAAATAACCACGCCGCCGCAAAAATTAACAGCAAAAGCATGGACACGAACAACGACGCACGCAAACACACCAAAAAAGCGGCTTTGAGTGCTTTGAACAGTTTTTTTGTCCACGGTTTTTTTTGCTTTTTTTTACTCATAAACTTACGCGGCGCGTGTGTACCACGCGTAGATATAGTGTATCAAACTTCGCCATAGGTTGACTGTATCTTTTATAACAGCCACCGCCGCACTTTTGAGATGCACCTGCTCGGCAAAGCCCCCTTTTAGTACGATGGCCAATACCACCAAATTGGCCAACACAATCAGCACGACCGAAAACACTTTTCCGCCGGCTAATTTTAAGTCGGGCTGGTCGGCTTCAAAGAGCGTCTTAAACGTTTGGATAAAGTGAAATGACATAAAAAACCCCACCGCACCTAACAACAGCCACCGGTACGGTGTAACATCCCAAAAGAGTCCGGCCACCACATACAAAAATACTGTCAACAGCACATACCCCGGCACAAAATACGGAGCCAACGCAATTAGAACATTGGTTTTATCCATTTTAACGTATCCGCTATCACGCTTAACGCACATATCTTTCACCCGCGCTCCGCACAAAAACGCGGCAAGGGCGTGGGTAAATTCATGCATAAACACATACGGGCGGGAAAAATCATACACCGTGTAGTGCAAAACCGCATACCCCGCCGCCCCGGCCACAAACGCCGCGGCGGTTTGGAAATGGCCCAAAACGGTTAATAAGATATGCCCGGTCTGCAAAAGAACAAAAAATACCGTGGGAAGTAAAATAACGGCCAGTAAAAATTTAAGAAACCGCATTAAAATTTCTCCACCCAACCGGGGCTGTTATATTGAAGCGCGGCCTGTTGGCGCACGGCGGCCAAGCGCCCCGCGCAGCAAGACACCGGCCGTAAATCTACCGCTAAAAACTGACGCACGGCCTCAATAACGGCGTGTTTTAAGACGGGGTTTTCGCGGGCGCCGGGCAGTTGTAAGGATCCCTGATATAAAACATTTTCTTCAAAACGGCGAATGGCGCCGCCGAGCATTTTGTGTCCGTCCTCGGCAAGTAAATCGTTTTCCACGGGACGGATAAAACACGCGCTCGCTTCGTGGTTGACGCTCGGGGCGTACGCGGCGGCGGGTAATTTTTCAGTTAATACATGCCCGGAAATACCCGCCAGCGCCAGTTGGTCCAAAATAAAACGATGTAATTTGCGGTAAATTTCCCCCGGACGCTGCGGCGACAAAAACACTAAAGAAAAAGTTAAATCATCCGTATGAAACACCACACCGCCGCCGGTGGGACGGCGGGTATATTGCCCGGAAAAACGGTGCACCGCCAATGTCTTTTTCACTTCGCCGGCAAACTGCGCGTAGCCAAACGTAACGGCATTTCCCGCCGTCCAGTTATAAAACCGCAACGTCACGGCACGCGGGCGCAAGTGAACCATTTGTTCATCCAGTGCCATGTGCTCAAACACGTTTAGCGGCGGCGTATTAAGTAAAACATCCATAAAAACCCCTTTGTACCGTCTGAAAAAATTATATCAAATTACTTACCCCCTCATAGGGTAAATTAACAGTGCACGCTTTTGCTCCGTTAAATACCGTCGTAATTTTAGCGGACTGAAAAAAGGCCTTGACACATCAAAAAAAAAAACGATAATGATTATAGCAGTAAAAAGGGAACATCAAACAAGGTCATCCTGAAAGGTTGTAGTTCAGGATCTCAACCTTGTGTTGTTTCAAGTGGCTCAGATGCTGAGCAGAAACACCTCAGCATGACGACATGATGTATATTAAGGAGAATTATTTATGCAAAAAGAAAATGCAGTAAAAGTAATTATAGGTCGGGTGAAACCCGACGTGAAAATAAGTTGTCATGCTGAACTTGTTTCAGCATCTTCAACGCTTGTTGTTTCGCAACGCCAACAACAACGACAAGCGTGGAAGACCCTGAATCAAGTTCAGGGTGACACCCCTATTTTTAATAACAACGGTTTCACTTTAATTGAACTCCTAGTCGTTGTACTTATCATCGGTATCCTCGCCGCGGTAGCGTTGCCGCAATATCAAGTAGCTGTTGGAAAATCTAGACTTATGCAGTTAGTTACTTATGCACATGCAATCCAACAAGCGCAAGAAATTTATTATTTAGCAAATGGAACTTATACAAACCAACTAAATAATTTGGATATAGCGATAGAAAACAAACCTCAAAATATAACCGTTGCGTTATATTTGAATGCTATTGACCACACAGCCAATTCTGTATGGGTAAGAGATAGCAAACTGCCCGGTTTAGCCATTGTTTTTTATTATAACCATGCGGGAAATGACTTTGAAACAGATAACAAAAGAAATTGTTGGTGGGAAACCGATAAAGCAAAAATGCTCTGCAAAACCATTGGTAAATACCAAACTGGGGACCAACGCATGTACACAATTACCAACTGGTAAAAGCCGTAAAAAACTTTATTGCACAGCCGCGCCGCGAAAGACCGCCGTTATTTGGTAAAATAACAATATGATACTGGAAGGAAAAACGTTGGCAAAACAAATTCGCGCGCCCTTGCAAGAGCGGGCCGAAAACGTGCGTAAACAACTCGGACGTCCGATTTGTTTATGTGCGCTTGGCTCGTCGGAAGATTACGGGGCGCGGTTGTATTTGCACAAAGAAACGCACGCCGCCCAAAAAATCGGTATAGAAACCCATATTTTTGATATAGATAATCATACACCCGCAGACGGTTTCTGTCAGGCTGTTAAAGCGTTGGCTATGTTTCCGGATACCGATGCGGTGTTGATTCCGCGTCCGCTTCCCGAACAGTTGGCCGACAGCGATTTTGCAGATTATTTGAACCCGCGCCAAGATATTGACGGAATGTCCGTTGCTAACGCGGGCCGTTTGTTTTTGTGCAAAACGTGGCAGCAAATTGAAAAACTGCCCGGCTTCGTGCCGTGCACGGCGATGGCCGTGATGCGTTTGTTAGATTTCCACCATATTGATTTGGCGGGCAAAGAGGCCGTTGTCATCGGGCGTTCGTCCACGGTGGGGCGACCGTTGGCGCATTTATTATCGTGCAAAAATGCCACCGTCAAACTGTGCCACTCGCACACCGATTTACCGCGTGCCGTAAAAGACGCCGATATCATCTGTTCGGCCGCCGGCACGCCGGATTTATTAAAAACCGCGTGGCTTAAAAAAGGAGCCCTCGTTATTGACATTTCCACCAACTGGAACAACAACACGCTTTGCGGCGATGCTAACGGACAAGAGTTAGAAGCGGCGGGAATTTCTTATTCCCCTGTCCCCGGCGGGGTCGGCCCGGTAACGCTTGCAGTACTGCTGGAAAACATTGTATTATCGGGAGAGCGGAAGATTAAGGAGAAACTATGAAAACAATTACAAAATGGATGGCATTTTTACTGTGTGCGGGCGTGTTAACTGCGTGCGCAAGCGAACAAAAAGAGGACCCGCGTTATAACCGCAAAATCTATCTGACCGAAGAAGATTATTTAGAAGATTTAACCACCGAAGCCGCCAAAGAACGGCGCGAAGCACCGCCGGCGACGGAGTCGGAATATGTGTTTAACACGATTGCCGAAACGGACAAAGGCGTCTATTTCTTTGACGAACGCCAACAGCCCAAAGTACCCGGTCAACCTGCCGAGAGCGAATATAAAAAGGAAAAACGTTTGTGGAAAAAACCCAAACGCTACACGCCCGAACAATACTACGGGATGCAAGGCGAGGGCGGTAGTTCGTCGTCCGCGAGCGAAGAAACTTCGTACGATTATTAACTTTTCTTTTGCAAAAAACACCCGTCCGGTTGGGCGGGTGTTTTTTATGTCAAATTTTTTTGCGTTACAGGAAAGCGGAAATACAATCGGTAAAAATTCCGTCGGCGCCGTTTTGCGCTAACTGCGCGGCTTGCGCCGTATCATTGACGGTATATACATATACGCGCCACTTGTTTTCGTGACATTCGCGCGCAAGTTGCGATGTAAAACGCGTCTGGTTAATATGCACGCTTTCTGCGTTTAAGGCACGCACGAGCGCCGGGTCAAACGCGCGCGTGAGTAAGCCGATACGTGCTTTAGGCGCAAGTGTGCGCAAGCGCAACAACGTGTCGTAATCAAACGAAGAAAATAAAATATGTGCAGCGGATACCGAATATTTTTCAAGCGTTTTCAGCAATACTTTTTCAATCCCGGGGTAAAGGTTATTATCATTTTTGATTTCTATATTTAAGGTCTCTAACTGCGGCGCAACCACCGGCAAAACCTCTTCTAATAACGGTACAAAAATTTGTTCTTGCGAAAACGGATTTTTAAGCGGAATTTGTTTTAATTCTTGCGCGGTCAAACAACCCAGTTGAATATCTTTTCCGGCGGTAGATAACAAAGAAAAATCGTGATGAACGGCCAAGTTACCGTCTTTTAACAAGTGCACGTCCAATTCAAAATTACGCGCGCCTTGTGCGTGTGCCAAGGCAAATGCGTCAACCGTATTTTGAACGCGAAACGTATTTGCGCCGCGGTGCGAAAAATAAATCATAGTTGTAGTATAGAAAAATGCGGGGGATTTTCGCAAACCAAAATTGGCTTTTTAACCGCATAGCGCCTTGTTTTGGGCCAACAAAACAGGGTTTATTTCCGTCGGGCCACCAAATTTCCCTTGACACATCAGAAAAAAAAAAACGATAATGTTTGTAGCCGTAAAAAAATCAAATAAGGAGAAAAGCATTTATGCAAAAAGAAAATCAGTTAAAAAGTTGTGGTAAAAAATTGCTGTCATCCCCGAGCACCCACCACTCGTCATCCCGCAGTGTTTCTATGCGGGATATAGTGGCGGGTGTTCCTAACGCCTCGCTATATCCCGGATTACAAATTTCCGGGATGACGAGCGAGGCGAGCGTAGGTTTCACGCTTATAGAACTCCTAGTCGTTGTTCTTATCATCGGTATTTTGGCGGCCGTGGCCTTGCCGCAGTATCAAAAAGCAGTCATTAAAAGCCGCATGACCCAATGGGACGTTATGTTTAACACGGCTCAGAAAGCCGTAGATCTCGCCATATTAGAAGGCATGTTCACAGGAAATGACGATATATTTTTGACAGGCAAAAACCGCGTAGGTACGATTGAAATGCCGGGAAATTG
>Ga0310694_10003770_pt1 | contig 14831 bp, 9 predicted proteins | sample 174DNAGHGhighgp2_FD_203884 | JGI IMG/M metagenome (GOLD analysis project Ga0310694, IMG submission 203884) | Sheep rumen microbial communities from Palmerston North, Manawatu-Wanganui, New Zealand - 1742 DNA GHGhigh gp2 (v2) (version 2) | ecosystem: Host-associated > Mammals > Digestive system >... | reverse complement strand
CCGACGTGGTGCCAAACCTGTTTTTGATGCCCCTCAACACTCTGTAAACGTGCGAACTGTCGCCCTCAAACTGCAATACCGTGTCCACCATGTGTTCAAGAATTTTTGGACCGGCGATGTTGCCCTCCTTGTTGATATGCCCGATGAGGACTATTGGGACGTTGTTTTCCTTGGCGTGGCGGATGAGGATGTCGGCGCACTCGCGGATTTGAGTTACCGTGCCGGGCGACGATTCCACGGATTCCGTGCGGAGGGTTTGTATGGAGTCTATGATGACAAGTCCGGGCTTGGTCTCGCGGATTTGTGGGATGATGTTTTCAACTGTTACTTCGCAGAGGATGAGGCAGTTGTCGGTGGAGGATTTGAGGCGGTCGGCGCGGAGTTTTATTTGGCTCGCGGATTCCTCGCCCGATACGTAGAGCGTCTTTTGGGGAATGTTGAGGGCGATTTGGAGCGAGAGAGTCGATTTGCCGATGCCGGGTTCGCCGCCTATCAACGTTACCGAGCCGGGCACGATGCCGCCGCCAAGCACGCGGTTAAATTCGTTGTTGTTGGTGTCGATGCGGGTCGCCTCGGTGGTGGCGATTTCGGAGATTCGTTGAGGTTTGGCGATGGCGGCGCGACCCGATGCGCTCACTCCGCCGCCGCTAAACCGCGTGTTGGTCTGCACGATTTCCTCCGTGTAGGTGTTCCAATTGCCGCACGACGGACATTTGCCGAGCCATTTGGGACTCGTCGCGCCGCATTGCTGACAGACGTATGTAGTTGTTGGTTTCTTCATAGTAAGTTTGTTGGTTTATTTTGAAAAATTTTGAAACAAATTTTGAGAAATTTCCCGCCGAAGGCGGCTTTTTATTATGTGCCCTTACGGGCAGAAATTATACAAAATTTCAATCAAAATTTTACAAAAATTTTTTTTTATTTGAAACGATTTGTGTGATTTCTCGCTGAAAGCGACTAAATGATTTGAGTGCCCTTACGGGCAGAAATCTTACAAATTTTATCAAATCTTACAAAATTTTTTACCGTCACAGTTTCCATATTAACTCCGTGGTCCACTTGGACTTAACCATCTGTTTCTTCGGGTATTCCACGGTGCGTTCGGGGTAACTTTGTTCTATGTATTTGCCGGTGTCCCACTTGCCGTTGGCGTTGCGGTCGTGGATGATTTTCACCTTGTATTCTGCCGGCAAGATGTACTCAAATTTCACCACGCTGTCGGCGGCGATTGCCTGTTGGTACTTGATTTCGCCCTTGGCGTTGCAAAGGCATACAAGTAACTGACCTTCATTGATTTTGGCGTGTTGTACAGCCATCGTGTCGCGAGGGTTGATGCGCTTGTGAAGGGTGCGTGATGTGTCGAGGTTTTCAAACGGCGGTATGTCTTCGTCGATGTCGGGCGCGTTCTCGATGTAGCCGATGTTTTGGAGGTCGATGGTCATCTGTCCGTAATAATCGAGTTCGCGGATTTTTGCCTTCGATGTCAGGTAAAGGTTTGGCGTACCGTAGATTGACGTGAATGTGGAGTCGTCGATTTCCATCATATATTGCTTGCCCGGCTCAAATGGGTAGCTCAACACAAGGTTTTTGTGGTTGAGTGAGTCTTGGCTCATTTCGTATTGCAACGGAAAACGCAATGTCGCCTTGAATTTGCCCTTCTCCGCTTCCGCCTTCTGTTGCTGCCCTTCCCTGCCGATTTCGCTTCGGCGGCGGCGATCGGTCTGCGCCTCCTCCTTTTTCTCCTTGGGGCGGACGAGTTGCAGGGTGTCGGATTGGATGATTTCGTTTTCATAACGGTCGAGGGTGGGGTAGGAGATGGCGTACTTGATTGTGTCCAACTGCTTGAAAACGTTATCGTTACTAATTAAAAAAAACGTGTCCCGCTTGGCTGTAAGGCTGTCGCGATACCAGCGCGAGCCCCTCTCGGGATGGTCTATGAGCGATACTTCGGGCATCGAGGTCAACGCCCTTTCAAACGGGAATACTATCGTGTCGGTGCCGATGAGTTTCGGTTGGTGCAGACGTTGAAATTTGATTTTGTAAATCGCAAACAGGGTGTCCTTATATACCTTCTCAATCAGCTTGCCGCTTTTGTTGCGGACGAGGCGGTCGAAGGTGTTGAATTTCAATGCCAACGTGTCCTTATGCGTGGCCGCCGTGTCGTGGAGTACTATGGTGACGCGGTCGTTGTTTTGGATGATTTCAAAGGCGTTTTGTGGTAGTTTTTCGACGTTGATTGCCGAAACCTCAACGCCTTTTGTCGGCGGCTTGTCGAGGATTATTTGGATGGTGTCGCGGCTCGGACGGTCGTATTTTACCACTTTTTGATTGATGATTACTGTTGATACAGAGTCGCGAGCCTTCACCGTTTGGTCGAGGTAATAATCGTAACGGTATTTCAGGAGGTTGGGGAATTTGGAGCGGTGTATCATCGCCGAATCGGTAACTTGGATGTTCACCGTGTCGCGGTTTGCACTGTAAGTAGCTGTGTACCAATTGGGACTTACAATGGAATCAAACGTGGGATACCATACGATGTCGCCCAAAATCGGACGCTTGAACACAAGCCGGTAATTTGCGGAATCCAAGCGGACAGATTTTACGAGTTTTTGGCTCATATCGTCATTGAAAGAGCTGTCAACAATTTCGTAAAGCCTAAGCATCGATGTATCAATCTCTTGCAATGGCAGGGGAATGGACAGCGTTATCTTCTTCTGAATGTCGAAATCGCCGCTGAAATTGCTCTTAATCCTGAATTGAAGGCTGTCGATGCCGGTGTCTTTGGGTTTTTCCGCCTTCTTGTCCTTGCCTGCAACCTTCTTGCGCGAGGAGATTTTTACGCTGATGGTGTCGGTCTCGGTAGTCGGATTTTTGAGGCTGTCGAGGGTTGCGAATGTTACGCGGAGTTTCAATGTGTCGTTGTTGATGTCTGCCGTGTCGCGCAGCCACAATGTGAGCGAATCGCGGGTATAATTATAGTCAAACAAAATCTCCGGGATGCTCAGTGTGTCTTCCACGTGCGTGACGAGCACGGTGTCGGTGCCCATCGGCTTGTTGAAGACGAGGTTAACACGGGTGCGGAGGTCGCGGTTGCGTTCAGAGATGTATTGTACGAGGTGTTTCTCCTCAAATGTATAGAGTTTCAGGTTGTTTGGCGTGGTGTGTAGGATGTTTTGGATGATTACTGTGTCGTTTTGCAGTGTGTCGAGGCGGCGTTTGCCCTTCTCGCCGACGTGCAGGATTGTGCCGGCGGGCAGCGAGTCGATGCGGATGTAACGTTGCGCGTGTGTCTCGATGGGCGTTTTGAGGTAGGCGATTTTTTCGTTTTCGAGGTCAAACCGCTGAGTCTCGTTTATGTCTTTGAGAGCCACCACTTTGTAGCGTCCGGGGCGGATGTTTTCTATCTTGAAACGTCCGGCGGTGTCGGTGCGCGTGATGTAGTCGGGCTTGTATTTGATGAATGCCGAATCCGCAAAACCCCACTGTTCGCCGTAGATGCCAACGAGTATATCTTTCTCTTTTTCAAGGGTTTCGGCGTCAAACACCTGCCCCGCAATTGCAAACGAATCCACCGTTGCGCCCGTGGAGAACGCAAATTTGAAGTCGGGGATTTTGTTGCCCTCGTTGAAGTCTTTCACTGCGTCAAAAAACTGCAATGTGTATGTCGTGTCAGGTTTCAATTTTTCTTTGAACTTGACTATCAAATACTTGCCTTTCGTCTTGATTTTAGGCTTGATGCTGTCGTGAGGCGGCGAGAGGAGAAATTTTTGCTCCACGTTGTCGAGTTGGAAATATTCGTCAAACTTGATTTTCACCTTCTTGCCGTCGTACTCTGCCTCGCCCACGTCGGGGGTGCTGCGACGCAGTACGGGCGCGGTGGTGTCCTTGTCGCCGCCGCTGATGGTGCCTATTTTGGCGCATTGCATCGTCATCGCCGCCATCAAAATCAGGATTGCCGTGGCAATAAAATTTGCTTTGAATTTTGGATTCATTTTTATTGTTCTTAATTTTGCGCAAAATTAGCGAAAAATATTCAAACTTTTGCAAATTCCGAAATGATTGATTATTTTTGCAGGTGTTAATAACCCCAAAAAACGCAACTTATTATGGCTATTTCGCTTGATGACATATCCCGCCGATTGCCGATTGGTTTTCAGAGTTTTGAAGACCTAAGGAAGAACGATTGTCTTTACGTCGATAAGACCGACTATGTGTATGCACTTGCTCATTTAAGTAAATCCTATTTCCTCGCCCGACCGAGGAGATTTGGCAAGAGTCTGTTTGCCAATACGCTAAGGGCATATTTTGAGGGACGAAAGGAATGTTTTGAAGGGCTAAAAATTGATTCCTTGGAGAAAGATTGGACGAAATATCCAATGGCTTATTTCGATTTTGTGGATGGCGACTATTCTTCGCCGAGTACTTTGATTACAAATATCCGTATTACGTTGAGAGAGTATGAAATAGAGAACGGAATCCAATTCGACGAAAGTTTCATCAAGGAAGAGATAGAAAAGGATGAGGACAAATCGGAAGGCAAGAAATTATCTTACCGATTCAAATATGATATGCGCGTTGTCAGCGAGAAGACTGGTTTGAACACCGTAATCATTGTTGATGAATACGACAATCCATTGATTACGAGCGAGAATTTGCCAGAGAGCAAAAGAATTTACCGTGGATTTTTCTCCGTGTTGAAGTCCGCCGACAGATACATCCGTTTTGCGTTCATCACGGGCGTTACCAAATTTGCCAAGACATCGATTTTCAGCGGTTTGAATCAACCCAACGACATCACCGACAATGAAAATTTTTCAGCCATCTGCGGCATCACGCACGAGGAGTTGATTGCCAATTTCACTCCCGAAATCGAAAAACTTGCAAAGCATCAAGACTTGACCTTCGACGAATGTGTCGCCGAACTCAAACATTGGTACGATAGTTACCTTTTCCACGAAAACGGCGAGAAGGTATTCAATCCTGTGAGCCTTTTGAAGGCTTTTGACAGCCTCGACTTTCAGAATTTTTGGTACGACACCGGCAACCCACAGATGCTTATGAAGCGCATCCACAGTGCGTATTATGACTTCAAGCGTTTTGAAAACGATGTGGAGTATCCCAAAGACGACCTCAAAACTTTCAAGAACGACGAACACAATATGGATCTTGTGCCGTTGCTCTATTACACGGGATACCTCACCATCAAGAGTTACGACCGCAAGACGCGCACTTACATTCTCGGATTCCCAAACAACGAGATTAAACTCAGTTTCCTGCAAGGCTTAATCAACGAATTTTACCGAGAGCCTGGCAGTTTGACCGGGTTCATTTATGCTGATTTCCTGCGTGATTTCCGCCGTGGCGACATCGACAGTCTCATGGAGCGGTTTCAAGCCCTGTACAGTACAATCCCGTATGCCAACGACGACAATGACAAATGGGTGGAACGCGATTTTCAGAATGTGATTTTCTTGGTGTTTACCATTTGTGGACAGTTTGTGGTGTCTGAATACCATTCCTCTAAGGGCAGGGCTGACACTATAGTAGTCAACGATGATTATGTCTATCTATTTGAGTTTAAGATGGATTGCGACGCACAGACCGCCCTCAACCAAATCAACGAGAAGGATTACGCCGGTCGCTTCAAGATGGATAGCCGCAAACTCATAAAAGTAGGCGTCAATTTTTCGAGCAAGGAGAAAAATATTGTTGAATGGAAGGTTGCGGAATAAAAATTTTACAATGAAAGTTGACATCAAATTCATTACATTGTCCGACGCTTTCTCTGCGTTGATGCTTGCGTCTAATGGCGTGGAAGTCCATTTGAATGTGCCTGAGACGCTTTGGCAACTGCGGGGCGGGCTGATAATGTGCAGATTTTTGGAAGAAGGAATTTTTGGCGGCAACGATGGCGCGAAGGGACTTTTTGATTACCGTCAATTGTCATCGGCGGCAGAATTGTTGCACACGATAAGCCCCAATACAGTGTACCCAGAGGTGGTTTATGCCGTTCAGGACAGAAATATTTTGCGCGATTTTGCCAATCACTTCCGCAACAAGGCTTATCGCGACATATCCCGACCCGATGGCGATGTGCAGGTATTGCGTGAGGGCGTCTCGCTGAAACCTGGCAAAGTACTACGCTGCGCCCCCGCATATCGCGTTAATTATCAACGGCTTGTGGTTGCAATACTGCGCACGTTGCGCAATCTTGGCGGCTCATATACGGTGGGCAGTTTTGGCGTTGACGATGCCCATAATGTCGCTAATTATCAGTATTATAGACTTGATGCGTCGATGTCGCCTACTGTGTGGAAGTCGGTGTATCTGCCGGGCGGTGTTTGGCTGTATTCGCGGAGCAATGATTTTTACATATTGGCAAAGTCGGGCGTGGATGTAGCGGCGGCGTTGGATGAGGCTTTTGACGGTTACCAACTGCCGGAAGACGCATTGCAAAATCCATTGGAGATTGCATTGTCGGATTTTGACCTGCCATTCGAGGCGTTGCTCTCCGCAAGTAAAAAAAACGATTTCGACATCTCAAAAATGCCCGTCTTGGACGGCGGCAATTTTGAATTTAAGCCATCGATGGCAGACGTGGTGGGCTATGCCGATTATTATTATGATATGGTAAAGCGTCTCGACATCAACGTACACGAATTTCGCGACGCGGTGTTTGATTACGGTACGCACATCGAGGGAATTGTCAACGATACGTATGACCTCTACCCGGAGTATCACAACGGCGTCAAGGCTTTTAGGGCGGCGGTGGAGAAGTGGAGTAGGGGAGAGGTGTAAATCTTACCACCCAATATTCCTGCGTATCACCTTCTCAATCTTTTCCTTACATTCGTCGCAGAAGAACCTCATATCTAATGCCTTCATAATACATTCGCGGTCTGATTCTTCTTTTTGACCGATGGGGTTGTCGGGTTCGGCGTATTCGTCGGGAAGGTTGGCAAAGGCGTGTCCAAATTCGTGGACGAATAGTTCCAAAATCTGCGGGTTGCCGCCGGGGAATACGCTGTAAAAATTGTAGATGCCGCCGCCGCCATATTTTTTGTCGTTGACGAGAACAATGGCGTGGCTCCAAGTAGTATTGGACGCCAATTCGCTGATAGCCCAATGGTTGCGCGTGCCGATGTAGCGTTCGGAGTCAAAAGTGTCGTAGGAGAAATCCATCAACGTGTTGCGCTCTATGCCTTCCGACGGGATGTCGATGCCGCTTTCGGGCGAGGGGGCGAGGACGGCTTTGATGGCGAAATGCATATAATAATGCGAGAATGGCTCGTACTCAAAGAGCCCTTCTGCCATTTTCCGCGCCGCTGCCAAAAATTTGTCCATCTCGTCTTCCTTGTAGCCTTCTGGCAGGAAAACAAGGTTGATGCGGGTGAAGAACTTCGTAGCATGAAGTAACTCTACTTGATATTTTGGGCTGATGTTGATGGGTCGTGGGTGTTGTTTAGGATTGAAGGCAATGGTCAATACCGTGTCTTTTTGTCCTGAATCGTAATTTCTTATCAATGTGATTGTTGCTGCGCGTTTTGGCATTGGCATTCTCACGCACTCCTTGTAATCGCCGCTTGGGTTAGGGTCGTGCATCATCTGCCATTCGCAAAATAGTGAAGAGTACGAATTGTGGTAAATAATCTTGCCAGTGGCGTTGTCGCTCATTATGATTGACATATCGCTTGGCGAGGGCAGAATGTCCAGATTGTTCCATCCGCCTGCCCAACCCTTGCTGACTTCCCATTTCTGGAAATCTGCGCGGCAGTGAGTGCTGTCGCCGGAGATTGTGTATTTGAGACTGAGGGTTTGGGTGCGGAAATATTTGCCAAAACGCACTTGCGATGTCGCCGACGATATAAGGCAAAGTGTTGATATTAAAATGATTACAAAACGTTTCATTGCTTATGGTGGAGTTTGTTGCGGATTTTGCGGCTTCTGTAAATGTTTGATACAAGAGTAACGGCCTTGCGCAGCAGATCCATCCTAAGCGCGATAAACATTAGCACCGTCCATATCCAAAGTACCGCCATATTGAAGGTGTAGGTGGGTATGCGGTGGTTGCGGATGATTTTGCAGGGCGCGTAGAAGTGGGCGCGTCCCCAGTCGGACACCGGCTCCATAAATATCGGGTCTTTTTTCTGGATGAGGCGGTGGTTGGGCGCGTAATAGAACTTTTTGACGGCGCGTTTGTTGAGCACGAGTTCGGCGAGTTTTTCGTTGTAATAATCCTTTTGCAACTGATACAGGCCGTCCTTGCCAAGTTCCTTCTCCATCTCCGCGAGTTTGCGCTGACGGATGGCGTTCACATTCTCCGCCGCCTCGTTGTAAAATTCCTTCTGCGCACGGAGGAAGAGTTGCAGGAAGTTGCCAATCATACTATTGAACCTTTCGGGCGTGATGTCTGCCGTGTGGTCGAAGTAGATGGACGGATTGCGGTAGTTGAGGTATTCGATTTCGTTTTTTAATAGCAACAGCAAATCCTCTCGCTCCTCCTGTTCTTCGGGTGTGGGGTTGGATTTTTCTGTGATTTTGATGCAGCGGGTGGCGATGTTGTCGAGTTCGCTCATCAGGTAGGTGCTCAGGTAGATGTCGCGGGATTTTTCCTCGTCAAGGTCATAAAACTCGCGCTCGTAAGGGTTGTTTTCAAATTGGTCCACCGCCAACGCCTCGTAGCTCCACCTCGATACCATCAGGTCGCCGATGATGGGGACGTTGATTTTGTCTGAGACCGATTCGTGCAGGTCGTCAAAATCTATCATCGCGCCGCCCAAAAGCATCTGTGGCACAAGTATGAAGGGTATAAGTACGTAGATTGCAATTACAGAATCCAACGCCGACGAAATCAGCAATCCCATCATATTGGCGGCGCAGGCGGTCGTAAACATTACAAACCAATACGACCACAGCATCCCCTTGATTTCGAGGATTTGATTGCCGACAAGTATGAATGTAAGTGTCTGTATTGCAGATATTATGAATACTACGCACACCTTGCTCGATATGTAGCTGACGCGAGAGAGGTTGAGGAATTTTTCACGCTCCAATATCTTGCGGTCGCGTATGATTTCCTCCGCCGAACACGTCAATCCCGTGAACAATGCCACCACAACAATCATAAACAGGAACACTGGCAGGTTTCTATTGTCGGCAAAGACGTATTCGCCTTCGTCGTTGATGTATTTGGTGAAAAAACCGAGTATAAACGCCAATATCGGTGATTCCAAGAATGTAATCGCCATGTATTGGTGGTTGGCGAGTTTTGAGAGCACGTTTCTCGTTATAAATACCTTAAACTGCCCCCACTTGCTCGGTATGGAGAATTTGGTCTTGGGCAGCGGGGTGTCTTCCTTGTTGTATTCTTCGAGGGAGAGGTTGTTGATTTCCGTAAATTTCTGATGCCACTCCTGCGGCGATACGCGGCGTTCCTGCGTGTAGTGTCCATATTGATCTACCACGCGGGATTCCACGATTTGGAGTATTTCCTCGCTGTTTACATTGCCGCATACGGGACATTCGCTCTCGCCTGCGTCGGCGTAGTCGCTCAGCGTCTTGAAATACGACACAGCCTCCATCGGGTTGCCATTGTAGATGACGTAGCCGCCCTTGTCCATCACCCACAGCTTGTCAAACATCTTGAAAATTTTGCTCGACGGCTGGTGGATGTTTACGATTACGATTTTGCCGTTCAATGCCTGCTGCTTCAATAGGTGCATCACGGTCTCGGAATCGGTGCTCGACAAGCCCGACGTAGGCTCGTCAACAAACAAAATCGACGGCTCGCGGACGAGTTCGAGGGCGATGTTGAGCCTTTTGCGCTGACCGCCGGAGATTACGTTGTTGAGTGCGTCGCCAACGTTGAGGTCGCGGATGTCAAAGAGGTCGAGGTCCACAAGCACTTTTTCGACGTGCTCCACGAGTTCGTGCTCGGAGAGGTTGCCGAGGCAGAGTTTTGAGTTGTAATAGAGGTTTTGCCAAACGGTGAGTTCGGCTATCAAAAGGTCGTCCTGCGGCACAAAACCGATGATACCTTCCGGCATTGTTTCCTGCGAGACGATGCTGTGTCCGTTGATGTAGATATTGCCCTTGTCGAGTTTGTATTTGCCGGTAAGGACGTTGAGCAATGTGCTTTTGCCCGTGCCAGAGCCGCCCATAATGCCCACCATATTGCCCGATTCGAGCGTGAAGCTAAACGGTTTGAGTCCGTTGTCGTAATTCTTGTATGTAAATTCTACGTCTATGCCGGTGAATGTTACCTTTGGGACGTCCTCGTTGTACATAAAGATGTTGGCGATGTTGCTCTGATATACCGTGCCGAGTTTTGGACCTCGGATGATGCCGCCGTTTTCAAAACGATATACCTTGCCGTTCTGCACCTTGCGTCCGTTGATGCTTACTGGCGGCGTGCCTTGGTAAATGAAGAAAAATCCCGAAATACTGTCTATCAGCAATATCCTGATTGAGCCGTCGAGACCCGGGTAGTTGACGTGCCTCGTGCCGCCGGTGGCGTATGGCAGCGAGTCGATGTAAAGGAAATTTTGCGGCAAGGCTGCCTGTTCGATGTCGTTTTCGATGAAGGCTTCAAGGTTTTTGAGCTCCGAATGGTCGATGTTGAAAGCCTGCGACACCGTCTCCACAAAGTCCCTTTCTCTCGATGTCAGGAAACTGTCGGTGCAGACGTATTCCATCAATTGTATCAACACGTAAATCTTCTCCCTGTGGTGAAGCTGTTGGTTGATTAGTTCGCAGATTTTGAGGACTTTTACTGAATTTGCGGAGATGTTTTTGCGGGTGGAGTTGCCCTTTGCCTTGCGGTCTTGGTATTCGTCGAGGTATTTATCGAACCTCACGAGGTATTCCTCCACGAGCGAGGCGGAGAGCAAGCCACGAAGATACGCCTCCACCACGACACGCGCACTCTTGTTGTTGGCGACGTCGGTGGGGTCGGTGATCAATGCAAATAGACGCATCAGCGCGTCGAGTATCTTCTCGTTCATTTACTTGCTCCCTGTTTTAGAATTCTAACGGCAAAAGTAGCAAATTATGTGCAATAATGCACTGATTATTGAAATTTATTTTTCTTGGAGCCGTCGTACATCTCAAAACATTCGAGCCTGCACTCTATCGCGCCGTTGAAGAGTTTTATCTTTTTTGACGGGTGGAGCCCAATGCGCTTGATTGCGTCGAGATTGCCGCTCAAGATCCACGCACGGCTGTCGGTGTAGCGGTTTTTGAGCGTGTCGCCTATCTGACGGTAAAAATCCACCATCTCGTCCTTGTCTTCGAGCCTCTCGCCGTATGGAGGGTTCATTATCAGGAATTTGCCGGCGATTTTTGCTCCGTCGTCGGTCTTGAAAAAGTCGCGGCGGTCGAGGTCGATGAAATCGGAGAGACCGGCTTTTTCAATGTTTTGGGTTGCAATGTCCAATGCCATCGGGTCGCGGTCGTAGGCGGCGATTTCGGTGGTGGGGTTTGCCAATCGACGTTCCTTCGCCTCTTGACGCAGATTGCCCCAAAGTTTGGCGTCGAAGTCGCGCCATTTTTCCATTGCAAAATTTCTGTAACTGCCTGGCGCAATGTCCATTGCCATCATGCAAGCCTCGGTAGCAAAGGTAGCCGAGCCGCACATCGGGTCTGTCAGTGGCGTCTTGCAGTCCCAACCCGTCAGTTTCAATATGCCCGCTGCCATCACCTCGTTGAGTGGGGCTTGTACTTGTCGCACCTTGTAGCCGCGTTTGCTCATCGGGATGCCCGTGGAGTCTATGGAGATGGTGATGTCGGAGTTATAGACGTGGACGTTGACGCGAAGGTCGGGATATTCGATGTCAACGTTCGGGCGGCGGCCACGCTTGTCGCGGAAGTAGTCGGCGATGGCGTCCTTGCACTTCAACGCCAAATACTTGCTGTGCGTGAATATCGGCCCCGATGCCACGCAGTCGATGGCGAAGGTGTCGTCAACAGTCATATACTTCTGCCAATCTATCCGCCTTGCCAAGTCGTAAAACTCGCGGTCGTTGTATGCTTGGAATGTCTTGATTGGCACAAGCACTTTCAATGCCGTCCTGCACCAAAGGTTGGCGCGGTATAGCACCTCGTTGTCGCCACGGAATAGCACCGCACGGTTGATTATCTGTATGTCGTTGGCTCCTACGCCCATCAGCTCCTCTGCGAGCATGGGTTCGAGTCCAAAAAATGTCGTTGCAATGATGTTGAACATAATGTGATGATTGTATTTTTGATGCAAAGGTAACCTTTTGTACTATTAACGCCAAAAAAAGTTTGCAATTGTCGATAGTTTGCGCGTCTTTTATTCCGACATCACCCTCAGCTTGTTGCCATACGCCGACACTTTGTATTCTCGGAGCGGATATTTCGAATTGCCGTAAGTTACTGCTCCGTGCAGGAGGATGCTGAACCGCGAATTGCAGTTTTCCAATGTGTCGGCGTGATGGAGTTCGCGTTTCTTTTCGTCATAGACGAGCGGGGCGTGTCCTATGTTGTCGGGGCAGGCGCGGTCGTAGGCATAGTAGGAGTTATTGTCAAAATTATAAATAAAAATCCCATTGTATCCGCCCGACACATACACCCATCCTCCCGGATTCTGCAAAGGGGCAAATTCGGCGTTATAGACATTCACCTGAAAATCCACCCAGAGGTCGGGTACGGGATTGTCTTCGTGTCCGCACGAAAAAAAATTGAAGCATATTAGCACAAAAATCCAATACAAATTAGTTTTCATCGTTTATATTTATTAAGTTTGCACCTTAAAAAAAACTGTGCAAAAATAACCATTTTTGTAAACACGTACAATACGATGAAGACATTTGTAATATACATACTAATTTTGATGTCGGCTGTGGCGGTATGCACAGGCGACGCTTTGGCACAAGTGAACGGCAATGATTATAACGGTACGCCCGATTTCAACGCCAAATATGCGCCGAGCGGTATGCAATTTTCTGAAGACGGCTTTGATATTCAGAAGGGTATCAAGCAGAAGAAGCAGAAGAAGATGTGGGAAAAATACAAGAAGAAAAAAGCCAAGTGGGAAAAAAAGCAAAAGAAAAAAGCATCCCAGGACTCAACCAATGCCGTCAAAAAGGCCGAACGTGACGTCATAAATGCCGAAAAAGCAATTAGAAAGGAGGCTGAGGACGCCGCAAAGGCTGAAAGAGACAAGGAAAAAGCCGAGATGCGCGCAGCCACGGAAGCAGAGAAAGCCGCAGCTCGCAAAGCCAAATACGACAAGAAGCATCCAAAAGAGGTGGACGAAGACTACGACCCCGAAATCACCGACTTCGACGACTTCGGCAAGGAGGGCGAGAGCCTGGAATTTGAGGACGGTCGCCCCGAAGTGCAGCAGACTGAAGTGCAGGAAGAACAAAAGAAAGCCAAGAAAGAGAAAAAAGCAAAGCTCACCAAGGAAGAAAAACGCCAGAAAAAAGAGCAGCACAAGGCTACCAAGGAGTTCAAGAAGGGCGAGGGCAAAGGACCCGACCACAAGAAAAACCAGAAAAAACACGAAAAAGAGGCGCAGCGAATCCTCAAGGAAAACGAGCACAAGGAGGAGATTAAGGCAATCCGCGAAAAAGACCAGCGCGGCGAAGGCCTTACCGAAAAGGAGCGCAAGGCCCTCTGGAAGGACGACAAGCAACGCGCCAAGGAAAAAGCAAAGCTCGACCGTGCCGAGCGCAAGCACCAGAAGAAGGCGCGCAAGGCCATCATACAGATGCAGGACAAGAAGACCAGCAAATATATGAAAAAGCACCACAAGGAGACCAACAAGCGTATGAAGAAAAAGCACAAGACTTCAAAGCCGTCTTTTTTCAAAAACTTTTTTAAATAACCAAATTTGACGATAGTTATGAGTACCGCAGCATTTTTGTCATGTATGTTTCTCATTCTCTTTGCCTTCATTGGGGGCATGATATATGCTTATCGACGCAATCCCAAGGAGAAGGTAAAAGAGATAAATGAGCCGCAGCCCCTCAATTCCTTTGACGACACCATCAAGACTATCACCACCTATTCGGAGGCGGCGCAAAAAGAGATGGAGGACAAGCAGAAGGCGGAGGAAGAGAAGAAAAAACAAGAGGAGGACGCCAAGGATCCGCTTCTCAAGATAGAGACCGAGAGCCGCAAGAAGATGATGCAGGACAAGAACCACATCAAAAAATCGGCAGCCGACGAATATTTCGAGCGCACAAAAAACGTTGCAAACGAGATTTTGCAGCCCAAAAAGTAACGCTGCATCTCGTTGTGAGTCATCGTTTTTTCTCGGAGAACGTGCCGCTGTCCCGCATTGCGCGAAGCTCCTGTTGCACCTGTCTCCAAAATGTTGCATCGGCGTCAGGAATTGCAGCAAAAAGGTCGTGGCAGACCTTGCGGTAGTCCAACGTCTCTGCATTGTCGTCAAGCGTCCCGTCGCATTTCTTCGCAAACAGAGTACATGCCTGGTGTTCTATCGTCCCCTCTTCAAATAGATGAGACAACGTAATCCAGCTCCATGCCTTGCCATGTTTTTGTTTGATGTATTTTCTGAAAGCCCTCAATATGCAGTCGGACGGGAATCCTACCTTGATCAAAAAACAAGCTATGTGATAATCGGCATATACAGTAAAATTGTGTGCGAGCATCTCGTCGATGAAATCAATATAAAAGTCAAACACATATTCCGCCACTGTAAGCCTCGCAAGCCGCCTCGAATACGCAATATATGCCGATTCCGCCAACGAATTGCGCTTATCGACAATCTGGAAGTCGGCGGCTTCAAAATTCGAGAATCCCCACCAGTCGCAAAAATCTAAATATGCGTCCCAAGACTT